>Ga0247817_10000733_pt1 | contig 17416 bp, 16 predicted proteins | sample UWRJL212509R1_FD_178010 | JGI IMG/M metagenome (GOLD analysis project Ga0247817, IMG submission 178010) | Plant litter microbial communities from Arlington Agricultural Research Station in Wisconsin, United States - UWRJ-L212-509R-1 | ecosystem: Environmental > Terrestrial > Plant litter >...
TACCAACGATATTGTAAATACCGCAACAACAATGATTGTTTTCTCAAGTAAAAACTCAACGGGTATTTCCATATCCTATATTCTTCGGTGCTTCAACTTTGATTCCTTTTTGATATTTATTCAGAGAGATTACTGAATGACGGTCGATCGCTCTAGGTCCATCAATTACCCAATCACTGATTTTCTTATGTTCGAAACGGCAGTCGTTACAGATCCATTCCTCTAATTCGCCATACTTGTCTTTACGACCTGTAACTCGATACACTTCATTGTCGCTTAACCATGCAACTGTTTTACCGCTGCACTTCGGACAATCTCTGTGTGCTTCCATTGGTTTTACAAACCAAACACGTGATTTGAAACGGAAGGTTTTATCAGTTAATGCTCCAACCGGACAAACGTCAATAACGTTACCTGAGAAATCATTATCGATTACATTTTCTATGTATGTCGAAATTTCAGCCTTATCACCACGGAACATGATACCATGAACACGTTTGTCTGTAATCTGATCTGCAGTGAATACACAACGGTAGCAAAGGATGCAACGTGTCATGTGTAACTGTATCTTATCACCGATATCAATGCGGTCAAATTTTCTACGTTCTTCTTCGTAACGGGAACGTGCAGCTCCGTGTTCGTAAGATAGATCCTGTAAATGACATTCACCTGCCTGATCGCAAACCGGGCAATCAAGAGGATGGTTAATCAATAAGAATTCAACAACGCTTTTGCGGGCTTCAATTACTTTTGGCGAAGTTAAGTTTTTAACTACCATACCATCCATGATGGGAGTAGAGCAGGAAGCAACCAACTTAGGCATTGGACGAGGATCTTTTTCAGATCCTTGTGAAACTTCAACAAGACATGTTCTGCATTTACCACCGCTTCCTTTTAATTTAGAATAGTAGCACATGGCAGGAGGAACAAGCGAACCACCCAGTTGTCTTGCAGCATTCAGGATTGTTGTTCCCGCTGCTACTTCGGTTGTTTCGCCGTCTATTGTTACTTTGAACAGTTGTGACATAATGTAAGCCTCAAATTAAACTGTTACAGTTTTATAATTACGAAGATGCGCCTTACGGCTATCTTTTACTAAACTCGCGTGTGTAACGTGATATTCAAATTCATCACGGAAGTGACGGATCGCAGCAGCCACCGGCCATGCAGCAGCATCACCCAACGGACAGATCGTATTTCCTTCAATTTTAGAAGCGATCTCAACCAATAGATCGATATCATGCATATGGCCATGACCAAACTCTAAACGGTGCAATACTTTTTCCATCCAGCCTGTACCTTCACGGCAAGGGCTGCACTGACCACAAGATTCGTGGTGATAGAAGCGGGCAAGTGTCCATGTATTGTGTACGATACATGTTGTTTCATCCATGGCAATAAAACCACCGGATCCCAACATGGTACCTGTAGCAAAACCACCATCCGATAAAGATTCATAGCTCATTAAACGAGGTTCGCCTGCTGCATTTTTCATAAATAATTCTGCAGGAAGAATAGGTACTGAAGAACCTCCGGCAATAACAGCCTTCAATTCATGACCTGTTCTGATACCGCCACAATATTCATCTGAATTTAAAAACTCATCAACAGGTAATCCTAGATCAATTTCATAAACACCAGGTCTGTTAAGATGACCGCATGCTGAAATTAATTTTGTACCGGTACTTTTTCCAATACCTAATTTGGCATACTCATCACCACCCATGTTAATGATCGGTGTTACAGTAGCAAGAGTTTCAACATTGTTCACAACTGTAGGACAGTTGTAAAGACCTGAGATAGCAGGGAAGGGTGGTTTGATACGTGGGTTTCCACGTTTACCTTCCAGTGATTCGATCAATGCTGTTTCTTCGCCACAGATGTAGGCGCCGGCACCATTATTTACATAGATCTCAAGATCGAATCCTGAACCCAAAATATTTTTACCCAGGAAGCCTGCATTCTTTGCTTCAGCAATTGCTTTTTCAAGAATACCAACGATCCATTTGTATTCACCACGGATATAGATGTAGGTGCTGTTTGAACCAAGAGAGAAACTAGATACAATCAATCCTTCAATTAAAATATGAGGATTTTTTTCCATCAAATATCTATCCTTGAATGTGCCCGGCTCACTTTCATCTGCGTTACATACAAGATATCTCGGGTTGTTGGATTTGCGATCCAGGAAACTCCACTTCATACCTGTAGGAAATCCTGCACCACCACGACCACGAAGACCAGACTTTTTAACTTCCTCCATCACATCGTCTGGAGACATTGTCTTTAAAGCCTTTTCAACAGCTCTGTAACCACCTTTTGAACGGTAAACATCATAGGTCTCAATTCCTGGAACGTTGATGTGTTCAAGTAATAATTTTGTAGCCATTAGATAGAGTATTTTTTAAATGGATCAAAATCCGGCCGACCAAATACTTCGATGATTTTATCAATCTTTTCTTTTGTCAGGTTTTCATAATAGTAAGTTCCAATCTGTGCCATTGGTGCTGTGCCGCAAGAGCCCATACATTCAACTGCTTTGATTGTATATCTTCCATCAGAAGTAGTCTGGTTTACTTTGATACCAAGTTTGCCTTCTGTGTATTCGATCAATTCTTCAACACCGTTTAAGCAGCAAGGTCCTGTTTGACAAAACTCAAACATACACTTACCTACAGGTTTTAAATTATACATTGAATAGAAAGAAGCAACTTCATATACTTCAATCGGAGTAATATCTAATAGGGAAGCAACATAGTCCATTAATGGAGCACTTAGCCAACCACCAAATTCGTCTTGCGCAATATGCAAAACAGGTAGTAACGCTGATTTTTGTTTGCCTTCCGGATAACGTGCTTTCATCTCCTGAACTTTTGCCAGGCTAGCTTGTGAAAACTGGAATTGATGTTGTGTTTGTTCCATCCGTTTATATAATTAAGCGTCCATTTCACCTGCAATCAGGTTCAGACTACTCATTGTAACTACTGCATCAGAAATTAATTGACCTTTGATCATTTCCGGGTATGCCTGGTAATAGATAAAGCAAGGTCTACGGAAATGTAAACGGAATGGTGCTCTTGAACCATCACTTACTAAATAAAAACCTAACTCACCATTTGCACCTTCTATAGAATGGTAAACTTCTCCTTTAGGGATTTCAGTTTCACCCATTACTATTTTGAAATGGTAAATCAATGCTTCCATTTGAGAATATACATCTTCTTTTGGGGGAAGATAAAAGTCAGGAACTTCAGCATGGAATACACCTTTAGGTAATGCTTTTATCTTTTCCATCGCTTGACGGATAATGCTTAAGCTTTCCCACATTTCTTTGTTACGAACCATGAAACGGTCGTATGTATCACCATTTATACCAATTGGGATTGTGAAGTCAAAATCTTGATATGAACTATAAGGAGATGTAACACGAACATCGTAATCAACACCTGCAGCTCTTAAGTTCGGACCTGTGAAGCCATAGTTTAAAGCACGTTCAGCTGTGATGCCACCTGTACCGATTGTTCTGTCCATGAAAATTCTATTTCTGTTAAATAGGTTTTCAAACTCCGTTAATACTGCAGGATAGTCAGCTAAAAACTTTTCAATCTTGCGCATTGCAATGTCATTGAAATCTCTTTCAAAGCCACCAATACGACCCATATTTGTTGTTAAACGTGCGCCACAGATTTCTTCGAATATTTCGTAGATCTGTTCACGTGATTGCATAATGTATAAGAAACCTGTAAAGGCACCTGCATCAACACCTAAAATTGAATTGCAAATCAAGTGATCCGCTATACGTGATAATTCCATAATTACCACACGCATATATTCAACACGCTTCGGCAATTCAATACCTGCAAGCTTTTCAACCGTCATGTGCCATCCCATATTATTTAATGGAGATGAACAATAATTCATTCGGTCTGTAAGTGTAGTGATTTGATAGAATGCTCTTCGTTCAGCAATTTTTTCAAATGCTCTATGTATATAACCAACAGTTGGAACAGCATCAATGATGCGTTCTCCATCCATTTTTAATATATTTTGAAATACGCCGTGCGTGGCAGGGTGGGTAGGACCTAAATTTAACGTAGTTAAATGGTCATTATCCATGTGGTCGATTTCTTGCTTATTTCCGCCTGTAGTGATCATGTGTTATATCAATTATCTACCAAAGAAAGAATCATCTTTATCCTGACGTGTTGGATCTTCCAACGCGTACTCTTTTCTCATCGGGTGGTATCCTAGATCATCTACATTTAGAATGCGGATTAGATTTGGATGTCCGTTAAATATAATACCAAAGAAATCATAGGTTTCTCTTTCCATCCAGTTTGCCGCCTGGAAAAGCGTTGTAGCTGAATCAATATATGGATCTGCTTTAGGGAAGAATGCTTTTACGCGAATACGAATATTTTCCGGCAGATTGTGCAGATGATAAACCACACCTAATAGATCTTCACCTTCAGGGTAATGAATACCTGTTAGATCCGTTAAAAAAGTAAAACCTAAAGAAGGTTCGCTGTAAAGAAAATTCAACACATTCATGTTGTAAGTTCTTTCAACCGTTATGCTAAGCATGCCATACAATTCTTCTGTAGAAATAATTTTGTCGTCAAAACGATTTGTAAGAGAATCTATGATGTGTTGATTTGTAAGTGTTCCCATGGAAGTATTTGAGTTATTCTTCAATCCCGTATGTAGCAAGCAATGCTTTATATTCTGGAGATTCGCGTCTACGAAGAGATTCCTTCCCAGCCAGATCCTGAACACGCATTAGACCTTGTATGATTTGTTCGGGACGTGGAGGGCATCCAGGTACATAAACGTCTACAGGAATAATTCGATCTATACCTTGAAGAACGCTATATGTATCAAAAATACCACCACTTGAAGCACAAGCTCCAACAGCAACTACCCATTTAGGCTCTGCCATTTGTTCGTATACATGACGCAATACAGGACCCATTTTTTTGGCTATCGTACCCATAACCAACAATACATCTGCCTGACGTGGAGAGAAACTTGGACGTTCAGCACCAAAACGAGCAATATCGTATGTTGATGCCATAGTTGCCATAAATTCAATTCCACAACAAGAAGTTGCGAAAGGTAAAGGCCACAGAGAATTTTTTCTTGCTAAGCCTATAACTGAATCCAATCTTGTCGCGAAGAATCCGGGACCTTCAAGTCCATCTGGTTTTTCTTCTATTTTTATATCGCTCATATTTTTTTGTCCGTTTGGGTTTAAATTAACCTAATAACAATAAAACTCATAAAAAGGTTGTTATTCCCAATCTAAAGCTTTTTTCTTGATTACGTAGATAAATCCAATTAGTAACGAAGACATAAATAATAACATTTTAACAAAACCTTCCCATTTATTTGCTGCTTCAGCAAAATAGTTAAAGTTTACAGCCCATGGGTAGAAGAAAATTACTTCAACATCAAATAGTACAAATAGGGTTGCTACTAAAAAATATTTGATAGAGAATTGAACACGGGCATTTCCTACTGGGTCTAAGCCCGATTCGAAAGCATCTAATTTCTTTTTTGATTTTACTTTAGGGCCTAATAACCAGCTTGCTAATAAGGTTACAGAAATAAAACCAAGAGTCACCATCAATTGAATGGCGATAGGAAGATATTCGGCGAATTTATTGTTCATATGATGTTGGACCTCATATTATATTTCTACATATAATAATCCTTCAAAAATATGTAAATTCAGTCAAAAAAAAAGGTTTTTATCTTATTTATAATGTTTCTAAACGTTGTATTTTTCAACATTTGTTTTATCTATGATCTGTTAGAATTCTGTTAGAATTCTGAATGTATTGAATCACTTTTCTCTATAAAGATATCTGTAAGTAAAGCATTAATATCGTATATTTGCTTCTACATTCTTAATTGGTTGTAACATAACAGCCTATTAATACATCAATGATATTATTATACATTTTCATTACCCTTTTTCTTGTTGCATTAAATGGTTTCTTTGTTGCAGCTGAATTTGCGATTGTTAAAGTAAGACCCTCACAGTTAGAAGTGATGGCATCATCTGGAAATTCCAGGGCTCAAGTTGCTTTATTAATTCTTCAAAATCTTGATGCATACCTATCTGCAACTCAATTTGGTATTACACTTGCCAGTTTGGGCTTAGGTTGGGCTGGCGAACGAGTGGTTATGCCTCTGGTTTTAAACACCTTTGATATGCTTTCGATTTCTGTACCTGAATTGTATATACACGAAATCTCATTTGGTATTTCATTTACACTGATCACAATCATGCACATTGTATTTGGTGAATTGGCACCAAAATCTATAGCAATTCAACGTGCTGAGAGTGTTGCAATGGGGATTGCCTATCCATTAAGAATTTTTTATCTGATCTTTAAGCCATTTATTTATTTATTAAATGGTTTTGCATCCTTTATATTAAAAGTCGTAGGTTTTTCTCATGCCGGGGAAAAAGAACATTCAGCAGAAGAATTGGAATTGCTAATTGATCAGGGACGAATCAGCGGAGCGCTTGATGAAAGTGAACATCAATTAATCAAGAATGTTTTCGGATTTATTGATGTTACTGTTCGTCAGGTTATGACTCCACGCACTAGTATTAATGCCATCGATATTGATTTGCCGTTAGAATACATTTTGAATAAAATTGTTAATGAAGGATATTCTAGACTTCCTGTATATAAAGACAATATTGATAACATTATTGGAGTTCTCTATACTAAGGATCTTTTAAAAATGATGAATAAGGGAGAAGCAATTCAGTTACAAGCTGCAATGCGTCCGCCGTATTTTGTCCCAGAGACTAAAAAGATAAATGAATTACTGAAGAATCTACAGGCGAAGCATTTGCACATGGCAGTTATTATCGATGAGTTTGGCGGTGTTTCGGGTATTGCTACTATTGAGGATATTATTGAAGAGTTAGTGGGCGAAATTCAAGACGAACATGATGATGAAGCACCTGTAGTAGAACAAGTATCCACAAATGAATATATTGTTAATGCATTAGCAAATATTCAGGATGTTAACGAATTGCTGCCGGAACCTTTACCTGAAGGCCCTGAATATGATACTCTTGCAGGCTTACTGATTAAAGTGTTCTCCCGAATACCTGATTTAAGTGAAAAAATCACGTTTGATAATTATCAATTCACAATATTGAAGAAGACCAAACAAAGCATTTTATTAGTAAAATTGATTAAAATCGAAGATTCTGAATCAATTTAATTTTTTTATTGATCTATTAATAATTGATGAGATGGTATTTAACTATCTCATTTTTATTTAATTATAAATAGTTGCATTTTTTTATGAAAAAATAGTACTGTTATTATTGTTATAAATAAACTTATTTTTATTATATTCGTTAAGTAAAACAGGTTATCTATTTAAACGGGAATTGTACATGATAAAGAATTTTGTTGCTCTCGGAATACTATTAAGTGTATTTTTAACTTCAAGTTCATTTGTTTCAACGAATCCTTCTCCTTCTATAAATAAGAAGGGAACGTTTACCTATTACATTAACGATAAGCCTTTTGTTATTGAAGGAATAACAGCTAGTTACAGAAAAATTACTGGAGGAGAATATCAATTATCATTCAGCAATGATCGCTTCGTAAAGTTTACATTTATGAACCCTGTACATGAGTCTAAGATCGATTTATCTCAACAAAGCAGAGCAGCATTTATACGTTACGAAGACCCTTCAACGAGTTTAATTGGCAAACCATCGAATGGATTTGTGTTATTAGACAAAATTGATGAAAGTAATAAAGTAGTATCAGGATCTTTCGAGATGGCCTTAGCAGTTATTATGCCTGATGGATCAATAAAAAATATCAAGATATCTCAAGGCAGATTGAATGAAATTCCTGTTGTTTACAAACAATAACAGATATAAGATTAAAGATTAACCGCAAAGGTCTTCTGCAATTAGCTGAAGACCTTTTTTTATTTTACAGGAAATTCAATTTTCTACGGATTGATTGCCGGCTGAAAATAAGAATCCGATAGGAGTATCTATATCATACAACCATTCATAACCTTTAGATTCTTTATTACTAAAAAGCTCAAGTAATCTCAACATATTTTTATATCCTGAAATTGTAAGGTCGCAATACAGATGTTTGCCATCGACGTCTTCAATTCCGATATCTTCATTTGAAATTCGTAATGTGAAGAGGCAATTTACTGCTTCAATAAATTCTAAGGTATGTACTTCAAGAGGAGCGTTATTTTGAATGATCGTATTTTGTACTGCATCACGAAAAGCGCGGGCCTGAGCTGAGTTAAAGTCTGATAAACGAACAGCGTGTTCATCAAATTCATTTATTTTATATAAGAACTCTAATTTCATGAAGGTGAAGATGATGTAGGGGCGTATTGCATACGCCCAATTATATGATGCAGGCGCGTATTGCATACGCCCAATTATATGATGTAGGGCGTATTGCATACGCCCAGTTGTATGCCACGAATTTTTATAAGGGCGTAGGCTATACTCCCTTATTACCAATATTTTTCAGGAATTAAATAATTCGTTACGTAATCCTGAATACCTTTTTCCAGCGTATAAAATTCATCCTTATATCCAATGCCTTTCAATTTAGACATATTTGCTTCTGTAAAATATTGGTATTTATCGCGAATGTCAATAGGAGTATCTATGAATGAAATATCTTCAGCGACGGACATGTTTTTAAATGTGTTTTTTGCAAGATCTAAGAATGTGCGCGCTTTGCCACTACCTAAATTGTAAATGCCGCTGTTCTTTCTGTGATTCATTAAAAAGACAATGACATTGCAAACATCCTTTACATAAACAAAATCGCGCATTTGTCCGCCATCAGTAAACTCCGGTTTGTGAGATTTAAACAATTTCATTTTACCAGTTGCTTTTATTTGATTAAATGCATGGAAAATTACGGAAGCCATTCTGCTCTTATGATATTCATTAGGTCCGTAAACATTAAAGAATTTTAAACCAGCCCAAAAGAAGGGTTTCTTTTCCTGTTGGATTGCCCAGATATCAAAATCATTTTTAGAATCACCGTATGGATTTAGCGGTTTTAATTGTGGTATGATTTGTTCGTTGTCATCATAGCCAAACTCTCCATTTCCATAGGTTGCCGCTGAAGATGCATACACTAAAGGGATTTGAAAGTCAATGCAGGCATTCCATATTTTTTGAGAATAGTCTACATTGAGTTTGTCAAATATGGCTTTGTCAAATTCAGTAGTATCGGTTCTTGCACCAATATGAAAAATAAATTCAACGTGTTTATTATTTTTATCTAACCATTCAAAAAAGTTATCGCGGTCGACAAATTCCTGAATTTTTTTATTCTCTAGATTTTTTTTCTTTTCAGGATTATCAAAATGATCTACTGCGATAATCAAATTGAAATTCAATTCATTTAAACGTTGGATCAAACAGCTTCCAATAAAACCAGCAGCACCAGTAACTACTAACATAAGACTTAGTGATTATATTCAAATATTTGGTTTAAATTTACTAATAATTTCCAGAACCTATGAGATATTCTCTTTACTTGTTAATACTTTTTAGTTTACTATTTCAATTCAGTTGTTCACAACCTGTTACTGAGAATGATGTTTTTACGACGACGATTATTGATGATCTGGGACGTAAAGTAATAATTCCTGTTAAACCCCAACGAATCGTTAGTATAACACCATCTATAACTGAGTTGCTGTATACTTTTACAGATACAAGTAAAATTGTAGGGCGTTCCGTTTGGTGCGATTATCCTGCAGCTGTAAAAAAAGTTTCTGCTGTGAATAGCTACCCACTTGATATTGAAGCCATCACACTGCTTCAGCCGGATATTGTATTTGCTAAAACAGGAATGATCTCGATACAAGAAATTGAAAAATTAGAAAAACTGTCTATAGCTGTAGTAGTATTGAAATTTGATTTATTAAACGAAATTCAGCAGAATGTGCGGAAGCTTCTAAGTTATACACATGGTGATTCTCTTAAGATGGAGGAATGGTTTAAACAATTTTCGTTATCTCCGGATACGCTTTCTTATAGCAAGGCTAAAAGATGTATTGTGGTTACATCTATTTCACCAATATATGTTTTTGGAAAAAATACGTATGTTTCCGAATTGCTGGAACTGTCAGGTGGAGTAAACATTGTTCAGGACACAAAGGCTGCTTATCCATCTGTAGACATTGAGTATGTATTGAGATCAAATCCTGAAGTATATATATTCACTTCACTGGAACAACAAAATTTATTTTTTGAAAGCTATCCGCTTTTGAAAAAAACAGATGGATATAAAAATAAACAAACATATCATATTGATGATTCTGTATTAAGTCGACCGGGAGTTAGACTGCCACAATTAAATCAATCTATAAAATCCATTCTGTTGAAATGAAAAATACACTAGGGATTGGTTTTGCATTTTTATTTTTTACGTTACTTCTTCTTGTTGGCACAACAAGAGATTTTTTAACCATTCCTGCATTCATTGATTCATTGATTCAGTTAGATTTGAATTCCATTCAAGAAGTTATATGGATCCAAATTCGCTTACCTCGTTTGTTATTGGCTTTTTTTACTGGAGCAGCTTTGGGTTTATCAGGCTATTTGATGCAAGTATTGGTTCGTAACCCATTGGCAGATCCTTATGTATTGGGAAGCTCTTCAGGAGCATCGTTATTTGCAGCAATCTTTTATATATGGTTTGCGCCGGGATATTCCAGTTTAACAATTTTACTTTTGTTAACTTTTGTAGGTGCTTTTGGAACGAATATGTTATCCATTTTTCTAGCTACTGTAAAAGGTAAAATTATTCCCTATCGAATGATATTAGTAGGGATTTCTATATCCAGTCTTTCAATAGCACTGCTTTCACTTTTATTATATAGTTCTGGTGAAGACCAATCATGGAAGAATATTATATTCTGGACTTTTGGATCTTTTCAAACAGCATCCTGGTGGAAAGTAATGAACATCATAGGTGTTGCTTTACCCTTGATTGTTCTTAGTTATATACTTTTCGGGCCTTTTCAGATTTTAGAATTAGGAGAAGAAAATGCGAATCGTTTAGGTGTTTCCGTTCAAAAGTATAGAATCATATTGGTACTGATTTCCTCTATGCTAACGGCAGTAGCAGTAAGTATGGCTGGCCCAATTGGTTTTTTGGGCTTGATCATGCCTCATATGGTTCGGATCTTTTATAAGTTTGAACTTACAAAAGGCTTTATTCTTTGGTTAAGCTTTTTTTCAGGTATCTTCTTAATGACTTGTGAGATTTTATCTTCTATACTATTTCCTCCACAAGGTATACCAGCAGGAATACTCATGTCAGTAATCGGCGTGCCGTTTTTCTTATATGTGTTATTAAATTCTAATGCTAAAAATATCTAATTTTTAGCCAGGCAATTGCTACCTTTGCTAATAAATCAACATTGTTATGATTATTTATGTTTCAAGACAAGAGCATTTTAACGCTGCTCATAAATTGTATAACCCCAATTGGTCTGAAGAGAAGAATGTAGAAGTGTTTGGGCCATGTGCAAATGCAAATTGGCATGGACATAACTTTGATTTAATAGTTACCGTAAAAGGAGAGCCGGACCCTGGTACTGGATTTGTAATTGATTTGAAAAAATTAAGTATTTTAATCAGGGAGGAAGTAACCGATAAAGTAGATCACAAAAATCTAAATTTGGATGTTGATTTCATGATTGGCAAAATGGCCAGTACTGAAATATTGGCTTATGAATTCTGGAAAATTTTAGAACCTCACATAAGCCGGATTTCGAATGGAAGAGGAAAGTTGCATTGCATTAAGTTGTATGAAACACCCCGGAATTTTGTTGAATATTTTGGCGAATAAATTTGAGCTCGTTTAAACGAATAAATTAAAAAAATGAAATACTATTTAATCTGTGGCGAGCGTTCGGGTGATTTACATGCTTCGAATTTAATTAAAGCATTAAAGAACACTGAAACTGAATGTAAAATTCGGGGAGTCGGTGGCGATCTGTCGAAAGCTGCAGGTATGAAACTGTATTCGCACTACAAAGACATTGCATTTATGGGCTTTGCAGAAGTTTTTTTAAATTTGTTTACCATTTTAAAGGTTCTTAAAAATGTAAAAGCAGATATTCTTTCTTACCAACCGGATGCTATTATTTTAGTTGATTTTTCTGGTTTTAATATGAAGATAGCTGCTTTTGCAAAGGAAAATAATATTAAGGTTTTTTATTACATCTCTCCAAAGGTTTGGGCATGGAATACAAAGCGAGCGATAAAAATTAAAAAATTAGTGGATCACATGTTTGTGATACTTCCTTTTGAAAAAGAGTTCTTCCAAAAGTATGATTATGAAGTAGACTATGTTGGAAATCCATTAAGAGACGCTATATCAAACTTTACGCCAAATCCGAATTTTATTCAAAAGCATCAGTTTAATGCAGAGAAAAAATTAGTAGCAATTTTGCCAGGAAGCAGATATCAGGAAGTTACAATGCTGTTGGAACGCATGGTTGAAGTGGCCTTTGATTTTCCGAATGTTCAATTTGTTATTGCTGCGGTTTCGAATTTGGATTCTGCTATTTACGAACCGTATAAAAGAAACAATGTTAAAATAGTAACAGATGAAACCTATGATCTGTTGCTTCATGCACGGGCTGCTGTTGTAGCATCGGGTACAGCTACGCTGGAGACATGTTTGTTTAATGTACCACAGGTTGTTTGTTACAGATTGAATCCAATCTCTTACAACATCGCTAAGGCTGTGTTAAGTGTTAAGTATATTTCTTTAGTAAATTTAATTGTTGACAAACCGGTTGTAAAAGAGTTGATACAAAAAGATTGCAGCATTGAGAATATCCGATTGGAACTGGAACAGTTATTACCTGAAACAGCATATAGAAAAACAATGCTGCAAGGGTATCAGGAAGTGTCGGGACGAATAGGAGAGACGGGAGTTTCAGAGAAAACAGCTGGGTTGATTGTGAAATATTTAGAAAACGAAAATTGATTATAATTTTTAAGACATAAAAAAAGACTCGTATTAATTTAATACGAGTCTTTTTATTTATTCCGGAATGATAATTTTATCTATTCTGATTTTTTGCTTTCCAACACAGTCGCATATCTAATGTATTCGGATAAGCTTTGTTTGTCTCCACATTTGTCAGATCATAACGGCTGATACTTGGATTGATCTCAACCATATATCTTCCCAGTGGAGTTGAATTAGCATATGGAGGTGTTGGTATAGGATCTGGAGTATGTCCATTATCCCAGAATCTCGATACGCGTCTAGATTCAGCTTCATAACTATTGATCGGGAATGTATCATAGCTTCTGCCACCAGGATGGGAGATGTGGTACGTACAACCACCTACAGATCTGCCGTTCCATGTGTCAATTAAATCGAATACCAAAGGCGTATCAATTCCAATCGTTGGGTGCAATGCAGAAGGCGGTTGCCATGCTCTATATCGCACGCCGCATACAAACTCACCTTTCACAGGAGTTGCTTTTAATGGTACTTTGAATCCGTTGCAAGATAATGCATATCGTGAATCATTCATGTTCTTCAATTTAACCTGAAGACGCTCTAACGATGAATCTACATAACGTGAAGTTCCTGAACTTGACATTTCTTCACCCAATACGTGCCATGGTTCAATGCCCATACGGATTTGGATTTCTACATCCTGAATATGAACGGTTCCATAATGCGGGAATCTGAATTCAAAGAATGGTGCAAACCAGCTCATCTGGAATGGGAAGCCCGCATCATTTAAGTCACGCACTATATCTTTCATGTCCTGCTCAACAAAGTGAGGTAACATGTATTTATCGTGCAATTCAGTACCCCACGGTACTAATTCTTTCTTATATGGAGTATTCCAGAACCAAGCAATGAGCGTACGGATCAAAAGCATTTGTACCATACTCATTTCTTTGTGAGGAGGCATATCAAAGGCTCTGAATTCAAGTATACCCAGTCGTCCGCTTGAAGAATCAGGAGAATATAATTTATCAATACATAATTCGGCACGGTGCGTATTTCCTGTAATATCCGTTAACAAGTGACGGAATAATCGATCGACCAACCAGAATGGAATATTTTCATGATTCGGAATTTGTGCAAAGGCAATTTCCATTTCATATAGTTTCTCATCTCTGCCTTCATCAAATCGCGGCGCTTGACTCGTAGGGCCGATAAATGCACCGGAGAATAGATAAGACAAACCAGGGTGGTGTTGCCAGAAAGTAATAATACTTCTTAGCAGATCAGGTCTTCTCAACAATGGACTGTCACTTGGACTGCTGCCACCAACAGTTATGTGGTTACCTCCACCAGTTCCGGTATGCTTGCCATCCAACATGAATTTTTCAGTACCAAGACGCGACTTGAATGCTTCCTGATACAATACCTCTAAGTTGTAAGACATTTCTTTCCAGTTTTTAGCCGGATGGATGTTTACTTCAATAACACCCGGATCAGGTGATACTACAAGTCTTTCAATTCTATAATCCCTAGGCGGCTCATAGCCTTCGATACGAATTGGTATTTGAAGTTTTTCTGCAGTTGCTTCTATTGAGGCAACCATATCTAAATAATGTTCAACATATCTTACAGGAGGTAAGAATACATAAATAATACCGTCTCTTGCTTCAACACATAATGCAGTTCTTATTAAAGGAACATAGAAAAGAGGCTGTGATTCTTTTTGTTCAACTTCAACTTTTTTATGTTTTGAAGCTTTTTTCTCTTCCTCTGCAGCTTCATTTATTTTTTTTCGTATTGGCCCATCCTCATGTTCTACGATTGTTCCGTATCTGCTTTTAACTACTTCTGAAAAGTCATTATGTAAAAAAGGAAGTGCATCAAACAAACTTCTTTCAACATCATGTGGTGTATATTCAGCAGCTAGTTTGGCCAATGCTTCAAGTGGTAAACGTAGACCAATAGGAGAGTTACCAGGAATCAAGAAGATCTGATCGCGTTTCATTCTCCATTTACCGGATATCCATGAACCATTGCTATAGTTCCATTCTATAGGTAAAACATAACCTGCAGGAGTTTCCAGTCCTTTATCTAATAAATTCGATAATGTTCTGCGCTCAATCGGGTCTTTTAAATTGAAATTTAACGGATCTAAGTTTACAGGAATTTTTCCTTCAGTCCATAAGAAATAAAATATATCTTCATACAATGGAGATATATCTGAACTAGGCACTGCAAGAGCTTTTGTTAATTCAGTAATGAATGCTTCAGCATCTATGTGTGTATATTTTTTCGGATTATTTTCTAACGCCAGAAGTGCTGTGTTTTTCCAAATAGGTAGCCCGTCTTTTCTCCAGAATAAACCATATTGCCATCTTGGAAGAGGTTCTCCAGGATACCATTTTCCCTGGCCATAATGAAGCATTCCGGAAGGTCCAAATCTGGAACGTAAACGAATTAATAATTCATGTGATAAGATTCGTTTGTCAACGCCATCTGCATCTGTATTCCACTGAGCAGACTCCATATCATCAATAGAAACAAAGGTTGGTTCACCGCCCATTGTAAGACGTGCATCGCCTTTTTCAAGTACATCATCTACCATTAATCCCAATGCATTAATGGCAGCCCATTGTTCTTCAGTATATGGTTTTGTTACCCGTGGATCTTCGTGGATACGTGTAACCGTATTTGAAAATGAAAATGTAGTTTCGCAAATGCTTGTTGCACCAACTACAGGCGCGGCACTTACATAATCCGGTGTTCCGGCTAAAGGAATGTGTCCTTCACCAGCAAACAATCCTGAAGTAGGATCTAATCCGATCCATCCTGCACCCGGAACGTATACTTCTGTCCAGGCATGTAAATCTGTAAAATCTATAACAGTACCTGAAGGGCCATCCAATGCTTGTGTATCGGCTTTTAGCTGAACTAAATAACCGGAAACAAAACGAGCCGCTAATCCCAGCTTACGCAAGACCTGTACAAGCAGCCAAGCTGAATCACGACAAGAGCCAAGTGCTAATGATAATGTTTCATCAGGTGTTTGTACACCTGCTTCCATTCTAATCGAATAGTTTATATCGTTATAAACTTTCTGATTGATGTATACTAAAAAGTCAACAATTTCAATCGACTCTCTACTTACTGATTTCATCCACTCATCCAGAAGCGGTCCATTTTCCATTACTTCCAGATATGGAGCTAGTTCTTTGGTCAACTGTCCTTTGTATTCAAAAGGGAATTTACTAGCATATTCTTCAACAAAGAAATCAAATGGATTAATGACAACCATATTGGCAATAACCTCGACTTCAACAGTTAATTTTTTAGTTTCAGAAGGAAAGACAACTCTCGCTTGATAATTGCCGAACGGGTCTTGCTGCCAATTTAGGAAATGATCCTCTGGAGTGATCTTAAATGAATATGCTTCAATGGTTGTTCTTGAGTGACTGGCTGGCCTTAGTCGAAACACGTGTGGCGATAAGGTAACAAGCCTGTCGAAAGAGTAGGAAGTTTTGTGATTGATTGCTACTTTAATTGCCATATGAATAGAAGTTGTAAAAGGGATTCGAATAAATTGTATTCTTCCCTAAAGAAAGGGATTTAAAGTTTAGATACAAGAATTTTATAATCTATTCGTTAATTATATTGAATTAAAGCAGGTGTTTGCTGGAATAGTACAAAAAACTAGTTGCTAGGTTCTAGGTGATGGTTGCTAGAATAAAGTTGAATACAGATCATTATTGAACTGCTTGTATGAACAAAAAAGCGTTCTTAGCGATAATACACTAAGAACGCTTTTTGTCTGGTAACTGGTACCTAGCAACTGGTAACTAATTATTGATTCCCATTGCCTCTAGTCTTTGCGTAACCGGAGGGTGAGAATAATGCACAAATACATATGCATTGTGTGGTGTTAGATTACTTAAGCTTTTTTTACTTAAATTTTTGAGAGCAATAGATAAATCAGCGGCGCTGGACGTTTGGGCGGCAAAAGCATCTGCTTCGTATTCATTTTTTCTGGAAAGTAAATTCACTAAAATTCCTGTAACGGTTGATATCGGAGAGAAAAGCAAACCGAAACCAATTAAGTTTAATGCAATACTATTTGTTTGTGCACCCAATGCAATGGATAGGTTTTTATTTTCGACTAAAAGAGATAATAAGAATAGGTACACTCCAATTTGAAATACAGAAAGCACCATCATTTGAATGATGTGTTTTTTCTTAAAATGCCCTGCTTCATGCGCCAATATTGCAATTAGCTCAGGTATTGAGTGCTGTTCAACAAGTGTGTCAAATAATACAATTTTCTTCTTTTTGCCAAAGCCTGAAAAGAAAGCATTTGCTTTGTTCGATCTTTTTGAACCATCCAT
>Ga0247817_10000735_pt1 | contig 17399 bp, 16 predicted proteins | sample UWRJL212509R1_FD_178010 | JGI IMG/M metagenome (GOLD analysis project Ga0247817, IMG submission 178010) | Plant litter microbial communities from Arlington Agricultural Research Station in Wisconsin, United States - UWRJ-L212-509R-1 | ecosystem: Environmental > Terrestrial > Plant litter >...
GCTTGACCCGGTTGACCAAGGTGCCGAGGGCGGGCGAGCCGATGCGCACAACGTCGTCGACGTGGTGGGTGAAGCCGTGGCCGGGTGTTCCGCGGTCGGCGGTCGGGGCGAACATCGTGCCGAGGTAGAGCACGAGGCCGTCGGGATACTGGTGCTTGTCGCTGAGCGCCTGGCGCGCGAGATCGGCGGGGTCGCGGCTGATCTGCGCGAGGTGTGATTCGCCCTGCATGACGAAGCCGTCGGTGCCCTCGACGTGCAGTGTGACCGTCTCGGCGCGCAGCACATCGAGGTCGAAGCCGGCATCGAACAGCCGGATGAACGGACCGACCGACGCCGACGCGTTGTTGTCTTTTGCCTGGCCGAGCAGAAGAGCGGAGCGCCCCTCGATGTCGCGCAGGTTGACGTCGTTGCCGAGCGTCGCACCGACGATGCGGCCGTCAGAGGAGATGACGAGCACAACCTCGGGTTCCGGGTTGTTCCACTCGGAGTCTGAGCGGATGCCGACGTCGATACCGCTGCCGACGGTCGCAAGAACGGGGGCTTTGGTGAAGATCTCGGCGTCCGGGCCGATACCCACCTCGAGGTACTGGCTCCACAGGCCCTGCGCGACAAGAACTTGCTTGAGATTGAGAGCCTCCGGCGAGCCGGGAACAAGGTCGGTGAGGTCGCTGCCGAGGGCGGCGAGCACTTGGGCACGGATGTCCTCTGCCGCATCGGCTTCGCCCCGCGCTTTCTCCTCGATGATGCGTTCGAGCATCGACACCGGGAAGGTGACGCCCGCAGCCTTGACGACCTGTAGGTCAATCGGCGAGAGCAGCCAGGGCTTGGAGGTGTCGCGAACATCGGCCGCGGTGTTGGCGAGAAGTTCGTCGACGCTCGCGACGAGCGGGCCGGTGGTCGCGGCGATCAGCGCTGCCGGATCGGACGCCTCCGTCACATCCCGCATGGTCGCGAACGATCGGCTGATGTCGTAGGCCGCGCCGTCGCGAACGACCACGACGATCGGGCCGTCGGCCACGGCATCCCACACCCTCCCGACGAGGGTGGCCGTGGCGGCGTCGTGCGGAAGAGCGGCGTCAGCGCCACCGGTCCAGTCGGTCATGATGCTCCTTGGTTGGGCGAACGGTCGGTCATCGGCGGTTGAAGACGCCGGGGCGCTTCTCGGCGAACGCGGCGCGACCCTCGTGGGCGTCTTCCGTCGCGAACGTGATGCCCTGCAGTTCGCGCTCGTACGCGACGGCCTGGGCGAGCGGCAGGTTGTAGGCGGCGGTCAGGTTCGCCTTCGCGGTCTCCGCGGCGATCGGCGGACGACTCGCGATGGTCGCGGCAATCTCGAGGGCGCGCGGCAGGAGGTCGGCCGGTTCGAGCAGTTCACTCACGAGCCCCCAGGCGAGAGCCCGGGCTGAATCGATGGCGTCTCCGGTCATGGTCATGAGCGCGGTGTTGCTCGCACCGATCGAGTTCGCGAGCAGCGCGGTCATGCCGCCGCCGCCGATCCAGCCCAGTTTGATCTCGGGTGCCGCGAACGTCGCGGTCGTCGAGGCGAGACGGATGTCACACGTCAGCGCCGTCTCGAGGCCACCGCCGAGCGCGTAGCCGTTGATCGCCGCGATGACCGGTTTGCGCAGCTCGCGGAGGGCATCGCAGTAGTCGCGGCGGTTACGGAAGTCCCACGGGGTCGCATAGGAATCGAGGGTGCGGATGTCGCTCCCGGCGCAGAACGCACGCTCACCGGCACCGGTGAGCACAACCGCACGCACCTCGTCGGCATCGTTGGCCCAGGCCGCGAAAGCCTCGAGAGCGGCCGACATCTCGGGGGTCACCGAGTTGAGCTTCTCTGGCCGGTTGATCGTGACGAGCGCAACGGCGCCGTCGATGGTGACGGTGATGTTCGAGGTTTCAGAAACGAATGCGCTCATGCGCGGGCCTCCTGGTAGGTGGTGGCGAGCAGGTCGATGGTCGCCTTGCCGTCTGAATGCGCCTCGAGCCCGTCTCGGATGATGCCGGATGCCGCGGACTGGAACGGGATATATCCGGCAAAGCGCGGGCGCACCCAGGATCGCTCGATTGTCGCGAGCGTTTGCGAGTAGAAGCCACCCGCGGCGTCGTCGACAGCCGGGTCGGTCCACGCGGTTCGCGCACTCGGCTGGCCAGCGTGCCGGGGGATGAAGCCGCGCTGGGTGGAAGGCGACAGCAGCCACCGCAGATGATCGAGCAACTCGGGGGTCGGCTCGCTCCGACGGGTCACGGCAATGCCGGTTCCTCCGATCGTCGAGCCGAGGCGCTCGCCGAGGGGCGGGGGGCCGAACGCGACGCGGGGCGAGTAGTTCACGTAGCCGTAGACGAGCGGAACGTAGGCGAGCTCGTCGGTCGTGCTCATGAGTTCGAGCAGGCCGATCGGGTTGAGGCCGCTCGCGGCGACGGGAGCGCGGTGGGCGAACTCGGCGAGAATCGCGAGGGCTTCAGCCGCGACGGAACGATCGAAGAAGTCGTCACCGAGTTCTCCGCCGAGTGACACCGCGATGGAACACAGGCTGAGGAACGCGTGCGGACCGGCGAGACTCGGGGCAACCGGGACGTCGAGGGCAAGAGCGTCGTCCCAGTTCGCCGGGGCTTCGGCGAGCAGGTCGGGGCGGCGGGCCGAGACCTGGGTCGCCGCATCGAGCGGCAACGCCCAAGTGTGGCCGCCGACGGTGTACGACGCGAAACTCGGGCCAACGGCATCCGTCGACCAGGCGGCGAGTTCCTCGGCGGAAAACAGCTCGTCGAGCGGACGAAGACATTTCGCCTCGAGCGCGTCACCGAGGTGCGGGTGATCGAGAACGATGAGGTCGTAGCGCTCGGCGAGCTCTTCGATCGGGCTCGACTCGAACCCCTCGAGCGGTTGGACGTCCCAGCGCAGGCCGGTGAAATCCGCGGCCTGCAGAGCCTTCCGCCCACGAGGGTGATCCCAGGTGAGGCCGACGAAGTCGCTCATTCGCCCGCTACCGCGCCTGAGGCGAGCAGTCCGTCGATGCGCTCCTCGCTCAGGCCGAGCTCGGCGAGAACCTCGCGGCTGTGCTGGCCGACGAGCGGGGCACCGCGGTCGATGCGCGGGGGTGTCGCCGAGAATTTGTAGGGGAAGCCGGGGGTCTTGATGTGTCCCTCGGTGGGGTGCTCGTACTCGACGAACGTGCCGTTGTGTGCGATCTGCGGGTCATCGACGAGGTCTTGGTAGCCGTACACCGGACCTGCCCAGATGCCAACGGCAAGCAGTTTCTCGAGCCAGTTCGCGGTTGTGTCGGTGTGCAGACGAGCCTCGGTCTTTTCGTAGAGCTCGTCGCGGCGGCTCCAGCCGTCGACCTCGGGAACCATGCCGGCGAAGCTCGGTTCACCGATCACCGAGCCGAGGGTCTCCAGGTCGGCGAAGCCGAGGGCGAGGTAGCCGTCGCTCGTCGCGAAGACGCCGTAGGGCGCACGGATGTAGACGTGCGCGTTGGGCTGTTCGCCACGCTGCTGCGGAACCTTGCCGACCGTGAAGACCGAGAGTTCCTGCATCTGCAGGGTGGTGAGAGCGTCGAGCATGTTGACGGTGACGAGCTGCCCTTCGCCGGTGCGCTCGCGGTGCAGGAGGGCGGCGAGCACTCCCTCGAACGCGGTCGAGGCGGTGACGGCGTCGGCGAGATACTGGCCGGCGGGCGACGGCGGCTCGCCGTTGCGGCCAGCCGAGAGCATCGCTCCCGACATGGCCTGCAGCAGGAGGTCCTGGCCCGGGCGGTCTTTGTACGGTCCGTCTTCGCCGTAGCCCGAGATTGAGACGTAGACGATTGAGGGATTGATTGCTTTGAGAGATTCGTAGTCGACGCCGAGCCTGGCGGCGACGCCCGGCCGGTAGTTCTGCAGGAAGACATCGGATGTCGCGACGAGATCCTTCAGCACCTGCTTTCCGTCATCCGACTTGAGGTCGACGGCGAGCGAGCGCTTGTTGCGGTTGAGCGAGAGGAACGAGACGTTGATCTTGTTGCCATTCGCCCCGCCCGCCGAGGCGAAGCGCTGCCACTCGCCGGCCGTCGGCTCGACCTTGATGACGTCGGCGCCGAGGTCGCCGAGCCGCTGGGCCGCGAACGGTCCGGCCATGGCGATGGTGCAATCGATGACCCGGTATCCGGTGAGGACTCCGCGGGGTTCTGGCATGGGGGCTCCTAGTGACGTGCTGATGGGGTCAGTCATGAACGCGCACCTCTGCGCCGCCGGCCTCCGAGGAACGCAGAAGCCCCTCGATCAGTTCGACCGACCGGGCCGCGACATCCACCGTGCTGTTGTTCTCGGTGCTCGCGCCCGTGATGAGTTCGACAAAGCGAACCGGCGGCACGAGGCATTCGTATTCCCCCTCGCCCGGGGCGATGTCGACGTTGATGGTTTGGCCGTCGTAGCGGCTCAGCGAAACGCGCTCGCGTTCGACGTCGACCATGAGCACGCCTTCCGTGCCGAAGATGCGGAGGTCGAGCTGGTACTTGTCGCCGTCGGCGAGCGTCGCCGCACCCGACAGGGAGCCGAGAGCTCCGTTGTCGAATCCGATCACGGCGGCGTCGAACAGGTCGACGGCCGAGCCGGCGTTCGAGACGCGTCCGGCGACCGTTGCCGCGCGCATCCCGGTGAGCCAGAAGAACAGCGCGGAGGAGTGCGAGACCTGGCCGTGGGCGTAACCGCCGCCGTGGCGGGGATCGGCCCAGGTGCTCAGCTCGGGCTTGGTCTCGGAATCCCAGCGCTCGAGCATGTGGGTGGGGTCGCCGCCGAACAGGCCGCGCGTCGGCGATGCCATGTGGCAGAGGGCGAACTGGATGTCGCCGACGAGGCCGGCGTCGAGAATGCGCTTTGCCTCGACGGTGAACGGCTTGTAGTTCCAGCCGTAGGGCACGAGCAGATGGGTGCCGGCGCGCTCGACCGAGTCGGCGAGACTCCATGCCTCGTCTGCTCGCAGCGTCATCGGCTTCTCGCACATCACGTGCAAGCCGCGCTCGAGCGCTTTCGTGGCCACGTCGAAGTGCAGGTCGTGTGGGGTCGTGATGACGACCGCGTCGAGGCCGGCGTCGAGTAGTTCGTCAACGGACTCCGTCGCAAGGCCGAAGCCGAACTTGTCGCGTACGGCTCCGAGTCCGTCACCGAGTCCGCAGACCCCGACGAGTTCGACGTCTTCGCGCTCGGCGAGCAGGGGGAAGTGGTTGCTCGTCGCCCACCAGCCGGCGCCGACCGCGCCGATACGAACGCGGCTCATGCGCGGGCCCAGACCCGGAGGTTGTCGCGCTCGGAGACCGCGACCGTGCCGCGCTCGACCATTCGCTCGAGGTTGCCCGTCACCGGGAAGATCAAGTACTCGCTGGCTGACTCGTTCCACGACCCGACCGAGGGAGCGATCCGCCGAATGATCTCGAGCGTGCGCTGGCCCGTCGTCTCCAGGGCCACGGTGATCGCGGCATCCAGAGTCTCGGTGTAGTTCGCGGACTCGGTGAGAAACGCCTCGACGGCCTCGCCCTCGTAGACCGGGTAGTGCGCCGTCAGCAGCAGGTCGGCGTCGAAACCGCGGAACAGGTCGATGCTCGCGAGGTACGGATCGGTGTCGCGGTAGGTCGGGGGAAACGCCGGTTCGCCGTCTGCCGTCGGGACCGTCGTACCGAGCGTCGCGTCACCGATGACGAGGGCGGAGTTGGTTTCGTCCCAGAGGGCGAGGTGGCCGTCGCTGTGGCCTGGCGTGTGCAGAATACGGATGACGCGGTCACCCAGGTCGAATTCCTCACCGCCGTAGAGAGCTCGAGCAATCGGCGCGACCGCGGCGACTTCGCGGATGAACGCGGTGGTCTCCGGTGGGTCGTCGAAACCGTCGGCGTCGCGGAACTCGGCGTACCGCTCTTCGATTAGTACCTCGAGGTCTTCGGCTAGGGGGACATCCAGCGCACCCGCCAGGAGTTCGACGTGGGGTGCGGCGGCGAGCAGAGCGGCGTTGCCGCCCGTGTGGTCGAAGTCACAGTGCGAGCTGATTGCCCAGGTGAGTCTGTCGAGGTCGAACCCGATCTCTTCGAGGTGGGGAAGAAGGGTGCCCCGCACGCTCTCGGTGATCCCGGTGTCGAACAGCAGTGCTCGCTCGGAACCGACGAGAAGGTAGAGGGCGACGAAGCGCTCGCCAAGCGGCGCCTGAATCCGGTGCAGGCCGGGGCGGAGTTCCATCAGAGCCGACCGTCGGTTGACGCCGGGGAGGACGTTTTTGGGGTGCTGCAACGCGTGGTGTTCATATCGCCTTTGATGTTTCGCTATCTACGGAAGCAAATCCGCAGACAGCATACATCACATGTCCGGCGGCGAGACGGCCGGTTTCGCCGCGCGTCAGGTGCGAAGGACGATATTTTTCGGTTCGTGCCCGATGAGTAACGCCTCGATCTGTTCGCGGACCAGGCGATCCATGCGCCGGCTCATCGAGCCGACATCACCGCCGACGTGTGGGCTGATCAGCGCGCCCGGCAGTATCCACAGCGGGTGTGTGGCGGGCAGGGGCTCCGGATCAGTGACATCCATAGCGGCACGGATCCGACCTGACTCGACGGCCCGGGTGAGGGCGTCGGTGTCGACAACCGGTCCGCGCGCCACGTTGACGAGAAGCGAGTCCGCCGCCATCCGGCCGAGGAAGTCGTCGTCGACGAGACCGCGCGTCGAGTCGTTCAACGGGACCGCGAGCACCACGATGTCGGCGTGGGGGAGCAGTGCATTGAGGTCATTCCAGCCGTGCACAGTGCCGAGGTCGTCTTCCCGCGTCGAACGGGCGACGCGGGTGAGCTCGACGTCAAACGGGGCGAGGCGCTCCGCGACCTGCCGGCCGACACCACCCGTGCCGAGTACGAGCACCGAGCTCAGTGCGAGGCCGGGATACCGTGCGTGTGCCCATTCGCCACGAGCGGCGGCGGTCACGAAATCGGGCAGACCGCGCTGGCTCGCGAGAATGAGGGCGAGAGCCAGCTCGCCCGTTGCAGCCTCGTGGACATCGACAGCGTTGCAGTAGACGTGGCCGGGCGGAAGGTGCTCGGCAACGCCGTCGAAGCCGAGCATCTGCGCCTGGACGACGGTGGCCTCCTGGCCAGCGAGGCCGCTGAGCGCCGGCGCGGGAATCATGTATGGCAGCACGAGTAAATCGAATCGCTGCTCGACAGGCTCATCGCCGAGCGCCCACACTCGAAGGTTGACCCCCGGCGGGGGAGGGCTCAGACGATCACGCATTGCCGCGTCGGGAACAGCGATGACCAGGGCCATGAGTGAGTCCTACGCGTCGCGCGGGAGTTTGCGACGCTCCCACGCTTTCGTGATGTGCTCGCGCATGGCGGCGGATGCCTTGTCGGGATCCCCAGCGGCAATGGCATCCACAACGCGAGCGTGCTCCTCGAGCGTGAGCGCGAAGGCGTCCGGACCCGGTGCACCGTGGAAGCGCGAGTTGTCACTCGCCCGCTGCACCAGCGTGCGGGCGATCGACTTCGCGAGGGCGTTGCCAGACTGGGTCATCAGCAGCGCGTGGAAGTCTTTGTCTGATTCGGGAAAGACCGCATGGTCGTCGACGACGGCGTGCATGGCATCCAGCGCCGCGCGGAGTTCGTCGAGTTCGGCGTCGGTTCGGGTGCGCGCGACCGCGGCCGACATCGCCGATTCGAGTTCGCTGCGGACCACGGCGAGTTCATCGAGAACGCCCAGAGTCTCGTCGTTCTCGATCATCGTCGAGATGACGACCTTGTCGAGGATGTTCCACTCCGATGATGGGCTGACCTCTGTGCCGCGCCCCTGGATGACGGTGACCATCCCCTTCTCTTCGAGGCGCTTCACCGACTCCCGGATGACCGTGCGGCTCACTCCGAAGTGTGCCGCGAGCTCGCCTTCCGGAGGGAGAAGCTGACCGGCGGTGACCGACCCGGTGACGATCATTGCAACGAGGTCATGCACTACCAGCACGCCGAGGCGCGCGGCAGGCGCGCGTTTTTCGGCACCGCTGAAGAAGGCCGACGGTTCTGACGTGTTCGGGAGGGACATGCGATCCATTGTAGGTATGCGGCGCGTGGCCGAAAGTTTTGTGAATACTTGGGGAGATGCGACCTTCACTCGTTGTAGCTTGATTGTGTAGACGTCACATGTATGATCTACTAACTCAAGTCGCCAAGTCTGGCGCACAGTCGTCAACGACGTCGACAAGAAAAGGACGCGAAATGGCATCACACCGCAGCCGCACCACTCGCACTCTCGCAGCCACCGGAGCCCTGGCCCTCGCCGGACTCCTGGCCGCATGTTCCGGAACCTCTGGCCCGACCTCCGATAGCGGATTCGGCTTCCAGTCGGTCGAGCAAGATCCTGACAGCTCGATCACCGTCTGGGTCGACGCAGCTCGCGAGCCGATCGCCAATGCGTTCGTCGAAGAGAACCCCGACACCCCGATCACGATCGAGACCTACGACGGCAACGCCGGCGGAAGCGACTCGTTCAAGACCAAGATCGCGCTCTTCGACCAGTCCGGTGAGGGCTGGCCCGACGTCGTTTTCTCGACCCAGACCAACGACACCTCGTGGGCTGCCAAGGAACTCAACGGAACGCAGGCCTTCGCTGCCCCGCTGAACAAGGGACTGCTCGACGACGAATTCCTCGACGGATTCACCGCCGGCGCAAACGACCCGATGACGGTGGATGACACGGTCTACGGTCTGCGCAACGATCTCGCACCCGTGGTGCTCTGGTACAACCAGAAACTGCTCGATGAGTTCGGCTACGAGATCCCCACCACGTGGGAAGAGTACGAGGCACTCAGCGACAACCTCGCGGCCGACCACCCGGGATACATCCTCGGCTCGGTGGGTGACAGCTTCGTCGGAACGTACGTCTACTACTGGGGAGCACAGGCTCCGATCTTCCAGCTCGAGGGCGACACCTTCTCGACGGACTTCGCCGACGACCACTCCACCCGCATGACGGACATGCTCGATCACATGATCGACAACGGAACGCTCATCCAGGACAGCGTCTTCAGCGCCGGATTCGTCGACTACGCCGACAAACTCGTCGCGACCCCCGGCCCGGCCTGGTACTCGGGCGCCGTGTTCCAGAACCCGGACGGCCTCAACGTGCCCGCCGGTGAAATCGGCGCGGCCGCTCCCCTCTACTGGGATGGCGAAGACAAGGTGACCGGCAACGTCGGTGGCGGTGTCTGGTACGGCTCGAGCCACTCGAAGAACCTCGAAGCGGTCTCTGAATTCCTCGAGTACGTCATCAGCTCAGACAAGGCAGTCGAACTCGCCTCCGGACTCCCGGCCTACACCGAGGCGAGTGACCAGTGGCTGTCGACCCAGGAAGAGGGCGGCTACTTCGTCGGTGACTTCACCGGAAGCGTGAACACCGCGGCAAGCAGCGTGTGGAACGGATGGGGCTTCCCGAGCTTCAGCCCGGAGACCGCCTACGCGAGCGTGGTCGTTCCTGGCCTCGCAAACGGCGATTCCATCGCCGACCTGGTCCCCGCATGGGAGACCGAGTACAAGAACCAGGCCCAGGTCCAGGGCTACACAGTTAAGTAAGGACTGAAGTCATCACAACTAGCACCGCGACCAAGCCCGCTGTCGACTCTTCGCCGAGTCGGCAGCGGGCCGGGTCCGGGCGGCGACGCCCCGACCGGTCACAGACGATCATGGGTTACGCATTCTCGAGCGGCTACGGCATCCTGCTTCTCGCTTTCGGAGTGCTTCCCACCCTCTACGCGATCTTCCTCGCCTTCACCAAGAACGGAGCGTTCGTCGGAGTCGACAACTTCGTCAAGGTCTTCGCTGACTACCGGTTCTTCCCGGCGGTCCAGCACGTGGCGGTGTATCTCGTCGTGTACCTCGTCTGCCTCACGATCCTCGTGGTGCTTCTCGCCCTGGTCGTTCACGCGATCAAGGTGCGCTGGCTCTCGACCAGCATCCGCTTTCTGTATTACATCCCCGGGGCGCTCGCCGGTGCATCCAGTGTTCTGCTCTGGCTGTTCCTGCTCGACCCGTCGGTGAGCCCGGTCGCGTTCCTGCTGAGAGCGCTCGGCCTCGAGTCGTTCGTGCAGACCGTCTCGATCGATAATCTGCCGGTGATCTTCACGGTCATCGCCTTCTGGACCGGCGCCGGTGGCTGGATCGTCATCATGTACGGCGCGCTCAACAACATCAGCAACGACGTCATGGAAGCCGCCCGCATCGACGGCGCGGGCCCGGTGCAGACCGCCCGGTTCATTCAGATCCCGATGCTGCGCAAGTGGATCTCGTACATGGGCATCATGTCGCTCGCCGCCGGAACCCAGTTGTTCGTCGAACCCCGCGTGCTCTCCCAGGCCAGTAAGGGTGTTGTTCCGCCCGACTACTCGCTGAACCAGCTCGCTTATCTCTTTGCTTTCCGTCAGGGCGACTTCAACGGCTCCGCCGCAATCTCGCTCATCCTGCTCGTGGTCGCCGTCGGTCTCGCTGCATTCTTCGTCTTCCGTGGAGGTCTCTTTGAGCGCGACTAACCTGACCGCCGTGCCCGAAATCACCGCGGTACGCGATAGGGACATCTCTCCCGGACGCTGGATTGGCCGAGTTCTCGCCGTGCTGGTGACGGGCGTCTTCCTGGTCTTCTTCGCTCTGCCGATCGTCTGGTTGCTTCTCGCTCCCACGAAGACGGCGCGAGAGCTGCTGCTGAACAACCCCTTCAGTTTCGGGTCGTTCTCTACCCTCGCCGATAACTGGAGCCAGCTCGCCGGCTTCCAGAACGGCATCGTCTTCACCTGGCTCGGCAACTCGGCGCTCTACACCGGGGCGGCGCTCGTCATCGCGCTCGTCGTAACGATCCCGGCCGGCTACGCCCTCGCGATGACGGACTACAAGCTGCGGCGACCGCTGCTGATCACGACCCTTGTCGTCATGCTCATCCCGAATACGGCACTCGTGCTTCCGATCTTCCTCGAGCTGAGTGCCGTGAAGCTCATCGGTTCGCCGCTCGCGGTCATCCTGCCGTTCTCGTTCTTCCCCTTCGGTGTGTATCTCACCTACATCTACTTCTCGACGAGCGTCTCGCGTGACCTGCTCGATGCTGCCCGCATCGACGGCGCGGGTGAGCTCCGAGTGTTCTGGAAGATCGCCATGCCGCTCGCCACACCGGTGATCGCACTCGTCGGATTCTTCAACCTCACGAGCAACTGGAACAACTACTTCCTGCCATTCGTCACCGAACCGGGTCGTAAGTCTCCCGTGCAGGTCGGTCTCGCTGAGTTGCTGTCGAACGTGCCATTGTTCAACCCGACGTCGGCCGGATCGGTCACGATCGACCTTCCGGTTCTCGCGCTCGCCACGCTGCTGTCGATCGCCCCGGTGCTCATCATCTTCCTGTTCTCGCAGCGGTTCCTCGTGACCGGCATGACGGCGGGTGGCACGAAGGAATGACGGATGCCCCGCCCCTGCGCTTCGGCATGGTCGCACGGTTGCGGCCCGAGAAGCGGGCGGAGTATCTCGACCTCCACGCGAACGCGTGGCCGGACGTCGAAGCGACGATCACTGAATGCGGCATCCGTAACTTCACGATCTACGTGATCGGCGACGTTATCTTCGGGTACTACGAGTACGTCGGCTCCGACTTCGACGCCGATCAGCGAAAGATGGCTGCCGACCCGGCGACGCAGGAGTGGTGGGCGCGGACAGCGCCGTGCCAGTTGCCTTTCGAGCCCGATGCGACCGAGCCTAACTGGCAGATCATGGAAGAGGCCTGGCACCTCGACTAGAGGGCTCGGCGGCCCGCAGGCGTGCTGCCTACTCGGCGACGAGACGCAGGCCCGCGCGGTTCGAGCGCACGTGTGGTCCGTCGGTGGTGATCCAGGGCGCGTTGCGCTGGTTCTCGGCGATGGCGTTTTCATCGACGGAGATTCCCGAGCCGGCAACGTCGGACAACACGATGCCGCCGTCGGCGTACTCCTCGGCGATGGTGACACCGAACGGTGCGCCCATGTCTTGCACCTCGGCCGAGAGGTGGTTCGGGATCGAGGCAGCAGCGTGCCCAACAGCGGGGTTGGCGGTGAGCCCGACGGGGCTCATCGGCAGGTGGTGCGAGTGCGCGGCGTAGGCGACCCGGAGGAAGTGCGTGATTCCCCACACGGCGCCGGTCTGCACGACGTCGACGGCACCCTGGTCGAACAGGGGAGTGAACTGCTCGAGGCCAGTGAGGTTCTCGCCGGTGGCGACGGCTGCCTTGATGCTCGAGCTGAGGCGGGCGTGGCCGGCGGCGTCCCAGCGACGCAGTGGCTCTTCGATCCAGGTGAGGTCGAGCTGCTCTTCGATGGCGCTCACGTAGCGCACAGCCTGCTTGAGGTTCCACGACTCGTTGGAGTCGAGCATGAGCGCGGGGCGCGACGTGTTGCGTCCGAGTTCGTCGGCGATGATGCGAAGGCGACGGATGTCAGTATCTACATCCCGCCCACCCTTGAGCTTGCCAGCGGTGAATCCGCGCTCCGACATCGACTTGTAGAAGGCGGCGAGAGCCTCGTCGTCGAGGGCGATGTCGAGGCCCGATGCGTACCCGGGCACAAATCGGTCGTTCGCGCCGAGCAGTCGCCAGAGCGGCTCATCGGCGGCCTTGGCCTTGAGATCCCAGATGGCCGCGTCGAGGGTGCCGATGCCGCCGAAGAGGGCGCCAGAATGGCCCGACTTGAAGACCTGCGCGAGCATGCGGTCGTAGAGCGCGTTGACGCTGCGAGGGTCTTCGCCCTCGATCGCGGGGAAGAGCGACTCGATACCGCTATCGGATCCGAGCCCGACGCCGGTCAGGCCGACATCCGTCTCCAGCACGACGATCGGCACTTCCGTCACTCCGGATCCGATAAATCCGTTGACGTCGCCAACCGGCCGTCCCCAATCGCGATAGGTGCGCAGGATGCGGTAACCGGTGATCTTCATGTCGTCCTTGATATGTAGAGTGGCCCCAGCGGAACCTAAACAACATACATCATATGTCATAGCCGGATTTATGGAATAGTTGTTATGCAACCATGTGTCTGCGACGCAACAGCGGGACACGTTCAAGGAGGAACAGTGAAACTGGCACGTTTGGGAGAAGTGGGTCGCGAGACTCCGGTATTGGTAGACGGAGAGCGATACCTCGATCTGAGCGGTGTCGTCGCCGACATCGACGCAGGCGCCCTGTCGCCGGCCGGGCTGGCGAAGATCGCCGCATCCGTCGATTCGCTTCCGGAGCTCGCGGATGCCGCATCGCTGCGCGTGGGTGCACCGGTGGTCCGGCCGAGTGCCATCATCTGCGTTGGCCTGAACTACGCAGCGCACGCCGCCGAGTCCGGCGCGCAGCCGCCGGCATCGCCCGTGATCTTCATGAAGACGCCGAACACCATCGGCGGTCCGAACGACGTGGTCGACATTCCTCGTACGAGCGAGAAGACCGACTGGGAGGTCGAACTCGCCGTCGTCATCGGCGAACGGGCCCTGTACCTCGACTCGCCGGCAGACTCGGCGAAGCACATCGCTGGCTACCTTGTGGCCAACGACCTCTCCGAACGCGAGTTCCAGCTCGAGGTATCGGGCGGACAGTGGAGCAAGGGTAAGTCTGCCCCCGGATTCAGCCCCCTCGGGCCGTGGCTGGTCACGGCCGACGAGGTCGACTCGACGAACCTGCGCCTGCGCAGCTGGGTCAATGGCGAGCCGCGCCAGGACTCCTCCACCGCCGACCTGATCTTCGACGTCGACTTCATCGTCTGGCACCTCAGCCAGTTCCTCGCTCTCGAAGCGGGCGACGTGATCATGACCGGAACCCCCGAGGGCGTCGCGCTCTCCGGCCGCTTCCCGTACCTGAAGGCCGGGGACGTCGTCGAGATCGAGATCGAAGGTCTCGGTCGCCAGCGCCAGGTCATGGGCCAGGCATGAGCGCCGAATTCGACGGACTTGTCGCCGTCGTCACGGGAGGGGCGTCCGGCATCGGCGCTGCCGTCGTGACCCGCCTGCTCGAGGGCGGTGCCCGCGTGGCCGTGCTCGACCTCAACGTCACCTCAGCGGACCCCGCGGCGTTCGCCGTCACCGCCGATGTGTCCGATTCCGCATCCGTGACCGCGGCGATCGAAGCAGTGGCTGCCGAGCTCGGGGGCATCGACATCGTCGTCAACAACGCCGGAATCGGCGCCCAGGGCACGATAGAGACGATCGACGACGCCGAGTGGGCGCGTGTGTTCAGTATCAACGTCACCGGCATGGCCCGGGTCGCCAGCGCTGCCCTCCCGTACCTGCGGATGTCTGCGGCTGCGGCGATCGTCAACACGTCCTCCATCGCAGCGACAGCCGGCCTTCCCGCCCGTGCGCTCTACACGGCCTCGAAGGGCGCAGTACTGTCACTCACTCGCGCCATGGCGGCCGACCACCTGCGCGAAGGCATCCGCGTCAACGCGGTGAATCCGGGAACGGCAGACACCCCGTGGGTGGGGCGACTGCTCGACTCCGCGGCCGACCCGGCCGCCGAGCGTTCGGCGCTCGCCGCACGTCAGCCGCACGGCCGGCTCGTCGACCCGGCAGAGATCGCCGAGGCGGTCGCCTACCTCGCTAACCCGCGCAACAAGTCGACCACCGGCACGAGCATTGCCGTCGATGGGGGAATGCAGGAACTCCGCCTGCGGCCCATTACCGACTGACACCACACGCCGATGACCGTCATTGACGCGCACGCGCACCTCTGGCAGCGCGCGCGAACGCCGCAGTCGTGGATCGATCCAGCCTCCATGGCGGTGATCGACCACGACTTCTGGGTCGACGACCTCGCCGCCATGCAGGCGGCGAGCGGCATCGACCGCACGATTCTCGTGCAGTCGACGAACAGCGCTCAGGAGACACGCGATCTGCTCGAGGTCGCGTCGGAAGACTCCGTCGCCGGCGTGGTCGGGTGGATCGATCTCGAAGCGGATGTCGCACGACAGCTCGACGCTCTGCGATCCGCTCGCGGCGGGCAGAAGCTCGTCGGCATCCGTCATCTGGCGCACATCGACCCCGACCCGGAATGGCTGCTTCGCCCGACGGTCGACTTCGCGGCTCTCGCAGCGAACGACCTCATTTTCGACCTCGTGGTGCACGCCCCGCAGCTGCGAACGGCAGCCGCGACGATCGCGGCGTATCCCGACGTGAGCTTCGTGCTCGACCACCTCGGCAACCCGCCGATCGCGAGTGGTGATCTCGACGACTGGCGACGGGAGATCCGCAGCATCGCCGCGCTGCCGAACGTCGTGGCCAAGCTCTCGGGCATCACGCTGCAGACGAACTGGAACGACTGGTCGGTGCGCGACCTGCGCGAGCCCGTCGATGTCGCGCTCGACGCCTTCGGTCCCGAGCGCCTGCTATTCGGCTCGGATTGGCCGCTCGTGTTGCTCGCGTCGGACGCTCCGGCCTGGGTCGACATCGTGCGCGAGCTCATTCCCACGGAGCACCACACCGCCATTCTCGGTGGCAACGCCGAGCGCATCTATCTCGGAGGCACTCATGCGTGATCGACTCGTCCACGGCACCGACGTTCGCCTGTCGGAGATCGCGTTCGGGGGAGCGTCCCTCGGCAATCTGTACTCGGTGACCAGCGACGCCGACGCGGCAGCAAGCGTCCGTGAGGCGTGGGGGTGTGGCATCCGCTACTTCGACACGGCCCCGCACTACGGCCTCGGGCTGTCGGAGCGCCGGCTCGGCTCGCTGCTCGCGGAGTACCCGCGTGGCGAATACGTGATCTCGACGAAGGTCGGCCGACTGATCGTGCCGAACGAGCGACCAACCGAGTTCGACGACGACGGCTTCATCGTGCCCGGCGACCAGCGTCGTGAGTGGGACTTCACCCGCGACGGCGTGCTGCGCTCCGTCGAGGAATCGCTCGCGAGACTCGGCACCGACTACATCGACGTGCTCTATCTGCACGACCCCGACGCGAGCGGGATTCCGGATGCCGCCACCACGGGCGCCGCGGCCCTGATCGAGTTGCGCGACCAGGGCGTCGTGCGGGCCGTCGGTATCGGATCCAATTCGGCCGACGCCGTCGCCGGGCTGTTCCGCGAATCGGACATCGATCTCGCCATGCTCGCCGGCCGCTACACGCTGCTCGAGCAGCGCGGTGCCGACGCGGTGTTCGAAGCCGCGGGGGAGCGCTCGATCGTTGCGGTCGGCGTGTTCAACTCCGGTCTGCTGTCGACACCGCGCCCGCGACCCAACGCGATGTACAACTACCAGCCGGCTCCCGCCGAGCTCATCGATCGCGCCAACCGGCTGGCAGACACGGCCGAGGCGCACGGTGCGACGCTGCCGCAGGCCGCCATCGCCTTCCCATTGCGCCACCCACAGGTCGCCAGTGTCGCGATCGGAATGCGCAACCCCAGCCAGGTCGCGTCGAACGTCGCCCTCTACGCGAGCGGTGTCGACGAGTCGGCCTGGACTGAGCTCGCGCCGGGCTAACCGCAACTACCGCGGAATCACCTTGAACATGAACTTCTTTTTCACCATGAACCAGACGAGCATGATGAGTCCGGCGTGGACGGCCGTTCCGATCAGCCAGTCGGTGCGATCGAGGTTCGGGATGGTCGCAACGGCGAGTGCGAAGAACACCTGCCAGACGAACACGTAGAGGCTGGCCTGGCCGAGCGGGATCCACAGCCAGCCGATGACGAAGTTGATCGGTTTCCAGAACGCGGTGAGGATCGCATAGGTGCAGACGACCATGAGCGCAACGTCGAGAAGGCGGCCCCACTGCATGTCGACGCGCTGGTACGCGGTTCCGTACAGCGACTCGTACAGCGACGCGGGGAACGGCGCCGGTTCGAAGCCGTAGGTGTAGCCAGCCCAGAGATAGACGAGGATGCCGGCATAGATCACAACGGCAGCACCGGTGATGACCCTCCCGGGCAGGCTGGTGAGGGCGTTCTGGATCTGCCGTCGGTAATAGCCGATGACCAGGCCGTGCGTGAACAGGACCTGCCACAGGAAGAGCGGGAACACCGCTTCGAACTGTGAGGGAAGGGCCGGTGCATCCGGAACAAAACTGCGCCAGAGGTACAGCGCCCAGCTCACGGCGAGAACAACCCACCACATCTTGCGGCGGATGAGCCACATGGCGGCGGGAATCGCGAGGCTGAGCACCACGAACAGCCCCATGATGTTGAACGGCCACGGGCCCATCTCGAGCTGCAGGAACTGCCGGATGGCGTACCACGGCGGCGGGTAGTCGAGCAGGCGGTCGGCGTTGGGATACAGGTCGTAGGTGCGTCCCTGGGCGCCGAGGCCGTCTTCGCCGGTGCCGCGGTCGGTGAAGGTGGTGATCGCGGCGGTGCCGAGGAAGGGCACAAAGCTCAGGGCGAAGACGACCAGGATGACCACGAGGGCCACCACGTATTGTTTGCC
>Ga0247817_10000736_pt1 | contig 17395 bp, 17 predicted proteins | sample UWRJL212509R1_FD_178010 | JGI IMG/M metagenome (GOLD analysis project Ga0247817, IMG submission 178010) | Plant litter microbial communities from Arlington Agricultural Research Station in Wisconsin, United States - UWRJ-L212-509R-1 | ecosystem: Environmental > Terrestrial > Plant litter >...
CTTAAAACGCTTTACGTGCGTAATTCGCGCGGACAGCTTATTCAATTAGATAATGTTGTAAAGGTTGATGAAGATGCCACGCCACCATCTATATTACACTTTAACCGTTTTAAAGCAGCAACTATACAGGCAGGTCTTGCTCCGGGTTACACAGTAGGCGATGGTATCAAAGAAATGGACCGTATAGCTAAAGCAACCTTAGACGAGACCTTTAGTACAGAATTAAGTGGCGCCTCGCGCGACTTTGCCGAGAGCGGATCGAACATTTTATACGCCTTTATTTTTGCACTGTTATTGATATACCTGGTTCTAGCGGCCCAGTTTGAAAGCTTTAAAGACCCCATAATTGTAATGCTTACCGTGCCATTGGCAGTTGCGGGTGCTTATTTATCGCTATGGTTGTTTGATCAAACGCTTAACATATTCGGGCAAATAGGTATTATCACATTGGTGGGTTTGGTAACTAAGAACGGTATCCTGATTGTTGAGTTTGCCAACCAGCGTATGGAACATGGCCTTAAAAAGTACGATGCTGTAATTGAAGCTGCTACCGCCCGTTTACGCCCAATTTTAATGACGAGCCTTGCCGTGGTATTGGGGTCGGTGCCTATTGCCCTTGCTTTGGGTGCGGGTGCAAAAAGCCGTGTATCATTAGGTATAGTAATTATAGGCGGTATGCTATTCTCGTTAATATTAACATTGTACGTAATACCAACCATGTATGTATTAATTGCATCAAAAGTTCGCCGCGACCCGGATGCTGAGGATGAATTTGTAACCGAAACCAAAAAAAGCAAAAAAGTAAAACTGGTTGAACAACACTAAGCGATCTTTAATGAAACTTAAACTAATAGCCTGCCTTATTTTATGCTGTATGGCTTCATCTTTTATAGCAAGCGCGCAAAACGCGCCCCTGCTTACCTTAAAGGATGCTATAGATACAGCATTACAAAATAATTACAATATAAAGCTGGCTCAAAATAACGCTGCAATAGCTCAAAATAACGTTACGCTGGGCAACGCGGGGTTTTTACCAACGTTAGCCGGTACGTTTAACAACAACAACAGCGTACAAAACAGTACCGTTACGCGTACCACAGGTACTAACAGCTTTACCAACGTGCGAAGCAGAAGTAATAATTATGGTGTTGCTATGGACTGGACCATTTTTGACGGTTTTGGTATGTTTGCGAATTATGATGCGTTGAAAATACGCCAGCGCTTAAGCGGCATCACATCGCGCGATACGGTTTTACAAACACTTACCAACGTAATATCTACTTACTACAGTTTAATTAATCAAAACCAGGTATTAAAATCACTGCGTGGTGCAATAGGTATATCAAAACAACAACTAAAATTTGCGCAGGATAAATTTTCTGTAGGTGCGGTTTCGCGCCTGGAAGTGCTAAATGCCGAAGTGAACGTAAATGCGGATACCGCTAATTATGTATCGCAACTGCAGCAATTTAGAGCCGCCAAGATCCAGTTGAACCAGCTGCTGATCAGAAATCCGCAGGCAGATTTTACCGTAACAGATACCATTGTGGTTGATGACAAACTGGTGCTGGGTAATATACTTGCTGCTGCTGCAACGCAAAACCCTCGCATCTTATCGTCGCAAATAGCAAAGCAACTGGCAGATATCAATGTTAAGCAAGTTAAAGCGGTACGTTACCCTGTTATAGGCGTAAATTCAGGTTATAATTTTGCCAATAGCAGGTCGCCGAGCGGCGCGTTATTAGCTAACGACTCGCGCGGTTTAACTTACGGCCTTACCGCCAGTATCAATATTTTTGATGGCTTTAACCAAAAACGCCGCGAAACAAACGCTAAGATCCAGGCAGAAAACTCAGCAATTCAGGTTAAAAATGTTAAGTTGGGTATTGATGCGCAGATCAATTCGTTATATGTTAATTATCTGTCTGGTCTTGATCTGATAAAACTGGGGCAATCCAATGTCGCCATAGCAAAACGCAACCTTGAAATTACGCTGGATAAATATAAATTAGGTAACATTACACCGCTTGAGGTGCGCCAGGCCGAAGAGAATTTTGTCAACGCACAGGTTAACTATCACGCTGCTCAGTATCAGGCAAAAAGTGCAGAAATAAGCTTAAAACAAATAACTAACAACATTAACATTCAATAAATAGCCAATTATAAAATAAAAAGCTATTTTTGATATTGAACATGACCGGATCTTATAAAACCTGCTTACTGATTGATGACAATTACATTGATAATTTTGTCACGAGCAGGCTTTTGGAAAACTGCGGTTTTGCCGAAAATATAGTAATAAGCCAGTCATCGTCAGAAGCAATAGAATCATTGCGCAACGGTAAGGTAACTCCTGATGTTATATTCCTTGATCTGAGAATGCCGGTTATGGACGGCTTTGAATTTTTGGTGGAATATGATAAGCTTGAAATTGAGAAAGACAGCGTGAAAATATTTATGCTTTCATCATCGCTTGACCCTAACGACATGCGCCGATCGCTTGCCAACAAATACGTTACCCAGTTTTTGCACAAACCATTAACAAAAAAAATTCTGGAAGACCTTTCATGATCTTAGTTGCGGATAGCGGATCATCAAAAACAGATTGGTTGCTTACACAACCCGATAAGGAACCGGTAGCTTTTCGTACCCCGGGCCTCAACCCTTATTTTTTAACAGAGAAAGAGATAGTAAAGATCTTGCAGGATAGGGGAGCTGATATGCTGGCCTACAGCAATGGGGTTACCGAGATCTATTTTTTTGGCGCCGGTTGCTCCGGAGCAGATCGCCACGAGATCGTCTCTAATGCTTTAAGCCAGTTATTTCCCAAAGCTTACGTAAGTGTTGATAGCGATCTGCTAGGCTCGGCCTATGCTACCTGCGGGCATAAAAAGGGTTTATGCTGTGTTTTAGGCACCGGCTCAAACATATCTTTTTTTGACGGCGAAGATATTCATGAAGGCAAACATGGTTTAGGTTACATTTTAGGTGATGAAGGATCTGGCGTGTGGTTTGGCAAAGCCTTAATAACCGACTTTTTATATGGCGATATGCCCTATGAAGTGCAAACGCTATTTGAAAGCACCTACGAACTTACAAAGGAAGTAGTGATGCAGAACGTTTATCAAAAGCCCGCCCCCAACGCTTATTTAGCAACATTCGCAAGATTTTTAAATGTGGTAAGGCGCACGCCATACGGCCAGGATCTGCTTAAAAAAGGTTTTCTGGATTTTATTGATACCAACATCAAAACGTACCCCGAATACCACGACCACAATTGCCATTTTGTAGGCTCAATTGCCCACACCTTTGCCCCCGAACTTACTGCCTTATGCAAGGCTAATGGCGTGCATGTGGGCAAGATCATTAAACAGCCTATAAATGATCTGCTGGCTTTTATTTTAAGCAGAGAGGCTTTGTAATAACAGTATTAGGATTCAAATAAAAGGCGGGGCTCGTGCGATTCCCTCCCTCGGGAGGGTGCAGGGAGGGGTTTAGCCGCTTACCAAACCCCTTCCCGCCATTTCACAGCCCAACACACCCTTCCCGAAGGAAGGAGTTTTGATGGTTAACAATGTTCCAAACACTCTTATAAAATCATCTTTACAATCGTAGTTTGTAATTGCTAAAACCATAAATTTGAACAATGAACGTTCAGGTAAATAAACTCAGCAAAATTTACGGATCGCAAAAAGCTGTTAATGATATCTCATTCAGCGCCGGCTTAGGTGTGCTTGGTTTTTTGGGGCCAAATGGCGCGGGCAAATCAACTACCATGAAAATGCTTACCTGCTTTTTACCCCCGACAGATGGCAGCGCCGAAATATGCGGGTACAGCATAGCCCATCAATCTTTACAGGTGCGCGGCAATATTGGTTATCTGCCAGAGAACAACCCACTTTATACAGGCATGTATGTAAAAGAAGCGTTGGCCTTTGCTGCATCGGTACATAAAATTGAACATCCTGAAAAACGTATTGCCGAAGTTATTGCGCTTACCGGTTTAGAGCAGGAACAGTACAAAAAAATAGGCCAACTATCTAAAGGTTACAGGCAACGGGTGGGCCTGGCTCAAGCTATTCTGCATGATCCGCCGGTTTTGATACTTGACGAGCCTACATCAGGGCTTGACCCTAACCAGTTGATCGGTATCAGGCAACTGATCCGCGATCTGGGTAAAACAAAAACGGTTATTATATCCACCCATATTATGCAGGAAGTTGAAGCTATTTGCGATAGGGTGATCATTATTAATAAAGGCAAAATTGCAGCTGATGATACGCTGACCGGTTTGTTAGCCGCGCATGGCTCCGACTCGTTAGAAAAGGTATTTATAAAATTAACCAATAACGCGGCATAAGCGCTGCAAAACCAGTTATGAAAAAGTATTTGTTTACTACCCTTTACTTACTGACAATCGCTTTTACATGCTTTGCGCAACAAGATGGGCGCGTGAGCATTGGGGTTGAAGCAGGCATACCGGTAGGGTCATCGGCCGATGATTTTGCCTCGGTAATTGGCGGCTCAATAAAAGTAGAAAACCCGGTGAGCGAAAATACTTTTATAACCATATCATTAGGTTATTCATCTCTTTCTGCTAAAAGCTCATTACTCGGGGCCAATATAAAACCACCTGCTGCGGTATTTATGCCGCTAAAGTTTGGCTTAAAATACCGGCTGGCCGGCGCGCTATTTGCCGAGGCCCAAACAGGCGTAGCCTTTGAAGTTAGGGGCAGACGTACTACCCGCTTTGTTTACTCGCCGGGCCTTGTTTGCAACATTAACAAGGTTGACCTTGGTGTACGTTACGAAGGCTGGGCCGGCAGCGGCGGCGTCATTAGTCAGGTGGCGTTGCGATTGGGGTATAGGTTTTAAAAGAAATGTTACGGTGGGATTATTAACAGGCTTATTACAGCAGTAAAATGTTCGAATTGTAAAAGAGAAGTTGAAACCGCAATTCAATTTAAGTTTGGCGATACATGGCAGTATAACATGGTAATTGGCAACGAAATTAAATGGGGTGGTAACGATAATGGCGAGCCCGGTAATTCAATAGTTATGGTTTACGGGATTGCTGAGAATAATATTTGTTCGCACTGCGGATTTGAGAATGAGGAGGAGTTTAACATAATGATAAAGGATAATGTTATATCCACGGTTTCTCCAATCGATAGCATTGAGAAGTACATTGAAGCGAATGATTGCGGATGGTACGCAATTAGATAATCGTTTCTTGAACGACCCAATCGCACCGGAAAAAGCTGGCGCTTAAAAGCGCGCTTTTCATAAGCTTGCAAGGCAAGAAATAGATTCGGCAAACGATCAAACCTATTCTTGCTCCTGCTTACTAATTATATGAGTGTGTATATCAACTTAAATATTATGCCATTTAACAAGTGTCTTATAATCAGTAATTTAACTTTTTGCTTACATGCACCTGTATCATAATCGAACTTTCAATGTCCGCATGTGATGCACTGTGTTTTACCAAGCTTTCATTTTTTAATGCCGTCAGCAGTGTAATGCTCAGAAATCAAGATAAGATGTAACAAGTATTGCTCCGCAGCATCTTAAGGGGGATAATAATTCAATACTGAGAATCAATAATGTAAGATTAATGCGTCATTAATATGATTTATTTAATACCCATATCTTAGTATTAAGATAATAACAATTCACCTTTTTATTTAACCTTAAAAACAGCTTATGAAAAAAGTATTATTAGCCACCTTATTATTTTTAGGTGTTGCAGCTACAAGTTTCGCGCAAGATGGTGGTAAATTTAGCGTTGGCGTTGAAGCAGGTTTACCTGTTGGCGACGGTTCTAAAACCCAAAGCTTTGCTATTGGTGGTTCATTAAAGTACGATATTCCGATTGCTGACGCTCTTGCTTTTACCATTTCTGCTGGTTATACCTCATTCCAGGGTAAAACTACAACGGTATCATCTGGCGCAAATAGCCTTACTATAAAATACCCTGCGGCAGGTTTCGTTCCCGTAAAAGCCGGTATCAAATACTTTCTTGCTGAGTCTTTCTACGGTGAGGTACAAGTAGGTGCCGCTTTCTCAACTCAAAGCCGTGGCGGTGTAGCATTTGCTTATTCTCCGGGCATTGGCTACAAATTTAGCGATGTGCTTGATCTTGGGGTTCGTTACGAAGGCTGGTCAAAAAATGGTACAGTTAGCCAAATTGGCGCCCGTTTAGGTTTCAGTTTCTAATTTTTAACCTTTTTGTGGTAATACGCCACATAAAAAGGCTCACGGTTTAACCGCGGGCCTTTTTTGTTTGAGCGAATTTGTTGTAATTTCGGCGTTCAAGGTCTTGTTGTGTATAGCATCCTCAAAAAAGAAATTACCTCCTATCTAAGCTCATTGGTAGCCTATTTTGCCATAGGCGTTTTTTTGGTTGTGCTGGGTCTTTTTTTATGGGTATTTCCAGATTCGAGCATACTCGTTTACGGTTACGCCGGTTTGGATAGCCTGTTCAATACTGCGCCTTATCTATTAATGTTCCTGGTGCCGGCCATCACCATGCGCTCCATAGCCGAAGAACGCCGCGAAGGAACCTTTGAGCTGCTGGCTACCCGCCCGCTAACGCATTTTCAAATAGTTATTGGCAAATACCTGGCGGCGGTACTTATTATGCTGTTTGCGCTGTTGCCTACGCTGGTTTACTATTATTCGGTTTACACGCTTGGGGCCACGCAAGGTAATATTGATACCGGCGCGGTGATAGGCTCGTACATCGGTCTGTTTTTGTTGGGAAGCGCTTTTGCCGCTATCGGTTTATTCGCGTCGGCAGTTACAGGCAACCAGATCATCGCTTTTATAATTGCAGTATTTATTTGTTTCTTTTTTTATAGTGGATTTGATTCTTTGAGCGGTTTGCTGTCGCTGCAAACGTTGGGCGTGCAACGGCTGGGTATAACACAGCATTATACATCTATCAGTCGCGGTGTTTTAGATACGCGCGACCTGGTTTATTTCATTGTATTAGCTGGTTTGTTTTTATGCCTTACCATTTTTGTATTACTAAAACAAAGGCAAAAAAACCTGCGCGAGGAGCCGTTAGTGCCGATAGTACTTACGCTGATAATTTTGATAGCTATATCAACCTTCACCTTTACCCGCTTTGATTTCACCAAAGAAAAACGCTATACCATATCGCAAACTAGCAGAGATATTTTGAGCAAGCTTCCTACAGATGTAAACGTTACGGTTTACCTGCAAGGCAACCTAACCGGCGGCATGAAACGTTTGCAGAACGAAACCCGCGACATGCTAGCCGACTTGCAAGCCTACAGCGGCGGCAAGCTGCAATTTGATTTTGTTGATCCGCTGGCAGGGCAAAATGCCGAGCAGCAACAACAAACCATAACTAAACTACAAACATGGGGATTAGAGCCAACCAATCTGGGGGTGCCTACCGATAATGGCATTACGCAGCAAATTATTGTGCCGGCGGCTATGCTATCAAGTAAGGGAAAGAACGTGCCGGTTAAACTACTTTACCAGCAGCGCGAGATGGGTCTTACGGCTGATGAGGTGATCAATAACTCCATTCAAAATCTTGAATATGCATTTGTATCGGGCATTAAAAAAGTAAGCTCTGGTGGGCAATCTGCCATAGGTTTTACTACCGGGCATGATGAACTGAACGATGCGCAATTGAACGATGCCATGGCCAGTCTATCAGACGGCTTTTTGGTAGGCAGGGTAGATTTGAAGAGTATTCCTTTTGATAGCCTGCAGAAGATACGCATGCTGATAATTCCCAAACCCGCCAAGGCCTTTACCGAAGCCGAAAAATTTAAGCTTGATCAATACATTATGAAAGGCGGCCGGGTACTTTGGGCCATAGACCAAGTAAGCGCCGAACTGGATAGTATGCGCGGCCACGGCGACGAGCAAATGGCTTTCCCAAAACAATTAAATATTGATGACCAGCTATTTGTATACGGCGCCCGCATCAATTATGATCTGATAGCCGACATTAACGCCGCGCAAATACCGGTTAACACCGGCAACGTGGGTGGGCAGGCACAGATGCAACTGGTGCCATGGTTGTTTTATCCAATATTTGTACCGTGGTCAAAGCATCCGATAGTTAAAAACCTGGATGGCATTTACAGCGAGTTCCCTTCTACTATTGATGTGCTTGATACAAAAAACACCCGTAAAACGGTGTTGCTTACTTCGTCTATCTACAATAAAAAATTAAAGGTGCCGCACCTGTTATCATTACAGGCCATAGAGCAGGAACCCGACCCCAAAGCCTTCCGCAGCGAGCCTAAAATAACAAGCGTTTTGCTGGAAGGAAAGTTCGCATCCAACTTTAAAAACCGCCCGCAACCGGAAGGCGTTGAAGCGGGAATTACTACGGCCGCCGAAAGCGTCCCAACCAAAATGGTGATAGTGAGTGATGGCGATATGTTTAAAAATCAGTTAAGCACGGATGGCTCGCCGTTCCCGTTGGGGTATGATCGTTATACGCGCCAAAACTTTGGTAATAAAAACCTCTTACTCAATATTGCAGATTATTTAACAGACGACTCCGGCCTGATTGAGTTGCGTAATAAAGAGGTACAGTTGCGCCTGTTAGACAGAGCCCGCGTAAAGAGCGAGAAAACATACTGGCAGCTTTTAAATACGGTTGTGCCCTTGCTATTGGTGTTAATATTTGCTATTTTTCAACATTATATACGCAGGCGTAAGTATGCCCGCTAAATTTTTTACTTTTGATAATTAATTATTAATTATACATATGAGATTTATAGTTTCCACATCAACTTTGCTTAAGCAACTACAGGCAGTAAGTGGGGCATTAAGCAGCAGTACGGTTTTGCCGATATTGGAGAACTTTTTGTTTGAGATAAAAGAAGGAAACTTAACCATATCAGCTACCGACCTGCAAACCAGCATGACCACCACTTTAACCGTGGAGGCTAAGGAAAATGGTCGTATTGCTATCCCCTCGCGCATTTTGCTGGATACACTGAAATCATTACCAGAGCAGCCTATTGCTTTTTCTGTTGATGATAACACTTTTGCTATAGAAATTAACGCCGGCGACGGTAAATACAAACTAAGCGGCGAAAACGGCGAGGACTTCCCGAAGATCCCTGTTGTTGACAATGCTTCGTCAGTAAATCTGCCTGCTTCGGTTTTATCAGAGGCTATCAACAAAACAATTTTCGCGGTTAGTAATGATGAGTTGCGCCCGGCTATGACAGGTGTTTACTGCCAGCTGTCGCCACAGTACTTAACCTTTGTTGCTACTGATGCGCACAAACTGGTGCGTTACCGCAGGCTTGATGCTAAGGCCGAAAGCGTTACCTCTTTCATCCTGCCTAAAAAAGCTTTGGCTTTATTAAAGTCGGCTTTACCGTCTGATGATGTGAACGTATCTGTTGAGTACAACAGTACAAGCGCGTTCTTTAAGTTTAACAACATAAACCTGGTTTGCCGTTTAATTGACGAACGCTACCCGGATTACGAAGCAGTTATACCACAAAACAATCCAAACAAATTAAGCATTGATCGTTTGGCATTTTTAGGTTCGTTAAGTCGCGTGGCTATATACGCTAACAAAACCACCCATCAGGTACGTTTAAAGATCACAGGCAGCGAGTTACATATCTCATCAGAAGATATTGACTTTGCTAACGAGGCGCACGAGCGTTTAAATTGCCAGTACGAAGGAACCGATATGGAAATTGGTTTTAATGCAAGATTTTTAATAGAAATGTTAAAGAATTTAAGTGGAGAAGAAGTATCTTTGGAAATGTCTTCGCCAAACAGGGCAGGTATATTACTGCCGCAGGGAGGGGATGAGAACGAAGATGTGCTGATGCTGGTTATGCCGGTGATGCTTAATAGTTATGCTTAAGTTATAAACTTAAATTATAGATCCAAAACCTAAGTCCGGCGTAAAAACCGGACTTTTTTGTTAAACACGGATAACAAAACCCAAAATTGCAAGTTAAATAGCTTTGGCCAACCATGACGAATAAAACCGGCATATTAATACTTACCCTGCTGCTGGCATGTCTGGCTTTTTCGTGTAAAAAAATGAATGCTGATTATCCGCCTGATACAGGCAAACCCGCACTAATAAACGTGGTAAATGCCACAGCCGATACCCTGAATATTTTTCAGAACGGCAACCGGTTTAATTATACTTCGGCATTTTACCCGGGTGGATCATTAGGGTATTTGCAGGTACTAGCAGGCGATCAGCAATATCAGCTGAAAAAAGATGGCACACCGAACGTGCTGCTTAACTTGCCTATGAAGTTAGATACCTTAGGCGTCTATTCATTTTTTATTGCAGGTACCACAGGCGACCGCGTATTTTTGACAAAAGATGTATTTTTGGCCAATAATGATATTGAAATAAGGTTTGTTAACACAACGCCCGGCAAGAGTTTTGATATTAAGGTTGGCAGCGGTTTTACCGGGAGTAGCATCGCTTTTAAAACGGCGACAGCTTTTGTAAAAATGACTGTCGGGAAAAATCATTATCAATTATTTGAATCAGGTAACCCGGTTGCCATTGTAGAGGGCGATATAACTTTAGCAGATCAACGCGTTTATACCCTGTTTACAAAGGGTGCAATAAACGGCACCGGCGACAACGCTTTAAGCGTTAAATTAATTACTAACAGATAAATGAAACGTGCCCTGGTACATATAAAGCAAAAAGGAATTGCCTGCGTATTTGCAGGTTTTGTGGCGTTGCTGTTAATGGCGGCTGTAGTATCATGTAGTAAACCTAATACTGTTATACCGGTAGGCACCAATATCCAGTTTCAGGTAGTAAATCTTAGTCCTGATCTGCGGCCCGTAAACCTGTGGGTAGGTTTTCAAAAACGCAATATTGCTTACAGTTACCCAACGCCGTCAGGTTATTTTTCAATGGCATCGGTTGATACGCCCTTCCAGATACGGTCTGCCTTGGCTACGGTATCGACAGCAAATTTAGTAACCATAGATACCATTTTGAGGGCCAATACCAAATACACCCTGTTTGTTACCGGGATGCGTGCTGACAGTACCGTAACCGGGATTTTTACTAAAGACACCTCATCAACAAGTACACCCGGGCGCGGAAAAATACGGTTTGTTAATGCCTCGCCGCGTTCGGCAAATTTAGATGTTACAGCCAATGGTACAGCCGCGTTTACTAACCGTGCTTATAAAAGTGTTTCAAAGTTTATAGAAATGGCACCGGGCAACTATGAGTTTAAAATAACACCAACAGGCTTACCGCTCAATGCTTTGAAAATACTGCCGCAGGTAACCATACAAGACGGTAAGTTGTACACCATATATTCTTACGGCATAGCCGGAAGGGTAGATTCCGCAGCATTTGGCGCGGGGGTTATAGCCAACAAATAAGGCTTTAACCATTTATATTTATATTTTTGCCAAAAACACAAGCTCTTGGAACTGATAAAACACCTTATAGATTTTATTCTTCATATAGATACCCATCTTTCGGCCATTATTAGCCAGTACCAGGGTTGGACCTATTTGATATTATTTGTTATAATTTTTGCCGAAACAGGTTTTGTGGTAACGCCATTTTTACCCGGCGACTCGCTATTATTTGCAGCAGGCGCGCTTATTGCCGGCGGCAATACCGGTTTAGATATTTATTTACTGGCGCTGATATTAATTGTCGCCGCCATTAGCGGGAATACCGTTAATTACACGCTGGGCAAGGTTTTGGGCGGTAAAGTATTTAAACCCAACAACCGCATACTCAAGCTGGAATACTATAACCAAACTCATGCTTTTTTTGAAAAGCATGGCGGTAAGGCGGTTATCTTCAGCAGGTTTATGCCAATAATCCGCACCATTGCACCATTTGTGGCGGGTGTAGGCCACATGCCGTTTGGGCGCTACACGTTATACAATGTTGTAGGCGGTATAACCTGGATCATTATATTCCTGTTCGCTGGCTTTTTATTGGGCAATATAGCCTTCTTTAAAGAACATTTTTCGCTGATAGGCATTGGTATTATTGCGGTGTCGGTGATACCTGCGGTAATTGCGGCTATAAACAGCAGGGCGAAAAAGTAAGCTTAAAACGCGGCTATCTTTCCGCTTTTAAATACATTTTCTTCTTTTTGAAGCTTGAGTCTATCTGCTGCAGTCAACGGCTTTTCAATCAATTTATTCAGATCGGGTTGCCCTGCATCTACCCAGGCAGAGTACCAAAAACTACCTACAGATAACACTGCAGAACGCATGCGGCGCTGCATCATCCCTCGTAGTAGCTTTTGATAAGCGCTACTGTAGGCAACGGAATAGTCTTTCACCTTGCGCGTGCCGCGTACGGTCATCTCATATTTCTTTAAAGCAGGGAAGCTGCGGTTAAGCTGCCGTTCTAATCGCAATACAGAATCTACCTCGCTAAAAGATGTGCGGCAGATTTTAAATGCCTCAGTAAGCGGGTTTTCAATATACCGAGCTTTGCCCGCATAGCAATTATAGTTAGCGGCAGAAAGCTCGGGCAGGCGGCTCTCCCAAAACGCGTGCAAGCCATTTTGTTGAGTTAACTGCCCATCGTAATTGCTATGCATATGCAATGGCACGTGCGCATCCCCAATGTAATGCCCTAAATAGGCCGATGCGGTTAATATAGCCGTGGTATCATGCTTTTTAAAGGCATCTACCAACCTGTAATACTGCGATTGAATGGCCCATGGCACCGTGCCGTACTTATTTAAAGTATCTGCAGAATATTTTTTAGCGGCATCGCGCCAACGCCGTGGTATTTTTGTGAATGGCTTTTTGCCGTAATGGTCTGCATTTAGAAAATGCCTTGGCGCTTCTGTCGAGTCTACATAACGCCGTTTATCGGCACTAGTGGAATGTTCTGTTATAAAACCAATATTGGCCCTGTAAAAGCCTGCCATAGGCTTAGGTAGAATAAAAACAGCCAGACGATTGATGCGATAATGTGCGAAGAAGCCCCAAGAGGAGCATAACACAATAAGTATGGATCCCGCAATTAGGCGGGTAATTGGTTTCATTTTATCAGTAGGTTGTAATCAACGCTTAAATTACTGGTTTTTAAATATAAAACTAATTTAAAAAAGGCATTTGTTTTTAAATTAAAACGTCATATATTTGCAGTCCTTAAATAAGAACAGTAAGAATAGAGCTAAAATGGCAAATCATAAATCATCATTAAAAAGGATCAGATCAAACGCTGCGAAGCGTCTGCGTAATCGTTATCAGGCAAAAACCACCAGAAACGCTATTAAGAAATTAAGAACCACCAGCACCAAAGCTGATGCAACGGCTCTTTTATCTAAAGTGATCTCTATGCTTGACCGTTTAGCTAAAAAGAACGTTATTCACAAGAATAAAGCGTCAAACAATAAATCAAAGCTTACTAAATTCGTTAACGGATTAAGCTAATCATATTTTAAACTGTAAAGTTTAGAAAGGCGATGAAGAAATTCATTGCCTTTTTTTGTGCCGTGATTTTTTGGGTTTGATTGTCTGGACTAGGATTAGTGGGATTAGCGGATTATAAGATTTCTCTTGTCTGGATGATAGAATTTTACCGAATTCATAATCCTATCATCCTTAAATCTTAAGAATCTTAGTTCAAACAATATCTTAAAATCCTCTAATCCTAGTTCAGACAAATAATTGTAACTTCCCCCTGTGGAACCTTACGAAAGTAAAATAAGCATAAAAGCCTGGGCCGAAGAAGATCGCCCGCGCGAGAAGCTAAGCGGGCAGGGCAGACGGGCGTTAACCGATGCCGAACTGATAGCCATATTAATAGGCTCGGGCAGCCGTACCGAAACCGCGGTTGAGCTAAGCAAACGCATTCTGCATCATTACGGTAACGATCTGAATAAATTAGGTAAAGCCTCAATTACCGAGCTTTGTAAATTTAAAGGCATTGGCGAAGCCAAAGCTATTTCTATTATAGCCGCGCTGGAAATTGGCCGCCGCCGCAACGAAACCGAATCTAAACCACCCGAAAAGATCAACAGCAGCAGGGATAGCTACAATGTAATGCGCCGGCACCTGATGGATCTGGGGCACGAAGAGTTTTGGATCATCCTGCTTAACCAGGGCGGAAAGGTGATCTCTACAGAACTCATCAGCAAAGGCGGCTTAACCGGTACGGTGGCCGATCCGAAGATAATTTTCAGCGTAGCATTACAGCACCAGGCGGTATCTATCATACTCAGTCATAACCATCCCTCGGGTACTTTAAGACCAAGCCAGTTGGATATTGATCTTACCAAAAAGATCTCTGCCGCTGGCCGGATGTTGGAGATTAATGTGTTGGATCATATCATTTTTACAAACGAAGGCTTTTATAGCTTCGCGGATGAGGGGGTGATGTGATTTTGGATTTTGACTGTCGGATTTCGAATTGAAGTGTTTTTAATCTCGTCATGGCGAGCGCAGCGTGGCCATCTCTTTAAGCTGAGCCGTATACTTGTCCGCACGCTTGTCCTATGGAGATCGCTACACTGCGTTCGCGATGACGTGAATTTGTTTTTTGTTGATTTAGAATTTCGGAATACCACCCGCTCGTCATGGCGAGCGCAGCGTGGCCATCTCTTTAAGCTGAGTCGTATACTTGTCCGCACGCTTGTCCTATGGAGATCGCTACGCTCGCGATGACGAACAGCAGAACGGACGGTGCTTCATTGGCGACAATCACAGTGATTTTCCCATATCGAAAATAATCGATATATTTGCGCCATGGAACTGGATGCAAAGAAAGTAGAGCGGATATCAAAGGCGTTGGGCGATCCGTACCGTTTAAAAATAATGGAAATGGCCAAATGCCAGGCCGAGAACAACTGGCTTAAGTGCTCTTGCGTGATGGATAATATAGAACTGGCCCAATCTACCATATCACATCATATCAATCAATTGGTAGATGCTGATCTGTTACTGACAGAAAAAGATGGGCGTAACGTTCGTTACCGTGTTAATAAGGATATGCTTGATGCTTACATTAAATTTTTAGGAGTTTTAACAACCTAAAAAAAAATTAAAATAATTAATCGAAATATTTCGATATATCAATTTAATGTATTTATATTTGCATCGGCATTTGAGAAGGATGCACAATAATACATCGAAAAATTTAAATATATAAATAAATGAAAAAGTTAGAAAACAAAGTTGCCGTAGTTACCGGTGGTAACAGCGGTATTGGATTAGCAGCAGCTAAATTATATGCAAAACAAGGTGCCAAAGTAGCCATAACAGGCAGAAACAAAACCACCCTTGACGCTGCAGTAACCGAAATAGGCGAAGGTGCCATAGGTTTTATAAGCGACGTAGCCAACGTGAGCAGCATTGCCCCGGCATACGAGAAAGTAACTGAAGCTTTCGGCAAAATTGATGTTTTGGTGGTTAATGCTGGCGTATATGCGGGTGCCCCGCTGGCCGATCTTACCGAAGAGATGTTTGATCAGTTAAGCGATATCAACTTTAAAGGCGCTTTTTTCTCGGTACAAAAAGCCTTGCCTTACCTGAATGACGGTGCTTCAATTATAATTACGTCATCCGCCGTGAGTAACAAAGCTTTTGGCGACGCGGCAGTATATGCGGCTACTAAGGCAGCTACCACTTCGTTAGCCAGAGGTTTATCACAATCATTGTTGGACAGGAAGATTCGCGTTAATGTGCTTTCTCCCGGCCCGGTTGAAACCCCAATATTCGGCAGGAATGGTGCCAGCACAGAAGAGGTTGACGGTATGAAAGCATATATGGCCGAAATGACGCCAATAAAACGCATTGGTAACGTTGAAGAAATAGCCGAAGGTTACCTATACCTGGCATCAGACGATTCAAAATACATGGTAGGCGGCGACCTGGTATTAGACGGTGGCTTTAGCAGATTTTAATTTTTAAGCTTTTGAGGTAAAAGCTGAAAGGTAAAAGGTTTTAGTTTTGAAGGAGGCAGTCAGATTTGGCTGCCTTTTTTGTTGATCTGGCAGGGAGAGTGAGTGTCAACCAAAAAGCGGACAAAACCGAGTGTAAACCCATGTTAGGATTTGTCCCAAAATGGTGTCCCATTTGTCCCATTTTGTCCCAAAAAAATATGAATTTTTACATTTTTCAATTATTTGATTATCAATAGTTTATAAGTTATTTATAGTTGATATTGCTGACTTAAAAGTAGTCCCAAAAAAACGAAAAATAAAATGTTTAATTATCTGATTTATAAACAGATAGTGTAATTTTATCTTAAAATAAAAATGTGTTATTACTTTTTTTTGGGACAGTGTTTGTGATGTGAAATTTTATAGATTTGTTATAGGTCACCCTAAACAAACTTGCTCCTAACCCGTTAAACATAAAAAAACCACGCTATGATAACACCAGACGACGAACTATTACCAGACGATTCAGAAACCGCAGACGTAGAACAAACCAGCCAGCAGGATGTACATTCTATTGGTCTAGACGACGATGCAGCATACGAAGCCGGCGAGGTTGACGAAACCGATGCGCTTAACCAGGCTTATGATGCCTCGGAATCATCATACACGTTGAATTTGGATGATGCGCCAAAAGATGATGAATAATTAAGAATTACGATTTCGAATTACGATTGGGTTGTTAAGCGATCAATCGTAATTCGTAAATCTAAAACGGTAAATCAACTTCCCGACTTTTCGGACTTTCCGACTTCCGGACTTCCCCTCTAAATCCTATCTTTGCCGATTATCGTTCCGAAATAATGAAGATATCATATAATTGGCTAAAAGAATTTATCCAAACCGACAAAACTCCGCAGGAGATCTCAACTATACTAACCGGCACCGGTCTGGAGGTTGAAAGCCTTGAGAAAGTGCAGGCCATTCCCGGCGGGTTAGAAGGTTTGGTAATTGGCTACGTTAAAGAACGTGCTCAACACCCCAATGCTGACAGGTTGAGTATAACCAAAGTTGACGTAGGCTCAGGCACCGACTTGCAGATTGTTTGCGGCGCCCCCAATGTGGCTGCCGGTCAAAAAGTAGTAGTAGCCACCGTTGGCACTACCGTACACCCTACCGCGGGCGAGCCATTCGCTATCAACAAATCAAAAATACGTGGCGAAGTATCCGAAGGGATGATTTGCGCCAGCGACGAGATAGGCTTAGGTACAGACCATGCAGGTATAATGGTTCTGGCTGAAGATGCTGTGGTGGGTACGCCGGCCAAAGAGTACTTTAAGCTCAACGACGACTACATGTACGAGATTGGCTTAACCCCCAACCGTGCCGATGCCACATCGCACCTGGGAACAGCACGTGATATTGCCGCGTTTTTGAAAACTACCGTAACCAGGCCGGATGTATCGGCTTTTAAAGTTGATAATACAAATCGGGTTATCGAGGTGGTGGTTGAG
>Ga0247817_10000737_pt1 | contig 17391 bp, 7 predicted proteins | sample UWRJL212509R1_FD_178010 | JGI IMG/M metagenome (GOLD analysis project Ga0247817, IMG submission 178010) | Plant litter microbial communities from Arlington Agricultural Research Station in Wisconsin, United States - UWRJ-L212-509R-1 | ecosystem: Environmental > Terrestrial > Plant litter >...
GTCAGCATTTTGATCGCGGCTTTAGCCGTGCAGGCATCGCCTACTCCTCAAATACAAGCATGGTGCCCAGACGGATCCTTTTGTGGGTTTCCCACTTTTTTCTGTCATGATGTAAGAAAACATATTCTCTATCTCGTCGCCAAATAGCCAGCGATGACCAGCTGGTGCTTTTGGCGTTTTCCCTATTTTTATTATGTTCTCCCCTGAGACGTTATAATTTGAACAAAATGAAGGGGAAACGGCGTATGCTAATGTTTTGATTTAGCCGACCGCCATTTGTATAAATGTAGGTATTTATGTTTGATATAAGGTCTAGCGGGGTTACTATTAGCTTTTATATACTGAGGATAACTGATAATGTCATAAAAATAGGGCATTTGTTATGTAGTAAGTTTGAGTCCACTTGTTTATTTAGGGAAAACACCACTTACTAGTGATTAGCCGTGCTAGGTACCGGAACACGAAATCCCGCAACTTAGGTGCCTACTTTGGATATAGGCCAAGGGGCTGGAATAGAAATAGCCTGGATTTCGGGTGCCACTGCTGCTCGCTGTTATATTTTCAACTACCTTTTTTTTTTCGTATTTTTAGGCAGAGATTGATTTTGGTGTCTGTTTTTTATTTTGGTTTGCCGACGTCGGCCGTTTCCTTCATTATTTATGAAAGTAAAGGTGCTTAGTTAGTTGAACCAATATTCGTGCTTCAAAAAGCCTTGCCCTCCGCATCGCAATTTATACCAACGTAGGTAGCCCGCTAAAGCGTCATAAGAGACCGAAGAGCGTTAAAGTAGGTGCTATACTATTTGACTGCCGCTGATGACTCGCCCAAGGGCCTTTGCTGCTCGCGATCAAAGAGCGTAGCGCGCTGCGTTGGGCATATTGGCGCCGCCGGTCGGCGTAGGGACTTCCTAGTCACAAGACCAATCAGGAAGAACCCGGGCGACCCGGAGCACAGAGCTCGGGGTCCACGGATCCTGCAACCTATAATAGAAGACCCGGCCGGCCGATGCCAAACCCTCGGGTCCTCGGGTTCAGGCTGCATCAGATATCGCTACGCAGTATAGATGGGTGAGGGCCCTTTTTGATTCCTCACGCTAGCAATAATTACACATTGTTCAATTGGGATCTATTGTTCGGAAACCCTCCGAATCCACGTCTTGCTTGACAGTGTACTGCCCGAGAGTTGTACTAGCCTTCATTCAGTCATCTTTCCCCTACAGTCTTTAGTCGTTCTGATCTAGCGATCTGTAATGCTACGACCTGGTGATGTGTTCTTGGCTCTCGCTGGCGGAAACAGGATCCCTTGTCACCTTTAGAAATGCACCTCCCTTCCACTTCGACTTGGACCGTTCCGCCGTATCCAATGTATCCAACATAACCTCCCTAGAGGCATCGCATTGGGCACCTTGGTCAGGAGGACGGCGTCTGGGGACGGACCTAGGGCCAGAGTTGCTCCTAGAAAGGCGCCCGCGGATTCTCCGGAACAGTGGCTTTGTGAAGAGAAGCGCTGCGCATAGGATGGCCGTGTTGAGCTCGATCAAACTTTGGTTCCCCATATCAAGTCCGCCATGGATGGTAGTTATGACAGAGCGTGAGGATTGACACACGGCCAAATGTATCCCTCGACGAGCTCCCATGTAACGTCCTGTTTGCGTAGTATTGAGACCAAGGCACGGATGCGCAGCAAGCTTATAGCGTAGATGCTGTCGTAAATACTGATAAGCGCTCGATAGCATAAGTAGGGTAGGCAGCGGCTTACATTATCCCGGTCATGAAGACTCCGTAGACGGCAACTTTGTGACGGAGGAGCATCCGCAGCCCCCATAGTAACGGGGCAGGAAGCAGCACTACCGCGATATTGGTCGCGCTGTTGAGATTTAGATTGGCGATGTAGAAAACGGGGAGGTCGACGCAGTCGCCGACTTGTATGGACGGTTTCCAGCACTTGGACACGGGTTGGCAGGAGAAGATGACATTAATCACCGACGGGATCGAGTACGACGTACCGACCCCGACTAGGGTGAAGACGATAAGTCCGAATGCTGTGTTTACTGCCAGGGTGAGGTAGAACAAAAGAAGTGATAGCTTGATGAGCTTGATGCCCAACGAGTAACAAGACCGAGGTAAGGGTCTTGATCTTGGGCGACGTCAGCCCACCGGGAACCAGCGACACCAGGAACGCGAAGTACCAACCTTGAGAAAGACGATCAACTTTGGCAGAGGAATGTCCCAGAGATGGTTTCCGAGCCCACCAGCATAACAAGCTGTCAAGATTCAGCTCGTTAATGCTCCGCGCACACACGCCGACAGCTCGGCAACGTACTTACATACCACCGACAGGGCTGAAAGGGCGCACGAAAAAACCTGGGTTGAGAAGCGGGTCAACTAAGCCCATTGCGCTGGAAGGAAGAAAAAGCGTCGCTGACGTGCCCAGGATGCGACAAAAGAATCTGTCAATCTCTTCAGCAAGGGACCCGCAGGAAGGGAGATGAGGGAGAGGGGAGAGGGGAAAGGGGAGGAGACACATTAAAGCTTAGCTACAATCCGTCAGTTCAAACCGCCTCTGGGTCTTGGCTCTTGCGTATACGCCCATGCCCAAAGCCAGCGTCGCAATCGCTCAGCAGACCACGCTCGAAATAATGACCGCATTCGCACGTGACTCCGAAGCGTTAAGAGGTGAGGTAATTCCCACCGGCGACCGGCAGCCTCGCTAACGGCCACGACCCCGACGAGTAACGCTATAGGAGGAAACCTGGCATTTCATTAAATAATATCGTATAGTCTCGCTTCTAAGGCTTATTTCAGGGGTAGTCTTACCAAGGCACTAAATAAAGTACTAAGACTGGAGTTTAGGGGTATAATTAGCCATTATGATTTATTATCTTTCTATACCTCTATTAATCATCATCAAACAAACGCCGTAACGCTTGTTCCAAAAAAATAAAATAGCCATACCCGGCCAATGGCCCCGACGTAGATCGAACTTACGACCTCTTAGATTCTGCCCCCGCATCTCTATTACAGGCTTTACCGGCTCGCCGAGTTAACCCGTACTACGTTAGTAATCCAGTTATCGTAACGACCAGATATAACGACGAGCTACGTTAACTTAATCGTTCGAGCCGCGGCTATAACGGCGTTATCTTATCGCCTATACTTTCGATATATTACAACCTGTACTCTAGGAGTCAGACTGCAAGGCAGTACGCCGTGGCGGTTCTTGGTGATAGTGGTGAATAAAGGTTGCGTAAGGTCCAAACGGAGTCGTGTTATCGTCTTCAACAGGGTGTTCTACAAAGAGCTTAAAGAAGGTACTTGCAAGATTGTAGACGAGAACATAATATTGCTTACGTAAGGAACAAGAGCCAGTTCCTTACATAAGGGCTGTCTACCAGTCTTTTTATACTAGTCTATCTAGGTACTAAAGAGCAGTGTAGGAGAGCCGACGCTTTTAGTCCCGAGCCCGGGCCAAAAGGTGCCGGCTCCCTGCTGATTGGCCGTATAGGAGCCCCGACACAAACTGTCCCGACGCCGGGCCAAAAGGTATCGGCCCCCAGCTGATTGGCCTGGCTAATTAGCTGGCTCCTTCCTATTGGATTGTCATGACGGCCTTAGGCCTCCCCTGGTCCCGCGGTCCTGGTTGTCCCGCCTTAGGACTGGGTTATGACATGATAATAGGTTTAAATCCTGCTATCTCTCGCTCCTACTTCTCGTTCCTTTCTTATTCTTATTATAACCCGGTGTCTAAAAGCTATCCTTTCTCCTAGTTATAATTATAATCGTAAGTACCTCGAATATACCTTTATTAATATTAATAAACGCCGAAGTGTTAGTTTTAAATCTTTTTTAGCTATACCCGGTTAATAACCCTAACTGTCACGGTGCCGACTAAGGACTAGGTAAATGGACTTGATATTGTACGGAGAGAGGAAGAAGTGAAGCTCTGCGTCTCTCGCTAGATATAGGTTCTGTGCGCGACGTGTCATGTGACTACGCGATGTGTTATGTGACCGCTTGCGGTCCGCTACCGGTTTGGTGCCGTGACAGGTATCTATTAAAACTCGTAGTATTATACGTAGCTATTATTCCACGAACCGACGAATATCGTTAATACTTAATCCTATAACGGCGGCTGGAAGCTAAGGGAGTATAGTTAAAAGCTTTATTTAATATAGGGTATAATATGTAACAGCGTTAGTACTAATCGAGACGAAGAGATAGTACTACTACGTAAGCTTGCTTTCGAGATACTGTACTTCTTATTAGTACCAATTTCCACGGAAAGGGCTAGGGGGGAGAGGGATTCTTATATTAATATATATCCCGAAAACCATAACCTTTAGGACTAGTGGAATAAAGAAAAATACTCACTACATTAGTATTTTAGAAGAGTTGGCCTCCTTAACTACGTATAAGCTCTCTACGACACTCTCCACGATTACTATGTTCGGTATAGGAGACTTTAACGCCGTCCGAGCCCGTCTATCCATCCATCCAACCTCTGTTACAAGCTTTGCGAGCCTCTTTTCTAGCTGGGGGCCTCCCGAGCCGCTGTTACGAGAGCCCGAGAGACTGCTTAACATACGTTTTAAGGATATACTCTAATGTATTAAGGTATTTTACTACTAGTCAAGCTGTTCTCTCCATCCTGGTCTTATTTCCTAGGGGACGCCGTCGTTTAGAGAAAGTTCGATATTACCGAGTATACGACTTATATTATCCAGAATGTATAACAAGTCCTTATATACGACCTTTACTATTACCATCTTAATCTTTTACGTCGGACTGGGCATAGTAGTAGCGTTTACCCGTTTTAGTGCTTGGACAAACCGGCTTAGGACCCTCTATCGTCTAAGTATATTAGCTCGGTGGCTCCTCTCGGGACCAGGCCGTTATAGCTAATGATATTTCCTCGGCCGGCGTTTTAGGCAAAACAGGGAACCTAAAATCTGGTATAGCTTGCCCTCGACTAGGTTAACTGGTTTAACCTAGCGTTATACAGATAGGCGCTAATAAGCTATAATAATAAGTTAAGAGAAGCTAATATCTTGTTATAACCCAGGTCTGACATTAGGCCCTAACTGCCGGGGGTAGGCGGAACCGACTAATAAAATGGCGGCCGGCCTCGGGCCGGCCTGGCCAATTAGGAAAGTACGTCGCGTACGCTGTATACGCCCCTAGGGAGCATACGGATCAGAGGGCGTAACTTAGCCTTAGTATTCCAGATACCTTAGTACTACTATTTCTATAGCACTTAGGTAGTTACTATATAGATAGGTAGACTACCCCCCTTAAGTAAGGAACTGTTCTTATTCCTTACGTAAATAATTATATATTCCCGTTTATAATCTTATAAGTACCTTCTTTAAGCTCTTTATAAAATACCCTGTAAGATAGTAACTACCCGTCTAAACCTTACGTAACCTTTATTCCCCTACCGTTAATAGTACCCCTACGGCGTACTACCTTATAGTCTAAACCCTTTAAGTATAGGTTGTAATACGTTACTTATATTACCTATAAAACGAACGTTAAGTCCAGATAATTTAAGACTCTAACGATATAATATTAACTAAAGGGAAGGAGCCTACCGCTAGTATTTACGGAATAGCGGAAGGAGGAAGCGACGATATAGGTATAAAAATTATCCCGGAAATTAAACTTAATAACGATAACGAAGACGAGGTCGATAAGGTAGAAGAAAAAGTCGACTACCTTAAAAATAAAATTAATACCTTTATTAAAGGTATAACTAATAAAGTAAACGATTACCTTAAAAAGATACTTACTATAGTCCGGAAGCTAAAGGCTAAAATTATAACGCTTAACGGCTAAAGAACGACTAATATTATAATCTATACTATAAATAAAAAAGTTAAGCTAACCGCTTTAGCTAAATATAACGGTAATAAGAAGGACCTACTTAAATAAATCTTTAACGTTAAAGTTTATATCTGGTTTTATACAGACGATTTTACGGAACTTACTAACTAAGTCCTATTTACTAAAAACTTCTTTATAGGACTACCTAAGAAATGGTTTAAAGCTATACTTACGGACTATTTTACCTACGCTAAGACCGAATAATATACGCTAACCTAATGTATTTTTAATATAGATAGCCTTAAAGTTTTCGAGGATAAACTAAAGAAGATCTTCGGAAAACCTAACGAAATAAGGGTAGCCGAAAAACGAATTAAACGACTTCGATAAACTATATCCGCCGCGGTATATACCTTAGTATTACGATAGGAATCTTTTAAGGTTAGTTAGGGCGAAGACGCCTTAAAGAATAAATTCTACCGAGGACTTAAGGAAAAAGTTAAGGACGAATTTATTAAAATAAACCGATACGTTATAAACCTGGATAATTATATAAAGGAAGCTATTATTATTAATAACCGCTTTTATAAAAGAGCTTAAGAAAAGTAAGGACGTTATTAATAGTCGCTTAAATACGTAAATAATAAAAAGAAACGTTAGTACCTTAGTACTATATACGGTACCTATCCTGGACCTATAGATATAAGTATAGTATAAACTAATAGGAAGCTAGCTAGCTACTAAAATAATAAACCTTAAGCTAATAAACTAAATATTAAATATTTTAACTACGATAAACTCGGCTATTACGCTTAGGAGTACCGTAGCTAAAAAAAAAAAAGATAGAAACTGGTATCTAAATAGAAAAATACCTAGGTTATAGCTACTAACGATAAATTTATTAAACTAGCTAGCTTTTAAGCTAATAAGGATAGCCCCCTTAAAATAGGTAACCTTAAAGACTACTATAATTACGATAACTAAGTTAATGTAAAATATTATAGGCTAGGTTATAAGTACCCTGACTTTAACCTAAAACGCTAAGAATTCGGCTTAGATAAGGATATAAAGGTTAAGTATAGTAGCCTGTTAAATAACTCCTTAGTATAAACTTTAGTAGTTAAAGAAGCGGTAGTAGAAATATAAAAGGAGGAGTAAGAGAAGGTAGGAAATATAAGGTAACGACTCGAAAATACCTTTAACTAGTAGGAAATATTATACTAACGCTTTAGGATTATAATAGAAATACTATATTAAAGCTATACTAGAATAGTAAAGGAAGTCTATTAAAATAATCTTTAAGAAGCTATACGACTAATAAATAAAATAGATACTACCTCCCTCGAGGTATAAATACGGCTAAATAATAACCTTACCGACCTAATAGATAGAATAAAACGGCTTATTATATCCGCCTAGGAACGAACTATCGATATTACTTAAAGCGGTAGCGTTACAACTAGTATCCAGAATACGTTAATATACGAATAGGAGGAAAATATAAAAGGGCTAGGAGAAAGGTATATAGAATAAAGCTAAATCTCGTTATATAACCGATATAAGACGACCTACTACGTTAGATATAAAATCTATAATATTACTAACTTTAAATAAGCCTTTAAGCTAAAGGAATTCGCTAAAGATATACTACCTTTTAAGATCTCGTACGAAAAGTACGAATAGATAGTATAGTTTGAATATTACTACCCTATATATTAAAACTATATATAGTAGAAACTACGATATTATATCTTACCCCTTAAGAATCGATACGAGGTATATTTTAAAATCTACGAATTTGGATTAAATAAGGAGTAGGATACGGTAATATAGGAATATAGAGAGGACGAAAATAATAACGAAGGAATCGAAACCTTTTAACTTCTAATAATCGAAGTACGAGCTATAGTACTTAACGAGTACGTAAAAGGATAAAATACCTAATAGTCTTACCTAGATTATAAATACTCCTACTACTAGTATTAAAAAGTTAAGGACTAATAAGCTACTAAAGACTAATACGATAAAGACCGAAAGGAATATAAGAAAAACTAACGGGTCTAACGATAATAGCTTAAAGTTCGAAATAACTTACTTTACTATATAGTAAGTAAGTATAAAACCCTAACTTTAACTAACCCTACTAATACTGGAAATACTTACTAAGCTAGGATAAAAGCCTATAAAGAAGGAATTAAAGAAGCCGGACTCCCTATACTAAGAAACGACTAAAGGAGTACTTATATCCCTAATAGGTCTAGCTAAAAAATAGCTAAGCCTGGGCTAAAATCTATAACCGAAGGTAGCGGACCAGGCCCTAGGAAAGACTTTTATAGTACTATATAGATAAAGTAGTAGCCTAAACTAATATAACTAAAAATAATAACGCTTTATACTTAGAAATATAATACCGAACCCTAAAGGGCGCGATAATAATAATAATAGTATTAGTAAACTCCGGAAGTTCTGTTAATATTATTAATCCTAAGCTTATAAACTAACTACGACTCCCTTAGTTATAAAAGATAATACTATATAATATAAGGACTTATAAAGGAAATAAGGCCTTATACGATAAAAGATAAAGTTAAAAGGAATCGATATTTTTAATTATAGTAGGCGAGGACCTTTAGAAAGTAACTCTCGATATCCTACTAATAAGACTAAGATACGATATTATCTTAGGATTTCTATAGCTAAAGGAATATAACTTATAAATAGACTGGAAAAATGGCTATCTCGAATCCTAGTTCCGGAAATCTAAAGGGAAAAAGTTTCCAGGTACCTAAAAGATACGAAATCCTTATAAACAGGATAATAGATCGACCTATAACGTAACAACTATAACTAATAAAGATAAAAAACTATATAAAATAGTTATATATATTAAAATAAATAAAGAAGATAAGGACTACCTTAATAATAATACGGGACCTTAATTTAAAAAATAACCTAAAGATCTTAAAGGAATACTAGTTAAATACTAAGTATACCCGGTATTTAGAAAAAAGATTATTAATAAACTCCTTAATAAAACCTTTTTTAACTATAAAATTAAACTTAAGGAAAGAACGGAGTTAAAATACTATAAAGTATACTACCTTGGACTAAGGTAAGATAAAGCCTTAAAAGAATATATTATGGAAAATAAGCCTAAAGGATTTATTAGAAAGTCCTAGTTACTAACGGTATTTCTTATCTTATTCGTATCTAAGAAAAAGACAACGAAACTATAACTTATAGTAAATTATTAACGTTTAAATAACGATATAATTAAAAACCAATACCCGTTACCTTTTATTAAAGAGATAAAGGACTAATTAGTAGGAGTATAATAGTTTACTCGGCTTAACCTTCCTTAGGGATTCGGGTATATCTAAGTTAGGGAAGGGGATAAGTAAAAGATAGCCTTCTAAACTTGTTATAGGTACTTTAAGTACTAAGTTATACTAATAGGACTTACTAACGCCCCTATAACCTTTTAAAGTATAATCGATTATACCCTATAACCCTTTTTAAATAAATTTACCTTTATTTATATCGATAATATCCTAATCTACTCGAAAACCTTAAAAAAGTATAAATAATATATATATTAAGTACTACAAAAACTTACGGAAATAAGCCTATTAATTTATCCGGAAAAAAGCGAGTTCTATATTTAAAAAACAATCTTCCTAGGTTTTAAAATCACGTTAGGAGAGATACGAATAAAACTAGAAAAAATCTTAATAGTTAGGAACTAGCTAGTACTAATAAATAGGAAAGAAGTTAGAATATTTATTAAATTTATTAACTTTTATAAGACCTTTATTAAAGGATTTAGCGGTATCGCGAAACTCTTATACGAACTAACGGGAGAAGGGACTACCTTCGAATAAATAACTATATAATAAAAAGTATTTAACGACTTTTAAAAAGCCGTTAGTAAAGAACTAGTACTAAAAATACTAGATTTTAATAAACCCTTTTACATTAAAACCGATATATCCGACTTCGCGATTAAAGTAAAACTTTATTAGAAGTATAATAACGGAAGGTACCCTATAGTATTCTTTTTAAAGAAAATATTAAGGCTAATACTTAACTATTTTATATATAATAAAGAACTTATAGTTATCGTCGAAGTATTCGATAAATAAAGACTTTATTTAAGTAGAATGGAAAAACTAGTAAATATTTATACGGATTACTGGAATCTTAAATACTTTATAATAAAGGAACTTTCCCTTTAGTAGATCTGTTAGGTAGAATTCCTTAAACCTTTTAATTTTAGAATTTACTATATCGTCGTTTAATAAAATGGTTCTGTTTTAAAAAAAAGTATACTTTACTCTATACTTGGCTTTATAAAAAAATACTCCCGACGTAAATCGAACTTACTACCTCTTGCTTTTATATCGCTATTACTACCTTACCGGCCTACTAAAGTGGACCGAACTACAAAACCCTTATCGGTAGTACCGAACTTTAATTACGAGCGGGGATAAAAGGCTGGCCGTAAGAGCTGCTCGCTCCTACTACTCTTCCTTCCTCCATTATACCAGCTATTTTATCCAGCACCTTAAAATTACTACCTATTATATCGCCTACGTAAGTATCGTAGGTATCTCCTAATTACTACCAATCTTTACTACTAACTACCTTTAATAAGATACTTAAAGTAAGAGCCCCGGTTTATAGCGATACTATAATAACTATTATAGTAAAGCGGCCGGTTTTTTCGAAAGAATAAGCCTTGGTAATTCGGTATTACCTCCTAAGAGGCCCGAATATGCCCGTCGAGCTTCTCGATAACGAGGAACTCTTGGCTGTCGTTAAGGACGGCTATATCTTATCTAGGATAGAGAGGAAGGAACTAAAGAAGGGATTTTTAAAGGATATAAGACGTTTTTATAAAGTAGATAATACTGTAAAGGTCTGGATCGACTAGGTGATCTGAATAAGGAAGTTTGTAGAAACGTGTTAATTAGATAATTAAATCCTTTACGTCGATAAATATATTACTGTATTAAAGGATACCTAGTATAATACCCGATTATACTATGCCCGATTATATTATACTCGATTATACTATGCCCGATTATATTATACCCGATTGTATTATGCCTCGATTGTCCCGATTATTTCTGTAAAGCCCTGTACTGGTTAGAATTTACTATATTAAAAGGAAAAATAACGTTAAGGCTAATATATTTAGTTAAAGGCTAGATTATAAAGGAAATAAAGACTTGGAATTAATACTATTATTTATAATAATAGGCGACGTTTTAAAATACCCGCTTTAGATATAGGAAAACTATACCAGAAACTACTACGTAAAATAGGAAGATTTCCTATACTAAGTAAAAAGATACTAACTCCGCCTAAAATACTATTAGGAAAAAGAAAGAGTAATAGAAAGGCTTAACGATAATAACCCTTTATAGTATAATAATAAAGCTTTTATCTTACTAAGCTAATAGGAAGCTATTATTAAAGAACTTTACGAAATACCCTTTAAAGGATATCTAGGTATTAAGAAAATAAAGGAACGCGTCGAATAATATTACGCGTTCCCAGGAATAAAACGAAAAGTAAAAGAAGTCGTTAAAATATACGAGATATATACTAAAACTAAGGTATTACGATATAAGCTATACGGACTACTCGAACTACTTTTAATAATAAAAAGAATATAAGGATCTATATTAATAGATTTTATTACTAAAATACTAAAGTTTATAATACTAGACGGCTCTAAAGCTACCTATAACGCTATTTAAATCGTAATCGATAGGCTTACAAAATAAGCCTACTTCCTACCCTAAAGAAAGAAGATAATAGCGGAATAACTAACGTTCCTATTCGAAAGAAATATCGTTAACTACTACGGATTATTAGACGATATTATATTAAATAAAAATACGCTATTTACATCGAAATTCTAACAGGCCTTTACAAAACGACTTAGTATTAAATTAAAACTCTCGATAAGTTTCTACCCCTAAATAGACGGATAAACTAAAAGACTTAACTAAATTATTAAATAATATCTTCGAAGTTATGTTAACTTTAAATAAAATAATTAGATTAACCTTTTACTAACGGTATAGATAACCTATAATATATTTAAAATAAATACTATAAAAGTATCGCTATTCTTCGCGAACTATAAATACGAACCCGAGCTCCGATAAAAACTATATTACAACCTGTACTCTAAGAGTTAGACTGTAAGGCAGTACGCCGTAATGGTTCTTGGTAACGGGGTGAATAAAGGTTACGTAAGGTCCAGACAGGTAGTGTTGTCGTCTTTAACAGGGTGTTTTATAAAGAGCTTAAAGAAGGTGCTTGTAAGATTATAGACGAGAGTATATATTACTTGTGTAAGGAATAAGAACCAGTTCCTTATATAAAGGCTGTCTACCAGTCCTTTTATACTAATCTACTTAGGTACTAAAGAGTAGTATAGGAGAGCCGACCCTTTTAGTCCCGAGCCTAGGTTAAAAGGCGTCGGCCGTCTACTAATTAGCTGTATAGGAGGACCCGATATAAACTGTCCCGATGTTGGGTTAAAATGTATCGGCTCCTAGTTAATTAGCTAAGCTAATTAGCTAGCCCCTTCCTATTGGATTATTATAACGGCCTTAGGCCTCCCTGGTCCTATAGTCCTGGTTATCCCGCCTTAGGACTAGGTTATAACAAACTAATAACGGAAGTACTTAAAGTTATAGTTTACGTAAACTAACTATACGAAATATAAAGTATATATTATAATCTGTACTTTAAGAGTTAGATTATAAGGTAGTACGCCGTAATAGTTCTTAGTAACGGGGTAAATAAAGGTTACGTAAAGTTTAGACGGGTAGTGTTGTCGTCTTTAACAGGGTGTTTTATAAAGAGCTTAAAGAAGGTGCTTATAAGATTGTAAACGAGAATATATATTACTTACGTAAGGAATAAGAACCAGTTCCTTATATAAGGGCTGTCTACCAGTCTTTTTATACTAATCTACCTAGGTACTAAAGAGTAGTGTAGAAGAGCCGACCCTTTTAGTCCTAAGCCTAGGTTAAAAGGCGTCAGCCGTCTGTTAATTAGCCGTATAGGAGGACCCGATACAAACTATCCCGATACCGGGTTAAAATATATCGGCTCCTAGCTAATTAGCCAAGCTAATCAGCTAGCCCCTTCCTATTAGATTATCATAACAGCCTTAGGCCTCCCTAGTCCTATAGTCCTAGTTATCCCGCCTTAGGACTGGGTTATAATAGTATACTCCGCGATACGCTTAAGTTTATCCGCGAAAAAATACGCGAATATTACGATAAGAAAAAGCTTAAAGGACCTCGTTTAGAAGAGGGAGATAAGGTATTTTTAAAAATATAAAACCTTAGGATAAAACGACTAAGCGAAAAACTAAACTTTAAGAAAATTAAACTATTTAGGATTGTAAAAAAAGTATTAATATTAAATTATAAGCTTACGCTACCTAAAACTATATAACTTAAAACTAACGTTTTTTATATATCCCTTCTCGAACTAATACTACCGAACGCTAAAATAAATATATAGGTTAAAGTAAATAATTATAAAGAAAAATTCGAGGTTAAAATAATCTTAAACTTTAAAGTTAGCTAAAGAAAACTTAAGTACTTTATTAAATAAATAAACTATAAACTAAAGTTTAACTCGTAGAAGTTATTAAAGTACTTAAACTATTAAGAGGAAATCTAATAGTTTTACTATTAAAACCTAAACTAATTAAAAGGCTAAAGTCTATTAACGTAACCTAATCGTTATTAAACTAGAAAAAGAGATAAGTACTACTACTAACCCCTAAAGATAACTAACGACCGTCCTTTAAGGCTTAAAACTTTAACGCTATAGTAGCCTAACGCTTCTCGTCCTTTAAAACCTTAATTTTACAAAAAAACGCCTTTTCCGCGCGCTACTTAAGGGTACGCGACTAAACCTTAAGACGAAAAAGTTTAGATAAGGTATCCTTTTTCTCCTAATCCAGGCGGTATTTCTTATTAAGAATAAAGCGAAGCGTAAAGGTAAAAGAACCGAAGACGTTATACGACTACGTATACGCTTTTAAGTAACTTTAATACGAAGAACTATAGTTAGAAGCCTTATACGATAAATATAACCGCTTATAGCGAAAATAGTTAAGTATAACGAAACTAAATAAGTCGATATATTCGGAAAGAAAGTAACGGCGCTTAACGGAGGAACGTTTTAAAGAGCGTTTTTAAATATAGTTAACCGATATAGCTATAGAGAGGTTATAAGGAGATACTTACTATTTTTTATAGGAAAAAAATATAAAAGGAAGGGAATCGTATTATAACTTAGGTTTAATATTAAACCCTGACTATTAAGGGTAGGCGGAACTAATTAATAAAATAACGGCCGGCCTTAAGCTAGCCCGGCTAATTAGGAAAGTACGTTACGTACGTTATATACGTCCTTAGGGAGTATATAGATTAAAAGGCGTAACTTAGCCTTAGTATTCCAGATACCTTAGTACTACTACTTCTACAGTACTTAAGTAGTTACTATATAAATAGGTAAACTACCCTCCTTAAGTAAGAAACTGTTCTTATTCCTTACGTAAGCAATTATATATTCCCGTCTACAATCTTACAAGCACCTTCTTTAAGCTCTTTATAGAATACCCTGTAAGACGGTAACTACCCGTCTGGACCTTACGTAACCTTTGTTCCCCTACCATCAATAGTACCCCCGTGGCGTACTACCTTACAGTCTAAACCCTCCGGGTACAGGTTGTAACATATCTACGGAAACTTAACAAAACCTTCTTTACAGAGATAAAGCTTTAATATTATAACCTAGGTTACGATATTAGGCCGCGGCAGCCTAATACAGCTACGGCTAGCTAATTATTAAGAATCCCCGTAGGCTTTATAAGGACTAATAAGAATAAACCTATAGACCTACCTCCGAGTCCTAAGCAGGATCCGAAATATAGGATCTCGGGTCTAGTATTACTGTACCTAAAGTAGGTTAGACTATAAGACAGTACGCTACGGGGTTCGTAATGCGGTAGAGAACGAAGGTTACGCAAGGTCCAAACGGGGTGTTACCGTCTTAACAGTGTGTTCTATAAAGAGCTTGAAGAAGGTGCTTACAAGATTGTAGACGGGAATATGTAATTGCTTACGTAAGTAACAAGAACTGTTCCTCACTTAAGGGGTGCGGTCTACCTATCTATATAGTAAAACTACCTAAGTGCTGAGATAGCTGGTGTGTTTGGTCCCGGTGTCCCGAAGTCTCGGGACCCCGGGATCGTGTGGTTGTCCCGACTACGGGACCATTCTGATTGGTTGAGCAGGGCCTACAGTCCTGTCTCCAGCGATTGGCTGCCAGTGACGGCCTCAGGCCGCCATGGCCCAATGTCGTGACCTGGGTCATGACAGATCGCTACTAAGATGTATTATTTATTAGAGCAGCGTATTTGGGTGATAAAAGCCTCGCTACCTCGCACGGAGACAGTACACTTTATCGGGCCGTCCCAGCTCTGATCCAGGACCCCCATTTAGTCTTACACAGTTAAGTCCGACACGATTACTCACGGAAAAGACGAAAGCATGAATCAAGCCGAGGTCGCCCAGACATAGGTAAGTCGCCGATCTATTACACTACATGGTGCTCAGGGCCCCGGTATTTGCTTGCGCCTCACGCTAACAGAACTCTACTGGCAAATAGATTTCCACCGTTCGGGTTCCTGCCTCAGGGATGGAGGATACGACGAAAGCGGCCGCGGGGTTATTTTCTAAATCACTCTGCATTCAAAGCCTTGATACCATGCTTGGCTCTGCAAACAAAATGCAGTTGCTCAGCTTACTGCGGGGTTTGCTCCCCCTCCTCAATAGCTGGATAGGCTCCTATATAACATAGTAAACCCGGGTCTTAGACATTCCCCTCTTGCATCGACCCTCCTAGTCCAAACACCAAAATAAACCTTAAAGGTATATTGAACTAGGTACATATTCAACAACAGTAGCTGATAGCAGAAGAAAGCTTACCGGGCAGCATGGCCAACAAGGAGCAAACCGAGGTTGCGTTGCCCCGAATTGCCATTATTGGAGGCGGAGTCTGTGGCCTGGTTCTCGCCCATGGCTTGCAAAAGGTGTGTGCCCATCATGCTCTCTTTCTCTCCATCGCACATCCTTACCCCTAACTTTGACAGAATGGCTTCCACGCCACGGTGTACGAGAGCGAGAAATACACGGAAGAAAGGGCTTGGGAGTGGACCATGATCCTGCACTGGGCCTTGCCGACTTTGCGCAACATGTTGCCAGACGACGTTTTTGCCGAACTGCCGTCCGCCCACGCCAATCCCTTCTATGCCTACAGCGATCAGCCTGAGTCGTTGCCCTTTTTTAACGGCGTCACCGGAGAGCTTGCGTTCAAAACGACGGCCCTTTTCCGCCGCATGTCCAGACAGAGACTGCGCCGGGTGTGTACCAAGGGTTTGGACATCAAATGGGGTGCCAAGGTGGTGGATCTCCAGATTGGGGATAGCGGGCCTGTTTCCATCGTCCTGAGCGATGGTGAAGTTGCGACGGCTGACCTTGTCATCGGCGCTGACGGGTCGTCGTCAAAGATCCGCCGCTGGCTTGTCGGGGAGGAGGAAGGGCGGTCGATTGCGTCTGACTGGGCGATTGGCTCGGGGGTCATCCAATACAGCGCCGAGCAGGCCAAGGCAATCCTGGCTCCGAGCGAGATCTGTTCGGTCAGCACTGGCCCGAATGGGATGATTGTGACAGCTGGTAAGTGTCTCCAGCAAACGAGCACCCAACGGGGAGTCCGATGATCACCATTGACATAATACCGCAGTTGTGGATTTCAACGACCCCGACGACCCTTCAACTTGCCGCTTTCAGGTCGCGCGCATTTGGAAGGGCCAAGCCATCGATTGCGAGGGTGCGGAAGCCATCTCGAGAATGAAGGCGGTGACGACCCCAGACTTCTTTAAAGAACCATTCCAATCTGCTATCCAATGGATGCCCGAGGATTCGAACCCTGTATTTATGAGGCAGCTGAAGTACTGGCCGACACTTCCATGGGACAACCGCGGGGGCAGAGTGACTCTGGCCGGAGATGCGGCTCACTGCATGCTACCGAGTAGGTTAACCACCTTTGCCCATGCCCGTACTGACTGACCGTGCCGCTCACTAATCACTGCGAATTTAAAGACCGTGGCCAAGGTCTGAACCAAGCACTGGCCGATGTAGATGGCATCGTTGCACAGCTTCTGAAGGTAAAGCATGAGGGCGCCAGCGTCCAAGAAGCTTTGGGCGACTACGAGGCAGAGATGTTTGTTCGCGGCAAAAAGGCCGCGCTCGAGTCCCTCGACGACGCCAGCGCCGTCATGACGAAGCAGGACCTAGGCAAGTCCCGTCTCGCAAAGCAGGGGCTAGCGAAATGAGCCTGAAGCTGGATGAAGTAGGAGCAAGCTACCTGCAGACAAAGGACGCGAGGTTATATTTTGAAGCTTGAGCCGCCATATCTTATTACAGTTCATGTTTTTGCAAACGAGTCCCCAGTCGGGATTTTA
>Ga0247817_10000742_pt1 | contig 17347 bp, 14 predicted proteins | sample UWRJL212509R1_FD_178010 | JGI IMG/M metagenome (GOLD analysis project Ga0247817, IMG submission 178010) | Plant litter microbial communities from Arlington Agricultural Research Station in Wisconsin, United States - UWRJ-L212-509R-1 | ecosystem: Environmental > Terrestrial > Plant litter >...
CACCAGCACCGCGTGGGCAATCGCGATTGCGCCCAACGCCGCCATCCGCGCATAATGCGCGCGCAACGTCCCGCGTTCGATCAGGATCACGATCCCCGCGCCGAACAGCATTGCGAACAGCGCGCGAAACTTGTCCTCGACGAGCACAAAGCTGAGCGCCCACAGCACGGTGTCCAGCGTGTCGGTGCCGCCAAACGCGCGCGGGTTGATGTAGGCCGCCGCAGGCATGGCGAAGGCGATCACGTTCATCGGCACGATACCTGCCACGGCCACGCCGCGCAGCGCATCGAGTGCGAGGATACGGGAGCGGGCAGACGTCACGCGTCGCTCCCGCGTAATGCAATCAGGCCAAAGCAGTCTTCAGGTCGTCGACCAGATCGAGCCGTTCCCACGGGAAGAAATCGCCTTCCGGTTTGCGCCCGAAATGGCCGTAAGCGGCGCTCTTGCGGTAGATCGGTTTGTTGAGGCCTAGATGCATGCGGATCGCGCGCGGGGTCAGCCCGCCCAGCTTGGCAATGCCCATGATCGCGGCCTCGATCTTGTCGTCACCGATCGTGCCGGTGTCATGCGTATCGACATATAGCGACAGCGGCTTGGACACGCCGATAGCATAGGCCAGCTGGATCGTGCAGCGCGTGGCGAGGCCAGCGGCGACGATATTCTTGGCCAGATAACGGGTGATGTAGGCCGCCGAACGATCAACCTTGGTCGGATCCTTGCCGCTGAACGCTCCGCCACCGTGGGGCGCAGCGCCGCCGTAAGTATCGACGATGATCTTGCGTCCGGTCAGCCCGCCATCGCCGTCAGGTCCGCCGATCACGAAGCTGCCGGTGGGGTTGATGTGATACTCGGTCTCGCGCAGCAGCACCGGCGGGATCACCTCGGCTACGATTTTCTTCACATAGGAATGCAGTTCAGCTTCCTTCGCGCCTTCGTCATACCCTTCCTGGTGCTGGGTGGAGACGACAACAGCGGTCGCGGCGACGGGAAGGCTGCCTTCGTAACGCAGGGTCACTTGGCTCTTGGCGTCCGGTTCAAGGAACGGAGCCGCGCCAGAATGGCGGTCGGCTGCCATCCGCTCGAGAATCTTGTGACTGTAATACAGCGTGGCGGGCATCAGATCGGGAGTTTCGTCGGTGGCGTAACCGAACATGATCCCCTGATCGCCCGCGCCTTCATCCTTATTCGCGCCAGCGTCCACGCCTTGCGCGATGTGGGCGGACTGGCCGTGCAACCGGTTGATGAATTCGAACGTTTCCCAGTGGAACCCGTCCTGCTCGTAACCGATGTCCTTCACCGTCTGGCGAACGGCAGCTTCGATTTCGGCCTGAGCGCCCGGGGCCCATTCGCCGTTTTCATACACGCCCTTGCAGCGGATTTCGCCAGCCAGCACCACCAGTTGCGTGGTGGTCAGCGTTTCACAGGCGATGCGGGCTTCCGGGTCTTTCGACAGGAACAGATCGACGATGGTGTCCGAAATCTGGTCTGCCACCTTATCGGGATGGCCTTCGGATACGCTCTCAGAAGTAAACAGATAGCTGCTGCGCATGGTCGTCTCGGCTCCCGAAAAATCAGTCTTTGCCCTCAGGCTGCGGCTCTATCGCCCACGCTTGCGCAAGGCAACTAAACCAGCCCCAAGAAATACCACTGCCCAGAAAAGCGCCAGCGCATTGCCGAACTTGGCGAACAAGGTCGGCATGGCGGCGGCAGGCACGAATGTATCGATCCGCCCGGCCGTGTGAGACACCAGATGCTGCCGTACCACTCCGCCCGCATCGATCACCGCGCTGATCCCGGTGGTGGTGGAGCGTAGCACCGGCAACCCCTCCTCCACCGCGCGCATCCGCGCCTGCGCCAGATGCTGCGGCGGGCCGAAAGCCCCGAACCAGCCATCGTTCGAATCGTTGAAGATGTAGTCGGGGCGATTGGCGCGTTCTGTCACCTGACCCGAGAACACGATTTCGTAGCAAATTTGCACCCCGGCCTGGCCATATTCGCCCAGATCGAGCGTGCGCGGACCGGGGCCGGGCCAGAAGTCGAACGAACCGGGCACTAGCCGCGCCAGGCCGAGCGGCTCGACCCACTCGCGCAACGGCAGATATTCACCGCCGGGCACCAGATGCGCCTTGTAGTAGCTGCCGAGGATTTCGCCGCTCGCCGAAACGGCCGTTACCGCATTGCGCGCGCCGACCGCGCGGGCTGCGCCCTCAGCCTCGCCAATCTCCAGATCGACTGCGCCGGTCAGCAGTACGCTGCCCTCGCCAATGGTGCTGCCGAGACGGCGGCGTGCCAGCACCGGATTTCCGAAGGCGGTGGTCCGGTCGTAATAGCGCTGCGGATAGCCCTCGCGCAGGTAATCGACCATGCCAGATTCCGGCCACAGCACGATGCGCGGTGCGGTATCGGTTATGCCGGTTCGCAGTGCCGGGGAAAGTCCGGCGAGGGTCAGGAAATTGTCCTCGTAAAGCGCCGGTTCCTGCAACAGGTCTTGCGTCAGGTTCGGCTGCACCACGGTGACGCGCAGAGCGCTGTTCCGCACGGGTCCGGCAGGCCAATACATGCCCAGCGCCAGCAACACCGCCACCAGCCCAAGCAAGCGCCAGCGCCGTTCCGCCATCAGCAACAGCAAGGCCGCGCAGAGCAGCATCGCCAAGCCGGACAGCGCATAGGTGCCCATCAGCGGCGCAATCGCCGCCAATCCCGGCCGGTCGAGCGGGCCGAGCAGCACCATCGCAAACGGGTTCCACGCATAGCCGCTGAACACCCAACTGCGCAGCCACTCGGTGATGATCCATGCGCCCGCAAACACCAGCGCGTACGCCCAGCTTGGGCCTTTGCGCACCATAGCGCGCGCAACCAGAGCGGCAAGTGCGGGGTAGATCGCCAGATATACGGCGATCCCGGGCACCGCGACCCAGCCAATAATTGCGGGCATTTCGGCTTGGTGGGTGAAGGCGGTGGCGATCCAATTGTTGCCGAGCGTGAAATGCGCGACCCCGAATAACCAGCCGAGCCAAGCCGCCTGCCGCGCGCTGGCCGCACGCGCAGTCAGCATGAGCCCGCCACCCGCCGCCAGCATAGCCAGCGGCCACAGGGCGAGCGGCTGGAACCCAGTGGCGGACAGCAGGCCAAGGCCAAGCGCCCACAACCATGCCCGCGGCGGCTGGCGGTCGATCAGCGGCAAACTGCGCGCGTCAGCCAAGTGGACCCCTCCGCTCAGCGCGCCTCGATCAGCCTACGGCTTCGAGCGTCTCGTCGCTATCATCGACTGGTGGGCGTTTGGTACGCACCCGCAACGGCTTGCGCACTGCAGGCTTGTCGTCGTGATCTTCGCTGAGCGAAGCATCGGCGCGAGCTATTGCAGGCGGCAAAATGCTCGCGTCGAGCAGGGCCGGGGCCGCACCGTCATCATCGTCGCGCGGTGGAGCGCGGCGAACTGCAGGCTTGCGCGGCGCGCGAGGTTCGCGGAATTCGCGCGCCTCGGCAGGTTCGCGCGCTTCGGTGGGCGCTGCACGTGCCACGCGTGCCGGACGTTCGGCTGGTTCTGCACGATCGGGACGTTCTACACGCTCAGGACGTTCCGCCCGTTCGGGGCGCTCTGCACGTTCGGGGCGCTCTGCACGTTCAGGGCGCGGTTCGTTGCGTTGGTCGTTACGCGGCTCGTTGCGGGGCGCGCGCGGTTCGCTGCGTTCAGGCCGGCGAGTGCGTTCTGGGCGGCGTTCGGGGGTGAACGGGTTGGCGCCGTCATCCGGTTCGCCTTCCACGCCTTCGCTAACCTCATCGGCATCGCTGCGATATTGGCGCTGCGGCTGCTGCTGCCCGTTCTGATAATTGTTCTGCTGATTATTCTGGTTTTGCGGCTGATACTGACGCGTGCGCGCTTCGAATTCGTCCTCTGGGCCGAAATCACCATCCTCGTCGGGCCGTTCGCTACGGCCACCGCGAAGCTGTTGCTCGTCCTTCTGCGACTTCATATCGGCCATCACCCGGAAGTAATGATCGGCGAATTGCAGGTAATATTCGGTCAACACCCGGTCATCGTTCAGCGAAGCGTCGTGCGCCAGCTTGCGATACTTTTCCAGCATCTGCGGCGCATTGCCGCGGGCGCGCGAATCGATCCGGTTGCCCTGAACAGCTCCGCCACCACCGCCACTGCCGCGATTGTTGTTGTTACGCCCGCGACGGCGATTGTTGTTGTTGCCGTTATTGCTGTTGTTGCGATTATTATTGTTGTTCAAAGGTTTCGCTTTCTCGCTCAATCCGCTTGGCTTGTTTCTGCCCGCAGATCCCTTGTTACGGCAGCCAGCGCGGCTGCGCGCATCCCTGACACTTGCATTCCAAGCCGGTGTTGTTGCACCGCTGCTCAAGCCAATGTCGGAGTGCGGACCCCTTCGAGCACATGCCGGTGCAACGATGATCCGCGTTTCGGTTAGCCGCTGCGTGCGCCTTTGCCAAGCCCCAATCGCAAAATGAGCGCACGTGGCCGACCGCCGAGATCGCGCCGCAAATCGCAGGTAAACCCATGATACTGCGCGATACTTATGACAGCTTCGGCCTGTGATGCGCCGATCTCCAGCACCGCTATTCCGCCAGTGGCCAATAAATCCGGCAATTGCGGAATGAGAATACGGTATGCGTCCAGCCCCTCCGGCCCCGCAAACAGCGCACCGGCGGGTTCGTGATCGCGCACTTGCGGGGCAATTTCGGCCGTAATTTCGACGTAGGGCGGGTTTGAGATAACGAGGTCGAACTGACCCATATCGGCGGCCCAACCGGGGGTGTCCCAGTCGGCTTCGCGCATTTGTGCGCGGGCGCTCAGACCGTGGCGCGCGGCGTTGGCGGCGGCGATGGCGAGCGCGGCGGGGGACCGGTCGATGCCTATCCCGGTCGCCGCTGGCCTTTCGGACAAGAAGGCCAGCAACAGCGCGCCCGACCCGGTGCCGCAATCGAGCACGCGGCGGGCATCGGGCGCGGCTTCCAGCGCCGCCTCGAGCGTGGCTTCGCTATCGGCGCGCGGGATCAGCACAGCGGGCGTGACGGCGAAGGCGAGACCGTGAAACTCCTGCTCGCCGAGGATGTAGGCGACCGGTTCGTGCGCCAACCGCCGCTCGATCAGCGTGGCGAAGTTGGGCGGCGCAGGGTCACTGGTGTGGCGCAGCAGCAGTTCGGAGCGGGTGACGCCGAGCGCGTGCGCCATCAGCAATTCCGCGTCGAGCCGGGCGGTGTCGGATACTTGCACCAATTGCGCGGCGGCAGCGCGGATGGCTTCGGCTACGGTCGGGCCGGGGTTGTTCATGCCCCTTCGACAAGCTCAGGACGAGCGGGGTTTGGGAGGTGAGGAGTTGGGATGCAAACGCCCCACAAGTTACGCTCATCCTGAGCATGTCGAAGGACGCAGAACGACACCCGCCTTATTCCCCCAACATCGCCAGCCGCTTGGCCTCGTCCTCAGCCGTCAGCGCGTCCACCAAGTCGCCCAATGCATCGCCGCTCAGGATTTCGGGCAGCTTGTGCAGGGTCAGCCCGATCCGGTGATCGGTCACGCGACCTTGCGGGAAATTATATGTGCGAATGCGTTCCGAACGGTCGCCGCTACCGACCATTGCCCGGCGCGCCTCGGCCTCGGCCCCTTGCACTTCGTCGCGGCGTTTTTCGAAGATGCGCGCGCGCAGCACCTGCATCGCTTTGGCCTTGTTCTTGTGCTGGCTGCGTTCGTCCTGAATCGCCACCACTACGCCTGTGGGGATGTGAGTGATCCGCACGGCGCTGTCGGTGGTGTTGACGTGCTGGCCGCCCGATCCGCTGGCCCGGTAGATATCGATCCGCAGGTCGCTGTCCTCGACGGTCAGATCGACTTCGGTCGGTTCGGGCAGCACTGCCACGGTGGCAGCGGAGGTGTGGATACGCCCGCCGCTTTCGGTCACGGGCACGCGCTGGACGCGGTGGACGCCGCTTTCGAACTTCAACTTTGCGAACACCCCGGTGCCGTTGATATTGGCCACGATTTCCTTGAAACCGCCCACTTCGGCGGCACTCATGCTGACCGGTTCGACCTTCCAGCCCTGCAATGAGGCGAAGCGTTCGTACATCCGGAACAGATCGCCCGCGAACAACGCCGCCTCGTCCCCGCCGGTGCCCGCGCGGATTTCGAGCATCGCGGGGCGCTGGTCGGCAGCATCGCGCGGGAGCATGGAGAGGGACAGCGCGCGTTCAGTTAGCGGCAGATCGCGGCGCAGGGTGTAGAGTTCGTCCTCGACCATGCTGCGCATTTCCGGGTCGCTGAGCATGGCTTCGAGGCCCGCGATCTCCTCGCGCATCGCCTGCACCTGCGCTGCGGCGCGGGCGACGGGTTCGAGTTCGGCATAATCGCGGCTGGCGGCGACGAAGGCTTCGCCTTCGAGCTGACCACTTGCCATGCGCGCTTCGAGTTCGGCGAAGCGGCCGGTGAGTTGGCGTAAGCGTTCGGGTGGGATGGTCACTTCACGCCGCTCCCCACGCCCAAGTCGTCACCCCGGACCTGGTCCGCGGTCCAGATTTTTGCCGCGAGCACCTCGATTGGCGACGAGCGTGACCCCGAACCCAGTCCTGGGTGACGGAGAGGGTAGATATTATGAATGGTCATCCTTCACCGGACAATGAGGTATAAGGTGGCGGCAATTTAGCCAATATCGAGCCGTGGAAATCGGACTTCTGGTCCTCTGCAACGGAAATTAATTTCAGATGCAGACGTCCACGAACTTCTGGGACATCGCGAACAAACAATATCGCTACTGCACCTGCGGCCTTCGCCTTTTCCGGGCGCTTCTTCAGAGATCCACTTAGGATCGTAATTACCGACTGCCCAACGGAACGAAAATGCGCGGCCAAACGCCCAGCTTCATCCATCGTGTTCAGAGAATCGGGAATTATCGCAATCGAAGATTCTTCCTCACCCCTCTCCCCCACCAACATAGCCAACCGCTCAACCCCAGCCGCCCAACCAACCGCAGGTGTCGGCGCGCCGCCAAGCGATTCCATCAACCCATCATACCGCCCGCCGCCAAGCACAGTTCCCTGTGCTCCCAGCCGGTCGGTCACGAATTCAAAAGCGGTGTGGCGGTAGTAATCCAGCCCGCGCACCAGCGCGGGGTTGCGCGTCCATGAAACCCCCGCCGCATCCAGCCCGGAAGTCACCGCGCCGAAGAAATCCTGCGCCTCAGCGCTCAAAAACTGGTCGATCATCGGCGCGCCAGTCACATGGACCTTATCCCGCGCATCCTTGGAATCGAGAATCCGCAAGGGGTTCTTATCCAGCCGCTCCTGCGAATCCTCGGACAACTCCCCGCGCACTCCGGCAAAATGCTCGATCAACGCCGCGCGCCATGCATCGCGGCTGTCGCCGTCACCTAGCGTATTGAGTTGCAGCGAAACGCCCTCCGCAACCCCGAGCTCGTGCAAAAGCTGGTCCGCCATCGCTAGCAATTCCACGTCAGCCTGCGGCTCGCCCGCGCCGATTACTTCTGCGTCGAGTTGGTGGAATTGGCGGTAACGGCCCTTTTGCGGGCGCTCGTAGCGGAACAGCGGACCGTGCGTGGCGACCTTCAACGGCGCGTGCTGCTGCCAGCCGTTCGTCAGATACGCCCGCGCAATCCCGGCAGTGAATTCCGGGCGCAAGGTCAAGGATTCGTCGCCGCGATCGAGGAAGGAATACATTTCCTTGCTCACCACATCAGTCGTTTCGCCGAGCGAGCGGGCAAACACCTCGGTTTTTTCGAACACCGGCATTTCCACGCGGCGGAACCGGTAGAGCTTGCGCACCCGTTCGAACGTCTCGACGACAAACGCAAAGGCTTCCGCCTCCGCGCCGAAAATGTCCTGGGTGCCGCGAACGGCCTGAGGTGTGGTGGGCTTGCTCATGGGAGGGGGCACTTACGCGGGGCGGGCGCAATCTGCAATTGCCTGACCCTCACCAACCCGCCCCCGCTCATCCTGAGCTTGTCGCAGGATCAGGTGCCACCCTCTCCCACACACCCCACGCGCTTCAGGCGGGCAGTGTGCGTGATCCTGCGACAAGCTCAGGATGAACGGATCTTTGGAATTGGTGCCACCCTACTCCGCCGCCTCCAGAAACCGCTCGTCGATACTGGTCGGCGCGGCCCATGTTTTCACCTCTGGCAGCACCTTTTCCGCAAACAGGTGGATCGAGCGCACCGCATCGGCCTGCGTCATCCCGCCGAAATACAGATGCGGGAAGAAGCCCTGCGGCTGGTAGATTTCTTTCAGTTCCCACAACCGGTCGAGGATCATCTGCGGCGTGCCCGTCACCGCGCCTTTGCCGAATTGCTCCACATAATCGTCCACGCCCTCTTCAGGCACCATCATGTTTTCGTATTGCTCATAGCCCTTCACCTTCGCGAAGGTGCCCGGCTTGGTCAGCGAGTAATTGCCCAACGCCGAACGCATGGTGTTGGCGAGGTACTTGCGGCCCTGCTCTTCCGCATGCCCCGCGTCCTCATGGATATAGAAATTGCCGCTAAGCATCGGCGCCGGCGGTTCGCTGCCTGCGCCGTGAACTTCCTGCCACACTTCGCGATAACGGTCCGGCGGGGTTTCCTTACCGCGTTGAGGCAGCATCAGCACCATATTGCCGAAGCCATGCTTGGCGGCGGCGTACATCCCACTGCCCGACAGGCTGCCGCAGAACTTGCGTCCCTCGAAACTCTTCATCGGGCGCGGGCGCAATTCCACGCGCGGGATCGTGCCATAAGCACCGGTCCCCTCCATCACCCCGGTTTCCAGCGCGGGAATCACCACGTCGAGAATGTCGTTATACAGTGCGCGGGCATCGTTCTGGTCGATCCCCAGCCCGGCATATTCTTGCGGCGAAAGCCCGCCTCCGAACCCGAGTATCGCGCGCCCGCCGGACAGAATATCCAGATTGATGATCTTTTCCGCCAGCCGCGCGGGGTTGTGCCACGGCACGATGATGCACTGGGTGCCCAGCTTAACGTGCTTGGTTTTGCCCGCGATATAGGTGAGCAATTGCAGCGGGTCGTTTGACATCGAATAATCGGAGAAATGATGCTCGGTGATCCACACCGAATCGTACCCCAGCTCATCCGCCAAAACGAGGTTGGCAACCTCGTCGCGAACGAACTGGTCGTCCGAGCCATACGGCCCGCCCTGATGCGCAAAGCCTGTTGCCAGCCCAACGTGCATAATCGCTCTCCCTTTTATCTTCTTATTGACGGAACATGACGCACGGGAACGGTGAAGGCAATTCGCGGTTTTCTTGTGCGGGCGCTTGCGCTAGGCGGCGCGGCATAAGCCCGAGAGTGGGCGCCCTCAGTTACCTTCCAAAAGGGACCAGCGTTCATGCGTATCGATTTGATTCCCACGGGCGACAATCCGCCTGATAGCCTCAACGTTGTGATCGAAGTTCCATCGGGCGGGGAGCCCGTTAAGTATGAATTCGACAAGGCCAGCGGTGCCCTGTTCGTGGACCGCATCCTGCATACCCCAATGCGCTACCCCGCCAATTACGGCTTCGTGCCGCACACGCTTTCACCCGACGGCGATCCATTGGACGCGCTGGTGATCGCGCGCAGCCCGTTCATCCCCGGCTGCGTGGTACGTGCCCGGCCGATTGGCGTGCTCAACCTTGAAGACGAGCATGGCGGCGATGAAAAGCTGATCTGCGTACCGGTCGATTCGACCTTCCCGTATTATACCGACGTGGGCGAACGCGCCGATTTGCCAAGCATTGTGCTGGAGCAAATCGAGCACTTCTTCACGCACTACAAAGATCTCGAAAAAGAGAAGTGGGTGCGTGTTGGCAAGTGGGGCGATGCCGCCGAAGCCAAGCAGATCGTGATCGAGGCGATCGAGCGCGAAAAGCAGGCAAAAAAGGGCTGATATAAGCGGGCTTAGGTCCGCCATTCCACCCCGCTCATCCTGAGCGTGCTCAGGATGAGCGTGGTTGAATTGTTTACAGTTAACCTACGCCGCCGTTAAATCGCTGCCAGCACTACCTTGAACAGCCCGGTCAGCACAAACGGCAAGCCGAGTGCGGTCAGCCAGATCATCGCAACATGCCCTCGAAAGCGGCCAGCGCGCGCGGGATCGGCGGCCTGATCGTCGCTCAGCCCTTCCCACTTTTTTTCCACCCAGCGGCAGGCGGGGATAATTCCGCCGACCAGCACGATGAGTGAGAAATAGGGCAGGATCGAGCCTTGCCCGGTGTTGAGCACGCCCATCGTGACGAAAATGTGCAGGCCAGTGTAAACCAGCAGCCCCCACGCCACGTGATCGCTGATCTTTTTGCGCCAATCCAGCTTATGAGCCAATGGCTTGGTGCCCCTTGCGGTGTAGTCGAGCGCCTTATCCACGCGTCTCTCCTCTTCATTCCCTAATGCAGCATCACAGCTTCCCCGAACACTTGCAAGCGCGTCAACCATATCTTCAGCATGTCAGCCTTAACGCGGGGTCATGCATGATTCCTGCCAATTGGGCTTCACGCACGCGCAGTCCGTGCTAGAGCGCGCAGGATGAGTGGGATAGAACAACCCTTGATCCAGAACGCAGCACCGGTCTTGCCGCCCCAAGGCGGGCTGGAAGTGATCTCGATTGCTAAAAGCTACGACAAGCGCAGCGTGCTGAGCGACATTTCGCTCACCGTGGCCAAGGGCGAAGTGCTCGGCCTGCTGGGGCCGAACGGGGCGGGCAAGACGACCTGCTTTTATTCGATCATGGGCCTTGTGCGGCCCGATTCGGGGCGCATCCTGATGGACGGGGTCGATGTCACCCGCCTGCCGATGTACCGCCGTGCGATCCTTGGCCTCGGCTACCTGCCGCAGGAAACCAGCATTTTTCGCGGGATGACCGTGGAACAGAACATCAATTGCGTGCTCGAACTGGTGGAGCCGGACAAGGAAGTGCGCGCGGCCGAACTGGAACGGCTGCTGGAAGAATTCCACATCACCCGCCTGCGCTCCAGCCCGGCAATGGCGCTTTCAGGCGGCGAGCGGCGGCGGTGCGAGATTGCTCGTGCGCTCGCGGCGAAACCGTCGATCATGCTGCTGGATGAACCTTTCGCCGGGATCGACCCGCTCTCCATCAGCGACATCCGCGATCTGATCATCGATCTGAAGCGGCGCGGGATCGGGGTGCTGATCACAGACCACAACGTGCGCGAAACGCTCGACATCGTGGACCGCGCCTGCATCATTTACGGCGGGCAGGTGCTGTTCGCCGGTTCGCCCCAGGAACTGGTGGCGGACGAGAACGTGCGGCGGCTGTATCTGGGCGAGGATTTCGCACTGTGATTCTCGCAGCAACGAGCTAGCCACATGGCACTGGGGCCACGGCTGGATCTCAGGCAGTCGCAATCGTTGGTGATGACGCCGCAGTTGCAGCAGGCGATCAAGCTGCTGGCACTGTCCAATCTCGAAATCGAAACCTTCATCGGCGATGCGCTGGAAGCCAATCCGCTGCTCGAAGCCGGGCAGGTAACGCGCGAAGTTTCCGCCCCCGCGCAGCCCGTTGCGGACACGGCCACCACCGCCGATGAACTGATCCGTGCAGGCGCAGGCGAGGCCGATGCGCCGCTGGACATCGATGTGAGCGCGCTCGACCGCGACCGCGACACTGGCGACTGGTCGACTCAGGATTTCGGCCAGCGCAGCGGCGAAGCGCCCGATCTGGAAAACCGCGCCGGTGCCGCTGCCACTTTGGCCGAACATCTCGAACCGCAAATCGGACCCGCGTCACCGGATGCTCGCATCGCGTTCATCGCGCGGCATATTGTCGGCCTGCTGGATGAAGCGGGCTATCTCGATGCCGACCTGCGCGAAATCGCCGCCGATCTGGGCGTATCTCGGATAGAGGTGGAGGCTGGCCTAACGCTGGTACAATCGCTCGATCCTACAGGCGTGGGTGCCCGCAGCCTGTCCGAATGCCTCGCGCTGCAAGCCAAGGAAGCCGACCGCTACGACCCATGTATGCGGGTGCTGATCGATAATCTCGAACTGGTCGCCAAGGGCGCGTTCGCTCATCTGCGCCGCATCTGCAATGTGGACGAGGAAGACTTCGCCGATATGCTCGGCGAACTGCGCAATTACGATCCGCGCCCCGGCTTGCAATTCGGCGGCAGCGCCAGCGCGTCGGTGGTGCCCGATATATTGCTCGCCGCGTCGCGCGAAGGCGGCTGGGATATTCAGCTGAATGAGGCAACCCTCCCCCGCCTCGTGGTCAATCGTGGTTACTACCTCGAACTGCGCGGCGGTTGCGCGGGTAAGGAAGCGAAGGGCTGGCTGAGCGAAAAGCTGGCCGATGCCAACTGGCTGATCAAGGCGCTCGACCAGCGCGCCAAGACCATCCTCAAAGTCGCTGCCGAAATCGTTAAGCAGCAGGACGGGTTCTTCCGGCGGGGCGTGGCCGAACTGCGCCCGCTCACCCTCGCCCGCGTAGCCGATGCCATCGAGATGCACGAAAGCACCGTCAGCCGGGTTACGAGCAACAAATACCTCCACTGCGAACGCGGCACGTTCGAACTGAAATACTTTTTCACCAGCGGCGTAGGCGGCGGTGTGGGCGGGGAAGGCGCGAGCGCCGAAGCGGTCAAATCTCGGATTCGCGCGCTATGCGAAGCCGAAAGCGCGGGCGACGTGCTGTCCGATGATGCGCTTGTCGATTTGCTCAAGGCCGAAGGCTTCGATCTCGCGCGGCGCACCGTGGCCAAATACCGCGAAGCCATCGGCATAGGTTCATCTGTGCAGCGCAGGCGGGCGAAAAAGCTGGCGGCGATGAGCTAGAGGCGCCGCCTCAAATACCGCAAAAACCCCTGTGCCCAGAAAGACCCAGACAAAATCGTTAATCAGCTAAACTCCTTATTAACCTTTTTCCTTGAGAGATTGCGTGGTTAATTCCTCGCAACACCTCCTAACGTGAGGTTTACGCAGAGGGCAAAGGGAACCACGGCTATGCGCGTTCTGCTTATCGAAGATGAACCTACCACCGCCAAGGCGATCGAGCTGATGCTCACCACGGAAGGGTTCAATGTCTACCAGACGGACCTTGGTGAAGAAGGTCTCGATCTGGGTAAGTTGTATGATTACGATATCATCCTGCTCGATCTGAACCTGCCCGATATGCACGGCTATGATGTGCTGAAGAAGTTGCGCGTCGCCAAGGTGCAGACGCCGGTTCTGATCCTGTCCGGCATTTCGGAAATGGACAGTAAGATTCGCAGCTTCGGCTTCGGCGCTGACGATTACGTGACCAAGCCGTTCCACCGCGACGAACTGATTGCCCGCATCCACGCCGTGGTTCGCCGGAGCAAGGGCCATTCGCAATCGGTTATCCGTACCGGCAAGCTGGCGGTTAACCTCGATGCCAAGACGGTCGAAGTCGAAAACGCTCGCGTCCACCTCACCGGCAAGGAATATGCCATGTTGGAGCTGCTTTCGCTCCGCAAGGGCACCACGCTGACCAAAGAAATGTTCCTCAACCACCTTTATGGCGGGATGGACGAGCCGGAATTGAAAATCATCGACGTGTTTATCTGCAAGCTGCGCAAGAAGCTTTCGAGTGCGTGCGGCGGCGAAAATTACATCGAAACCGTATGGGGCCGCGGCTATGTGCTGCGCGATCCGAACGAGGAACAGGTCGCCGCCTGATTCGTTAGACCAATACTGCGAGACTGCGCTCCGGCGGCCCAAGGTGTTAATCCTTGCGCTTCCGGGGCGTTTTTCTTTACCGCGCCCGGATGAGTGCACACCGAGAAGGCGACCCCATCACCCTCAACCGGCTATATGGCCGCAGCAAGGGCAAAAAACTGCGCGTGGAGCAGGCCGATCTGGTGCAAACGCTGCTGCCGCAAATCGCGGTGCCGCTGGAAGGACCGGTCACGGCAGAGCGGTTGTTCGGTGAAGACTGCCCGCTACATTTCGAAATCGGCATCGGCGCGGGCGAGCAGCTCGCCTACCGCGCCGACCTGCTGCCCGCGCACGGCTTCATTGGCGCCGAGCCGTTCGTTAACGGCGTGGCGCAGGCGCTGGTGCATGTGAAAAACGGCGCGTTGGCCAATGTGCGATTGCACCACGGCGATGCGCTGGAAGTGCTGGCACGCATCCCCGACGGCGCACTGACAATGCTCTACCTGCTCCATCCGGACCCTTGGCCCAAAGCCAAGCACGCCAAACGGCGGATGATGAATGACGGGCCGTTGCGCCTGATCGCACAGAAGCTGAAGCCCGGCGGCGAGTTCCGCTTCGGCACCGATCATGCAGTATATCTGCGCCACGCGCTGATGGTGATGCGGCGGTTCGGGGATGAATTCGAGTGGCTGGTGGAGGGGCCTTCGAGCTTTCAGGTCCGGCCGAGCGGCTGGCCCGAGACGCGCTACGAGACCAAGGCTCGCAATGTGTACGGGCACGAGGTGTGGTATTTTCGGTTTCGGCGGCGCGGCTGACACTCGGAGACAAGTATCGTAACGCGCGTTTAGCCTCATCTTTGTATAGCGACAGAATTAGCGGCACTGTATATGGAGGCTTTAGCGGTATTTTAACTGTCTAAAACCTTGGCCCAAACCGAGCGATTGAGAAAATGCAGGTTCTTTTGTATTTTTACGTATTCCAGCCTGTTCGCGCAATTTGAAATTTGCCATTCAGCCCATCTCCGCACTGTAGGATATGTCTTTATGACAGCGAATAGTTGTTGGTCAATTTTCTCGAAAACAGTCGTAAGTTTTCATAAATTTGCGTCCATTGCCCTCGCTGGAAGCCTGGCGTTTGCGGGTCAAAATGCTTCGGCGCAATCTGCTGTTCAGCCCAATATCATTCTGATCGTTGCCGACGATTTGGGCTATGGCGATATCGAACCCTACGGCCAGACCCGTATTCGAACGCCCGCGTTGAGCCGTTTGGCAGCTTCCGGCACGCTGTTCACCAACTTCTATGCCGGATCGCCCACCTGCGCGCCTTCGCGCTGTACACTGATGACCGGGCGGAATTCCGGTTCCTGCCCGATTCGCACGAACTACAAAGGTCAATTGCCAGGCGCAGAGCTAATCCTGCCGGAGCGCTTGCAGTCGGCCGGTTACGTCACCGGAATTTTCGGCAAATGGGCCTTGGGCAGCGCCAACACACCGACGAGTTCTCAGGCGCAGGGATTTGACTATAGCTTCGGCTATCAGGACCAGCTTGAAGCGCATCAATCCTACCCTCAGTCTCTATGGGCAAGCGGAGGGCATCTGTTCACCCAGCAATTCCCGGCTTCAGGTGCGGAGCTTGGAGCGGTGCAGCTGGGTGGTGCGGTTTACGCGCCGGACCTGATCCTCGAACAATCGCTGGCATTTATGCGCGAGGAACATAGCAAGCCGTACTTCCTCTATTTTGCCACGACCGTACCTCACGCCAACAATGAGAACGAAAACCAGGGTAAGCTCGAAGTCAGTGATCTGGGCATCTACGAAAATCTGAACTGGACGCTACCGAACCGGCAATATGCTTCGCTCGTGACGCGGCTAGACAATCATGTGGGTCAATTGTGGGCAGCCGCACTCGCCGACACTTCGCGCCCGACTATCCTGATTTTCACCGCCGATAACGGCCCGCATGGCATTGCCGGTGTGGACATCAACTTCTTCAAATCTACCGGCGGCCTGCGCGATCGTAAGGCCAGCTTGTACGAGGGCGGAATCCGCGTGCCGATGATCGTCTGGTCCAACGAGGCAGAGCCATCGGTCGAAGATCGGCCCGGCTATTTCCCCGATTTGAATGCCACAATCCTGGCGCAGGCAGGGCTGGCCATTCCTGCCGAGGTTAGCGGGATCGATCTGCTGAACCGCGAACCGGGCAACGGCGACGATCATTCGCTGTATTTCGAGTATCACACCAGCGGCGGCGGCCAGTGGGCGGTGCGAACCGGGCGCTGGAAGTCTGTCTCCAACGAGTTGAGCGGGATCGGATCGCGCATTCTCGGCTATGTACTTAGGCTGGGTATGGGACGCGCGGATTGGGATCCCGGAGTTGAATTGTACGACCTCGTCGCAGATCCCGACGAAACGACCGACGTGGCAGCGCAGCATCCCCAAATCGTAGCCCGGCATGAAGCCATTGCCGCCGATCAGCATGTGCGCCCAGGGCTTTCCGAAGAGTTCGAGATGTTCCGCCGCCGTGAAAGCATCGACAAGTTTACGCTGATAAGTTTCGGCGGTGCAGCCACACTACTGGCGGTTGCGCTGGCCTCGCTCGAATGGCGCAGACGCCGCAGGAACCGCAACTTGGCAGCGGCATAATTTCCAGTCCCGGCGGCGGTAACTGACCGCCGCCGTTTATGAAATTACCCCACGACCCCAGCGCTCGCCAGCACCGCCAGCGTCAATACGTCGGTCGCAATCGCTGTCATCGGGGCGATCTGGACTGGCTTCTCCATCCCGATCAGCATCGGCCCGATGGTCGCATCACCGCTCAGTTCGCGCAGCAATTTGGCCGAGAGGTTGGCCGATTGCAGGCCCGGCATTACCAGCACGTTGGCCGGTCCGCTCAAACGGCTGAACGGATACATCGCCATCACCTTGGGGTTGAGCGCAGCATCGGGCGCCATTTCGCCCTCATACTCAAATCCCGGATCAGCCGCATCGAGCAACGCGACAGCTTCGCGGATATTGCCCAGCCACTGGCCGGGAGGGTTGCCGAAGGTGGAATAGCTGAGGAATGCCACGCGCGGTTCGTGGCCCATGCGGCGGGCAACGGCGGCAGTTTCTATCGCGATATGCGCCAATTGTTCGGCGGTGGGCCGTTCGTTGATGGTGGTATCGGCGAGGAAAGTCGTGTGGTTCTTGCCGATGATCATGTGAATGCCGAACGGGGTCGCACCCGGTTTCGCATCGAGCACGCGGCTGATTTCGCGTGCGGATTGGGCGAACGTCCGGGTAAGCCCGGTGATCAACCCATCACCCGCGCCAAGCGCTACCAGTAGCGCGCCAAACACGTTGCGATCCTGGTTCACCATTCGGCGAATATCGCGCTCGGTATAGCCACGCCGTTGGAGCCGAGCATAGAGATAGGTGACCATCGGTTCGATATGGGTCGAGGTGATCGAGTTCTCGATCTCGAAGCTGGCCGGGTCGTCCACCCCCAGTTCGGTCAGCATCGCGAGCACGCGTTCGGTCCGTCCGACCAGAATCGGAGTGCCGTAACCGAAATCGCGGAACTGGATCGCAGCGCGCAGGGCAATGGCGTCCTCGCCTTCGGCAAACACCATCCGCTTCGGGTTGGCCTTGGCGATGTTGTAAATGTTGGTGAGCGCGGCGGTGGTGGGGTTGAGCCGAGCTTTCAAGGACTGGCGATAAGCGTCCATGTCGGCA
>Ga0247817_10000743_pt1 | contig 17346 bp, 15 predicted proteins | sample UWRJL212509R1_FD_178010 | JGI IMG/M metagenome (GOLD analysis project Ga0247817, IMG submission 178010) | Plant litter microbial communities from Arlington Agricultural Research Station in Wisconsin, United States - UWRJ-L212-509R-1 | ecosystem: Environmental > Terrestrial > Plant litter >...
CCCGCAGGATGTCTCGGTCAGCTGGACCATCGACGCCTACACGTTCACGATGCCCGTCATCGCGGCGCCGATGGACTCCGTCGTGAGCCCGGCTACCGCCATTGCCATCGGCAAGCTCGGTGGGCTGGGCGTGCTCGACCTCGAGGGTGTCTGGACGCGTTACGAAGACCCGGAGCCGCTACTCGCCGAGATTCGCGAACTGCCGGCGGATGTCGCGACCAAGCGCATGCAGCAGATCTACTCCGAGCCGATCAAGCCGTCACTCGTGACCGCTCGCCTCGCCGAAATCCGTGCGGCCGGGGTTCCGGTTGCCGGAGCGCTCAGCCCGCAGCGCACCCAGGAGCTCTACAAGACCGTTGTCGACGCCGGCGTCGACATGTTCATCATCCGCGGCACCACGGTGAGCGCCGAGCACGTGTCGAAGAGTACCGAGCCGCTCAACCTCAAGGAGTTCATCTACGAACTCGACGTTCCGGTCATCGTCGGTGGCGCTGCCACCTACACGGCTGCCCTCCACCTCATGCGCACCGGAGCTGCCGGCGTTCTCGTCGGCTTCGGCGGCGGCGCGGCATCCACCACGCGGGCCTCGCTCGGCATCCACGCCCCGATGGCGACCGCGGTCGCCGACGTCGCGGGCGCTCGCCGTGACTACCTCGACGAGTCGGGCGGACGCTACGTTCACGTGATCGCCGACGGCGGACTCGGCACGAGCGGCGACATCGTCAAGGCCATCTCGGTCGGAGCCGACGCCGTCATGCTCGGCAGCGCGCTCGCCCGCGCCTCCGAAGCGCCCGGCGGCGGCTGGCACTGGGGTGCCGAAGCACACCACTCCGAGCTGCCGAGGGGCAACCGCGTCGAGGTCGGAAGCGTTGCTCCGCTCGAAGAAATTCTGTTCGGTCCCTCCACAGTTGCAGACGGCAGGGTTAACCTCATAGGAGCACTGCGTCGGTCGATGGCGACCACCGGTTACTCCGACCTCAAGGAATTCCAGCGGGTCGAAGTGGTTGTGGCCCCGTACCACCAGAGCTAAGGAACCAGCCGAAGGAGTCCTCATGGCCAGCCTCAAATCCGTCACCCGCTCGTCGAAGCTTGGGCCGGAGGAGAGGTCGGCCGCCATTGAGGTACTGAAATCACGTGAGCTGGACATCCTCGTCATCGGGGGTGGGATCGTCGGCACCGGTAGCGCGCTCGACGCCGTCACGCGCGGGCTGAGCGTCGGCATGGTCGAGGCGCGGGACTGGGCGAGTGGCACCTCGAGCAGGTCGTCCAAGCTCGTGCACGGCGGCATCCGGTATCTGGAGCAACTGGACTTCGGACTCGTGCGGGAAGCGCTCATCGAGCGTGGTCTTCTGCTGCAACGCATCGCGCCTCACCTGGTGAAGCCGGTGCGTTTTCTGTATCCGCTCACCAAGCCGCTCTACGAACGCCTCTACATCGGCGCTGGCATGGCGCTCTATGACGCCTTCAGCTACTCGGGTGGGCGCCCGCCCGGGGTGCCTCACCACCGTCACCTCAGCAAGAAGCAGCTCATGCGTGCGGTGCCGAGTCTCGCGAACGATGCGTTCACGGGCGGGCTCACCTACTACGACGCCCAGGTCGACGATGCCCGCTACGTGGCGAATCTCGCGCGCACGGCATCCTTCTATGGCGCTCACGTCGCCTCTCGCGTCAAGGTCGAGGGCTTCATCAAGGTGGGCCAGCGGGTCGTCGGTGTGCAGGCGCACGACCTCGAGTCGGGTGAGCGGTTCGAGATCCGGGCAAAGCAGGTCGTGAACGCGACCGGAGTCTGGACCGACGAAACGCAGGCGATGGTCGGCGAGCGCGGGCAGTTCAAGGTGCGGGCGTCAAAGGGCGTGCACCTCGTTGTGCCGCGTGACCGGTTCCAGTCGAAGCTCGGGCTCATCCTGCGCACCGAGAAGAGCGTGCTGTTCGTGATCCCGTGGGGTCGGCACTGGCTGATCGGCACGACCGATACCGACTGGAACCTCGACAAGGCGCACCCGGCGGCGACCGCTGCCGACATCGACTACATCCTCGAGCACGTGAACAAGGTGCTGGCGGTGAAGCTCACCCGAGATGACGTCGAGGGTGTGTTCGCCGGGCTTCGCCCGCTGCTCGCCGGCGAGAGCGACCAGACCTCGAAGCTGTCGCGCGAGCACATCGTCGCGCACTCCGTTCCGGGGCTCGTCGTCGTTGCCGGTGGTAAGTGGACGACCTACCGGATAATGGCGAAGGACGCGATCGACGAGGCCGTCGCGGCCCTCGACGGCAATTACTCGGAGAGCATCACCGATGACATCGCGCTACTCGGGGCCGAGGGGTACCACGCGGCGTGGAACAAGCGGGCCAAGATCGCGAGAGCGTTCGACGTGCACAAGGTGCGCATCGAACACCTGCTCAACCGGTACGGCGTGCTGACCGACGAGCTTCTCGATCTGATCCGCGCGCGGCCGGAGCTGCAGGAGCCGCTCCCGGGGGCCGACGACTACATCGGGGCCGAGGTCGTCTACGCCGCGAGCCACGAGGGTGCGCTGCACCTCGAAGACGTGCTCGCTCGCCGCACCCGCATCTCGATCGAGGCGTGGGACCGCGGGGTGTCGGCGGCGCCGGTCGCCGCGAGGCTGATGGCCGACGTGCTCGGCTGGGACGAGGCCCGCGTCGAGCGCGAGGTCTCCAACTACCTTCGCCGCGTCGCCGCCGAGCGCGCGAGCCAGGAGCAGCCCGACGACGAGTCGGCCGACCGGGTTCGCCTCGATGCTCCCGACATCACCGCCCCCGATCCCGGTGCGCCCGCGGAAGGGCCGGACCCCGCCGCGCCCAACCCGCAGCCCGTGCTCTGAGCCCCATCGAGGTTCGCAACTTCGGTAATTTCTGCTGCCACGCCGTTCGCGCCTCAGCGCGAGCGGCGTGGCGCGTGCGTTTACCGAAGTTGTCGGCGCGCCAAAGGCAACGAGTTGGCTGGGGGCGAACGCGACGGCGAGGGAGAGTGGGGCGCCAGTAGACTGAGAATCAGGCAGGAAGGTGGAACACCATGGTCGACGTACGGCGAGTGAAACTCCCAGGGGTCGGTGTGTTGCACACCTTTGTGACGGACGACGGCGGCAAAGTCGGCGTCATCACCCACCGCTCCGGGCACAGTGACCTCATCACGTTCGCCGACTCCGAAGACGGCTCCGACTCGAGCAAGGTGTCGCTCCGTCTCGACGAAGACGAAGCCCACACTCTCGCCGAGCTCCTCGGTGGCACCCGCATCACCGAGTCGCTCTCGAGCCTCGACCAGATCCCCGGACTCTCCATCGACTGGTTCACCGTCGACTACGAAGACCACATAGCCGGGCAGACTCTCGGTAATCTCGGCAGCCGCGGCATCATCGGGCTCACCGTCGTCGCCGTTGTGCGCGGGGACTCCGCCAACCCTGCCCCCGCCGACGACTTCAAGGTCTTCCCCGGAGACACGCTCGTTGTCGCCGGTTCACCCGAGAAGGTCGCTAAGGCCTTCACGTTCTATCGAACGGGTGTGCTCAAGGCCAAGGCAACCGTCGACTCCCCGCCAGGCGGCTAGTCGTGCACATCGGCGAAGAACTGCTCACGCTGGGCGTCCTGTTCGTCATCTCGTACATTCTCGGGCGACTCGGCAAGCTCATCGGCTTGCCGGCAATCCCGATCTACATGCTGGTCGGCCTCATCGCGAGCCCGCATTTTCACCTCTTCCCGCTGAGCTTCGAATCAGCGGATGTCGAACTCATCGCGGTGTTCGGCCTCATTTTTCTGCTGTTCAGCCTTGGGCTGGAGTTCGACCAGGACGAGTTCTACGGCAACGCCGGAAAGCTGCTGATCTCGGGCGGAACCCGCATAGTCATCAACATGGCCGTCGGTTTCGCCCTCGGTATGTGGATCGGCTGGGGAACCCGTGAAGCGCTGATCATCGCGGGAATGACCGCGGCATCCTCGAGCGCCATCATCACCAAACTCTTCATCGAGCTGCGGAGACTGGCTAACCGCGAGACGCCGATCATCCTCGGAATCATGGTGCTCGAAGACGTCTTCATCGCGATCTACCTCGCGATCGTCGCCGTTGTGATCGGTGGCGAAGCCGACATCTGGACGGTCGTGGTGCAGCTCGCGATCTCGTTCACCTTCCTGATCGTGATGTTCGTGGTCGCCAGGTTCGGTGGCCGTGTCGTCTCGCGACTCATCAAGACCAAAGACGACGAGCTATTCACGATCCTGTTCTTCGGGCTCGCGGTGGCCTTCGGCGGCATCGGCGAACTGCTCGGGGTCTCCGACGCGATCGGCGCGTTCCTCATCGGACTCGTGCTCGGCGCGACCCGGTTCCGTGGCCGCATCGAACAACTCGCCCTTCCGCTGCGCGATGTCTTCGGCGCCTTCTTCTTCCTGAACTTCGGCCTCGCACTCGACCCGTCCACGTTCGGTGAAGTGCTCATCCCGGTCACTGTCGCCGTCATCCTGACTCTTGTCGTCAACACCGCCGGCGGCCAGATCATCGCCTGGCAGAACAAGCTGACGCCGGCAGAGGGGCTCAACGCGAGCGCCATGCTGCAGAACCGCGGCGAGTTTGCGCTCATTCTCGCGACCCTCGCCGTGTCGGCCGGCCTCGACTCGAGACTCACCCCGTTCGCCGGTCTGTACGTGCTCTCGATGGCGATCATCGGCCCGGTTCTCGCGGTGAACTCCGAAAAGATCGGTGCGGCGATCTTCCGCAAGAAGGTCACCGCGGCGCCGGCAAGCCGCGCCCGCATGAGCGACGAGAACATTGCGCTCGTGGAGGCCGCGACTGCCGGACTCGAACCGAAGGCGCTCCCCGCCGACGAGCTCGACGAGTTCGAATCAGACATCGCAGCGATCACCCAGCCGGAACTCGATACGGTGATCGATCAGGCGATGCAACAGTCCGACGAAGTCATCGAGCGAAAACGCGATCCGGAGTACTAAACCATGTGGCAACTCGCCCGCCAGCCGCGGTGGATCGCGGCCCTCGTACTCGCGCTCGCGATCGCGGGTGCTTTCGCGGCCCTCGGACAGTGGCAACTCTCGCGCAGTGTCGAGCGCAGTGCGACCGACGGTCGTGAGACCGAGCTCGTGCGCCAGCTCGCCGACGTCGCCGTTCCGAACTCCCCGGTGACGTCGGTCGCGGCCGGCCAGATCGTTGAGACGACCGGAACGCTCGTGCCGGGCGACTGGGTAGTGCTCTCCGGACGCATCAACCAAGGCGAGGCCGGTTATTGGGTCGTCGGCCACCTCCTGGTTGATCAGGCTCCGGATGCCGCCCCCCTCAGCCTCGCGGTCGCCCTCGGGTGGTCCGCGACCGAGGAGGGTGCGACATCCGCCGTCGACGACCTCGAAGCAGTCGTCGATCCCGCGCCGATCGAGATCACCGGACGCTACCTGCCGACCGAAGCCCCGACCGAAGACGACTACGAGGCCGGCGAGCAGAACTCCGCCTCCGTTGCGGCTTTTGTCAACCAGTGGGCTGAGCTGCCCGGCGCCGTGTACGGCGGGTATCTGGTATCGGCCACGGCGGCTCCTGGGCTCGACGTGATCGACTCACCCGTGCCATCCGGCGAGGTCACGCTGAACTGGCTGAACATCTTCTACGCGATCGAGTGGGTCGTCTTTGCGGGCTTCGCGGTCTTCCTCTGGTTCCGGCTCGTGAAAGACGCCTGGGAGCGCGAGGAAGAGGAACGCGAAGAGGCCGAGGCCGCCGCCGAAGCCGACCGTGCAACGCACGTAAACTAGGCACATGGCCTTATCCCCCAAAGCAATCCCGCGCATTCGCAAAGCGCTTCGCCTGTACAAGGTCTCTTCGGTCATCACGGGCGTTTTCCTGCTGCTTCTCGTGCTCATGATGGTGCTGCGCTACGGATTCCACGTCGACATCGAGCTCGGCGGCCCGCAGGGATTCCTCGCTCTCGTTCCCAAGGAACAGATCGTCGGCCTCAACCTGTCGATCGGCATTCTCGCCGCCCACGGCTGGTTCTACCTTCTCTACATTTTCGCCGACTTCCAGCTCTGGAGCACGCTCCGCTGGTCGTTCTGGCGCTTCGTGCTCATCGCCCTCGGCGGTGTTGTGCCGTTCCTGTCGTTTGTCGCAGAGCACCACTACGCGAGACTCGCTCGCGCCGAACTCGCCGCCCTCGAAGCGCAGGGCTCCAGAACCGAAACCGTGGAGGCATCCCATCAGTAAAGAGACCGAACAGCAGCCGGTACTCGTCGTCGACTTCGGCGCCCAGTACGCCCAGCTGATCGCGCGCCGCGTGCGTGAGGCCAACGTTTACTCCGAGATCGTGCCTCACACGATCACCGCGGAAGAAGTCGCCGCCAAGAACCCGAGCGGCATCGTGCTGAGCGGCGGGCCGTCGAGCGTCTACGACGCCGGATCGCCCTCGCTCGATCCGGGCATCCTGCAGCTCGGCATCCCGACCCTCGGTATTTGTTACGGCTTCCAGGTCATGGCGCAGCAGCTCGGCGGAGAGGTCGCCAACACGGGACTTCGCGAATACGGCGCAACGGATGTCACGCTGGCACCCGGCGACAGCACCCTGCTCGGCGGCCAGCCCGCCGGCCAGACGACCTGGATGAGCCACGGCGACTCCGTGTCGAAGGCCCCTGAAGGTTTCACCGTTCTCGCCTCGAGCGCGTCGACCCCGGTCGCCGCGTTCTCGAGCGATGAGAAGAAAATGTACGGCGTGCAGTGGCACCCCGAGGTCAAGCACTCCGAGTTCGGGCAGCGCGTGCTCGAGAACTTCCTGCACAAGGCAGCGGGCATTCCCGCCGAGTGGAACAGCACCAACGTCATCGAGGAGCAGGTCGAGCGCATCCGCGCGCAGGTCGGCACCGGTCGCGTGATCGTCGGGCTGTCTGGTGGAGTCGACTCCGCCGTCGCCGGAGCCATCGTGCACAAGGCCGTCGGCGACCAGCTCACCGCGATCTTCGTCGACCACGGACTGCTTCGCCAGGACGAGCGCCGCCAGGTCGAAGAGGACTACGTCGCCTCGACCGGTGTTCGCCTGATCACAGTGGATGCCGTCGACCAGTTCCTCGACGCACTCGCCGGAGTCACCGACCCCGAGCAGAAGCGCAAGATCATCGGCCGCGAGTTCATCCGCTCGTTCGAAGCCGCCGCCGAAGCTCTTGTTCTCGAGGCACAGGGCGACGGATCGACGATCGACTTCCTCGTGCAGGGCACCCTGTACCCGGATGTCGTAGAGAGTGGCGGAGGAACCGGCACCGCGAACATCAAGAGCCACCACAACGTCGGTGGGCTCCCGGAAGACCTGCAGTTCAAGCTCGTCGAGCCGCTGCGCACCCTGTTCAAGGACGAGGTGCGTGCCATCGGGCGCGAGCTCGGCCTGCCGGAGGTCATTGTCAGCCGCCAGCCGTTTCCGGGGCCAGGCCTCGGCATCCGGATCGTCGGTGAGGTTACCCGTGAGCGTCTGGAGCTGCTCCGTGCCGCGGACGCGATCGTTCGCGAAGAACTGACGGCTGCCGGCCTCGACGCCGAAATCTGGCAGTGCCCCGTCGTGCTTCTCGCCGACGTGCGCTCGGTCGGCGTGCAGGGCGACGGTCGCACCTATGGTCACCCGATCGTGCTGCGCCCGGTGTCGTCCGAAGACGCCATGACGGCGGACTGGACGCGACTGCCGTACGACGTGCTCGCGAGAATCTCCAACCGCATCACCAACCAGGTACCCGGTGTCAACCGAGTTGTCCTCGATGTCACGAGCAAGCCCCCGGGAACCATCGAGTGGGAGTAACCCTCCCCATCGCGCCGTAGTCTCGGCGTCTCGCTTGTCAGCACTCCGTGACCTAGCGAGTGCCCGGGGTGTCGATGCGCGAGCGAGTTATGAAAATGCCAGGCGGCGCGAAGCACCACCTGGCTTTTTCATTGTCTGAGCGGAGCAGCGATGCCCCGGGCACTCGCCACCCCGCCACCTCACGAGACGCAAAAATGCCCCGCCTGATGACAGGCGGGGCATTTTTGGTGAGGCTAGTTGCTGCGGAAGATCGCGATCAGGCGCAGGATCTCGACGTAGAGCCAGACGACCGTCACCATGATGCCGAACGCTGCCTGCCATCCGAAGATGCGGGGAGCTCCACGCTCCACGCCTTCCTTGACCGCGGTGAAGTCGAGCACGAGCGAGTACGCCGCCATGATCACCACGAGGATGCCGAGGATCGCACCGAGCGGAACGCCGGGGATGATCTCAACGCTGCGGAGTCCGAACATTCCGGAGGTGACGCCGGTGATCATCAGCACGAAGTTGATGAGCGAGAACGCGGCGTAGCCGACCATCGCGACGAGGAAGACCTGGGTCGCACGCTTGGAGGCGCGCACCTTGCCGCTCGCGAACAGCGCGAGCGTCACGGCTACAACACCGAGGGTTCCGAAAACGGCCTGCGGAACGATGTCGTCGAACATGGTGCCGAAGATGTACGAGATACCACCGACGAACACACCCTCAACGGCCGCGTAGGCGAGGATGAGGCCGCGTGACGGCTTCTTCTTGAACGTGTTGACGAGCGCGAGCACGAGGCCGACGATCGCTGCGGGAATCGCGAGGATCGGAACGATCCAGCCGACGACGGCACCGGCGAGCAGAATGACGAACGAGATAACGATCTTCACGATGGTGTCTTCGTAGGTCATGCGCTCGGTCTCGTTCGGCGTTGCCGAAGGACGACCGTAGAGTTCGTCGAGCTGTGACGAGGTAACCCGGTCCTGCGCGCGCGGAGGCGTGCTGAACGCGGGGGAGTTGCGGAAGGCGGGGTTCGAGGTGGCGGAAGCCATGACGTCCTTTGCGATGATTGGTCAAAAAATGGCCGGGGATTCATTTTATGGGGATAGACCCGCTGATCGCTGGGAATGTGCTGGCGCCCAGAGCGAACAGGGGCCCGCAGAGAAGCCGTAATCCGCATCGGCTAACGTGTGCGCTGTGAAGAGCGCCACCGACCCCCTCGTGATCGCCCACCGCGGAGCGAGCGGCTACCGCCCGGAGCACACCCGCTCGGCGTACGAACTCGCCATCCGGTTCGGTGTCGGCGCGGTCGAGCCCGACCTGGTGCCGACAAAAGACGGTGTACTCGTCATCCGGCACGAGAACGAGATCTCCGGAACGACGGATGTCGCCACTCACGCCGCCTTCCGTGACCGCCGCACCACCAGGGTCATCGACGGGGTCTCTCTCACCGGGTGGTTCACCGAGGATTTCACCTGGGCCGAGCTCTCGACCCTTCGAGCGACGGAGCGGCTTCCGAAAGTCCGCCAGTCCGGAACGACGTTTAACGGCACCGAGCCGATGCTGCGATTGAGTGACCTCCGGGAAATTCTCGAGGCGGCATCCGGTGCGGAAACGGCGCCGATCATGGTGGCCGAACTCAAGCACGCGGCGTATTTCGCTTCCATCGGGCTTCCGCTCGACGAGTTGTTCACGGCGGAAGCGGCATCCTGGGCGACCGGCGACAACCTCGTCATCGAGAGTTTCGAGAAGAGCGTGCTTACCGCGGTGCGCGCGCGTGGCATTGCCGCACGCCTCGTCTACCTGATCGACGACGGCGGATCGCCGGCCGATCTCGTGGCGACCCTCGGCTCTGCCGCGCCGACTTACGCCGACGAACTGAGCGACGCAGCGCTCGCGGCCCACGCTGCCGGAGTGGACGGGATCAGCATCGCCAAGAGCCTGCTGCTTCGCGCGACCGACGCCGGTGGAGCGGTCGAGGTGACAGACATCATCGATCGCGCCCACGCGGCCGGACTGCTCGCCTACTGCTGGACGCTGCGCCCCGAGAACGCGTTCCTCTCTCCCGCCTTCCGGGTCGGATCGAAGAAGCGCGACTGGGGCGATTGGCGCGCGGAGTTCGAGCTCATCCTCGGCTCTGGCGTCGACGGAGTCTTCGCCGACCACCCTGACCTCGTACTCGAGCTGCTGCGCTCGCGCCGCTCCTAGGTGCGACGCGAGACGGCCGTCAGTGGCCCCGCCTAGAATTGGGGCGCCATGAGCTTCGTTCTAGATCCCTTCGAACCGTCCGATCCACCGCCCCGTGACGGGGCCAGTGACGGCGATGCGCTGCTCGACGGCCTCAACCCTGCCCAGCGCGAAGCTGTGCTCTACCGCGGGCCGGCACTACTGATCGTCGCCGGGGCCGGTTCGGGCAAGACCAGCGTGCTCACTCGTCGCATCGCGAGCCTCCTGCAGGGCCGCGAAGCGTGGCCGAGCCAGATCCTCGCCATCACCTTCACCAACAAGGCCGCAGCCGAAATGCGCGAGCGCGTCCAGGCGATCGTCGGCAACGCCGCAGAGGGCATGTGGATCTCGACCTTCCACTCCGCGTGCGTGCGCATCCTTCGCCGCGAGGCCGAGCATTTCGGGTTCTCGCGTAACTTCACGATCTACGACTCGGCCGACTCCCGTGCACTGCTCAAACGCATCATCAAAGAGCTGGATGCCGACACCTTCGGGTTCACGGTAAGCAAGGCCGCGGGCAAGATCTCCAAGCTCAAGAACGAGCTCGCCGACATCGAGTCCTACGCCCGCGGGGCAAACTTCAACGACCCGGCCGAGGTGATGTTCCTCGAGATCTTCCGCAAGTACACCGAGCAGCTCAACCGCGCGAACGCGTTCGACTTCGACGACCTCATCGGCCAGACGGTCTACCTGTTCCGGGCGTTCCCGCACGTCGCGGCGCTCTACCAGAAGCGCTTCCGTCACGTGCTCGTCGACGAGTACCAGGACACCAACCACGCCCAGTACGCGCTCATTCGCGAGCTCACCCGGGCGCCAGCGCCCGAGGCGTTCGAGACGAGCCCCGGGGTGTTTGCGAGCCAGGCGCCCATCGGGTCGCCCGAGCCGGCATCCCTCACCGTCGTCGGCGACAGCGACCAGTCGATCTACGCCTTCCGCGGCGCCGACATCCGCAACATCGTCGAGTTCGAGCGCGACTTCCCGCGTTCGAAGGTCGTGCTGCTCGAGCAGAACTACCGGTCTACGCAGACCATTCTCGACGCCGCCAACGCCGTCATCTCGAACAACTTCGACCGCAAAGACAAGAAGCTGTTCACGACGGATGGCGCGGGCGAGAAGATCATCGGATTCACCGGGTATTCCGGCCACGACGAGGCACAATTTGTCGCCGACGAGGTCACCCGGCTGCACGACGGCGGCATGGACTACAAAGACATGGCCGTCTTCTACCGCACCAACGCGCAGACCAGAGCGCTCGAAGAAATCCTGATCCGGTCGGCCGTGCCCTACCGCGTGCTCGGCGGCACCAAGTTCTACGAGCGCGCCGAGATCAAGGATGCCTTCGGTTACCTGATCGCGATCGCCAACCCCGCAGACCCGCTGGCACTCCGGCGCATCATGAACACTCCGAAGCGCGGAATCGGCCCAGCCACCGAAGCCGCCCTCCAGTCATACGCCGACCACCATGAGGTCACCCTTCGCGAGGCCATGCGCCACGCCGACGAGCTCGGCCTCGGCCCAAAGGTGACCGGCGCAATCCTCGGACTCGCGGCGATGCTCGACGAGGTCGCCCTCACAGCCGACACCGCGCAGGTTCCCGACATCCTCATTGCGTTGCTCGAAAAGTCGAAATTCGTCGAAGCGCTTCGGGCATCCCGCGACCCGCAGGATGAAGCGCGCGCCGAGAACGTCGACGAGCTCGTAGCGGTGACCAAGGAGTTCCAGAAGAACAACCCGGAGGGCCGCCTTCTCGACTTCCTCACCGAGGTCGCCCTCGTGGCCGCCGCCGACGACCTCGACGACACGAGCGGAACCGTGTCGCTCATGACCCTGCACACCGCGAAGGGCCTCGAGTACGAGGCGGTGTTCCTTACCGGTGTCGAAGAAGACCTGCTTCCCCACAAGATGTCGGCCGGTGAACCCGGTGGTCCGGCTGAGGAACGTCGGCTCTTCTACGTCGGCATCACGCGCGCCCGCAAGTTCCTGTTCATCTCGCTCGCGATGACGCGTGCCCAGTTCGGCGACGTGAATGTCGCGATGCCGAGCCGGTTCCTGCAGGAGATCCCGACCGAACTCATCGAGTGGCGCCAGTCGCCCGGTACGGCGACGAGCCGCAACGGCACGCAGCCCCGCGCGCTCAACGCGCGTCGCGACGGCTCGTCGTGGGGGTCATCGCTTCGCGAGGCCGCCGGACTCCCGCCAGCGCCCCCGCGCCAGAAGACCGAGTGGACGAGCGCCGTCACCAACGTCGTTCGCGACAACAGTGCGCTTGAGCTGGCAGCCGGCGACCGCATCCGTCACCTCGATTTCGGTGACGGTCGCGTGACCGCGGTCACGGGCGAAGGTGCGAAGCGAGTGGCCGAGGTGCAGTTCGATCAGGCCGGACGCAAGCGCTTGCTCATTAAAATCGCTCCCATCGAGAAGATCTAGCCCGACGGTGGCCCCATGACTGGGGGCACCCTGCGCGGTGCGAATCTTTGTCAAGTTCTACCCCGCGGTTGCGCCCGCTGATACCTTTCACAACACTGTCAACGACGCCCTGAGCAGCCAGTGCGTTCGATGCGCTGGTCTATAGCTCGGTGTGCGCGCTCCCGTGCAAAGGTGCTGGTTATGTCCCGTTTTTCCTCGCTCTCCGTCTCCACCGGAGTGCTGATCGTCGCAGGCCTTCTCGCGCTCTCCGGGTGCAGCTCCGACGCCGCTGCCGGTGGTTCCGCCGCTGCCCCGGCCGCGAACGGGGGAGACGCTTCAGAGCTATCGCTCGCGGACACCAAATCGCCCGTTCAGTTCATCCGAAACGAGGCTGCGGCGCGACTACCGCTGCCGACCCTCGAAGAGATCGCCGAGCTCACCGACACCGCAGAGTCGTGCTCTGCCGACGACCCGAACATGCTGTCGTGGCAGTCGAGTGTGTACATGACCATCGCGTCGAAGAGCGCCTCGCGCACCGGCAACATCTTCGGCAACCTCATCATGACCTTCACCAACGACGGCTGGGAGGCGAGCGAGTGGGACGACGAGGCTGTCTCGCTCAGCTCAGTACTGACCTCGACGGAGTCGGTCGCGACGGTCGAGGTGAGCGCGGAGAAAGACGCCGATGACGACGGGAAGGACGCCTCCATCACCATCGCCGTCAACGGCCCGTGTGTGGCAACCGACGGCCCGGATTCCGACGAGGTCACCACTCTCGAAGCGCACGACTAGGGACCCTCCGCCAGTGTCGTCACCGCCAGCGGCACAATCGACCTTCGCGTAGCTGCTACGTTGTGATCGACTGGTTTGAGTCGTCGGGGGAGACGGCTCGGGGGGCATTGCAGCCGCCAGTGCGCGTATGCATTTGAGGGAGAAGCATGTCCATTACCCGCCGCACCACTGTCGCCATTCTTGTGGCGCTCGTGCCCGCACTCATTCTTTCCGGCTGTGGCGAGTCCACTCCGACCGGCCCGACGCTGAGCTCGACCAAGGGTCCGGCGCAGTTGCTGCGCAACGAGGTCGCCGATCGTGTTCCACCGGCCGCGGTCGATCAGATCGCCGACCCGATCGATGCCTCCGTCGCTTGCGGAGACAACGGCATGAAGCGCGCCTGGCGCTCGAGCGTTCTGATGTTTGTCGCGCCCGACGCGGCTTGGCGCATCACGTCGATCGCCGATGACCTCTCCGGATCGCTGGTCGAGCAGGGCTGGAAGGCGAGCACCAATGAGTCGTCGCCCAGCATTTCGCAGGTCACGCTCAAGAACGCGGCCACCAACGCGGTCATCAACCTCACCGTCACCCAGCCTGTCGACGAAGACGGCAACGGGGCCACGCTGGCGATTGCGGCCGATGGTCCATGCGTCGTGACCGATGGCCCTGATTCCGACGAGGTCAAGAAGCTCGAGGGTCGCGCCTAAAACCAGCGTTGGCATCCGTCGTCCTGATCGGGTGTCCCCTGCACTGGGGTGATGGTTGCGCTCCCACCCCCGTATCTTTTGAATAATCCCCACTGCTAAGTTCTTCATCAATTGGTAACGGCGCCGAGTGTGAGCGTGGGGATGTGATCAACAGGTCACGCTGATCTCCCCGCTCGTGACTGCGGTCGTCACGATCGAAAAGGTGCAGTCATGGTCGGGGGAGACCACACTCGAACGTCCGTTCTCGCCGGGGCGATTCTGCTCGGCCTGCTTGCGCTCGCCGGCTGCGCTGCCTCGCCGGCAGACGGTGATACTGCCTATCCGGATCTCAGTCTCGCGGAGACGAAATCGCCGGTGCAGCTGCTGCGCAACGAGACGACGTCGCGGGTTCCGACCGGTGCGATCGAATCGCTCGGAGAGGCGACGGATGTCTCGCTGTCCTGCCTCGCGGAAGACCGCGACCCCGAGGGGCTCGTGCGCCAGTGGTCGTCGACGGCCGTCGTGCTGATCGAGCGGGCGAGCCAGTGGCGAACGTCGAAGATCGCCGAAGATGTCGTGCAGTCGCTGGTTGATGAGGGCTGGACCGCACGAGAAGCCGGGGGAAGCGCCACCGTTCACCGCACGCTGTTGACCAGTGAGTCGTCGCTCGCCGAGATCCAGGTCTCGTCGAAGGAACCGGATGAGGGCCGGGCATCGACATCGACCGATGAGGAAGTCACCGACTACCGCATCGAGATCGAGACTCACGGTCCGTGTGTGGAGACCGAGGGCGCCGACTCCGACGAAGTCGTCTCGCTCGAGAAGGCGAAATAGCAGGCGATCCGACCGATCGTTACGAGTCGTTCGTCCGTTGTTCCCGAGTCTCGGGTAGCGCCGGTCGTGCCGTCGCCCCTTAAGGGTGCCCCTAGGTTTGGGGTGGCTCCCGGGGCCAGAAATGGGTCCCTCGCTCTTTTGGCGGGATTTTCTCGCTGGTAAGTTCAACTAACTAGTGATGACGCTGGGAATACCGGGGGGCATTCGGCGCTCCGCGGTGCACTGCGGCCGGTCTCTTCGGCTGCCTGGACCGAAGAGGTTGAGCAATGATTCGTACCCCACGCGCCCGGCTGCTTGCCGCCATTGCGGTTTTCGCTGTCACCGCGGGAACTCTCATGGCCTGTGCCGCTCCGGAAGAGGAGAAGGCAAGCAGTCTTCCCGACCTCACTCTCGCCGAAACCAAGGCTCCCGTACAGTTGCTGCGCAACGAAGCGGCCAACCGCATCCCGGCCAAGTTCGTCGACGATATTCTCGCGACGAAGGACATGTCGTCGGCGTGCCAGACGGAAGAGACCGATCCAGAGGGCCTCGTGCGCTCGTGGCGGTCGAGCGTTCGCATCGCGCTCAAGAACGACGACTCCGTCAAGGTCGACTCCATCGTCAAGGCGCTCAACGCGACCTTCATCAAGCAGGGCTGGAAGCAAGGAAGCTACGGTGCAGCAACCATCGTCGAATTGACGAGTGACACGAGCGCCGTCGTCATCCACATCTCGACCAAGGCGGCTACGCCCGAAGCCGGCGCCGGCGCCGAAATTCAGATCCAGACCGGTGGGCCGTGCGTCGAGACCGCGGGCACCGATTCCGACGAGGTCACGAGCCTCGAGGTAGAAGAAGAGTAGTCACGCTCGGGCTGGACCGCGCTCGCAGGTGTAGCGAGTAGAGTTCTCTGTGGCGAAAGTCTCTCGACGTCGAACTATCTCGGTGTCGAGTTATGCGCCATTCCAGCCATTTCGACGCGCGATTGAGAGAGCCACGTGGATCTTTTCGAGTACCAGGCAAGGGACCTGTTCGAGTCCTATGGAGTGCCTGTACTACCCGGCCTCACGGCAGACACCCCCGAAGAAGCGAGAGCCGCAGCTGAAAAGCTCGGCGGAACTGTTGTCGTCAAGGCACAGGTAAAGGTCGGAGGCCGCGGTAAGGCCGGCGGCGTCAAGGTCGTGCACAACGCGGATGACGCGTACACGGCCGCGGAAGCGATCCTCGGTCTCGACATCAAGGGTCACGTCGTCAAGCGCGTCATGATCGCTGCCGGTGCCCGCATCGCTCAGGAGTTCTACTTCTCGGTGCTGCTCGACCGTGCCAACCGCAGCTACCTCTCGCTCACGAGCGTCGAGGGCGGCATGGAGATCGAGATCCTCGCCGTCGAGCGCCCGGAGGCACTCGCGCGCATCGAGGTTGACCCGATCGAGGGCATCGACCTCGAGAAGGCCAAGGCCATCGCGATCGCCGCCAAGTTCCCGGCCGAACTGGTCGACAAGGTCGCCCCCGTCATCGTCAAGCTGTACGACGTCTACACGGGTGAGGACGCGACGCTCGTCGAGGTCAACCCGCTCGTGCTCACCGAAGACGGCGACATCGTCGCCCTCGACGGAAAGGTCACGCTCGACGAGAACGCTGGCTTCCGCCACGCGAACCACGCCTAGCTCGAGGACGCCGCGGCGGCAGACCCGCTCGAGGCGAAGGCAAAAGAGAACGACCTCAACTACGTCAAGCTCGACGGCGAGGTCGGAATCATCGGTAACGGTGCCGGACTCGTCATGTCGACCCTCGACGTCGTCGCCTACGCCGGTGAGAAGTGGGGCGGCGTAAAGCCGGCCAACTTCCTCGACATCGGGGGCGGGGCATCCGCCGAGGTCATGGCGGCCGGCCTCGACGTCATCCTCGGTGACGACCAGGTCAAGAGCGTCTTCGTCAACGTCTTCGGTGGAATCACCGCGTGTGACGCCGTAGCCAACGGAATCGTCGGCGCGCTCAAGGTTCTCGGCGACACCGCGAGCAAGCCGCTCGTCGTCCGTCTCGACGGCAACAAGGTCGAAGAGGGTCGCCGCATCCTCTCCGAGGCCAACCACCCGCTGGTGACCCTCGCCGCCACCATGGACGAAGGCGCCGACAAGGCCGCCGAGCTGGCCTCGAAGTAAGGACCGAGAGAAATGTCGATCTTCCTCAACAAGGATTCAAAAGTCATTGTCCAGGGCATCACGGGCGGTGAGGGCACCAAGCACACCGCCCTCATGCTCGCCGCTGGCACGCAGGTCGTCGGTGGCGTCAACGCCCGCAAGGCCGGAACGACCGTTACGCACGGCGAAACCGTTCTTCCGGTCTTCGGCACCGTGACCGAAGCCATTTCGCAGACCGGCGCCGACGTGTCGATCGTCTTCGTTCCGCCGGCCTTCGCGAAGGACGCCGTTGTCGAGGCCATCGAGGCCGAGATTCCGCTCGTCGTTGTGATCACCGAGGGCATTCCGGTTCAGGATGCCGCGGAGTTCTGGGCACTCGCCAAGGCAAAGGGTGGCACGACCCGCATCATCGGGCCGAACTGCCCCGGCATCATCACGCCCGGTGAGGCCCTCGTCGGCATCACGCCGGCGAACATCACCGGAAAGGGACCTATCGGCCTCGTCTCGAAGTCGGGAACCCTGACCTACCAGATGATGTACGAACTGCGT
>Ga0247817_10000744_pt1 | contig 17343 bp, 21 predicted proteins | sample UWRJL212509R1_FD_178010 | JGI IMG/M metagenome (GOLD analysis project Ga0247817, IMG submission 178010) | Plant litter microbial communities from Arlington Agricultural Research Station in Wisconsin, United States - UWRJ-L212-509R-1 | ecosystem: Environmental > Terrestrial > Plant litter >...
AGAATGCATACGACGATGAACAACCTTATTTGGAATTTAAAGATTTTGATGCAAAGATGAGACTAGATTATCTGGACGGTTTGGAAGAAGAGGAAAGATATGATGTTCCTAATTCAGTAGATGCAAAAGACTTTGCTTCTGTGTATGATGAGGAAGATCTTGGAAAAATCGGACAATGGCTGAAAAAGACAGTCAAGAAGGTTGGCGACACCGCTGGGAAAGTAATACGAACCATTAACAAGGTTGCCAACCCTGCAACGATCCTGCTTCGCAATGGCTTTCTGATAGCCATGAAGATTAACCTTTTGAACGTAGCAAAGAAATTACGCTATGGATATTTAAGCGACGACCAGGGACGTCAGATGGGAATGGATCTATCTGTACTAGAAAAAGTACGCAAAGTTAGAGAGAAGGCTGAAACAATCTTTTATCAGGCCGGAGGTAAAAAGGAAAACTTAAAAAAGGCTATCCTTAACGGACATGGCAACAGAGATAAGAAAGTTCCTTTAAGCGGTCTGTTTGGTTTAGGAGAAGTTTATGCCGATCAGGATGAATACGACATCATCAACGGCACAGGGAATTTAGGACAGCTTGGTGATCCGGCTACAGGCTCTGCCATTGCAGCTGCAATGTCTACCATGGCAGCACTTGCTGCTGCCTTAAAGCAAGTAAAGAATCTGTTTCCTAAAGGAGGTAAAGAAGCAGAAAGCTTCAACAGCGAACAGGATACAGATCCGGGAGCAGCAGTCAATCCCTCAAATGTAACCTTTACGGAAGATGGAGACATTCAGGCTATGACACTTGCACCTATGACGACCATGAAAGCCCTTGCTCCTGCAAGCGATCAGCAATCACAGGTTCCGGCAACGACAGACCCTTCTGCACCGCCGCCAGGCTTTTTCAGTAAGGCCGGAGCCTGGATTAAAAACAACCCGATACCCACGGCTCTCGTGGTTGCAGGAATCGGAACAGGGATTTACTTTCTGACAAAAAAGAAAGAAGGGCTTTCAGGACTCAATGGAATTTCCGGAAGGTCACGGGTAAAGCGCAAGCCTGCCAAAAGACCCAGAAAGAAAACAGCAAAGAAAAAAACCTATAAAGCAGTAAGAATAAGATAATCATGGCAAAGGCAAAAAAAAGAAAACGGACTTCAGGCACACGAACACGAAGCAACTCTTCTGCTTCAACTGCTAGTATTCTTACTAAAGAAGTATCAAGAAAAGAAATTGGCTTTGCCATGCTCTCATTCTTCGGAGGTACTATCATGGGTGCAGCCCTTGGAAAATATTCAGGACTAGGAGGACTTGCCATTGCTGGCCTTGGAGCATGGAAACAAAACATGTTTGCAACCAGTCTTGGAGCGGGAATGTTTTTAAGTACTGTACCTAAAGTAGCCAGTGAGACTACTAACGGAATTGAAGACGAAGAGATGGAAGGTATAAGCATTGCTTCCATTAAGGAGAACACAAAAAACTATTTTCAGACACTGGCTAGTAAGCTCATGCTCAAGTCCACTCCTACCCAAGACGGCACAAGCGGACTGCATGGGGAAGACGATGTGACCTACTTCATCAATCCGTATACGCAAGGCTCGGGCAAGCTTGATACAAGAGAGCTCGACCGCATACAGGAACAGATCGCCCAGATGAACAATCCTGTTAACGGCACATTCGGAGAGCCTGACTTTACAGAGCGAAACTTCTAAGATTTATTTCATTTCAATTCATTAACAGCGCAGCCAAAACTGCGCTGAACACTAAACTATTGTCAATAATTTAAACTATACACACATGCTGGATGCGTTAGGAATGCTTGCAAAATCAGAGTACGGAAATGCAGGCGATTTAATGGGACTCGACGATGTAGATAGCGAATTGCTGGGCTATCTAAATGCACTGGATGTAGTATCCAGACAGCGGGTACTTCAAAAGCTAAATAAAAAAACTGTCGGCTCCCAAGGCTCACGGGCTGAAATGGAAAAGTTCTTTGCTGAACTTCCAAAAACAATCAAGGAAGGTTTGCTTTCTGGCAAGCTGCGCTTGGCTGATACGGTAGTATATACCATTAAGCCGATCAATGGTGCAAAGACAGTAAAGATGATGGAAAGCCAGGACGTGAAAGAGATTGGCCTTCGTACACTGTCTCAAGGCAGACTCCCTAAGAATTCGGCATTGCTTGTATCTGGTGTAATCCTGTTACAAGGAGTAGCAGCATCCCTTTCAACGGATGATTTGAAAGCTACGGCATTCAATACCATTGACAACATTGGTGCACTTGCAAGCGGAGAGTTTACCCTGAAAGCCAATAAGAAAAACATCGTGGACTCGATCTCAAACTACGTGTTTAAAACCAATGAATTCCACAATGTAACCAAAGGTTACTACAAGCTGGCGAATCCTCGCCTTATCCATGATGACGTGGACATTGAATGGGAAATAGACCTTGGCACAGTAAACGGGATTGATCCGAATACTGTATTGTTTGGAGGTCTTCACGGTACCATTACTATCCCATAATATATATGGGTACATGCGGATGAAATTCATCCGCATGTTTTTGTAAAACCAAATCAATTGTTATGGAAGATAAGAAGTTTGTTAAAAAGCGATACAACTTTATTGTAGATACACCGATTACCACCTACTCTAAAAAGTTTGATCTGGATAAAAACATAAAGCTTGTCAGAGGAATCCTCATGAGCAGTAACAAGCCCGATTTGTTGTTCTTCAGAGGCTCTCATAAAATATCGGTTAACGGAGAAGAATTATTTCCTGATGATTATGAGGCAAAACTTTTGATGTCCGGTATCAGCGTACCGCCCGATCAAAAGTATGCGGACTTAGGCGATGGAGTAATAGCGGGTAACGGGGAGGTAAAAATTTCATACAAGGATTCGGAAAACTCCACTACTGTTTTCAGTGCTTATGAAGTGAATATGTATTTAATGTGTGAACTGGCATGAGTGAGATAAAAACTAAAAAGAAGGTTATGATTCTCCGGTTAGAAATCGATGAACCTACCTCCTCACTTCCTTTTGAAATCAAACTGCCAGCAAATGCCAAGCGTGTAACAGGATTGATGGTTACTACTACTTTAAAGTTATGGATCGATTAGGTACTATCTATTTTCAGGCACTTGATAATACAGATGTCTTCCTTACAGAGGATGTATTCATGGATGGTTACGATGGGAATGACCGTATTACTACCCATATACCTGAACCGTTTAATATAGAACAGTATTCCATTTACAACGGAAAGGTACCAGCTATGACGCCAGTGACAGTGGATGGAGATACATCGGTTATCTATGGATGGTTTAAAGGAGATCACTTCCCCTATCAGTATACACTCAGGGTATATGTAGAATATGAAACAGATGAGGAATCTTAAAACTTGAAACAATGAGTGAGCCATTTATTCTATCCATTATACCTGAACGGATCAGACAGCTCGGCTATCACAATTATCATATCCGCTATAGAGATGTTTCCATAAAAGCGAATGCAAAAATCATAGTGCCTGCATACAACGAATTATGGTTTATATCCGGTGATCCGAATGGAATAAAAATAGAATCGGGTTATGGATTGTATGATTCAACAGGAACCTATGTATATGATAATTCACATCAGCACCGTGGCGAGATAATTATCACAAATCCGAACACAGACAATAAGCGCATCAAATTCATTCAGGTCATTATTATTAATTAATACCTATGGCAATCATTGGAAAAGAAAAATACACGCAGGAAAAAATAGATAAGCTCTTTGACTATCTGAAGATGTATCATGACATGGGACAGCCCATTGATTATGAAATATTGATCGATGGCTTTAAGGCTGTTAGAAGAACCGATAATCCTGAGTTATTTCCGCTCTTTGAAAACTTTGTCAATGCAGATACCCGTTCCATAGAAATCCTTTTCTATCAGGGCACATCCAACAACAACGACAAGCACATTTTTACCATGCAGGAAGAGCCCAAGGAAGCCGGCCTGAGTGGAATTGATATAGATAATAAAATTCAGGAGCATGTTAACAAGGCAAAAAAAGACTGGGAGTTTGAACAGCTTAAAAAAGATTCTGAAGAATGGAAAACTTATGCCCAGGAACTCGAAGAGGATATTAGTAAGCTGGAGAAAGAATTACTGGAAGTTAAAAGTGCACAGTCACCGCTTCACGGTTTTCTTGGTCAATTTGGTTCGTCTTTTGTATCAGGTATAGTAAAACAAAACCCGCAGATCGCAGACAAGATTCCAGGGTTATCAGGTCTGTTAGAACCTACTGACAAATCCAGAAGTAATGAACCAGCCCCAGGAAGTGACATATCCTTTTCAAGTGCAGAGTCTGCTACAGATACTGAGTCTGAGGAAGCCCGCACATTTGTAAAGCACATAAGAAGTCATTTTCAGGGAGATAAGTTTGATAAGCTCATGCAGATCATTGATCTGCTAGCAATCAGTCCTTACAAGCTTGATGAAGTTATCAATCATTTAAACAACTAAGACCAATGGCTACACATAAATTTAATGACGTACCCGTTCAGGGAGCTTCACAAGCCGAAGCATCGGATAAGCTCCGCTATGCGCTTGTATTAACCAAGCATTTTAAAGTAAACGAACTAAAACGTTTGGCAGAAGTAGTGGAAAGAGAACCTTCCAAAGTTGCCTTTGCTAAGCAGGCATTAGGACTGTAATCGATGCGCCACAGGAATGAAGAAAAGAAGAAAGCGTACCTCAAGAAGTTATGCAAGCAGTCCCGCTCATTCCAGTATAGAAGACTTTAAAACAATCGTCATTTATTCAACGCTTGGACTTGCAACTGCTTCAGGCGTATTTCTTGCGGGCAGGCATTTCTACAAAAAATCAAAAGCGAATAACGTTGAAAAGAAAAGCCTTCAGGAAGGTAATCCTGCAACCTATGCCAAGCAGTTGAAAATGGCCTTTGATAACGATACCTGGTTTGGATGGGGTACCAATGAAAATCAAATATTGCAAGTCTTCAACCAGATTCCTTCTAAAGCCTTTTATCAAAAAGTGCAGAAAGCATATGCAGATCTGTATGGCAAAAGTCTGAATAGTGATCTGGAAGATGAGCTATCAAGCGATGATTACAATACCGTGATACGATTATTAAGCAGTAAAAACGCAAAGTGATGCCAATACGAAAAAGACCACAGCAAAAACGAAAAGCCAAATCCAGCATAACTCCTGAAAGAGCATTTCTGTATGGCGTAGGTGTACTGGCTATTGGCGGAGCTGTATACTTTACCGGAAAGCAACTCTTGCAAAAAAAGCAAAACTATATCAATGCAAGTGATACGAATCTAACCATTAGTGTTGCAGACAGTACTGCACCTGTAAAACGATTAGCCAGCGCTTCAGATTCTTTTCCATTAAAGCTTGGAAGCAGAGGTTCCCGGGTAACTCAATTGCAACAGGCATTACAAAATGTTCTAGGAGCAAAAGTACTGGAACAATATACAAAGATTGACGGCATATTTGGAAGCGGAACTCAAAAAGCATTGAAAGCTGCGGGCTTGCCTGTTACTGTGAACGAAGACATCTTTAATAGCATAGCTGCTAAAGACCGCTTTATACCATTGCCTGTACAGACTCCACAGAGCCTTGGCAGCAAGCTTTACATCTATGCAACAGGTAAAAACTTTGATGGGGTAATGACAGTATTGCAGCAGCTAAATACAACTGCCGATTACTCTTCTGCTAACAGTTCTTTTGTTGGCTCTCAGATCTTTTCTGTATCAAAGTCTATTGTTACGTATCTGCTGGATGAAGCTTTTCCAAATAATCAATTTGCAAAAGATCAGATCAAAGCTGAGTTTAAACGCATCGGCTTAAAGCAGGATACCGCAGGTAAATGGAGTCTTTCAGGTTTTAGTGGATATAATGATTTGATAACTATAATTGACACCTTTGTGCTTGCTCCAAACGGCAATCGTATTTCTGTGAATCGCAATACCATACTCGGAGAACAGACAAGCATTAAGAATGGCATGACAGCATTCCGATCTATAGATGGCGGTCAATTCAGTGTTCCAACCGGACATGTAAAATATGTTTAACAAAACAATCAAGAGCCATGACAAGAGAAGAATACATTGAAAAATTTAAAAATGTAGTCATTGATTCAGTATCAGGAACAGGACTGTTCCCATCGGTTATGATGGCGCAGGCAATCTTGGAAAGTTCAAATAAGTATGGTCAGCCAGGTGCTAGTATGCTCGCAAAGGAATTCAATAACCACTTTGGAGTTAAGGCAGATAGAAGCTGGAAAGGTAAAAAAGTAAACTTAAAGACACGTGAGGTTATTAAAAATAGCAGTGTAATGATTGGAGACTTTTTCCGAGTGTACGATCATGCTGCAAACTCCTTCAAAGACCGTAATACATTTCTTTTAAAAAATCCTACTTACACAAAAGCAGGTGTATTCCTGTCTCAAACACCCGAAGCACAAGCTGAAGCTTTACAGCGTGCAGGCTATGCCACCGATCCAAAATATGCAAACATTATCAAAGCGCTCATTAAAATGTATAACCTGAAGGAGCTCGATGAGATAGCAAGAAAAAACGACTCATCCTCCATGGTAGCTTAATAGCCGTTGCTCTGGGGGTTAGCATAGGCGGACTGTATTACTTGAATGAACATAGGAAAGGAGAATAAACGTGCTGTCAAGGATAAGAGGGATTTTAAAAAGAAGAGTCTATAAGCTGTTCACAAGGCCATACGAATTGAACATTGTTGGTCTGCGCTCTAAACAGACAAAGGCTAATGCGTTTGATGATGAGATTCATGTGTTCTATAAAACCGATAAGCGTAAATGGAACTATCATGTATACAAGGCTACAACCGATCCGGGAACATTCTGGCTTAAAAATCCTTCTTATCCCCAAGGTACTGCGATTCTAAAAGAAGGTCAGTATGAAAATGCCTATTCGGTTGGTCTGCATCAAGGTAAATATACTGCACTCATTGAAACGAAACCCGTAATTGTTATGCGGGATTACGACCGTAATACGGTCCTTGATTTTCAAAATGGCAAACTCGAAACTGGAGTATTCGGAATCAATATTCATCATGCAGCCAGCAAAGGAAAGACTTTGCTCATTGATAAATACTCAGCCGGATGCCAGGTCTTTCAAAGTGCAGAGGATTTTAATCAGTTCATCAAGCTTTGTGAAAAGCATAAAAGTCTTTACGGAAATGTATTCACCTATACGCTTATAGATTTCAGAGCAATCAGAAAGATTACGTTGAAACGACTTGCAATAGCAGCTTCGATGCTGGCAACAGCAGTACTGGGAATGATCTTTAAAGGAAAGAGCAAATGAAAATTCCACGCCCTCCCTATCATAGTGTAACCAACGAGCTTCTCTACGCACTCCTTACATTCGGAGACTGCATTGGATATGAAGATCTTTCAATCTACAGTACATATGCAATGGGTCTAAGCTATCCGGTCAAAGCAGTTTATGCACTTATTGTTGTAGAAGCTGATCCGAGTACATCTGATAAATCAAAGGTTATCCGCTTTAGAGAGTTTGATATAGAAAACCTTCCTCCTACAGCTATCAGTGGAATCCCTTTAGGGGATCTTGCAATTTATCAAGTTAAGGGAGAACATAATTTAGCACATTTTCAGGCAATAGGAATAGAAGAAAACAAAGTACACACCTTACGCATTCAATATTTCGGGTAAGTGTACCTAAATAAATCATAAACTATGAACGATCCGATATACAGCATTTCTTCTTTAACACTTAACACCGCTAAAAACTGCGTAAATATATTATTCAGTTTCCGCTATGAAGGAAAGCTGCAATCCGCTTTTGCATGCGTGGATTATACAGACGAAACGCAAAGCCATTTAACTAGAGATCTTTCGCTACTTGGAAGTGATCCATTGGTTGAAACAATTATTGTACAAGCAATGCGTGATAATATGTATCATATCAGCTATCCTGAACGTGACATTATTGTGTGATGAAACAAGATCAGGTTTCTTTAAATAAGCGCATCGAACAGTTTCTTTTGGAAAATAAACTTTCTAAAAAGACATTAACTCCTGAAGAAATTGAATTCATTCAAACCTATGAAGGTTCAGGTGGACAAGCATCTAAAGGTGCTACAGGTGAAGGCCTTTTACATGAGTTCTATACTCCGGATTATGTGGTAGAATTGCTCTGGGAACTTGCCAAAAGATTTGGCTATGATGGAGGAAATATTCTGGAGCCCTCTATTGCAACAGGCAGAATGCTGAAGTATGCTCCTAAAGAGGCTATGTGTGTAGGATTCGAAATCAATGCGGTATCAGCGGAAATTGCAAGGCTCACCTATCCAAACGCAATCATTCACAAAGGTTTCTTTGAAACAGCATTTCTTGAAGCACCTCGATTTACCAAGCGCATTCAGAAAGGAATTACATGGATCAAAGAATATCCCTTTAGCCTTGTAATTGGAAACCCGCCTTACGGAAAATACAAGAATTCTTACAGCTCTTATTTTCCAAGTCCTGCAATGGCCCAGATTGAGATGTTCTTTATCTACTACGGACTGTTATTATTAAAGTCAGGCGGGCTTTTGATATATGTAATCTCATCAAATTTCCTTCGAAATGGAAATACCTATGATAAGGCAAAGCTGGAGATTGAAAAGATAGCTGTTATAGAAGATGCTTACCGCTTACCTCCTGTTTTTAAGTCCTCACAGGTTCCGGTAGATATTATTGTTTTACGAAAAAAGTAACAAGGCTATGGAAGACAAAAAAGAAGTTGAACAGTCTGTACGTGCTGAAATAAGAAAACATTTAAGCCAATGCACCGAAGGCGGCACACCTAAAGTATTTGCGTTACTTAAAACACCGGAAGGCTATCGCAAAATTGAAAGTATGATCATATTTATTTTAATCTACGATCAGATTACCATTGGTGCAGCGATCAGCAACATTGAAGCTGAATTAATCTGATAATGAAAAAAAGCCCAGCTTACTATAGAGCTAGATTAGAAGTATTAGCTGCTCTTTCTAAAACAGGCAGCGAAGGTAAGAACGAAATGGATCACGTGCTGTTCCGTAACGGTGTGATGCCTGCTTCCTATAATGAAACAGCACTAATAGAAGATTGGCTAGAATCACACACTGTATCAAATGAGCCGCTAAGTTTCAGCGAACTATGCCGATACAATACCTGGTTCAATCTGCATCCGGAAAAGGTAGCAGGAAAAGAAATCACCTCTACCTCAATTCAATTTCCCTTAACTATTACAGGAAGCAAGGAAGATGTTATCCGAACGATCCGTGAATCCATTACACCGAAAGTAACCATGTCCTTAAAAGAAAAAGCCCTTCTGTTCAAAAAGTCATTCCAATCAGATCTCTCCTCTGACTGGAATGACTTATCAGGCTTAGAGGATCTTGGTGAACTTGTACAACAGGAAATTACTTCCAATCTTGAAGTACTCAAAAAGGCTGTTGAAGACTCACGTCAGGAAAAAACATATACTGCTTCTGATAAACTATCCTTTGAAGAAGTTGTTTCGCTTTACAATAAAGGTATTTCAGAAGATGAAATCATTGCATGGGTATGGTATAAGCGCAGCTTAGGCATAACAATGAAAGGCTGGGAAAAGTATTTCTTAGCAGACACCGGACAGGCAGGTGAAATGGTTTACACCGTTAAAGCCACTTACATTAAAGACAACCATTTCAGAGACATAGCTGAAGTGGGTGCTAATATATTTTTAGGAAAACCAACACGGTTTAAAAATGAATATGCAGGTGTTGTATACATCATTTTCACAGCTACCAATGGCGATAAGCAATATGTAGCTGAAAAAGATATTCGTATTGATAAGACATCCATTAAAACAGATCCAGCTTCGTTAGATACACTTGTAAAAAAAGGTGTTCTGTTCTATCATCAGGGAGACCTTATGCCCTACCCGATTTATGCGTATGGCAATATGTATGATCGTGAACTGGAACTTAAAAATGATAAAGAATACATTATTTCAACTTATGGAGCACAGGTTTATAGCAGTCATGAAGAAATTATTGTAAAAGCTAAACCAGAGCTATTAAGCATCTTTAATGCAGACGAAAAGATGCGTCCTAAAATACTTTCCATTTCAGGTTTTGCTGATGAATTTATAATTCATGATCTAAAAGAAGAAACAGGTATTGAGCTAGAACCAAGAGATCATGGACACACATTAACAGGGGCGTTTTATTTCTACTTACAAAGCCTTTCCAGAGAACAGTTCAAAACTTCTACGGCTTTTGATATTTGGACGTACCATGTTCAAAGCAAAAAAATCACAGATAAGGATCTTTCTGAAGAACAACGCAAAGAGCTAAGGGCAAATGCCCGTAATGAAGGCGAGGAATTGTTCAGCCGTTTTCTATTTGAAGGACTCACCTTCTCAGACCAGGAAAAACTAAACTTATCCTGGAACAGAATTTATAACGGACAGTCCTCTATTGCCTATCATAGAATACCGATTGGCTTTGAGTGTTCTGCTAAATTTAAACAGTTCAATCTTCACTTTACTCCTGCTCAGCGTGAAGGCGTTGCTTTTATGGAGGCTGTAGGAAGTGGTATCGTAGCTTATGATGTAGGTGTTGGTAAAACTATGACAGCCATCATAGCTTTGGCACAAGCGATATACAGTGGCAAAGCAGTGCGTCCATTAATTGTTGTTCCCAATCCGACTTATGGAAAATGGATCAAAGAAATAATCGGTTATACAGATCCTGCCAGCAAAGAGTTTATTCCGGGTGTATTATCGAACACAGGCATTGAACTCAATGAGTGGTATAATCTTGGAACTGATTTATTGAAAAGTCTTGACCTGACTAAAAAAATCAAAGCTAAAACGATAACTATTCTTACCTACGAAGGATTTAAAAAGATTGGATTTTCAGAAAAGGTCATGGATCAGATGTTTGTCGAGCTGACAAATGTTTTATATCAGTCCAGTGAAAAGTCTGCACGTGATAAAGAAATTGATTATCAAAAATACCGTGAAAAGATAGGTGTTGGTTTAAAAGGGACTGAAGCTGATATAGACACACTTGGCATTGATTACATCGTAATAGATGAGGCGCATAGATGCAAGAACATCTTTGAAGGCGTAAAGGCAGACGAAGATGGCAAGAAACGATTTGGCATAACAGGTGCCGTAAGTGAGACTGGTATTAAGGCTTTCTTTCTGTGCAACTACATCCAGCGAACGTATGGACGTAACGTGATGCTCTTAACAGCTACACCTTTTACAAATAGTCCGCTAGAAATCTATTCCATGCTTTCCCTGGTTGCTTATGAAAGTATGAAAAAACTAGGCATCTATAACATTCATACCTTCTTTGAATTGTTTGTGCTGGAGCGCACCGAGTATGTTGTCAATTACAAGGAAGAGATTGTGCCAAAGGATACGGTTAAATCTTTTAACAACCGGATGCTTCTTCAAAAGCTAATCTACAATCATATTAATTATAAGACCGGAGAAGAAGCAGGCGTGAAACGTCCATGCAAGATCAACCTGCCACGTATCAATACATACGAGAACGGCAAGGTGAAGCGACTTCCACCAGCACAGCAGGTACTCACCTACCTTGCTATGACTCCGCTTCAGCGTCAGAATCAAAACGAGATTACTGCCCTTGCCAAAAGTGCTACTAACGGGCAACTGAATATGTCTGCAATATTCCGTGCCTTGAATTTTAGCCTGGATAATGCATTAAGTCCTTTTCTATATGCAGATACTCCCGCAGATTACAAGGAGTTTGTAGAGGAATCGCCAAAAATTAAATACGTTCTTGAATGTATTGCTTCAGTAAAACAATGGCATGAAGAACGTAAGCAGGAAGTATCCGGTCAGGTTATTTATTTGAACCGTGGTAAGAGCTTCTTTGCCTTCATTAAGGAATATTTAGAAAAACAAACCGGATATAAAAAAGGAGTAAAATGGAATCGCATTTCTTTAGACGAAGTTGAGATCATTACTTCTGAAATGAGTCAGGCTAGAAAAGAAAACATCAAGGAAGCTTTTCTGGATGGTGCCGTAAAGATTATAATTGGTACGGCTACGATTCGTGAAGGTATAGATTTGCAGCGTAAAGGAACTGTCATCTATAATTGTTATCCGGACTGGAACCCGACCGATATAAGGCAGCTCGAAGGACGTATCTGGCGCCAAGGCAATGAGTTCGGTTATATCCGATCTGTGATGCCACTGGTTCAGGATAGTATGGACGTGTTTGTCTTTCAAAAGCTGGAAGAAAAAACCAGCCGGATCAATGACATCTGGTACAGAGGCGACCGAGGAAATGTACTTGACTTAGAAGCGTTAGATCCAGAGGAAGTAAAGTTTGCATTGATCACAGACATTGAAGTCATCGCAAACATGAAGCGGAAAATACTCAAAGCCGAAATGGAACGCAGGCTAAACATTGTGAACGATAGCCTTGATACATTAGCACGCTTTGATATTATCCTTAGGCGTTTCTTTGTTTTACGCCAGCAAGCAGTTGAGCATTTAACTAAAGCAAAAGTTAGATTGTCAGAGATTGAATTCACTCAATTCAGCTATCAGCGTTACACGGCTAAAGAGATCGACGCTGTAAAAGAAGAAGTAAGAGAAACGATGCTCGCTATTGAGATGTTCCTTGAATCTTCTACTCAAACAGATAAAGAACTTTTGCGCCTAGGACGGATTCTTTCAAAAGACATCTATCCGGTCGATACCCGTAACCATTATCTGTTCTCAGAATACAAGCAGTACCTGTCCAATGTTAAGAAAGCAGAAAAAACAATCCTATCACAAAAGGGGTTTACAATCAACGATAACATACAGGAAATTATAGGTGCTTACAAAAGAGATCAGGGAGCTATTGAAGCGGAAATCACGCATGCTGAATCGGATGAATTCTATGAAACCTTGAAAAGAGAAGCCATTCAAAAAAAATCAGCGATGGCCGTAAATGGTGCAACAGTCGAGGAAAGAGCAGCAGAGTTTGCAAGACTTAATTATCTGCTCTCTTATAAGTCCATGGATGTAGCTTCTGACAGCTGCATTCTTCCTGAGAAGGAACGTGTTCTGATTCCTATCAACGACAATGACCTTCGAAAGCGGAAACTAAAGCTCAAAGCCAAAGCACTGAAATTGAAACTGACTCTACAAAACGCTGCCTGAAAATGATTACAACCAACAACTACATAGAAAGCATTGATCAAATCGGCATTAGTAATCTTCCAGTGCTTTTAAAGAATTTTCATAATGATTTAAAAGAAGGCACAAATGACTTTACAGACTGGAGCGTGCTGGAAGATTCGGATATTAAGGAAAGTACAGAGCTATATTTTAAGGAACTGTCAAAATTGCTTGCAGTAAATAAAAAATCTGCCAAGCCAGAGTCCAAAGCCAAGCCTGCAGCTCCTGTAAAAAACAAAGTCTCATCTGTTAAGTCAGATAAATATTTTGTAGGTCAGAACATCACATTAAAAACGACAGGTGAAAAGGCAGTAATCAATAAAATATTTACTATCAAATCCGGAAATTTCATTCCTGGTCAAGGAGTACAAGCTCCTAAAATTGAATACTCATTTACAATCAATACAAAAGATTCAATCAAAACAGTCAATGAAGATGAAATCTCCATTGACGTAGCTCCTACTACTAGTATTAGTGCTCAAGCCAGCAGCGATGCAAATCGAGTAGAAAACACAAGTGAAGATGTAAAATTCATTAAAAGCTTTGTCGCTTTCAATAACAAACAAAAAACACATGCTCAAATCAGAAGCCTATTATTAAGGCTGCAAAAAGCAATTACACATAGGCTCATTAACAAAGATTCAACCTATGCTTCTGAAATTGGCATTGTGCAGGACAGGCTCATAAAGCTCGCAAAAGCAACAGAGACAAGCGGAGGTGCTGACATTAAATTGGATAGTAGTTTATTGAGTAAACTCACGGCTATCGCTGGGGGTGAAATCGTTTACGCCTCAATTGCATATCTGAAACGATACATCGGCATGCAGTCAAAAGAAATTGAAAAGACTAAGGCAGAAAGTTTTGTAAGACAGGCAGAGAAAGCAATCAGCAGCGCAAAGGTTGAACCAACCGATCCATACCTTGACAGACTAAAATCTGCTATTAAGACGGTAAAGAATTACATCACTGGTAAAGATAAGATCGTTAGCATTTCTAAAACTGAATTAAATGGTTTGATGGGAATTGTTGAAGGATGTGGATGTGGTCTGGCCGGCACAGATGATAGCCCTAGTGAGATCATGAGCAGCATGGACTTTGTAAATCTAAAATTTGACACCATTGGCTTTAAAGGTAAATGGCTTGATCTGATTGGCGATCCTTCTCCGGGCTTTTCAGCAATGATCTATGGAAAGCCTAAGTTTGGTAAGTCGTACCTGTGTATGGACTTTGCCGGATACCTAGCAAAGAATCACGGGAAGGTGTTGTATGTAGCAAGTGAAGAGGATCTATTTATTACCCTTCAAAATAAGGTACGAGAAAAAGGCGTAGCTGATCCGAACCTGTTCTTAACAGGCACTATGCCCAAAGATCTTTCCAATTACAATTTCATATTCCTGGATAGCGTGAGCAAGCTTGGTTTGTCACCGGAAGGACTGACAGCGCTTGAAAAACAATATCCGCTTATTTCTTTCATCTATGTATTCCATGTGCGTAAAGACGGGAACTTCAAAGGAAGAAATGATTTTCAACATGACGTAGATATTGTTATTGAAGTACCGGAGAAAGGCCATGCAGTCCAATATGGTCGGTTTAATCAGGGCGGAGAAATGGACATCTTCGAATATGATGAAGCAGCTTAAAATAAGTTTTAATTCTAAACAACGATAGATATGTGGGAACTGATAAAAGGATTATTTACAAGCGGAAAAATACTTGAAAGTGCAAAAGACATCATTGATGAAGTAGTTACTTCTAAAGAAGAAAAAGCAAAATTACACATCATGTTCGAACAAATGCTCAATGAGCATGAACAAACCATCTTAAAGATGGAAGTCAAAGACCGAGACTCTGCTCGTAACCGTGAAATTGAAACAGCTAAAGTAGGATCAAGAAATTTCACACAAAACATTTTAGCATATGTTGGTGTGATTGGTTTCTTTGCCATGATGGGTTATCTCCTATCCAATGGCCTTGGTGAAATGAATGCTGAAGAAAGCTTTATCATTGGTAACCTTACAGGTATGGCGGGTGCAATTGCTAAAGACATATTCAGTTATTATTTCGGTAGCTCAAAAGGTGAGCATGACACCAGACCTCAAGCGTTCGACTGGCAGCGTTTCAAAAATTCTGATGAGTTTAAAAAGATTAAGGATCTCGGTAAAGAGAAGAAATAATTATGCTTGTTAATAAATTCATTTAGCTGAAATAATTGTTGGTATTAAATTTGGTATGTGAAGATGAAAGCGGGAGAATTTGAAAAAATATCAATTTTAAAATGCAGAAACATTTTCAAAAGATATGGTTATAATTACACCGATATAGAAATAGAAAAGATCAGAGATTTTCTATATATTCTTGGCGAAATTGAATACGGACATTATTTAAAAACTTTTAATGAGAACAGCAATCATATATGTTAGGGTATCTACAGATGAGCAGGCTGAAAAAGGATACAGCTTGCAATATCAGGAAGAGCGTATTCTTAAATATTGCGAAATTAATAAGATTGAAGTAGCAGCTGTATTCAAGGATGACCATTCAGCAAAATCATTTGAACGACCCGAATTCAAAAAACTGCTGCTATTTGCCAAAAAGAATAATGGTAAAATTAACTACCTGTTATTTATTAATTGGAGTAGATTTTCTCGGAATGCTGGTGATGCCTATGGTATGATTAGTCGTTTAAACAAACTCGGGATTGAGCCGCAAGGAATTGAGCAACCGTTAGATCTAAGCGTACCGGAAAATAAAATGATGCTGGCATTCTACCTCGCAGCACCTGAAGTTGAAAATGACAGAAGATCTCTAAGTACCCTATCGGGAATACGCCGAGCTCGTCAAGAAGGGCGATGGACCAATCTTGCTCCGAAAGGTTATAAAAATATTAGAGATGAACAGGGCAAAGGTTTAATTGTTCCAGATAAAAACGCACCGTTGATAAAATTTGCATTTGAAGAATTAGCTAAAGGTATCTATACACTTGAAGAAATTAGGCATAAGCTATTAGAGAAAGGATTAAAAGTAAGTAAGAATAATTTTCATCATATGGTACATAACCATGTGTATTACGGCAAAGTTTTTATTCGTGCATACAAGGATGAAGCCGCTGCAGTAAGGGAGGGAATTCATAAACCTATTATCACAGAGGAGCTTTTCAACCAAGTACAAGATGTACTTACCGGAAAAAGAAAAAGCCTTGCTCCTGTTAATACAAGAAAAGATGAACTGCCATTGAGAGGTATTCTTGAATGCCGAAAATGTGGCAGCACCCTAACCGGCAGCGGATCAAAGGGCAATGGTGGAAGATACTTTTACTACCATTGCCAAAACGGATGCAACGAACGTTTTTCTGCTATCAAAGCAAATAAAATTTTTTCAGATGCCATTCAAGTTATCAGCTCAAACTCAGCGATTGTAGAACTTTATTATGAGGAGGTCTTAAAGAGTATTTTTAATGCAAACGAAAAAAGTCAGAAAACTTCTATCGCAGGTATTGAAGAAGAAATCTTAAAAAATCAAGGCCGTATTAATAATGCTCAGGAATTAATGCTGGATGGCAATATTGATGCAACAGAATACAAATCCATCAAGACAAGATTTGAAGAGCTCAATTCAAAACTCAAACGTGAAAAAACAGGTTTGGAACTAGCCGATTCGTCCTATGGAAAATATCTTAAGCAGAATATAAGTATGCTTCGGAACATGGATCAATACTACGAAAGAGCACCCTTAGAAATTAAGCAAAAGATCATTGGTTCTATGTTTCCTGAAAAACTCGTTTTTGAAAATAATCAATATCGAACCAAAAGAGTGAATGAAGTGATTGGGCTAATACTTATGAAAGACAATGCGTTAGGGACAAAAAATAAGGGACTGACCAATATGATTATTAGTCAGTCCCATGTAGGGTAAATGATGGGGTTCGAACCCACGACCCTCGGTACCACAAACCGATGCTCTAACCAGCTGAGCTACATCTACCGTATTACTAAAACCGCTATTTGTTTTTAGGTCTGCAAAACTAATACTTTGTAAATAGAATTACAAGTCTTGTGAATAATTTATCTTTCAAAAGTTAAACGTGATCCTTTAGCAGTCTCATCAAATGTACCT
>Ga0247817_10000745_pt1 | contig 17341 bp, 15 predicted proteins | sample UWRJL212509R1_FD_178010 | JGI IMG/M metagenome (GOLD analysis project Ga0247817, IMG submission 178010) | Plant litter microbial communities from Arlington Agricultural Research Station in Wisconsin, United States - UWRJ-L212-509R-1 | ecosystem: Environmental > Terrestrial > Plant litter >...
GTTATTGCCATGGGTGGTTCCTATCCGCGTTCCCTGAGGTTCTCGAAGGGTCGCTTCGAGAGCCCCAGTGACCGCTAGTCAGTGCTGATGAAAACGTTCTTGGTCTCGGTGAAAGCGGTAGCGGCATCCGGCCCCAGTTCACGCCCTAGACCGCTCTGCTTGAAACCCCCAAAAGGAGTTGAGTAGCGCACCGACGAGTGCGAGTTGACCGAGAGGTTGCCGCTCTCGATCGCCCTCGAGACGCGGATGGCGCGGCCGACGTCGCGCGTGAAGATCGACCCGCTCAGCCCGTAGACGCTGTCATTCGCGAGGGAGATGGCGTCGGCCTCGTCGTCGAACGGCAACACGCTCACGACGGGGCCGAAGATCTCGTCCACGGCCAGGCGGTCGGTGCGGCTTCCGGGCAGCATCACCGTCGGGGCGAACCAGTAGCCGGGGCCGGTGGGTGCACTCCCGCGAAAGGCGACCTGCGAGTCATCCGGAACATACGACGACACCTTGTCGAAGTGCGCTTTCGCGACGAGCGGCCCCATCTCGGTGCTCTCGTCGAGCGGTGAACCGACGACGACGCCCTGCACGGCGGGCTCGAGTAGCTCCATAAACCGGTCGAGCACGCTGCGTTCGACGAGGATGCGGGAGCGCGCGCAGCAGTCCTGCCCGGCGTTCTCGAACACGGCATAGGGTGCGGTGGCCGCGGCCTTCTCGAGGTCGGAGTCCGCGAAGACGACGTTGGCGCTCTTGCCGCCGAGCTCGAGGGTCACCGCCTTGACCTGCGCGGAGCAGCCGGCCATGACCTTCTTGCCCACCGCCGTCGAGCCGGTGAAGACGACCTTGCGCACGTTCTCGTTGCTGACGAACCGCTCACCGACAACGTCTCCGCGGCCGGGGAGCACCTGGAACAGCCCCTCGGGTAGTCCCGACTCGAGGGCGAGGTCCGCGAGCTTCAGCGCGGTCAGCGGCGTCCACTCCGCGGGCTTGAGTACCACGGCGTTGCCGGCGGCGAGCGCGGGCGCGAAACCCCAGCTCGCGATTGTCATCGGAAAGTTCCACGGCACGATGATGCCCACGACGCCGAGCGGCTCGAGAAAGGTCACGTCGATGCCGCCGGCGACCGGAATGGTCGAGCCGATCATCCGCTCGGGTGCCGCCGAGTAGTAGGTGAGCACGTCGCGCACGTGCCCTGCCTCCCACCGCGCCTGCGAGAGGGGATGTCCGGAGTTCGTGACCTCGAGCAGCGCGAGCTCCTCGATGGCACCCTCGACGGCGAGGGCGAAACGGCGGAGCCCCGCCGCGCGCTCAGCGGGGGCGAGCGCCGCCCAGGCTTTCTGCGCACTCACGGCGTGGAGGATCGCGTCATCCACTTCGGCAAGCGTCGTGTGCGCGACCGTGTCGAAGGGCACTTCGGTCGCGGGGTTGATGAGAGTGGTTGCTGAGGCACTCGAAGCGTCGTTCATGCGTGACTCCCTTCGAGAGCCTCAGGGAGCAGGGGCTCAGGGAGCGAGGCCCTTCGATAGGCCCGCGCCGCCTCGACCAGACCCTCGAACAAGCGCAGGTCGTCGGGTGTGTGCTCCGGATGCCACTGCACGCCGATCCCGAACGGAACAGCCTCGACCTCGACGGCCTGCACGGTTCCGTCGTCGGACACCGCGCTCACCGCGAGGCCGGACGCCAACTGGTCGATCGCCTGGTGGTGGTACGACTTGCCGATGAGGGTCTCGCCGCCGCCGAGCAGGTCGCCGACGTGGGTGTCGGCAGTCACGAAGACCTCGTTCTCGGCGAAGACTCCCCCGCCGAGGCTGTACCGCTCGCTGCCGACCACGTCGGGCAGGTGCTGGTGCAGCGTGCCACCGAGGGCGACGTTGAGCATCTGGAGTCCGCGGCAGATGCCGAGAAAAGGCACCTGCGTCTCGATGGCTGCGGTGAGCAGGGCAGTCTCCCACTCGTCGCGGTCCTCGCGCGGCTCGTCGGTCGTCAGCAGGCGCTCCTGGCCGTAGCGCGCCGGGTCGACGTCTTTGCCGCCCGCGACAATGAGGCCGTCGAGACGACCGAGCACGGCGAGCGCGATCTCGTCATCGACCGGCTGCGGCGGCAGGAGCACGGCGATACCGCCCGCGAGGTTCACGGCTTCGAAGTACACCTTGGGCAGAAACGACGCCGGGACATCCCAGACCCCGGTCTGCGCCTGCTCGAGGTAGGTGGTGACCCCGATCACTGGCTTGGCGGTCGCTGAGGTTCTCGAAGCGTTCCCTTCGAGAGCCTCAGGGGCCGAGAGATCAGAAGCGCTCAAAACCACGGACCCTCTCCCAGTCGGTCACTGCCGCGTCGTATGCGGCCTGCTCGATGCGCGCGTTGTTGAGGTAGTGCTCCACGACCTCGGGGCCGAACGCGGCAAGGGCGATCTCTGAACTCGCGAAGAGTTCTGCGGCCTCGCGCAGCGTGGACGGCACGCGCGGGGCATCCGATCCGTAGGCATTGCCCTCGAAGATCGGCTCGAGCTCGAGTTCGTGCTCGATGCCGTACAGCCCGCCCGCGATGATCGCGGCGGTAGCGAGGTACTGGTTGACGTCGCCGCCCGGAACCCGGTTCTCGACGCGCAGTCCCGACCCGTGGCCGACGACGCGCAGCGCGCAGGTGCGGTTGTCGAGCCCCCACGCGACGGCGGTCGGCGCGAAGCTGCCGTCGACGTAGCGCTTGTAGGAGTTGATGTTCGGGGCGAAGAACAGTGTGAGTTCGCGCATCGCCTTGAGCTGGCCCGCGAGCCAGTGCTCCATGAGCTTGGAGAAACCGTGCTCTCCGTCGCCCGCCATCACCGCGTCGCCGCTCGACGAACGCACCGAGAGGTGGATGTGACACGAGTTGCCCTCGCGCTCGTTGAACTTCGCCATGAAGGTGAGTGACTTGCCGTGTCGGTCGGCAATCTCCTTCGCACCGTTCTTGTAGATGGAGTGGTTGTCGCACGTGGCGAGGGCGTCGGTGTAGCGGAAGGCGATCTCCTGCTGCCCGAAGTTGCACTCGCCCTTGATGCCCTCCGAGTACATTCCCGCTGCATCCATCGAATTGCGGATGTCGCGCATGAGCGGCTCCATGCGCGTCGATGCGAGCAGCGCGTAGTCGATGTTGTAGTCCGACGCGGGCGTGAGCCCCTCGTACTTCTTCGCCCAGCCCTCGCGGTAGGAGTCCTCGAAGAGGATGAACTCGAGCTCTGTGCCGACGAAGGGCACGAGGTCTTTCTCGGCGAGCTTCGCGATCTGCGTCTTGAGGATCTCGCGCGGGCTCTGCACGACGGGCGTCTCATCCAGCCAGGTCATGTCGGCGATGACGAGTGCCGTCGCGGGCAGCCACGGCACAAGCCGCAGGGTGGTCAGGTCGGGGATCATGGCCATGTCGCCGTAGCCCTTGGCCCATGACGAGATCGTGTAGCCCTCGACGGTGTTCATCTCGACGTCGACGGCAAGCAGGTAGTTGCAGCACTCCGCGCCGTGGGCTGCGATCTCCTCGACAAAGAGGCGAGCGGATGCACGTTTGCCGACGAGCCGGCCCTGCATATCGGTGAAGGCGACGATGACCGTGTCGATCTCGCGATCGGCGACGAGCTTCTCGAGCTCCGCCATGGTGAGCATGCCGGTGCGGTCGGTCGTGGTGGTCATGGGGCCGCCTCTCTCGTAGACCCGACCATTACACCACAGCGAGATTGCGTGAAAAGGCGAGGTACGTAACGCAACGTTTACATCTAAAGGTAGACACCAAGTACCAATAAACGACAAGATCGAGCATTATCCGCTGGGCTTACCCTGCCCGTGCGACCCCGTCACTGGAGGATTCATGACCGACAGCACGACCAAATCTTCGGGCGCCACCTATACGAAGGCCGAAGACGGCTACTTCGAGAAGCGCAGCCTCAAGCGCACCGCAGGGGTCTGGGGCCTCTGGGGCATCGGAATCGCTGCCGTCATCTCCGGCGACTTCGCGGGCTGGAACCCCGGTCTCGGCCAGGCGGGCTGGGGCGGACTCCTCATCGCCACGATCATCATCACCATCATGTTCTTCACCATGATCTTCTCGATCGGTGAGATGAGTGCGGCGATGCCGCACACCGGTGGTGCCTACTCCTTCTCCCGTGCGGCGATGGGACCGTGGGGCGGTTTCATCACCGGACTCGCGGAGACCATCGAGTACGTGGTGACCACGGCCGTCGTCGTGCTCTTCTCGGCGTACTACCTGAACTCCGTCATCGCGTCGCTCACGGGCTTCGACCTCGACGCCCTCGGATTCTCCTGGGTCTGGTGGATCGTGCTCTACGCGATCTTCATCGGCCTCAACTCGCTCGGTGCGTCCATCGGGTTCAAGTTCGCACTCGTCGTCGCCATCATCTCCATGCTCGTGCTCGTGACCTTCGCGGTGCTGGCCTTCGCCTTCGGCGCCGTGGACTTCTCGCGACTCTTCGACATCGTGCCCACCGAGGGCAACACGGAGTTCCTGCCGTTCGGCGTCACCGGCATCCTGTTCGCACTGCCCTTCGCCATCTGGTTCTTCCTGGGCATCGAGGAGCTGCCGCTCGCCGCCGAGGAAGCCACCAACCCGACGAAGGACATTCCCAAGGCGAGCGTTCTCGGTGTCATCACCCTCGCGTTCTTCGGACTCCTGGTGCTGTTCCTCAACCCGGCAGTCACCGGCTCCGCAGCGCTCACCGTGTCGCCCGGACTCGATGAGCCGCTGCTCGTGGGCTTCGCCGCGTTCCTCCCGACCGAGGTGGCGGCAGTGCTCTCACTCTTCGCCCTCATCGGACTCCTCGCGTCGCTGCAGGGCATCATGTTCGCCTACGGACGCAACATGTACTCGCTCTCGCGTGCCGGCTACTACCCGAAGTTCCTCTCGCTCACCGGCGCCAAGCACAAGACCCCGTGGGTCGCCCTGCTCGTCGGTGGCGTGATCGGCTTCGTGATCCTGCTCGGAGTCACCGTCGTGTCGAGCATCAGCGAGGAGCTGTCGGGAGCTGCCAACGGCATCATCCTGTTCATCGCGGTCTTCGGCGCCGTCATCTCGTACATCATGCAGATGGTGTCGTTCGTGATCCTCCGCAGGAAGTTCCCCAACGCGGTGCGCCCCTACAAGAGCCCGACCGGCATCGCGGGTGCCGTGGTCGCCGGACTCATCGCCTTCGCGGCATTCATCGGGATCCTGCTCGCGCCGGACTTCCGCCTCGCGGTGCTCGCCTTCGCGGTGATCTTCGTCGTGGGAATCGTGATCTTCGCTCTCGTCGGACGCCACCGCCTCGTGCTGTCGCCCGAAGAGGAGTACGCCCTCAGCGGCGGCCTCAAGGACGGCCCGGGGGACGTCGCCTAGCGAAGCAGTTCCGGGGGGAATTGCGAGAACGGCCGGTCACGGGGGTGACCGGCCGTTCGTGATGGGGCGCCGGACTACCGCAGCGGAACCACCATGGTGAGCACCGAGCCATCGCCCTCGATGAGTTCGGTCAGCGCTAGGTTGAATTCGATCCCGTGCGTGGCCGCGAGATGCGCTTCGAACGCCGCGTCGTCGCGATAGACCTCGAAGACGAAGAAGCTCCTCGGGTTGTCGACGAGAGTCGCGGGCTCGAAAAGAATGTTGCCCGGCTCGGCACGCACCTGGGTGGTGAGTCCCTCGAGAAGCACAGCCACCTCGGCCTCTCGCCCCTCGCGCGCAGTGAACTCTGCGTACAGCGCGACGCTCACGCCTTGGCCGCTCCCGTCATGATTGCGACAGCATCGGTCATCGAGTGACTCTGCGGCGTGATCGTCGCAGCCTTCTTGCCGAGACGCTGAATATGGATGCGATCGGCCACGTCGAAGACATGCGGCATGTTGTGGCTGATGAGAATCACGGGCAGTCCGCGCTCCCGAAGGTCACGGATCAGCTGCAGCACCTGATTGGATTCGCGCACGCCGAGAGCGGCTGTCGGTTCGTCGAGCACGACAACCTTCGAGCCGAAAGCCGCCGCGCGAGCCACTGCGACGGCCTGGCGTTGACCGCCGGACAGATTCTCGACCGGCACAGTGACGTCCTGCAGCGTGGAGATTCCGAGGCTCGAGAGCTCTGCCTTCGCGGTTGCACGCATGCCCTTGGTATCAAGCATGCGAAACACCGAGCCGGCAATTCCTTTGCGACGCAATTCGCGCCCGAGGTACAAGTTGCTCGCGACATCCAGCGCCGGAGATACCGCCAGGTTCTGATAGACGGTTTCGATACCGAGGGATCTGGCATCTTGTGGCCGCTTGAACGAGACAGGTTTTCCCTCAAGAAAGAGCTCACCCTCATCGGGGATCTCTGCACCTGTGAGGCACTTGATGAGTGTCGACTTGCCGGCTCCGTTGTCGCCGATGATCGCGAGCACCTCGCCCGGAAAGAGCTTGAGGCTCACACCGTCGAGCCCGACGACTCGCCCGTAGGTCTTGACGAGTCGGCGCGCCTCAAGAATGGGGGTCGGTTCACTCGCAAGCGATGCGGACGCCGCGGCCCGAGGAGTGGCGGTCATGAACGTACCTTTCTGATCCACTGGTCGAGAGCGACAGCGACGATGATGAGAACTCCGACCGCGAGCGTCTGATAGAGCACGTCGAGGCCGGCGAGGGAGAGCCCGGAGCGGAAGACGCCGACAATGAGAGCTCCGAGTAGGGTGCCCCACACGACGCCACGACCACCGAAGAGGCTCGTTCCACCGATGACGACGGCGGTGATCGAGTCGAGGTTGAGGTCGACGCCAGCATTGGGACTTGCCGCGTTGGTGCGGCCGATCTGCACCCACGCACCGATCGCGAGGATGACTCCCGCGACGAGGTAGACGCTCATGAGAACGCGATTGACGCTAATGCCCGCGAGACGAGCCGCCTCTTTGTCATCACCGACCGCGTAGACGTGTCTGCCCCAGCCGGTTTGTCCGAGGATAAAAGCGAGCACAACGTAGAGCAGGATCATGACGATCACGCCAACGGTGATGCGCACGTCGCCGATGGTGATGGGGATGCCCGTCGCGGTGAGGATGTCAGGCAACTCGGCACCACGCACGGTGGCTCCCTTGGAATACAAAAGGGTGAGTGCCACGAAGATGTTGAGAGTGCCCAACGTGACGATGAACGGCGGCAACTTGAGCCGGGTGACCAGGAATCCGTTGAGCGCCCCCGCTGCCAGCCCCGTGAACAGTCCGATGACCAGGGCGAGCGGACCGGGCACTCCGTTGGTGGCAGCGACCTGCGCCGTCACCATTGACGCAAGAATCATCGCTGCTCCGACCGAGAGGTCGATGCCCGCGGTGAGGATGACGAGTGTCTGCGCGAGCGCAAGAGTTCCCACTACGGCCACCTGCTGCAGGATGAGCGACAGGTTGTTGGGGTAGAGAAACCGCTCGTTGATAATTCCGAAGACGATGATTGCTATGACGAGTACGACAGCAGGACTGACAGCGGGATATTTGTGAAGGATGCCCCGCACGCGACTGAGCGGCGTGCGGCGATCGAGAAACTCGCCGGCCAGATCGAGCTGGCTTGTCGGTGTCGCCTCGGTTGATGGTTGTGTCACGGTACAGCTCCTGAACGGATCGAGGGCTGCGGCGGGGCTGGGCCCCGCCGCAGCGGTGGTGTTTTAGCCCCAGCAGATGCTGGATGCCTCGTCGGTGGTGATGCTCTCGACACCGTCGGTCGGAGTGTCTGTGACAAGCGCGACGCCCGTGTTGAAGAAGTCGAGGCCATCGGTGACCTCCGGCTTGGTGCCGTCCTTGGCGAGCTCGACGATCGCCTCGACGCCGAGCTCGGCCATCTTCACCGGATACTGCTGGCTCGTCGCGCCGATGATCCCGTCCTTGACCTGACTGACACCCGCACAACCGCCGTCGATCGACACGATGAGCACGTCTTTCTCTTTGCCTGCCGCCTGCAGTGCCTGGTACGCGCCGTAAGCGGCGGGTTCGTTGATCGTGTAGACCACGTTGATGTCGCTGTTCTTCGAGAGCAGGGTCTCCATAGCTGCGAGGCCACCGTCTTCAGCTCCATTGGTCGCTTCGTTGCCAACGATCTCGTAGTCGCCGCCCGAGTATGAACCCGTGGTTGCTTCGTCGCCGTTGGCATTCTCGTCGGCTACATCGATGCCCATGCCCTGGAGGAAACCTTGGTCGCGGTTGTAGTCGACAGAGACGATCTTGTCGTCGAAGAGGTCGAGCATCGCGATCGTCGCCTTCTCGCCACCGAGCTGCGCGGCTGTCCACTCACCGATCAGTTGGCCGGCGAGGCGATTGTCGGTGGCAAAGGTGATGTCGACCGCGTCGGCCGGGTCGGGGGCGGTGTCGAGAGCGATGACGTAGAGCCCCGCCTGTCGTGCCTTGTCGATTGCGTCGAGGACTCCGGGTCCGTTCGGCGTGATCAGGATCCCCTGGTCACCGCGTGCGATGGCATCTTCGATCGCCTTGATCTGCGTGTCTTCATCGCCGTCTTCTTTTCCCGCGGCGAGGGTCAGACTGACTCCCTGCTCGTCGGCTGCGGCTTTCGCGCCGTCCTGCATGGCGACAAAGAAGGGGTTCGAGTTCGTCTTGACGATGAGTGAGACTCCGATGGAGTCTGGGTCACCGCCGGGGCCGGCGCCGGCGCAACCAGCCAGGCCGAGAACGGCCATGGAGAGAATGGCTGTTGTGGCGATGACTCGCTGAGTTGCGGTGCCAGCGGTGTTGCGATTCAACATTGAATCTCCTTGGTGTAGGTGAGTTTGCACCGTTCCTGACAACGGTGTCATAACTAGGTATAGGGCACGCAGGTCTGTATAGTCAAGACTCGTTAGTCCACAACCAGCAGAAATGTGACAACGATGTCTGTTCCCACTGAAGGTCGATCGGCGATACGCAAGCGCGCGACTATGCGCGATGTTGCTGCGCTTGCAGGGGTAGGCCTCAAGACCGTCTCCCGCGTCATCAACAGCGAACCGAACGTTTCACCGTCGACCATCGACAAGGTCAATGCCGCCGTCGCGCAGCTCGACTTTCGACCAGACATCCATGCAGGCAACCTCAAACGCACCGATCGAAAGACCCGAACGCTGGGACTTGTTGTCGGTAGCGTCGCTAGCCCCTTCTCCGGAGCCCTCCACCGTGGAGTTGAAGACGAAGCGCATGAACGAGGCACTGCCGTGTTCGCGTCGAGCCTCGACGATGACGCCTCGCGCGAAACACGCATCGTCTCTGAAATGCTGCGGCGTCGGGTAGACGGCCTCATCCTCACCACCGTGCGCAAGAATCAGTCCTACCTCGCACCGGAGCAACAGCGGGGCACCGTTCTTGCGTTCGTTGACCGTGAGCCATCGGGCATTGATGCCGACTCCATCGTCACCAATAACGCTGGCGCAACGAGCGCGGCTACCCAATCACTTCTCCAGCTCGGGCATCGCAAACTCGCGTTTCTCGGTGACCGAGCAGAGCTCTGGACAGCGTCAGAGCGACGACGTGGCTTTCTCGAAAGTCTCGCTGCCGGAGGCATCGCGATCAAGGAGACACCCGTTATCCAGGAACTCCATGACGAGGATCTTGCTTTTGAGGCAGTCATGGCCCTCCTCACCGGGCCAGAGCGACCGACGGCTCTCTTCACCAGTCAGAACCTTGTCACCATCGGTGCCGTGCGGGCGTTGCGAAAGCTCGGTCTCCATCATGAGATCGCGCTATTCGGCTTCGACGACATTCCCCTTGGTGACATGATCGATCCCGGAATATCGGTCGTGTCCCAGAACCCCTACGAGATGGGGAGACGGGCCGCCCAACGCGTCTTCTCCCGACTGGAGGGCGACGAGTCGGAGACAGCAACGATCGAGGTGCCGAGCGTGCTCATACACCGCGGCTCTGGGGAGATCCGCCCGTGAACCGAGTGGTCGTCATCGGCGACGCGCTCGTCGACGAGATGCGTGACGAGCGGGGCTCCGTCGATGCGCCGGGCGGCTCCGCTCTCAATGTCGCGGTCGGCCTGGGTATTCTCGGAGTTCCTGCGACCCTCATCGCCATGATCGGCGATGACGCAGATGGCGCCAGCCTTCGCCACTACGCGGAGTCCCACGGAGTTGTAGTGATGTCGTCCGCAGCACCTCTCGGCACCGGCCGGGCGATCTCCGACCGCACGGAGGGCGAGCCGACGTATTCGTTCAGCCCTGCGGCGCGCGAACGAACCCTGACCTTCTCCAACCCGATGCTCGCGGCTATAACTGAAGCACCCCTCGTTGCTATCAGCGGGTTTCCCTTCGATACCCCGTCGGAGTTTGCCGCGCTGCGGGGCGCGGTCTCCGGGCATCCGCGACTCCTGATCGATGCGAATCCACGGGCTGGTTTTCTCACCGACCGCGCGGCATTTGCGAGGGCGCTGGAGGACCTTGCGGCATCCGCAGAGCTCGTGAAGATCGGTGATGAAGACGCACGATTGCTCTACGGAACAAGCGTTCGCGACGCCGCAGCTCGCCTGTCCAGCCGATTTGTTCTTGCGACCGAGGGTTCGCGTGGCGCGACAATCTTCGGCGCAGAGCGAGCGCACCAAGCAATTACGCCTGATCCTCGCCCCATTGTCGACACCATGGGTGCCGGCGACGCAACGTTCGCAAGCGTCATCGCACAGCGTGCACGCGGGGCGCAAAGCTGGAGCACGATGCTCGAGACAGCCATGAGTATCGCGGCCGAGACGATCCGCCATCCGGGAGGCACGCTCCGCCTCAGGTGAGGCACGGAGGGAGCAATCAGAGTCGTTTGAGCCGTGGGTTCGCGCGACGACCGTGAGTCGCGCTAGCGTGGTCGTAACTGGAGGTTGCTCAATATGGCGGAGTCCTTTTCCCTCATCATTCCACCGTCGTGGTTTGAGCTCGAGTTGCGCCCTGCGCGACGTGACGACGTCATCAAAGACCTTGTCAACGAGCGCGTAGGTTCCATCCCCGAGTTGCGCGAGCACCGGGGTGAGATCACCCGGATCCTGCGCAAGTACGCGAAGAGCGCCTGGGACTCTGGGGCCCGTTACGCGACGGGATTCGCGATCCCGACGGACGAGCTCACGATCACCGGATGCGTCACCGTCACCAACCTGCCGTTTCCGCAAAAGGGTGAGGACGACCCGGTCGCAGCGATCGCCGAGCGCCTCAGCACCATCGCGCCGGAGCCGGGCGAAGAGACGTTCACGTCGGTCACCATCGTCGAGCTTGACGGTATCGGCCCGTGTGCGCGCACCTTCGGCATCGAAGACGTGCACGCACCCGACGGTCGCGGCTGGATCCGCACGGTCACGATGCAGACCTTTGTTCCCACACCCGAGGGCAACCTCCTGCTGGTGAGCGCTGCATCCCCCGATATCGACCTGTCTGAAGACCTGCTCGAGCTCTTCGACACGGTCACCTCGACACTCACCGTCATCCATCTCGACGAAACCGACGAGGTTCTCGCGTGACGCAGAACGCTCCGGCCCCGAAGCCCGCGAAGGTCAAGGGCAAGAAGAAGGGCGCCGCTGACCCGGTCATGCCGAGCGTGAGCCTCGCCGACCTCGAGAAGTGGCGCGACGAGGGCAGCCTCGCCTGGACCTACCGCACTCCCCCGGCAGCGCCGCGTGCCACCGCTCTCGCTGTCTCTGCGGCGGAGCAGGCGGCTGCCGACGGCCAATTCGGCTACGAGCAGTCACCGACCTCCGGCAGCGATTCGGCCAAGGTGCGCATCACGTTCGAGGACGGCCGGTTCATCGACATCACCGGGCCCGGCCTCATCGGCCGCGAGCCATCCGCTGCGAAGTCGATGGAGCACGTGCACCTCATCACCCTCGACGACCCCGCCCGCGAGCTCAGCCGCGCGCACGTCGCGTTCGGCATCCAGCCCAATAATGCGATCTGGATTTCAGACAACTACTCGACCAACGGCGTCGAGCTCACGAGCCCCGGCTTGGGTACCCGCCGGTGCAACCCCGGCACCCACTACCCGCTGACCCCGGGTGACATCGTCACCTTCGCGCGCCACGCGATGTCGGTGACGCAGCTGGTGCCGCTGGTCTGAGCCTGGCCCCTAGGACAGGTCGTAGACGGTTCCGTCGGCATCTTCGACCGAGAGCACGCACGAGACGTGCTGGAGTTGCGCCGCTAGCGTGCGCAGCCCCTCGAGCGCTGTGTCCGGCACGGGGAGGCGCATGACCACACTGATGCCAAAGCCTCGAGTCGCGAAGTCGTAGTCGGGTGCGACCTCGGCCGCCTGCCCGCTCTCGTAGAAGGCAAGGTAGGCGTTGATCTTGTCCTGAAGGATCGAGAGGTGCGCGACCTCGTACTCCCAGTCGAGGTGATCGCTGATGAGCAGAGTCAGAACCCCGGTCTCCGGATGAAAGCCCAGGCCGTCGACCGTGTCGGTTTCTGCGATGCTCATGCTCGTCCTTCCAGATGCGTCGAAAGGTGCTCGACAATGAGTTGATTGACGCTCTTGTCGCCGTCATACAGGCTTCCGTCACGGCCGTCCGCGAGGTCCGAGGTCGCCGCCTCGAGTGCCTCGCGGTCACGGTTGAGAACCAGCAGTGCCGTCGTGCGCATGAGTCCCAGCCTGCTGAGCTTCTGGTGTGGTGCGACGGCGAGGTCTGCCTCAATTGCGGCGAGATACTTCTCCACGCGGTCGCTCCCGGCACTCCACGCTGTCACTGCGTCAGCGAACTCATCGAGAAACCCGTCGATCTGAGTCTCGATCGTGGCCGGGTCGCTGTAGAAGAAGCCCTCAGAGACGGGTAGCCCGGTGGTACGGAAAGCGCCGTTCGCCCGGAGCGTGAGCTTCTTGCGTTCCCCGCCCAAGTCGGACTCCGGAAAGAGATGGCGCCACAAATGCTCATCGGCCTGCAGCGGTTTCGCCCAGATGTACCAGATGAAGGAGGTCCCGGTGGCCGGCTTGGATCGCGTGATGAACGACGCTGTCGCATAGACGAACATCGTGTCGTCGTGCCACGACAACCAGCCACTGCCTACATCGAAACCTCGCTCGGTCGCGCGCTTCTTGAATGCAGCAGTGTTCTCGGCGACTTCCGTCTTCGACATTGTGCGTTCCCGATTTCGGTAGAGGATCGTGGGTTAGAGCGCGCCAAGGTTACTGGGGCGAATCACCACGATATCAATGGGCGGGATGACAAAGCCGCCGGGGAACAACCCCTTGCCCTTGCCCGTGACCACACCGCCGTTGTTGAGGATGAGCGGGTCGAAGGTAGCGAGCTGGTTCTTGGTCAGCGGCGCTGTGTCACTCGCCTTGAACTCGCGGATGACCAGGTTGCCACCGCCGTCGTAACCGATGGCGTCGACGCGCGTGTTCAGGGTGGAACCGTCGGGCATCTTGACCTTGATGGTCACCTGGGTTTGGGCGTCGGAGTACTTGGCAGCGAAGGCCTTGAACTGGGTGTCTTCGAAGGCCTTGCCCGCTGCCTTGTTTTGCATGAAGGTCTTCGCGCGCTGCTGGGCGACTGTCAGAGCGCTGACACCGTCGCCACCCTTGAACAGGTTCGCGAGGGCGTTCTTCGCGCTTCCCGCGCTCTTGGCGATCGAATCGAACGACGTCTTCGCCGCCTTGAGCCCGGTCTTCACATTCTTCAGCGCGATGGATGCAGCGCCCTTCACCGCGAGCTTGAAGCCGCCGGCGAGCAAGCCCTCGCCGCCCTTGATGAGGGCCGCCGCTCCACCGATGAGTCCGGCCGCTGTCGTCAGCCCCTTCGCGCCCGGGATGCAGTCAAGCAGGGCGAAGGCGAGGTCCCATCCATCGGCCTGGCCCTTCGACATCTTGTACAGGGTGTCCGCGAGCACGAGCAGCGCAGCCGCCAAGACGATCCACGCCAACGGGCCACCGATGATCATCACGATGATGCCGCCGATCGCGACCACGATCTTGCACACCGTGATGATGGTCTCCCACACCTCGGAACCGAAAATCTTGTCCCAGAACGACTGCTCACCCAGCCCCGCATCCGCGGATTTACCGATCGCGGTCACGGTGGCGGTCTCGCGCTCGGTCCAGTCGCCGTGGGCCTCCTGCACGAGCTTCTTCGCAGCCTCGACCCGAGACGACGCATCAGAAATATCACCCGAGAGTTCATTGACTCGATCGGATGCCACAGTGCGGTTGTTCTTCAACGCCTTGAACTGGTAATCCGTCAGCACCTTGGTGCCCGAGGGGGCACCCTCACCGTCCGGGTACTTGTCCCGCAGCTTCTCCGCCGCGATCACCTGGTTGTTATACGTGTTGTAGGTCGACTGCGCGCCGCTCAGGGAAGACGCGGCAGTGGCCTCGTCCTCCTTGGCATCCTTCGCCTCAGCCAATGCCTTATCCGCCGTGTACTGCGCGTCATCGACATCGTCAGCCCAGGTCTGGAGGGTGGAACCCAGCTCAATGTAGGAATCCGCGCACTTCTCCAGATCCCCCGGAAGCCCCTCGATCTTGTCGATGAACACATCACCAGAATCCGCATCCCACGCCGTGAGCCACCCAGATCCTTTAACCGAGTTCAGACGAACACGAGCATCCTCGGCAGCCTCACCGATCTTCGTATACGTGCGTGCAAGAGCGCGGATCTCCCAGACGTCACCGGGAACCGGGTCACCCCAGTAGCCGACAACATCCCAGCCCGTAGGACGACTCATGGCACACTCCCGATCATTGGCAGACCTGACAACTGTTGGAAGGTTATCGACTGGCGACCGGGGAGGGAATGGGGAGGCCTACCCATCGGTCTACCTCCCCGCCGCTCACTCGGAATCGAAGGGGATGCGCAGCTCGCGCAGGGCCGGATCGCTGCCCTTGAACAGGCCGAGACCGGGACGCGTCTGCTTGCCCAGCACGCTGCGGCTGAGCTTGGTTCCAATGAGTTCACCATCGGCGACCGACTGCGGGTTGAGGAGCACACCACGGCGCGCCTTCTTCGCATCGATCTGCCAACCGCGGAATCCGGAGCCGAACTCATCGAGAAGACCGCCCACGACCAGTCCGACCTTGTTGTCGCGACCGGTAGACATGATGGAGCGGAACGTCGCGTCTGCCGAATCCTTGTGCAGCTCCGCGTCGTCGACGATCACCACGACGTTGCTGGTGCCCTCGGGCACGACTGCGGTGAGTTCGTCATCGGTCACGGCGTCGCCGGTGAGCACCCCGCGCACACCCTTCGCACCCTCGAGTTCGCGCAGCGGAGACAGGCGCGGGGCGAGGATCACGAGCTCGGTGCCATTGGCGAGGAGCGACTGCGCCATCGACGTGAGCAGCGAGCTCCGCCCGGAGCGCGCGGTGCCGCCGACGACGAACACGTTCTGGTCGTCGAACAGGTCGGCGCCGTGCCCCGTGAGCTCGTCACCCCCGACGCCGACAAGGGCGAAGCCTGGCTTGAGGTTCTCGGAGGGCACGAGCGCGGTGGCATCCACCGCACTGATCGAACTCGGGAGCGAGTCGATGCGGAACGGGCGCGTGGCCCGGTCGCGCGGTGTGAGATTCTTCGCGATGGTGCTGCCGATGTGCTTGAGGGCCGTCGCCTGGCCCTGGCCCGTCGCGTCGCCGGAGAGGAGAGCGACCTGGGTCTCGGTGGCGGAGCCGTTCCAGAAGCCGCGGCCGGCCGGGATCACCTCGGGGAGCTTCTTGGGGTTGATGCCCTCGTTCGAGAACTCGCTGCGGTCGGCCATGTTGAGCAGGATCTTGCGATCCACCTGGCTCGACATACGGGAGGAGAACAGCGTGCGGTCACCCGACATGATGACGTGGATGCCGACGCTCGCGCCCTCGCGCAGTAGAAACTGCACCTGGTCGACGAGTGCGCCGCCGTTGAACTCGCCCAGGGTGTTCTGGAAGCCGTCCCACTGGTCGATGAGCACGAGCAGGTGCGGCAGGCGCTCGTCGATCGGCACCGATGCGCGCTGCTCGACGAGACCGGCGAACCCGCTGGCTGAGAAGAGTGACTGGCGCGACGCGACCTCGTCGACGAACTTCTGCATGAGGCGGGCGACACGCTCGGGCTCGTGACGCTGCGCGACAGCACCGCAGTGCGGCAGGCTCGCGAGCGGCAGGAGTGCGCCGTTACCGCAGTCGATGGCGTACATGTGCAGGTCGGCGACGAAAGCCCGGCGGGCGGCCGAACCGGCGATGGTGCGCAGGGTCTGGCTGCGGCCGCTGCGGGGCGAGCCGATGATGAACAAGTGGCCGAGGGTGTCGAGGTCGAGCACGGTGGGGCGCTGTTCCTGCTCGACCGGGTGGTCTTCGAGACCGATCGGGAACGAGATGTGCCCTCGGTCGGTCTCAGCCGTCGTGAGCGGCGCCATGCGCACGTCGCGCAGGGCCAGCTCCTCGGTGAGCGGCGGCAGCCACGGCTTGCGCTGGTCGGCGTAGCCGAGCGAGGTGTTGGCCTTGCGGATCGCGTCGACGAGCACCTTGAGGTCGGTGATCTCGACGTCGCCCTCCGCGCTGTCCACGCTCTGCTTGCGCGGTGCGGGGTCACCGAGCTCGGAGAAGCTCAGGTCGGCAACGAGCGGCGGGGCCACGGCCGAGTTGAGCTGGGTTCCCGGGTGACGGCCACCCACGCGTCCGGCCTGGAACGGCATGAGGGATGACGCACCGAGACGCACGTACGCACGGCCCGGGCTCGTCTTGGCGATGTTGGCCGATTCGGGCGAGTCGATGACATCGGAGCTCTCGGAGGCATCCGTCATCCGCAGCGCGATGCGCAGGTTGGTGTTTGCGCGGATCTCGGGCGAGACCACGCCGCCGGGACGCTGGGTCGCGAGAATGAGGTGGATGCCGAGCGAACGCCCGCGCTGTGCGATGTTGACGAGGCCCTTGACGAAGTCGGGCAGCTCTCGAGCCATCGAGGCGAACTCGTCGATCACGATGAGCAGTCGGGGCAGGGACTGCAGCTCGGTGCGCTTCGCCTGGATGGCCTGGTAGTCCTCGAGGTCTTTGGCTCCGGCCTCGGCGAGGATGTGCTCGCGAGTGTGGAGTTCCGCCCCGAGGGAAGTCAGGGCGCGCTCGACCTGGTGGGTGTCGAGGTCGGTCACCATGCCGACGGTGTGCGGCAGGTCGACGCAGTCCTTGAACGCGGCACCACCCTTGTAGTCGACGAGCACGAAGTTCATCTCGGTGGGTTTGTTGGCGACGGCGAGCGAGGCGACGAGGGTCTGCAGCAGCTCCGACTTGCCCGCACCGGTCGTACCAGCGATGAGGCCGTGCGGGCCGTCGAGGCTCATGTCGAGAGCGAACTCGCCGTCGATCGACTCACCGATGACGGCACGCGTCGAGCGTCCACCGACGAGCCAGCGCGCGGTGATGGTGTCGGGAGTGGGCGGGTCGAGGTTGATGACCGAGAGCAGCCGTGAGCTGGTGGGGATCGAG
>Ga0247817_10000746_pt1 | contig 17329 bp, 17 predicted proteins | sample UWRJL212509R1_FD_178010 | JGI IMG/M metagenome (GOLD analysis project Ga0247817, IMG submission 178010) | Plant litter microbial communities from Arlington Agricultural Research Station in Wisconsin, United States - UWRJ-L212-509R-1 | ecosystem: Environmental > Terrestrial > Plant litter >...
CCAGGCACATAATAATGCCTCTGCGATTAGACTACTTTCGATTGAAACGGTCTGTTGAAACCATTTCCATTGATTGTTTTCTGTTTCTTTATAAAGCGTTACCAACTGATCTCCTAGTTTTTTTATTAACCAAACAGCCTCAATTGTTTCGTTTTTAGTATTATAATAATGCAAGCCTTTAATAATATATGCTATTGCTCTGGTTGAATAAATCTTTTTAACGCCTTGCAACGCAGTTTGGAACATTGCCTCAGCTTTTTCCACAATAGTTAACGGGAACATGTTCTTTTTTGAAATCAAGTACCCCAATGCCCAAAGCGCGCAACCTGTTGTATCTGCAAGATTTGTTGTTTCGTTTTCTTGGGTAAATTTCTTTTCAGCATCAACATATTTGAAAAAATATCCTGTTGGTTGCAGACAATATTCAATGAAGTTCAAGTAGATCTCTATTAATTCAAGATTTCCTTTTTCTCTTGTCAATTCATAGTGTTCACACAATATGACAAGTGCCATAGCATTATCATCCAGAGAGTATACATTTAAGCCTAGCTCACTGCCATTTTGCTTAATGCCAAAATCCGTTGTAAAATTTTTGATCTGGTGCAGGTTGTATTCAGAATACGATTGATCCGGTGTTCCAGAAATATATTTAACCCCCTCGTGCAATGGCATATTTTGAAAAGGTGCCATTGTACTGGCACGTTTGCCAATACTGCTGTTTGTAAGTGAAGAATTTGACGCTGATTTAGCTTTTTTAAGGATAATTGAATCTAGTCCACCTTGTCCCTGATTTGTGCTGGTTTTGCTTCTCAACTTTCTCATAACTGTATTGATTTGGGGTTGCTCTTTCGTTTTAAGAGATTAATATTAATAAGTGCCTTATTAGGTATTAATCATGAGTAAAAGTAGCCTGTTTGCCTATCCAATACATTACAGGATTTTGAGCTATTGTTACATAAATTACATATGTTACTTTCCATTCCACTTTTAAGTCGTGGCAATACCTTTATCATTTTTAAAAAATTTATATATCATCCACACAATCAAAGCTGTTGCCATTGAAGCAAAAATATGTTTTATAGGATGCCCGCTTATGGTCTGTGTACAATCAAAAATATATTGATCCTGATGCTCAGCTAATTTGGCAAACAGATAACATATAAAAATTGCCAATAAAGGCTTATGCATACCTCTTTTTTTATCGTTTTGCATAATACAAATTATGATAATCAATAACATAGGTAAAAATTGGACGATCGCATACAGTCGCAGATCACCTTGGCCAAGCGACTCTGTATAATACCAATACACAACTGAAAACAAGCCCAGACCAAGGCTGAAAATCCAAATAGCAATTGCCTGTTGACGATTCACATACTGCGCATACATCTCTGCAAAGAATGATGTAAATACGATTGTCATGGGCAAACGGTCCCAAACAAGTGTTGCATTTGTCGGGTTGAGGTGATAATATCCTGATCCCAAACCCGTAAGAATCATCCCAACACATAACACCCACACCATCGGACTTTGAATTGAATATTTTTTTATAAGTATGACACCCCATATACCGGAAAAGATAAATCCAAGATTTGAAACCACATTATAAAAATTAGGTATTGAAAATACCGTGATCTCATGCGCAAACATATGGTAATGTAGGTGCTGAGGAATTGCAGGCAGAAAAACATACACGAGAATTACTGCTGCAATACTTACAAATAACAAGACTTTTGACACGCTGATATCTGGCTTTTTCATGGTTTTGGCTTTTGTTTTTCAAATCACCAAAAAAATATGCCTGCAAAAAATGGATTTTTGATCAAAAAAAGGTTTTTGTATTTTGTAAAAACATATCTATTTTACGTAAATATTGAGTATTTTTATATATAAACAGACTTTTAATAATGGATAAGCTGGGTGTTATAATTAATTCTTTAAGTGCCGAAGAGATCTCTCTTTTTAAACAATTTATTCAGAACAAAAAGGAAATTGAAGGGCGTAAGGATCTGCAACTCTTTGATGCGCTTCAAAAGAATGGAGGTAATCTCCGAGCTGAAATCCTTCACAATCTATACCCTGATACCTTAAATCAGGTAGCATACCACGCAACACGCAAGCGTTTATTCAAAATGCTTTCTCAATTTATACACTTACAGCATATTCAAAGTGATGAACATATTGATATAGCTTCTTATTATTCTGTTTGTGATTTTTTATTTAAGAACAGACAAGATGAAATTGGCTGGCAGTATTTAAAAAAGGGATTGAATCTTTCGAAAAAAGGCAAACTGCACGACTTGGAAATTAAACTTTATCAATTGGCTATTGATGAGGGCAATAGTGAATATGCTCTTGATATGAAAGAGATGCTGGTGCGCTATCAAGCGCTTGTACGATTGAGGCATGAAGAATCTCAGCTTCAAATTATCCGGCAAATTGCGCGTCATGAATTAAACCTTCGATTAAGAAAAGGTGTGAATTTGAATTTTGGTTTTTTTATACAAAATCTAAATCAAACCTATTTGCCCAATTCGCCATCCGTACAATCACTGCATGTGATATATAATCAAGTATGTATTGCACGATCTATCGTACTCGAGAAAAAGGAATTTCATACGTTTGAAAAGTATGTGATCGATTCGTATACTGAGTTGCTGAGCCGGGGCGCCTTTAAGAAGGAAACAAACAACATTCATATTCATTTTTTATATATGATTGCTCATACATGTTATAGAAATAAAAAATTTGATACCGCTCAAATGTATTTAGACAAGATGCATCATCATATGCTTGAATACAAAAAAACGGATTACAAAAAGTATGAATACAAGCATGTATTGCTTCAGGCGGCGGTCCACTCCTATACTCATGCTTCTACAAAAGCTGTTTCCATTATTGAAAAGCTGCTGGAAGAAAAACATATTCAACGCAATAATGAGCAGTATTTTAATGCCTTGATCAATCTTGGACTCAATTACTTTTATTCGAAAAATTATTCAAAAACACAACGTACATTCAGAAATCTACAACATACTGATGCCTGGTTTGTGAAAATAATGGGACAGGAATGGGTATTAAAAAAACTCCTGCTTGAGGCTATTAACTTTTATGAACTGGAACACATTGAATTTGCTTTGGAAAAAATCAAATACATTGAACAGAATTTCAATGCATACATGAATCAAGACAAACACAAGCGTGCGATCCATTTTATTGGTTTGTTTAAAAAAATTATTCAAAATCCTGAGATCGTATCAACGAAATCTTTTAGCCAGTTGGTTGATAATACATTTACATTTTTACCACATGAAGAAGAAGATTTGCAAGCAATGACTTTTTATGCCTGGCTTAAGTCTAAAATGCTTCGGAGAGATTTTTATGAAGTGCTCTTGGAAATTGTCAAAACAAAATAACACCTGGGTTAACAATCCCAGGAGTAATAGTTATGATTGCTATCCAATTGAAAACCTGTTGCAGGATATAGTTTATTCCCAATAATATTCTTTTTTGCCGTTTCCAAAATCAATCCGCAGCTGTTTGAATCAATACACAATTGTTGCGCTTCATAAATAAGTTTTTTAGAAATTCCTTTCCCACGTTGTGCAGATTCAACATACAGGTCATTAAGAAGCCATAAGCGTTTCATGCGCGTAGATGAAAACAGCGGATAAAGTTGTACAAAACCGATAAGATTGTTTCGCGGGTCTGTTGCTACAAAAATTTCAGAATCCTGCTTGCTGATTCTTTCTGTTAAAAACTGTTCTGCGGCTGAAATGTTTGAGTCCATTTCATAAAACACTCTATACGCATCAAATAATATAGCAAGCCCGGGCACATCCTCTGCAGTTACTTTTCTAACCGAATTCATGAAAAATTTTTTATAGTGTGAATATTAAGAAACAGATGTGATCAACGTAAAAGTTGTTCCCAGATTTTTTGTAGAATGAACAATAATATCTGACTCATTTGCTTCAGCAAGTTGTTTACATAACATCAACCCAATGCCGGTACCTTTTTCATTGTTTGTTCCATATCTGCTTTTAGATAGGTTATTTGTAAATAACTTTTCTTTGATATCATCCGGAATACCGATGCCATGGTCTTGAATGCACAAATGAATTTGGTTGCATTTGGTTTCTACAAAAATTTTGATCCTGCTGCCTTGTGGCGAAAATTTAATTGCATTATTTAAAATGTTTCTGAAAATGATCTGAAACATTACAAGATCAAAGTTTATTTTTAACTCTTCCTGAATTGATAATTCTATGTCGATTTTTTTATTTTCGACAATATATAATGACTTTTTTATTTCTGCTTCTACTTCTTGTTTCAGTGTAATAGAAATTTTTTCAGGGTGCAATCCATTAATTTGAGAATAAGACCATGTAAGTAAATTATCGAGCATTTGATATACATGCAATGCAGATTCCTTTAGTTTTTCACCCAGATATTTAATTTCGCCTTCTGATATTTTTGAACCGATCATCATTTCAGAAAGGCTCAATAAATTGTTCACTGGTTGACGAACATCGTGTGAAATAATTGAAATTAATTTTGTTTTCAATTCATTCAAATCGACTTGTTCCTGAGTCGTTTTATTTAACTCAACAGTTGATTCATATAGTTTATCACGTTCGTGCGCCAGTGTTTTATTTCGATTTGCCAAAAACATTACTGTTTTTTCTGAAGACATAACGAATATATAGGTGAGAACAACTGTACCTAATAATGAAACGCCATTAAAAGCGGTATTGATAAAAAATATTTCTTCTTCATCAAATGCAATGGCTGATTCAACCTTGAAATTATTTACAACAAAGCCCGCAATACTAACAAGCGTTACAATGATCATAGAAAAGAGGAATGCATATTTCTGATTATTGTCATATAATAAAAACAGTATCACGATCAGTGGCAAATAAAAAATTGACATATTGATTTTACTTCCCAACACATAAGACAATGTAGCTATGTTAAGAGCAATTGCGCTGAATAATACTGTTTTTGCAAATTTGATTTTAAATTGAGTATTGTAATACAAACTCATTAAATAAATCGGAGAGAAAAAAAGGCAGATCCAGGCAAGTATATGTACATTGAACAATACATAAGGTATGATCATCAATATTGATACAACTAAACACAATGCTGCTAATCCATTTGTAAAATAAATGCGTTTAGCCTCAATGGCCTCATCCGTTGAAGATATTCCTTTGTATAACAAATTTTGGATCATCGGCTGGCTGCTGTGTGTTGGCTTTTGTAAGGTGTATTCGTTGGTATTTTTACAGTAAATATAGTTTGCTGATTGGGTATGCTGTTAACGTCAATTGTTCCGCCGCAATTTTCCAATAAGTTTTTGCAAAGTAACAAACCAATACCTGTTCCCTTTTCATTAAATGTCCCTTCTCTACTTACTGTTTTATCATTCGTAAATAAGCGTTCAATAATCTCTTTTGGTATTCCAATACCCTGATCCTTTATTTGCAGAATAATATTTTCATCAATTTTTTCAGCATGAATACTGACGCGCTGTTCCTTAAAACTAAATTTTATTGCGTTTGAAAGTAGGTTTCGAATAATGATCTCTACCATATGTGCGTCGCCATAAATAGACAAATCAATTCCAACATTTTCAACTAATTGTATGTTTTTTTGAACGGCTTTAACTTCAAGCTGTTTAAATATATCTTTAACTAAATCTTTAACAACGATTGTATCAATAATTGGTTTCGTTGAATTGTTGATCTGAAAGGCCGACCAGCTTAATAAATTATCAAGAAGCTGATTTGTACTGTCTGTCGATTTCTTTAACTGTTCCGTTATTAAAATACGTTCGTCGTTTGTTAATCTATGACTTAATAAAAGCTCCGTTAGTCCGTGTATGGTATTAATAGGGCTGCGCAAATCGTGAGATATAATTCTGAATAAAAAATCTTTCATCACATTTGCTCGCTCCTGATCTTCTTTTGCTTTTTTTAACAAAAAATTACTTTTCCGCTCCAGCTCTTTTTGATTCGAGAGCGCTTCGTTCGCCTTCACCAATTGAATTTCTCCCGCTTCTGTTAATTGTAAAAAAAGAAATGCCAAAATGAGCATGCACAGCATGGACGTAATATCAAATGCATTATTAATGTAATTATATGTATCTGTTGAATAGATCTTTTCTGTTTGGAAAATATTGTTTTCTACAAATGTGTTGATCATAACAATGTTAATCCCTGTAAGAATCAACAGTGCATACATAGGGTATTTTTCCTGCTTGGTAAATATTAATAAAGGAACTATGGCAATAGGTATGTAGAACACTTTGACCTGAACAAATACGCCCAACACAATAGACATAAAAAAAACCTGCGCAAGCATTGAGCTGTATAAAACAACTTTTGCTCCTAAAGGATTATTCATTACGGCCATAGTCCATGCAACAACATAGATCCCTGCAAAGAAAAGGAATAAAATATTTAATGGATAGATACTTTGAATAAAAAAAACAGACCCAAATCCAACACATAAAAAAAAGCAAAGCGCAATTGTAACTCTCGCAATAAAATTGCGCTTTGCTTCGATACTACTACTGTTGTCTGATATTTTTAGTGAAAGAAATCTGTTCATAGCTATTAGTTGAATCTCACTTATTATTTGTGCAACGCCCGTGCTGCATCTAATAGCTTTTGATAACTTATGTTAACGGATGAGTCACCAGGAAGTTTCACTAATTTGTATGTAACCGAATATTTTAACTCCGCTTTTGCTTGAAGTTCAACGTATGTTCCTTGCTGCTCAATTTCAATATAGCTATGGTCAGGGTTTGCATATAATTCTACCTCGCCTTCTTCCGGTGCATATTTTCCTTTAGCAACATCCTCAAAAGATTTCACCAAAAGTAATCCATTGGATACCTGGGCCAACCAGCCTTCTTTACCATCAGCCAATAATTTTGGAACACCTGCCGGAATTGTTTCTGCCTTGTACTGGAACCATGTAGCACCAAGGCTATCTGTAGTTAACACTGCAAGTTGACCTCTTTTAGCCTCTTCGCCTGTTGGGTAAAAAGTTAAACCTCCTGGTGCAACTCTGGAAATTTCCCAGGCAGCAACTTTTTGAGCAATTGTTGTATCATTCAAAATTGCATACGTTACCACCAATGTTGTATCAGCCGTGTTGATCTTATATGATTTTGTGAAAACAAACGATTGCTTCGGATCCTTCTGGCTTTTTAATACAATCTCTGTTGAATCATTTACAACAGAATAAGTTAAATTGTCTAATTGCTGTGATGGCGGCCAGCCCCAGGCACTCTGCGGACTAGGCCACAAAGAGGTTCCCCAGTTTCCGGCATTCACACTTTTACCGGATAAAATATTTTCTCCATTCAACGATAGCGCTTCAAGTCTTCCGCCGTTTTTGTAGTCAATAACTGCAGTTAATCCTCCGAATGATGTGCTATAAGCGCTGTCTCCAATAGCTGTTATTGTTGCTGCACTTTCCTTCTCCTCGGTGATCTCTATCGTCTTTGTTTCAGTACATGCAAACAGGGTACTTCCAACGATCGCAATTGCTGGAATGAAGAAATTGATTTTCATATAAAAGATTCTTAAATTATTGATTAATAACTGTTTTGAGTCGGAATTTACAGTAATTTTTATAAACCCGAAACCTTACGCAAGACTATTTGTTATAATTTACACGAATTGATTAAATCATGACGGCAAACACATCCCTTACACTAGCAGATGCTCTTAAACAAACTGCAGCAAATATGAAGGCTGGCGCACCTTATCAGTGGGGGCACATGGGATCTTGTAATTGCGGCAATCTGGCTCAGGTATTAACCACTTATACAATGGCTGAAATTCACACATTTGCAATAGAAAGCCGAGAAGGAGACTGGTCTGAACAAACTGCTGAATATTGCCCTGCAAGTAATTTGCCAATGGATAAAATGATAGATATTTTAATAAGTAAAGGGCTTTCCTTTCTGGATCTCAAAAATTTAGAATATCTTAGAGATGCAAAGATTTTAAGCCATTCAAGTATTCAACATGCACCACTACATTACAATAAACGGGAAGATGTTATTACGTATTTGCTGGCCTGGGCTGACCAATTAGAACAAGACGTATTGTTGGCCGAGACTTCTATATAAATTTTGAAACATATTCTATTAACTACTACGAAATATCATGACAAAAGTAACATTAAAAGGAAATGCAATAACGATCAAAGGTGATTTGCCAAGTATTGGAAATGCCGCACCGGATTTCACATTCGTAAAGTCTGATTTGTCTGAAGGAACCTTATATGGACAAGGAAACAACATCAAAGTAATTATTGCTGTGCCAAGCTTAGATACTAGTACATGTGCGCTGGAAACAAGACAGTTTAATCAAAAATTAGCTTCCGCTACAGGTGTGCAGGCATTAGTCATTTCTAAAGACTTGCCGTTTGCCATGAAACGTTTTTGTGAAACAGAAGGCATTCAGAATGTAACAAGCGGTTCTGATTTCAGATCTTCTGAATTTATTCAAAAATACAATACTGAAATCTTAGAAGGGCCATTAAAAGGTCTTTCAGCTCGTGCAATTATTGTTGTTGATCAAAAGAACGTTGTTCGTTATACAGAATTGGTGCCTGAAATTGCTTCAGAGCCGGATTACGATCACGTATTAAAAGCTATTGATGCATTGAAATAGTTTATTGCAAGAAACCCTTGAAGGGTTGTGTTTATCATCTAAACGCACATTGACTAACTAGTTTTATTTACAAGCTATTGAATGAAGAGTCGCAAATGCGACTCTTTTTTTTTATTTTAGATGCAAATCCGCTTCACTATGTGTAAGAACATTATACGATTACTTATTTTTTCAGTATACTCTTTTCAGTTTACATACGCTGCACCTATCAATTCCATTGCATTAAAAAACGGATGCCGTATTGTACAAAAGCCTTCTACTTTTTTTACTCCTACAGCATTCAGTGCTAAAATTGATGCCTGGTCGGTATATGGACTGCAAGATGAATCAGAAAAAACCGGTTGGTGTTCAGGCGCTGCATCCAAAGTGCCTTATGTATTTGTATTCGAGCTTTCAGAAGATTTCTCTATTAAAAAACTTGTATTCAATACGCGCTGCCAGAAAGAATATAAATTGATCAGCGCAAAAGATATTAAAGTTGAATATTCAACAACCTCGGCCAAGACAGGTTTTGTGTCACCAGGTACATATGCATTAAAACAAGATACTATTAATTCCTTTGAGTTTGTACCGGTGAAAGCACGATGGGTGAAACTTACCATTTTATCAAATCATGGAAACCCGCAATGGACAGAATTGATGGAGTTTGAAGCATGGGGTGATTTTGTAAATCCTGCTGCTGTTACGCCTCCTATAATAGGAGTTTGGAATAGTGACTTTGATTGGGTGAGTATCAACAAAGCGCCTGATGGCCTTATCTATGGCTGCTACAAATGGGCGAATGGTGAAGTCTATTTAAAAAATCAAAACAGAAAGCAGTTCTCCTTTAACTGGACTCAAAAAGATGATGGTCAACACGGATGGTGTGTACTTACCATGAATAAAGAAGGTACAAAGATGAGCGGCATTTGGGGCATTAACAATGATACAACAACATTTGGTCATTGGGAATTTACAAGAATACAAAGTACGCCGTATAAATGCGGTAACGATTTAACTGCTTCAAAAAAAATACTTGAGCCTGCTAAAGTAGATCCTAAAATAAATGTTTTGATAGAAGTGGTAGACAAGGTTTCGAATAAGGCTATCCCTGGAACTATTGAAATGTATACCTTCGATAAGTTTTATAAAGTGCCTTCTGGTGACGGTGAATATACGGCCGATATAAGTGTTTGTAATTATGTGGTTGTAAAAACATTTCTTCCAAACTACTTCCCAACCATTGATACGTTTGGAATTTCTGAATCTGAAAAAAAGGTGTTGTATGTATCACGCATTGTTCCTGTTGAAAAATTAAAAGCGGGCAATATTATTTTACTTCAAAATTTACTTTTCGCCAGAACGAGTGCCGAACTGTCGCCGCTATCCTACCCTATACTGGATCAGCTGGTTTTGGTTATGAATCAATACCCAAGCATGATCATAGAATTATCCGGACATACAGATAATGTCGGCAGTGCGAAACAAAATCTTTTGCTCTCTAAAAAGCGGGTTGATGCCGCGAAGCAATACCTGGTAAATAAAGGTGTAAATCCAGATCGCATAAAAAGTGTTGGTTATGGAAGTAAATACCCTGTAGCAAGTAATGATGGAGAGCAAACGCGTAAACTGAACAGACGCGTTGAGTTGCGGATTATAATGATGTAAGCAACATAGTTTCTCTGAGTTGATAGTCTTACTATCTTGGGAGATAGATGATATATGTTGTTAAGCTAGTCAAAGACTCAATTTTATAACACGATCCGCAGAGCGCTTCGCTAACTCTACGGATAGATGCGCGGATAAAAATAAATTTATTGCCCTATTCTTATTATCAAATTCAGCCAAAATAATAATTGCACGTTAAATTGAATTGTTTATTTTATTTAAATATGTCTCCAGATCAAATTGTTCGTTATTCTTGTGTTGAACATGTCTTGTAATTGTTTCTGGATTAATAAATAAATTATATCCAATTTGAAGAGCACCTCTTTCATGATATTCTTTTATTAATAATTCGTCATTTTCCCAATTTAGAGTTTCATTCAATTTTTTTAGTGTTAATGGTAATCTCTCGTAATTCAAATTGTGTGCCTCTATATTCCAAGCAAAGTCGTATTTGTCATTATCAAATATTAATGGAAGAAATATGTCAGAATTTACCTGTAGCAAAAAGGATTGTTGAAATGTTCGATAGCATCTTATACTAAGTAGATTGGAAAAAATCATTTCGCCTTTTTCTGAAAAAATTATTGTATCTCCGTTTATATCAAATATGTATTATTAATTTTTCCTGAAGTATTTATAATTGATATAAGCTCATACATATTATCATATATAAGCGGAATATCTTTATCAATTGTTTTAGGAATAAATAATTTTGATTCAATAAGAATATTTAAAATTTCTTTTAAGTCAAATAAAATTCCCGAATAGGGGATATTTTCATAATCATACCCATATTTATTACTACTAAAACACCAAGACCCTCTTAATTTTAGAGATAACATAAATCAAACTTAATATTCCAACATGTGTGTTGCTCACAAATTACAGTTCAGATATTTACTCTATCCTCTTTCTATTCTCATCATACAATCCTTCCAGCACATTATTGCCTTCTCTATCAATTTTTAATCCGCCGTATTTTGCTGCTGCATATTTATCTGCTTGCCCCTCCTGAAAGAAATACGATTCGGCACCAATGTTTAAACTCCAGTTTGATTTGGTATAAACGATCAAATATTCATCATCCATAACAGGAGTTTTTCCCTCCTGTAAACGAACCTTCTCTGCCACACCAACAGAATCAAGCTTTACAACACAATAGCCACGCGTGGCAATACTATCCATATACGTTCCCTCTTGTGCAATTGCATAACTCAAACGCATATAATCTCCCTGCATCAACGAGCGTGGATCTACAGGTGCAAGCTCAAGCAATACCAATTTTCCTTCTGAAAGAATTGCTTCCTTTTTCAAGATAGAATAATTAATAAAGACAATCAGTACAATCAGGTTAAGCGCTATGATCAGCCATTTATATTTCTTCATGGGATTTTACTTTATTAATAAATAACATGTAGGCCGTCAAAAACAGGAGACCTGTAACAAATAAAATGATCGACTTGGTTAACAACGTATATCCTAGATTGTAATAATACAAGGATATAAAATAGATAAATGAAACAATGCTCAGTACTAAACTCACTTTATTGTTTATTAGATAGCTTAGTAGTATGAGCAAAAGTCCGCCGGATATAGCCGGAGCGAATAGTGTTGGCGCCAATGCTAAAACTGTACCTGCATAAATAACCCCGTTATTCAAGATCGTATGCTCATGCTCGTATCGCTTTTTAATTTTTGAGATCGTAAACAACACGGCAATAATACAAACGATAGATGCGATCCATGAATAATCTGCAAAGATCTTTTGTGTATATGTATATGAATCTGCCATTGTGCTGAATCCAAGTAAAACAATAAGTGCGCATGCATTCGCTAAAAATAGCGGTCTATACAATTTTAAAATTTTTGAACCATAGGAAATTATTTTCGACTCATTCAATGCAACTACAGTTAGCATCGATGCTAACACAACCATATATAGATATGGAAAAATGTTTAACGTGTCATTTGTATTTAGTAAACCGAATGTCGCTCCAAAGATGAGTAGAAAACACAGCAGCGAAAGTAAATATGTTTGATTGATAACAAGTATGGCTGTTGCCATGCCAATGAAAATCAAACAAAGAAGCTGATCATCTATGCCAAATCCCTCTAAAGAAAAGCCAACCATACAAAACCCGATCATAAAAGCAGAAACACTAACTGTATCAATAATTGTTTTGTAGTAGACTTTGTTCAGCACCACAGATCCTATTATAAACAACAGGCCAAACGCCATTAAACCAACTTCCGAATCGTGCACAGCTAATAATAAAAAGCCCATAAAAGCAAGTGTTGCAAAAACGCCACCAAGTATTGACAAAACCGTAATTGCTACTGTTGTTCTATTTGCTGCTCGTTCAACCGTTTCAGCAATGATCGCTTGTTCATTTATAGTAAATGATTTGCCTTCTGATTCTTTGAATTGATTGATCAATTCTGATATAGAAATTTCTTTATTCATTTGTCCAGGTTTTATGAAGGGAAAGCAAGCCTTTTATTACTGCGGTTACACTGCCAGCAATAAATATGCATACAAAGAAAAACATTCCAATTTCAGTCCACATTCTGACAAGCATTGCAGAAAAGATAATAATAGAACTAAAAGCAATCACTGCCAGATAGAAAATACTCTTTTGATTGATCGCATAATAAACACCAAATGCATATACCAAAAAGGTAATCAGAAATAATATATAGCTGCTGTTTTCGTAATAGTCAAACAATTCAATAATGATACCTATAGTTGCAAAAAATGCAGTCATCAATGCTATTGTATTTGTAAACCATGTGGGTATATGTATCTCTTTTCGTATACGCTGCAGCAATACTGTTTCTATCAGGAAAACCAGATTCAAACAAAAATGTAAGATGAATACTGTACGTTCTTCCCAATAATATGCTACCTGTTCGCTATACAAATAAAGTGTGGTATTGATAAGTATAATGTAAATAAGCCATAGAGGTGGAAAATTGGAGACAACAACCCACAGTGTGATAAAAACGGACCAACCCATAAAAAAATCATATGCATTTGCTCCGGTTTGATAGATTTGACCAAAGACCGCAAACAATACACCTACCAATACAGATGCTCCGGTGAGGATCATGTTTTTAGTTGTTGAACTGAATGCCGGAATAAATATTGAAACGGTTGTGCCGACTAATAAAGCTTCAACCAAACCTAGTTTTGCAAACTTGTGTAAGTCTGCCCAGTTGTATGCAAAAAAGAAAACAATTCCAGCGGTAGTAAATCCTACGCCAAGGCTTAATAAAAATAGTTTTATAAACCAGTTCCATTGCTTTTTATCACTATACACATAATCTGTTAATGATTTTTCAACTGTCTCTTGCGATAGGTTACTATGACTTTTTATACGATAAATGTTTTCGCGATTGTTGTTTGTCATTGGGGTTAAAAAATTGTTATATATGATTTTTTTATATAGATGCTATTTCAGAAACAAAGTAACGTTATTTGTGAAATATATTTTTAGCTTCCGAAGCCAATATACTAAAAAACCGTAACGCTATTTCAGCATTACGGTTTTAAAAAATATACGTTACGTTTATTATTTATTCAGACGTTCCTGCAGATTATTCATAAACTCTGTCAACTCCTTTGTAAAAACATCCAATGAGCGTAAAGACTGTTTCATATAACCGGTTATTTTTCGAAGATCATCCTGAGTCGTTTTCTGTAACTCCAATAAATTTGACATACCAATAATTTGAGCAATTGGCTGTCTTACTCTATGAGAGGTCATAAACAACATTTCTTCCAGGCCGTTTACATATTCCGTTCTTTTTTCTTCAGCCTTTTTCCGGTCTGTTATATCAATGGAAAGCACAAATAATCCCTCCGGTACAGGTTGAATTCTTAATTCAAACCATCCTTTTGAATTGTCAGGATAGGTAAATTCATTTTCAAAAAAATCGGATATGCGTTCTTTCATACAGATTTTGAGCAGATCAAACATCGGTGTTTGTTCAATACCTGGATATTTTTCCATCATCGTATAACCAAGTAACTCTTCTTTTGTGTATTTGCTGTGTTTAACAACAGCATCGTTTACATACAAATACCGCCAATCAAAACTAATCAGTTGAAAACCTTCAATAAGATTGTCAAGTGTGGTTTCTTTGCCTTTTTGTTGATGCAGTTCTCCGGTCATAATTCATCAATTGTTTTAAATAAAATGAATTCCAGTCTATCGTGTACAGTAGAATTGCGTCAAAAGCAGTAATTGTTAAATGCTTTGAGTTCTTATTACAATAATGACCATAAAAATCTAGGTCAAAAAATAGCTGGATTTATGCTTTCAAATTAAAAAATCTTTCTTTGAAAGTATAATTTATGGCTCTGTTTTTCAAATAAATGCGTTTGATTTAGTTCACTGTGTTGAATATGTGCTTCCAATAGCATTTAACGCATATTTTAAACATAAATCGAAACTTTGTATATTATACTAAATGACCGTATTTCTGTATTCCCAATTCTTTACATATTTAATTTCTTACTTGAACTATGAAAATTCTGGTTATAGAAGACGAAATTTCCATGCAGGAAATTATACAGGAGTCTCTCGAAAAGGAAAAGTATATTGTTGAGTCCGCAGTAGATTATATCTCCGCTTTAGATAAAATTGTATCTTATGAGTACGATTGTATTTTGCTTGATATCATGTTGCCTGGCGGAAGCGGACTTGATCTTTTAAAAGAAATGAAAGAATTAGACAAGGCCAGCAATGTGATCATTATTTCTGCAAAAAATTCCATTGATGATAAAGTTGCGGGTCTTAATCTCGGTGCCGATGATTACCTGATCAAACCTTTTCACATAGCAGAACTAACTGCTCGTGTTAAATCTGTTTTAAGAAGAAAAACTTTAAACGGTAAAAATGAACTGGAGATCGGGAATGTTAACATTCAATTCGACGATCGGGTTGCTTATGTGAACAATGAGCTCCTTGTTTTGAATCGAAAAGAGTTTGATGTTCTAAGCTATTTTATGGTAAATAAAAATCGGCTGATCAATAAAACTTCGTTAGCAGAACATGTGTGGGGTGATTTTAGCGACCAGGCGGATGATTTTGAATTTATTTATTCTCAAATAAAAAATCTGAGAAAAAAATTAAAGGATGCCCGTGCAGACATTGAAATACAAGCTGTATATGGCATTGGTTATAAGCTTATCGTTTTATGAGATTACATAACTATACACTTCTGTACATATCTATAGCTATGTTTTTTATTATAGGAACATGGGCCAGCATTTTTTATGTGCAAATGCTGGACGAAGTGTATGATAGTATTGACGACAATCTTGGTAATTACAAATTGCTGATCGTACAAAAAGCAGCTAAGGATAGCTCCGTTCTTTATAAGGCAGATTTTGATGAAAGTAATTATTCGATTAGAAAAATTAATACTCCGCATGCGCACAAACAAAAAGATGTATACAAAGACACGCTTATGTATATGCAGAATGAAGATGATCTTGAAACTGTGCGTTTATTAAAAACGGTTTTTACCGTAAATCATTCTGATTATTACGAATTAAGAATTATTTCTTCTATGGTTGAAGAGGATGATCTGATCGAAGATCTCTTCTATTCGCTTATCTGGCTCTATGTTGTTTTGCTAATCAGTATATTTATTGTAAATACGTTTTTACTGAAAAAAATATGGAAACCTTTTTACAGTTTGCTTGATCAGCTCGAGGGATTCAGTTTGAACAACAATAATTTCCTGCCTTCAAAAACAGGTGTTCATGAATTTAAGTTGTTGAACAATACAGTCACTGAATTGTTAAAGAAAAACATAGAACTCTACAGCAGTCAAAAACAATTCATTGAAAATGCTTCGCATGAGCTGCAAACACCACTAGCCATAAGTATTAACAAACTTGAACTACTTGCTGAAAAAAATGAACTTTCAGAAACAGACCTGCATGTGATCGGTTCTGTTATTGAAAATATGCAACGCCTAACACGATTAAACAAATCGCTGTTGCTTTTATCGAAAATTGAAAACAAACAGTTTTATGAAGAAGAGCAAGTTTCTATTTCTAAAATTTGCACACGAATGCAGGAAGATTTTTCGGATCTTGCTGGTTTTAAAAATATTTCCTTTGAATACATACAACAATCTGCATTGTCTGTGAAGATGAATAAAGGCCTTGCCGACATGTTGCTGAGTAATCTTATTAAAAATGCTGTGATACATACACCTGCTGGTGGCTCCGTGTCGGTACTGGTTGATGCAAATTCTGTTACCATTGAAAACTCCGGTTCTCAGGCGTTGGACCAACAACATATTTTTAGTCGCTTTTATAAAAATTCGACGGATACCAATTCAACCGGACTGGGGCTAGCTATTGTAAAGGCCATTGCTGATAAATATGGTTTTACTATAAAATATTCTTTCGAAGGTAAACATCGTCTCCGAATTCAATTTTAATATTCTCCCTTCTCTATATACTACTGCAAGCAAGGTCGGGTTAGCAAAATCCCGTAGGGATAAAATATCTGTGCAATAAAAAAATCGAAAAGTCCCATCGGGATGATATATTAATCCGTTGCTCCTAATGGAGGGAGCTCCGTGCGTTTTTTTTCATATTCTTCTTGCTACAGATATCAAGCCCCGATGGGGTTAATATTATATAAATTGGAATAAAAATTTACTCAAACTATTCCCGATTCTTTCCTGATTCAGTTTCTACTTTGACTGAAAATTCAGGAAAATGAAACAGCTCATTCATATAACTCTATTTCTTTTAACGATCTTTTCCGTGCAGGCACAAAAAGATTCTCTGCCAAAAATTCATCATGCGGAGCCTTTATATATGGACCTGATCCGTGATTTAGGCGCACGCCGTGGTGAGAGAGAATTAAACGTAGGCGGATGTTTTCAGAAAAACAATTACTATACTTCTTATTCAGGTTTTATTGAATATGAATTTGCTTTGTTCAATCGCTTAG
>Ga0247817_10000747_pt1 | contig 17327 bp, 17 predicted proteins | sample UWRJL212509R1_FD_178010 | JGI IMG/M metagenome (GOLD analysis project Ga0247817, IMG submission 178010) | Plant litter microbial communities from Arlington Agricultural Research Station in Wisconsin, United States - UWRJ-L212-509R-1 | ecosystem: Environmental > Terrestrial > Plant litter >...
CTTGATGACCGTCTGGCCGGTGTCCTGGTTCTGCTCGGTGCGGAAGGTCGGGTCCTCTTCAGCGAGCTTCTGGATGGCAACACCCAGCTTCTCCTGGTCGGCCTTGGTCTTCGGCTCGATGGCAACCTCGATGACGGGCTCAGGGAACGTCATCGACTCGAGAACTACCTGGTTGTTCGGGTCGCTCAGGGTGTCACCGGTGGTGGTGTCCTTGAGGCCGATAACCGCGTAGATGTGGCCAGCGGCCATCGACTCGACAGGGTTCTCCTTGTTGGCGTGCATCTGGAAGATCTTGCCGATGCGCTCCTTCTTGCCCTTGCTCGAGTTGATGAGCTGGGCGCCGGAGTCAGCCTGGCCGGAGTACACGCGAACGTAGGTCAGACGACCGAAGAACGGGTGAACTGCAACCTTGAAGGCGAGAGCAGCGAACGGGTCGGTCGAAACCGGGTGACGCTCGATGATCTTCTCTTCGTCGCGGATGTCGTGGCCCTCAACTGCGGGCACGTCAAGCGGGCTGGGGAGGTAGTCGATGACTGCGTCGAGCATCGGCTGAACGCCGCGGTTCTTGAACGCGGAGCCACAGAGAACCGGGTAGATCTCCGAGTTGACGGTGAGCTTGCGAATCGCCTTCTTGATCTCGGCGACGGTGAAGTCGGTGTCGCCGTTGAGGAAGCGCTCGAGGAGCTCGTCGTCGGTCTCTGCAACGACCTCGAGGAGGGTTGCACGGTACTCGTTGGCCTTCTCGACGAGCTCAGCAGGGATCTCTTCGATCTCGTACTTGGCACCCATCTCGACGTCACCCTTGGAGTCGCCGCGCCAGGTGAGTGCACGCATCTCGACGATGTCGACGACACCCTCGAACGTGTTCTCGAACCCGATCGGGATCTGGATGACGAGGGGGCGAGCACCGAGGCGCTTCACGATGGTGTCGACGGTGTAGTAGAAGTCCGCGCCGAGCTTGTCCATCTTGTTGACGAAGCAAATGCGGGGAACGTCGTACTTGTCGGCCTGGCGCCAGACGGTCTCGGACTGGGGCTCAACGCCCTCCTTGCCGTCGAACACTGCGACAGCGCCGTCGAGAACGCGGAGCGAGCGCTCCACCTCGACGGTGAAGTCAACGTGACCGGGGGTGTCGATGATGTTGATCTGGTTCTTGTTCCAGAAGCACGTCGTAGCAGCGGACGTGATCGTGATGCCACGCTCCTGCTCCTGTGCCATCCAGTCCATCGTGGCTGCGCCGTCGTGGACTTCGCCGATCTTGTGAGTAATACCCGTGTAGAACAGGATGCGCTCTGTAGTCGTCGTCTTGCCAGCATCGATGTGCGCCATGATGCCGATGTTGCGGACCTTGTTCAGGTCGGTGAGCACGTCTTGTGCCACGGGGTTCCTCCGAAAGAGTTAAGGGTGGGGGCTGGATCACCGGTGATCGAGCCTGTCGAGATCTGATCTCGACAGGCTCGATCAACGAAAAGTGGTTGTTACCAGCGGTAGTGCGCGAAGGCCTTGTTGGACTCGGCCATCTTGTGCGTGTCCTCGCGACGCTTGACCGCGGCGCCAAGGCCGTTCGAAGCGTCGAGGATCTCGTTGGTGAGACGCTCGGTCATCGTCTTTTCACGACGACCCTTTGCGTAGCTCGTGAGCCAGCGGAGTGCGAGCGTGTTGGCACGGTGAGGCTTGACCTCGACCGGAACCTGGTACGTCGAACCACCGACGCGGCGGCTGCGGACCTCAAGAGTGGGGCGCACGTTGTCGAGCGCCTTCTTGAGCGTGACCACTGCATCCTGGCCGTTCTTGGCCGAAACGCCTTCGAGTGCGCCGTAAACGATGCGCTCTGCAAGACCCTTCTTGCCATCAAGCAGGATCTTGTTGACGAGCTGGCTGACGATGGGAGCGCCGTAGACCGGATCGGCTACTACGGGGCGCTTGGGAGCTGGACCCTTGCGAGGCATTACTTCTTCTCCATCTTCGCGCCGTAACGGCTGCGAGCCTGCTTGCGGTTCTTGACTGCCTGGGTGTCCAGGGCGCCACGAACGATCTTGTAACGGACACCGGGGAGGTCCTTAACACGGCCTCCGCGAACCAGGACCATCGAGTGCTCCTGGAGGTTGTGGCCCTCGCCGGGAATGTAGGCGGTGACTTCGGTTCCGTTGCTGAGCTTGACGCGAGCAACCTTGCGGAGAGCCGAGTTCGGCTTCTTCGGGGTGGTCGTGTAAACGCGGGTGCAAACGCCGCGCTGCTGCGGGTTCGACTTGAGGGCAGGGGCCTTGGTCTTGACGACCTTCGGCTGGCGGCCCTTACGGACCAACTGCTGAATGGTGGGCACTAAATGACTCCTTGTAATTGCTGCACGGTGACAGCGTGTTGATTAGCATTCGGCGTTGCTTCTCATTTCGTAAGAAACGCGTGCCGAGTTCATCTGGACCCGATCGGGCATGCAAACTCTTTGCAAGGCAAAAGGTTTGAGTTGGCCGGCCGGGTATGCCGTGGGGGACGTCCGTCGGACGAACCCTGTGTGTGGCGCCACCGGCACTCGAGCTGGCTCCCGGTTGAACGGGGGCACGCCGCAAGCGCACGACAAAGCGCACACCTGCAAAATACTAGTCCCGTGGCCTGACGCGGTCAAATGACTTTCGCTGTCGGCGCACCCGGGCACGGGTGTATTCACCCGATGTTCACTCGTCCGCTGGATGCCGCAGCGCACCCCGCTCGCGGGTTGCCGCCCACACGGCCACGACCGTGACTCCGGCCGCAAGCGCGGGGAGCACCACGAACGGGCTCGTGGCGTAACGGGCGGCGAAGACGAGGCCAGCCGCCGGCGTGCCCGTGGCGAGGGTGCGCCCGGCGAGGCCCACGATCAGCATCGCCCCGTAGACGCCCGTGGATGCCGCCACCGCCGTCCACCCGGCCGCAGGCCGCGCGCGCAACCTCCACAGGGCCGCGAGCACGACAAGCGTGGCCGCGGCTGCCATGGAGGGACCGAGGAGTACACCGGCATCCGGGTCAGTAATCACGTCTTCGTCGAGTACGAGGCTCGTGAAGCCCCACAGGGCGATGAGCGAGGCCAGGTAGGTCGCGGTGGCGAGCACCGGGAGCATCGCCGGGTTGGGTGCCGGCGGGAGGGGACCCCTAGTGAAATCAGACGTGAGCTGCTGCCCGCTCAGCCTGTTCGCGGTCGTAGGCGGCGCGCGCCTCGACGTTGCGCGCCGTGACCTTGCGGCCACGCCAGCTGATGACGACCCCGGCCCACACCGCTACCTCGCGCGCGGCGAGCGCGGCGATGATGACGAGCGGGTTGAGGAGCGCCTCGAGGTAGAGCTCGTTGGCGCCTGCGGCGGTCTCGAGCACGGCACCCCGCAGGAGGATGAGCACGCCCGCGGAGCCGAAGTAGACGACGAGGGCGACGATGATGCTGCCGAGCACCCAGCTCCACCATCCCGCGCGGTTGAGCAGCAGGACGAGGAGGATCATCGCGGCAGCGAAGAACGCAACCGGAATGTAGAAGTTGGGGCTTCCGACGAAGCCGAGGTCTGCTCCCCCGGTGATCGATGCCCAGACGATCGCGAAGACGAGGGCGAGGAGCGCCGCGTAGACGACCGAGGCGAGCACGGCGATGAGGGTGCCGAGGCCGCGGTTGCCGCGGCGCTTGGGCGGGTGCGGCGTCGTCACGTAGACGATCTGCGGTGCGGGCGCCACCGGCTCGCCCACGACGACCTCGGGCTCGGAGACGGCCACGACCTTCGACGGCACCTCACCGGTCTCGTCGATGGTGGCGATCACCGGTCCGGTTTCGTTCTGCTCTGTGGCAGCGTGCTTCGGCGTGGTCGGCTCGGTCTCGGGCGCCGAGTTCTCGGGCTCGACGATGACTGCTTCTTCTTCAACTGTCTCTTTGGCGGCCACAACAGCACCTTTCACCGCCCTCGCGGGCATCCGGTAGAACTGATTCAGCCTACCAATGGATGCCCGCGAATTCCCCCTGTTTAGGGGTCAGGCTACGGTGCCGGTGTGTCGGTCGGGCTGGGCGTCGGAATACCCGATCCGGTCGGTGCCGGAGTGGGTTCAACCTCGGGCTCCGGCGTCGACGAGACCGGCACGTAGGTCGGGTCGAGGAGCACGTAGAGGTAGCCCACCATCTGGAACTGGTACAGCTCCGGAGTTCCGGGGGCGACGATGGCACCGCCGCCAACGGTCACCTCTTTGATGTTGATGTCGGTGATCATGTAGAGACGCTGGTTCGTCTGCACGCGCTTGATGAAGTCGAGGCTCTGTGCGTAGCTTCCGCCGACCTCGAACGAGACCGGGATGAGCATGAAGTTCTCACCCGTGATCGTCGTGCTTGCCTCGCCCTTGTTCGTGGCCTCGGCCGACGCAGTGTAGGGAATCGACGGGTCAGCCGAGTAGGCGATGATTCGAGCGCCCGAGCGGGTCTCGATGGTGCTGAGGTTGCGCATGAACTCAGCGAACGACGGTACTGCGGGTACCGTCAATCGAAGTTCGTCGAGCTCGGCCTCGATGTCGGGGAGCTCAATGAACTGCTTCTTGAGCGCAGCGAGCTCTGCCTCCTGCTGCGCGTTGGTGTCCTTGACCGCCTTGAGCTGGTCTGCTGCGATTCCCGCACGAGACAGCTGAGGGGAGATGCCGAGGAACCACCCGAGTGCGACTATGACAACGACGACGAGCGCCGTGCCGATGCGCCAGATTCCGATGTTCACTCTGTTTCCTCTTCTTCTTCCTCGGCGAAACGACCGGTGCGAACCGACTCATCGACGTGAATCGTCAGGGTCGCGGTGAACACGCCCTTGGATGAGGTCACCGAGATGACCGAGGCATCCACGTAACCGTCAAGCTTGCGGGTCGCGAACAACCAGCGGGTGATGTCTGAGAAGACATTCGTCTTCGCCTTGATGGTGATCTCGCCAACCCTGGGGCCTTCGAGCACGTCGGCCGGCAACGGATAGTCAACGATCGGGCTAGAGGAACGGATCGTTCCCTCAACGGTTTTGAGCGACTCAGGCATCTGGCGGTCTGCCTGGCGCAGGAGCGGCGCCCAGTCCATCTCCGTCGAGGTGGCGATCTTCTGCGCCTCTTGCGCAAGGAGTACTTGACCGGCCATCTGGCGCACAATGACGTACTCGCCCTGTTGGCTGATAAGTGAATCAGTGCGAGCGGACTCTGTCCTCAGTTGTGACTCTGCCGAGGTGGCTACACCGGTCGCGAGGAACGAGCCCCCCACGACGACGATCGCCGCGAGCGCGATGATGCCGACGAGTACCCGGCGCTGCGCCCGTAGAGCCGCCTCGCCCTTGATCTCCGGGGGAAGGAGGTCTGCTCGGGGGGGTCCTCCGACGATGAGGTCCTTTGCTGCTGCGGGGCTCATGCTGCACTCCCAAGGGCGAGTCCGAGGGCGACTGTCATTGCGACGTGCTCGCCGGGGGCCGAACTCTTGACCGCCCTCGACATGTCGAGACCCGCGAACGGGTCGGCCTGGATGATCTGTACACGCATGACATCGCCGAGCGCCTGAGCGAAGCCCGAGAGCTGCGCACCACCACCCGTGAGCATGATCGCCTGGATCGGATCGTTCTGCCGGGTGTTGGCGAAGTAGTTGAGGGTGTTGCGCAGGCTGTTCAGCAGGTCGCCGCTCACCGTGTGCACCACCTCAGCAGTGAACTGCTCGAGCTCAGAAGAGACCGGAGCTGAGTTGAGTCCGCGGGTGCGCTTGGCCATCTCCGCCTGCGCGGGACCGACCTCGAGACGGTTGACGAGGGCCTTTGTAAGGTCCTCGCCGCCGGCCGGGATCATGCGCACAAACTGCGGAACACCGTTCGTGGTGATGACAACATTGGTCGTGCTCGCTCCGATGTCGATCACGGCGATAGTGCCACGCTGCATGGCGCCACGAACCAGAACGCGGGTGAGGGCGAAGGGGATGAGGTCGACCTGCACCGGGTTGAGACCCGCGCGCCGCACAGCGTTGACGTTGCCGAGCACCGAGTCCTTGATAGCAGCGATGAGGAGTCCGTTGACAACAGCGCCCGCCTCGGTCTGCTCTTCGGAGATCGGGTAAAAATCGAGAAGCGCTTCGGAGACCGGAACCGGGAGCATGTCCTGCACCTGGAACGGCAGCGACTCGCGGATCTGCTGGATACCGGCACGCGGCACGGTGAGGTCGCGAGCGAGCACGCGCTGGTTGCCCATGCCGAGCACGACGTCGCGCGACTTAAAACCGCCCGTCGCCCACAGGCGCTTGATGGCTGCGGCGACAGTGTGGATCTCCCGCACCTCGCCGCTCTGTACGCTGCCCTCGGGCAGCGCGATCTCAGCGAAGCGCACGATGATCGGCTTCGCCTTGTCTGCGTTCTCGACCTCGACGGCACGCAACATATTGCGTCCGATATCGAGGCCAACGATGTGTTTAGCCACTAGCTATTCCCCCCACGTGCACTCATACCTGAACTAAACCAACCCCACGAGTTCGAGGTACCAGTGCGAAACGATGTTTCCCACGAAGATACCAACCCATGCGCCCGCGAGCAGCCACGGCCCGAACGGAATCCTGCTCTTGCGCCCCGCTCGCGAAAGGATGAGCAGGATGATCGCGAAGACTCCCCCGCCCACGAACGGCGCGAACGACCCGACGATGACCTCGGGCCAGCCGAGCCAGCCGAGGAAAAGGCCGAGTACGCCGACGAGCTTGACGTCGCCGAAACCCATGCCTTTCGGGTAGAAGAAGACGAGAGCGAAATACGCGACGAAGAGCACAGCCGCCGCGATGACCGCGCGCAGCAGCGGCCCGAAGTCGCCACTGAGAATGGATGCCGCGAAAAACAGCACGAGCCCGACGATGTAGGCCGGGTACACAATTCGGTTCGGGAGAGTGAAGGTCTCGAGATCGATGATCGAGAGCGCGACGCTGATCGCTCCGAGGTAGAGAAACGCGACAAGCACCACGAGGGATGCAGCGCCCACGAGCGACGGGTGGAACGCGGCATCCTCGTCGAAGAACCGTGCCGTGATGGCAGCGAAGAACAGTCCGGTGCCCAGTTCGATGAGCGGGTAGCGCACCGAGATCGGGCCGCCGCAGTTACGGCACTTACCCCGCAGGATGAGCCACGAGAAGAGCGGCAGGTTGTCGTACCAGGCGATGTGCTTGTCGCAGTGCGGGCACGCGCTCGGAGGTGAGACCACCGATTTTTTGAGCGGCACGCGATAGACAACGACATTGAGGAACGATCCGATAAAGAGGCCGAAGATCCCTATCGCTACGATCGCGAAACTAGCCACCGGTCGACACGTTGCGAATCGACTTGAGCGTGAGGTCGAGCTTTCCGTCGTCGCCCTCGAACGGATCACCCGTGTTGAGGTCGACGTTGGGGAGCCCGACCGGCACGTAGCCGACGCGTGCTCCACCGTCGATGGATGCCTCGCCCGCGAAGATCTGACCGTAGAAGTTCGTGCTCGACCCGATGTTGACACGGCACGGGGTGTAGATCATCGTCGAGATGTTTGACGGATCCATCTGCCATCCACCCGTGATCGCAAAGCTCTGACCAGGCGCGCAGCTGGGAGTCGTCGGAGTCTCGACAGTGGTGTCGGGCTCGATGAGCCAGAGGCGACGGTCGCCGCCCGATGACTTAAAACCACCACCGCCACCGAGGTTGATCTTGTTGGCGATGATGACGAGATCGTTCTTGAGGGTGAAGACGTCTGCACCGCCGATGTCAACACCGTTGGTGCACTTGCGCGCGTCGATGATGCCGGCACTCGTGCCCAGAGCGACGAGCTGCGCGTTGATGGATGCGTAGCTGCAGGTGCCCGCGGGCATGACCTTCTGGGTGAAGCCGATCCAGTCGGTGAGCGCGTACTCGAAGTTGACCCACTTGGCGACGACGGGCTTAGTCGGCGCGGCGGGACCGTTGCCCGGGCCGGCCGGTACCACGGTGATTCCCTTGGCGAACGTTGTACTGGTGCCCGTGACGGTCTTGGCCCGGAGTGAGCCGGCAGACGACGTCCAACCCGTGAGCGTTGCCTTATTGCGCGCCCAGGCAGCACCCTTGACGGTACCGCCGTTGAAGTTGATATTGGTCGCCGTGGCATCCCCGCCGACGGCGATGCTGTAGCCGAGGGTGATGTCGTCGGTTGCCCAGATGCTTCCGCCGATCTTCGACGAAGCAGTGATGTTCTTAGCGACGAGGTTCTTGCCGATCTCGGTACCACCGTCGACCGTCACGTCGCCGCTCGCCCAGACATTGCCCTCGAGCTTGCACGAGCCGCTCAGGGTCAGGTTGCCGTTCTCTACCACCCAGTCGGCTCCACCGTTCGAGCCACCGCTGCACGTGACGTTGCCCGACTTGACGAGCACGCTCGGGCTCGAGCCGTCGACGGAGACGAGTACGCCACCGCCGCCGAAACCGCTCGACGAATACGCGTAGACCGCGGGGCCGGAGCCGGCCACCGAGGTGTCCTTGGGGGGCATGGTGAAGACGGCTTCGACGAAGGTTGTGTCGCCCGACGGGTTTCCGGGAATGCCCGCGCGCTCGGCCGCGCCGCGGGAAACGACCTTAAGGCTCGTGTCGGAAGCGTAGGGGCAGCCCGGCTGCCAGTTGCCCGGTGTTACTTCGCGCTGCACCTCTGCACGGTAAGCGGGCTTTTCGCCGGCAACACTCGCGTAAATACCACCCTTGGCCTCACACGTGCCGTTCTCGAGGCCGGCCTGCGCGACCGCAATGCCGGAATCGGACGCCGCCTGTGACGAGACGCTCGCGCGCTGTGCGGAAGTAAACGTGAGTCCGCCCACGACCGACGTGATGATGAGGGACGACAGCAGCAGGCCGACGGCCATGACACCGAGCACTCCCGCGAGCGCGGAGCCGTCTTCGGCGGTGCGGAGCCGACGTACGAGTTTCGTTAGAAGCATCCTGTGCTCTCCCAAGTATTGACGCGACGGACTACTGAAGTCTTGATGTCGACAGGGGGGTCATCCCCGCCCGTAGCGACTGTAAAGCCCACGGTGACTTCCTGGGAACCACTTGTGCCGAAAATGGTCGTTCCGCTTTTTGCGGTGACTCTCGCAGCGAGGAGAGTCCAGTCCTCAAGCTCGGTTGCCGACGGCTCCGCGATGGGCAGGTCGGACTCGCGATAGCGGATCTCCCCCTTCGAACGATCGAAGTACCAGGCCCGGCAGCTCCACTCGAGATCTAGGAGGTCTGGCTTGGCGACGCGAGCCAGCAGCAGCTGGTTGCCGTTGGTGAGCGGCGGCAGAACGTGTGCTGACGCATTGCGCACGCCGTACTGGATCGACTTGATCGCGAGCTGCGCTGTTGTCGACGCCGAAACGACGCGATCGACGGTGCGTTCGGTGCGAAGAGATGAGATGAGCATGCTGCCGATGATCGTCATGACGATTGCGAGCAGGATGCAGTAGATGAGCAGCTCAGGCAGAGTGAAGCCGGCTTCGTTCTCGTCGCGTGTCTCGCGTAGGCGCTTCACGGTCAGCTCTTCTTCTTGACGTAGATGAGGGACTTGGCGCTCGCAACGACGTCACCGGTGTCGACGCGAGTCACTACGACGGTGAAGGCCACTGTCGTGGGGTACGCGAAGGTACTGACCGGGCAGGGGGCGACAGACCGGGTGACCACGAGCTCGACGCCACGCGGGTCGGTCGCTGTCGAGGTCGGCGAGTCGTTCATGTGGAACACCGAATCGCAGGTCACTGACTGGACGCGTGCGTATTCGAGTTGCTCTGCAGAGAGCTGGGAAGCCGTGACGATCGTGGCGTTCGCGGCTGAGGTCTTGAGACCCTGGATCAGGATCGGAAGAAATGAGACAGCAAGCAAGCCGAGGATGAACATGGACACGACGATCTCGACGAGTCCAAAACCACCCTCGTAAGGGTTCTCCCCGGGAGCACTCTCGGAGTGCGTACGCTTTGTCGACATCCTGCCCCCCTTTGGCACTCGTCCGGATAAAGCAGTCAGTGGGGCACCGTGTTCACGGTGCCCCACTGACCTAGATTTCGAGCTGCTTACTCAGCAACCTCGGGCTCACAGGTGCCGTTGCGAACAACGCCGCCCTGGTCGCCGACCGAGCGAAGGTCGTCGCCCTCTGCGGTGACGTCATCGTGCACGCCGGTGATGCAGAACTCTTCCGGAGTCGGGTCGCCGACGAAGCTGAGCGTCACACCGTTGGATGCGTTGAATCCATCGAGGTTGTCGAAGTCGACGTCGTCGATCGCGAAGTCAGGGTTCGAAACCATGTCTGCAACGATTGCGGTCTTTGCCGAGCTCAGGTCGGACTCGATTGCTGCAATCTTCGCGCTCTTCTGCTGGTTCAGGAAGATCGGGATAGCGATTGCGGAGAGAACGCCGATGATGAGAACGACGACGAGGAGCTCGATGAGCGTGAAGCCCTTTTCGCCCTCTTCGCGACGTGCACGGCTGGCGTCCATCGCCTGGTTAATACGTACGAACATGATTTTTATCCTGTCGATAAGTGAAATGCGGACAGGTGGCCCCCGTAAAGATCTGACCCCCACGACCATGGTGCTGTACCCGACCAGCCGCCGTAATCCCTCGAATGGGGGACAAAGCGACCTTTAGCGCCCCCAATTAGAGGGCGCTACTTGATCTGGTCGAAGATCGTGAAGACAGGCAGGTAGAGCGCGACGATCATTCCACCGATAACCACACCGATGAAGGCGATCATGAGGGGTTCGATGAGTGACGTGAGGGCCTGCGTGGTGGTCTCGACCTCGGCCTCGTAGAACTCGGCGATCTTGTCGAGCATGATCTCCATCGATCCGGAGTCCTCGCCGACAGCGACCATCTGCGTCACCATGCTCGGGAAGACGGGCTCGAGGGCCATCGGTCCCGAGACGCTCTTTCCCTGCCGTACAGAGTCCTGAACGCGTTTGAGAGCCTTCTCAATGACGAAGCTGCCCGAGGTCTCACCGACGATGCTGAGCGACTGCAGGATCGGCACACCGGCCGACATCATCGTCGAGAAGTTGCGCGAGAAGCGGGCGACGGCGACCTTCGTGAAAAGCATGCCGAATACCGGGAGCTTGAGCTTGAGCGGGTCAACGAATCCGCGAACCTTGTCGGTGTGCTTGTTCTTGCGCCACCAGACGCTAAACACGATGCCGGCGGGGATCAGGATTGCAGCGAGGATGGGCATCGCCTGCGACATCCAGACCAGGATCTGGGTCGGAAGCGGCAGCGTACCGCCGAGGTCGGCGAACATCTTCTGGAAGACCGGAACGATGAAGATGAGCATGCCGATGACCGAGACGATGGCCATGATGAGCACGATCACCGGGTAGGTGAGCGCGGACTTGATGGTGTCGCGCAGCTTGACGTCGGCCTCGAAGTTGGCAGCAGCGCCATCCAGCGACTTGTCAAGGAATCCGCCGGTCTCACCCGCGCGGATGAGGTGGATCATGAGCGGCGGGAAGACCGTAGGGTGCTTCTGCAGCGAGTCAGACAGCTGCAGGCCGCCCTCGACGTCTCCTCGTACGAGGCCGAGCACGCGAGCGAGCTCTTTGTTCTCGGTCTGCTCGGCGAGGATGCCGAGGGTGCGGATGAGGGAGAGACCAGCGCCGATCATCGTCGACATCTGTCGAGCCATGATCGCGAGGTCCTTGAGGCCGACACTCTTGCCGAAGTTTCCGATCGACAGCTCTTTGTTGAGACCGGTACCGAGGCCCGCCTCGTTGATCGAGATCGGGGAAACACCCATGGTGCGGAGCTTGGTGACGACAGCTGTCTCGCTCGACGCCTCGATGCGACCCTTGACGACCTTGCCGTCGGTTCCGCGCGCGGTGTAGGCGTAATCCTTGGTGTTTGCCACTTCTAGCTCCCCGAGTAACCGTCGCCGAAGTCGATTGCCCCGGTCTTTTTATTGCCGTCGATGGAACCACCGGTGGTGCCGAGCCGCTGGATGAGCTGCTTGAGGTCTTCCGGGTCGTGCGCCTTGTCGTATGCGGACTGGTGACTGATCTGGCCAGCGTTGACGAGGTCGGCGAGGTGCTGGTCCATGGTGTGCATGCCGAGCTCGCGCCCCGCCTGCATGACCGAGTGGATCTGGTAGGTCTTGCCCTCGCGAATGAGGTTGGAGATAGCCGGCGTGGAGACGAGAACCTCGGTGGCCACGGCTCGACCGCCGCCTCCGACCTTCTTGACGAGCGTCTGACACACGACGCCCTGCAGGGTCGCTGCGAGCTGCGCGCGCACCTGGCCCTGCTGATGCGGCGGGAAGACGTCGATGACGCGGTCGACGGTCTGCGCGGCATCCTGCGTGTGCAGGGTCGCGAAGACGAGGTGACCGGTTTCTGCAGCGGTCAGTGCCACTGAGATGGTCTCGAGGTCTCGAAGCTCACCGATGAGGATGACGTCGGGGTCCTGGCGCAGTACGTGCTTGAGCGCGTTGGCGAAGCTGTGGGTGTCGTGTCCGACCTCGCGCTGGTTGACGACCGACATCTTGTTCGAGTGCATGAACTCAATCGGGTCTTCAACGGTGACGATGTGGTCGGCGCGCGTCGAGTTGACGAGGTCGATGAGAGCCGCGAGGGTCGTCGACTTTCCCGAACCGGTCGGACCGGTGACGAGCACGAGTCCACGGGCGAGCTTGGCGAAGTTCGCGATCTTGTCGGGCACGCCGAGCTGGTCGAGCTGCTTGATCTGCGTCGGGATGAGACGGAAGGCCGCACCGCGCACGTTGCGCTGCTGGTAGAAGTTGACACGAAAGCGCGCGCTATCGGAGAGCGTGTACGCGAAGTCGAGCTCGAGCTCCTTGTCGAAGATCTCGTGGTGACGATCCGACATGATGCTCGTAAGCGCCTGGGTGACTTTGGTGGCATCCCAGACTGCGGCGCCGGGGATCGGCTTGAGTCCGCCGTCGATGCGCACCATGGGCGGCGCGTTGACGGTGATGTGAAGGTCGGATGCACCGGCGGCGACGACGGCGTTGAGCGCGGCGACGAGGTCGGGGTCAGACCCGGCCTGGCCGGCACCCATCTGCGGTGCCTGGTCGGAGAGGAACACCGGGGTCGACGGCACCGGGGCAGCGGCGGCGGCAGGTGCTTCGTAGACGGGAGGAGCCGCGGCGGGCACCTCGTACACGGGCGGCGCCTCGTAGACCGGGGCGGCCGGCGCAGCTGCGGCGGGAGCCTCGTAGATCGGCGGCGCCGCAGCGGGCGCCTCGTAGGCGGCGGGAATCTCGTAGGCGGCCGGAGCCTCGTACGCGGGTGCCGCGAAGCTGGGCGGCGGAGCCGACTCGTAGGGCGCGGCGGGTGCACCGAAGGCCGGCGGTGGAGCGCTCTCGAACGAGGGCGGCGGAGCCGACTGGTATCCCTGCGGCGGTGAAGGCGGCGGGAGCTGCGTGAAGGATGCGGCCGCGGGCTCCGCACTGCTCGAGCGGCGTCCACCTCCCGCGGGCGGGTAGGAGTCGTCGCCCCCGACGGGGATCTCATAGACGGGCTTGTTCATGCGACAACTCTCATAATCTCGTCAACGGAAGTGAATCCGTGCTGGACCTTGGCCCAGCCATCGGCGCGAAGTGTTGCCATGCCCTGCTCCTGGGCGAGGCGGGAAATGTCTGCGCTGGACGCGCGGGCCACAGCCATGCGCTCGATCTCCTCGGTCACGAGCATGACTTCGTGGAGGGCGATTCGACCGCGGTATCCGGTGTTGGAGCAGTTGGTGCATCCCACCGGCTTGTAGAGCGTCGGGATCGGCTGGTTCGGGTCGAAGTGGAAGCCGAGGTGGTACAGCTTCTGGGGGTCTTCTTCGTACGACGTCTTGCAGCGGTCGCACAGGCGGCGGGCGAGACGCTGGGCGACGACGCAGTCGAGCGCTGAGCCGACGAGGAAGGGCTCGATGTCCATCTCGGTGAGTCGCGTGATGGCGCTCGGAGCGTCGTTGGTGTGCAGGGTCGACAGCACGAGGTGACCGGTGAGCGATGCCTCGATGGCGATCTGCGCCGTCTCGTGGTCGCGGATCTCACCGATGAGCACGACGTCGGGGTCGGATCGCAGGATCGACCGCAGCGCGCTCGCGAAGGTGAGGCCGGCCTTCGGGTTGACCTGCACCTGGTTGATTCCCGCCATGCGGAACTCGACCGGGTCTTCGACCGTGATGACGTTGATCTCGGGCTTCGCGACGGTCTGCAGTGTCGTGTAGAGCGTCGTCGACTTACCCGAACCGGTCGGGCCGGTGACGAGGATCATGCCGTAAGGCTTGACGTACGACGACTTGAAGGCCTCGAAGTTGCGCGGCAGGAGTGCGAGGTTCTCGATCGCGAGCGAGCTCGACGAGTTGTCGAGAATACGCATGACGACCTTCTCGCCCCACACCGTCGGCAGCGTCGCGACACGGAGGTCGATCTTGCGGCCACCGTGGCTGACCGACATGCGGCCGTCCTGAGGCTTGCGACGCTCGGCGATGTCGATCTCGCTCATGATCTTCAGGCGCGAGATGACACCGTTCTGAATCGCCTTGGGAGCCGACTGCATCTCGTGCAGCACGCCGTCGATGCGGTAGCGCACGTGCATCTCGAACTCGGCGGGCTCGATGTGAATATCGGATGCCTTGTCCTGGATGCCCTGGCTGATGAGCAGGTTGACGAAGCGCACGATGGGTGCGTCGTCTTCGCTCGGCTCGTTGTTTCCGGCGAGCGCAACCTCCTGGCCGCTGCTCTCCTCTTCGAGGGCGGTGGTGAGGTCGCTCAGTTCACCGTCGGCGCGGTGGAAGCGGTCGATGGCGGCCTTGAGGTCAGAGGGCGCAGCGACGACGGGCTTGACCTGCATACGGGCCGCAGCGCGCACGTCGTCGATGGCGAAGACATCACCGGGGTCGACCATGGCGAGGGTGAGGATGTCACCGATGACGCCGATGGGAAGAACCTGGTACCTGCGGCACATGGCTGCGGGTACCAGTGAGACTGCCGAGCGGTCGACGGGAAAGTCGACGAGTTCGACGAACGGAAGCTCCGCTTGTGCGGCGCGCGCCGAGGCGAGCTGCACCTCGGTGACGATTCCGCGTTCGACGAGCGCCTTGACGGCGTCCTCGTCTTCTCCCCAGGCTCCAGAGATGGAGTCGAGGTTCTCGATGGGGACAACACCACGAAGGATGAGTATCTCGGTAAGGGATGCCATTGCATTCTCCTCACGAGTAGTGACTGCCGCTGGCCCCCCAGGCGCGGCGATCATGAGAAAAGGTAGTAGAGGGTTAACGTAACCCTTTTATCAGGCGAAAACATCCCCCGAACATGGGGGTTGTGTTGCTCGTGTGGTTAGCGGGGTTAGGGAAGCGGCTGGCCGGCGCCCTGAGAGAGCAGCGTCACGGCCACGATCACTCCCCCGACAACCGCGACGACGCTCACGAGAAGCGCGACGACGAGGCCGATCATGCGGCGCCGCGCACGCTGGCGCGCGGCCTCACGGAGCTCGCTCGGGGTCGCGGCGAGCGTGCTGCGCTCGGTCGGTGCATCCAGTCGCACGCGTGTCACAGCAACCGGCATCGACCTGTCACTCACGCCGTAGCTCACCCGCGAGCCCGGCTCGACCGAGGGGGCGCGGTAGACCCCGGTCGCCCCGGCCGCGGACGGCGCGGCACCAGCGCCGCGACCGCCGCTCAACTGTGTGTGCTCGGCGTCGTCGCCGGAGCGGCCGGAGATGCGCGTGCGCTCCAGGTCGAGGTCGGTGGGCAGCGGGAGAATAGGCGCCGAGCGGTCGGACGGGTGGGTGTCCTCGTCGGCAGGAGAGATGCGGGTGACTTCGTCGGTCACGAGCGCCTGCCCTTCTTGCCGGGAACCTCGATCGTGTCGTTGCTGCGCACGTCGATCGTCGAGGTGTCGACCGCATACTGCGACGCGGTGGATGGCTCGTCGTCGACCCGACGACCGCCCGCGATCACGTCGACGATGATGAGTGTCACGTTGTCGCGACCGCCGCTCTCGAGCGCCTGGGCGAGGAGCGCCTCAGCGGTCTGCTGCGTGCTTCCGCCGAGGGTGAGGCCCGCGCGGATGGTCTCGTCGCCGAGCTCACCGGTGAGACCGTCGGAGCAGATGAGGAGGCGTTCGCCCGTGACGACGGGGTGCAGCCAGTAGTCGGGTGGGCTGTCGGGCGAGCCGACGGCACGGGTGATGACGTTGCGGCCGACATAGGTCGCAGCTTCTTCGGGGCGGAGAGTGCCGTCGGCGACGAGCTGCTGCACGACCGAGTGGTCGACTGTGAGCTGGCCGAGGTCGGTCGCGTGCATCCGGTAGACGCGCGAGTCGCCGATGTTGACGACGAGCCACTGCGGGGTGTTCTCGTGCTCGACGAGGATGACGCCGGTGAGCGTGCTCCCGGCGCCGCGGGTCGTGAACTCCGCAACTCCCTGCACCGCTCGGTGGGCGCCCTCGACAGCGCGCGTGACGTCGTCGATCGTGACATTCGCGCGATTGGTCAGAGCCTTGAACTCGTTGACGACCGCCGCGCTCGCCTTGTCACCGGCCTCGTGTCCACCCATTCCGTCGGCGACGATGAAGACCGGGGATTCCGCGAGCAGAGAGTCCTCGTTGACGGCGCGCTTTCGCCCGACATCCGTGACCGCCGCGAACGAGAGTCGCACGGAGTCGAGAGAATTCGGCAAGCTCAGGCCTCCAGGTGGATGCGCACGGGCAGTTCGCCCAGAAGGAAGCGCTCGGTGAGCACCGCCGGAACGCCGGACTGCAGCTCGGACTCGTCGTTGCGCTGGAACAGCACGACGCCGTTGGTCGAGTCGAGGTCGGTGATCTGCCAGGTGCCCTTGATGAGCTCGATGCGCGCGTGAGTCTTCGAGACGGTCTTGGCGGTGTCATTGAGCGGCACGAGCTGCGCGTCGGGGTAGTTGTGGTCGCGCGTGGGGTTGCGGCCGAGCAATGCGACGGGCTGGTTGAGCGTGATGGTCTGGCCGTCGTCGGTGGTCAGGATCCACGGCTTCGCGCGGCGGCCGACGACAACCGTGTGCTCGTTGCCCTCGTCGTCATCGTCGTCGTGAACGGCGCGACCAGAGAGCATCGTGCGGCCCTCTTCAGCGTCTAGGTCGTCGTCGGCGTCGAGTCGCGTGGGAGGCGCGGGAGCCTGCACCGGTGCCGCGTACGACACGGCCGCGGGAGCGGGCGGGGCAGGGGGTGCCGGCGGCGTCGGTTCAACGACGGGCGCTGGCGGTGCGGGAGGCGCTGGGGTGGATGCAACGGGGGTACCGGGCGGCGCCCACGGGTTGCCCTGGCTCGGCACGTGGCCGTAGGGCTGCATGAGCGGTTGCGCGGGCGGCGGCGGAGGCGGGCTCGACGGCAGGCCGGGAGCAGCG
>Ga0247817_10000748_pt1 | contig 17325 bp, 18 predicted proteins | sample UWRJL212509R1_FD_178010 | JGI IMG/M metagenome (GOLD analysis project Ga0247817, IMG submission 178010) | Plant litter microbial communities from Arlington Agricultural Research Station in Wisconsin, United States - UWRJ-L212-509R-1 | ecosystem: Environmental > Terrestrial > Plant litter >...
ACACACTTTCGCTACGGCAAGACCGAATCGATCACCGACCTGATGGCCAACGAGGGCAAGAACTTCACCTCGCCGACCCTGGACCTCAAGGACTTCATCGGCATTTCGTTCACCACCGCGCCCGACGGCAAGATCTATCAACTGCCCGACCAGCAGTTCGCCAACCTGTACTGGTTCCGCGCCGACTGGTTCGAGCGCGCGGACCTCAAGTCCAAGTTCAAGGAAAAGTACGGCTATGAACTGGGTGTGCCGGTGAACTGGTCGGCCTATGAAGACATCGCCAAGTTCTTCAGTGAGGATGTGAAGGAAATCGACGGCAAGCGGGTTTACGGGCACATGGACTATGGCAAGAAAGACCCGTCCCTGGGCTGGCGCTTCACCGATGCCTGGTTCTCCATGGCCGGTGGCGGCGACAAGGGCCTTCCCAACGGTCTGCCGGTGGACGAGTGGGGCATCCGCGTCGAGGACTGCCACCCGGTCGGCTCCAGCGTGACCCGTGGCGGCGATACCAATGGCCCGGCTGCGGTGTATGCGACGCAGAAGTACGTCGACTGGATGAAGGCCTACGCACCACCGGAAGCGGCAGGCATGACGTTCTCCGAATCCGGCCCAGTGCCGTCCCAGGGCAACATTGCCCAACAGATCTTCTGGTACACCGCCTTTACTGCCGACATGACGAAACCGGGCTTGCCGGTAGTGAACGCTGACGGCACGCCTAAATGGCGCATGGCACCGTCGCCACGTGGGCCGTATTGGGAAGAGGGCATGAAGCTTGGTTACCAGGACGTGGGGTCCTGGACGTTCATGAAGTCGACGCCTGAAAAACAAAAACTTGCGGCCTGGCTTTATGCGCAGTTCGTGACCTCGAAAACCGTCTCGCTGAAGAAAACCATCGTCGGCCTGACGCCTATTCGCGAGTCGGACATTAACTCGCAAGCCATGACTGACCTCGCGCCTAAACTCGGCGGCCTGGTGGAGTTCTATCGCAGCCCGGCCCGTGTGCAATGGACCCCTACCGGGACCAACGTGCCGGACTATCCGCGCCTGGCACAACTGTGGTGGAGCCACATCGCCGAAGCCGCCAGCGGCGAAAAAACCCCACAACAGGCGCTCGACGGCCTTGCCAAGGATCAGGACGCCATCATGACGCGCCTGGAACGCTCCAAGGCACAGCCGGTGTGCGGACCGAAGATGAACCCGGAACGGGATGCGCAATACTGGTTCGATCAGCCGGGCGCACCGAAACCGAAACTGGCGAACGAAAAGCCGAAAGGCGAAACCGTGAGCTATACCGAACTGCTGAAATCCTGGGCGGATGCGCGTAAGTAGGTTGGTTGTTAGTTGAAAGGCGAACGGCACCGTGAGGTGCCGTTTTTTGTTGGTGTCTGTTCCACCGCAATCGCTGGCAAGCCAGCTTGTATAGTTGGACTCCCACACGGGGGGCTGTGTCATGCACAGAGTTTGTGTCCACCGCAGATCCACTGTAGGAGCGAGCCTGCTCGCGATGAGGCCAGTTCAGTCGCCATATTTCATCAGACGAACAAGGTCTTCAGGTTGACTAACCGGGGATAAGGCGATTTGAAGCTGAGGCATTCAGGATGGCGCCCGAGCACCGATGAAGTACTCCAGGCCTTCGGGGAAATCCACTTTGAGAAGTCTTGAAATTTGAGCCACCTGGCTGCCCGTCAGCTCTAGCTCGCCAGGCTCTATTTCTTCCAGAGATTTTGATTCAGTCAGCTGAGCAAGTGCCTGGTTTAACGCCTGCTCTTTTATCGTCAGCTCAAACTGCAATGAATCGTCCTGCTTTTCGTCCGGGTAAAAACCGGTGATGGATAGATAGCGCACTTTCTTCTTTACCTCTCACTGATGCCGTCAGCCAACGCTGTCAGACAAATGACCCGGATATTCGGTGCGGCCCCTGTAGGAGCTGCCGCTTGCGATCTTTTGATCTACATAGCACTACGGTTTACTACCATACGTGCCGATACCTAAATGAAACCTGGTAATCAAAAATGGCAGGTTCAATTTGGTGGTTGAAAAAAGATTGAAGCTCAGGAATCCACGCGGCTAAGACGTCAAACCCTCCGTCGTATATCTCCGGTTCCGCCATGAGCCCCAATGCTTCGATTACCGAACCATCATCGCCGAGGTCGACGGAGTATTCATTGCCGACTCCTATTTCCGTTTCTTTGTCGTACCAGTTCAATCTGACTTTTATTCCCATTGCTTCCTCGAGTTACCAGACATCACGATAGTCAAACGCCACCTGATAGTCGTAGGCGGACAGATCGATAGCATGCTGAAAATGAGGTTGAAGATGAGCGACCCAACTTTCCAGTACATTGAATCCGCCATTGTTTATGTTGTTCTCAATGGGGATGCCTAGCGCATCTAACACAATGCGATCCTGGCCAAAATCTTTTGACATCTCCTCCCCGACGCCCAGCTCGGATTCTTTGTCGTACCACTCCAATCTGATTCTCAAACCCATGCCGCCCCCATCGTTACCGTCATTTTTATGTCCTTTCGGGGAGATCACTGGGGGCTCCATTTTCGGTAATCATTAATCGTAAGAAGTCAGGAAAAAATTAAGATTTGCAGGCAGTTTGATCGAACATGCTTTTTCTATCGCGGTGAGGTGTTGCTCTGTTAGCAGGTAATCATGTAATGGGTCTTCGTCTTTTGTACAACCCATGATCAACGATAGCTCCTTAAGCGCGATAGGGATCTGTTTTTCAAACGAAGGGAAATCTTCACCTTCCGGAACGCCCATCACTAAAAATTTTGTTTTCATGTCAATCCGGCTTACTACCGTACGTGTTGCGGTTCACAACGAAATGCTGAAATTACTTTTGGTTATTACCTATGCTGCGTGATGAAAATTCTCAGACGAGCTATGCTTCGACGGCAATATATAAGGCCAAATTGCTGGGTAATTGCGTCCCGAGCACCTTTTCGATCTGCTGTATTTGTATGTGGCCAAGAACAAACTCGCCTTCGGCACCTTCTGCGAAAACTTTCCATTTCATCACCGCCATAACCTCCTTCTCCCGATGTGCAGGAACATCAAACTCGAATTTCATTGAGTCATCCTCACTGGCATCTAATAAAAAACCGCTAATGCATAAGTGCATTTTCTATCCCTCTCACTTGTTTGTATTTCTGTTGGGTTTCGCGACTTCAACACGAGCACCCGTTTTCGGATTGAATTCGCCTAGATGTTTTCCTTGCTTATCGTATATTTCGACGGTGCCATGCATAGAGTCCCATTCGAAAATGCGACCTTTTCGGTCTTTCCATCGTCTGCGCTCTGCACCACCACCTTTGACGTAGGTTTTTGATTTAACCCTTACGGCATCTGGAAAGGCTATTAGACCCTTGGGCGCAGGGTGGTGAGTGAAGTCTCCTGGTCGAACGCTAACCACAACATAAACCGGCCTAACCGCCGACCCCACCGGAAACACAAGAATGAAATCCTTGTATTCAGGCGGGTGAATCGGATTAACGATGATGCTGTCAGCCAGTTTCGTCGGCGGATAAACCCATATGTGAGGTGCTTGCGGCGCAGCTTGCAGTGCCGGAATACCAAGAATGTCGGACCCGTCCTCAGCCGGAGTCCAGATCAGCTCGACACCATCCCCCAGTTCCGCCACTTGCTGGGTGCCGCGCAAGGTGAACTGCACGACATCGACCATTTCCCAATCGCGGTTCTTGCCCGTGTAAAAACCGTAACCCTTGAGACTGCCGTCAGCCTGCTGTTCGACGTTCAGCCGAACGCGCGTACGGGCTTGTTTGAGGGCGCGTAGCTGTTCTTCGGAATAGAGCGCGCTGTCGCCGAGGCTTGGCGTCCAGAACACGGCCACTACGCCGGCCAGCGCGGCCGCGCCAGCTGCACCGAATGCGGCTCCGACGCTTAGGGTAGAAGCAGCGAGCGTCGGTGCCCGAAGTGCAAGTCGTCCGATGCCGAGTGCTGTGACGTTGCCGCTGATTGTCTGCAGATCCAGCAACCCGGCATCGTCCGCTTCGCGAGCGCCAAGCCAGGCGATCTCTCCGTAATCCTTGAGGCTATCGACCGGCACCATGCCCGATGGATACGAGTAGTCGATGATGGCGTCCGGCAAATTGCAGGACTTGGCGAAGACGCAGCCAGTGCGAATGACTTCTTCCTTTTTTATGGGTACAGGAAGTCGGTCCTCATAGGCCTTTTGCCTCGCGAGCATGTCGTCATAAGCTTTTTGCCTGGCATCCCGCGCTGCCAATTCAGCAGTGGTCATGTCACGGTAAGAGATGTGATGCCCGTCGCCGGACGGCGGGTTCTGAATCTGGGGAATGCCCGGTTTGCCAGCCACTGATTGTCCTTGTGGGTACGTTCATCGACGGCCCCGTTAAGGGCTGCGCGACGTTAACGAACGTGGCAAATCGTGGCTGTAGGAAGCGTCTTGGATGACGTTAGGACAGATCTTTGTTTGCGATAGGAAGACGAGTCGAACTGGAGAAGACGTGCAAAGGTGGATCGTTAGTGACTTGCGGCACTAAAACGATGGAAAAAACGAGACTGAAGGAGGGTGCTGACTAAACCAAAATAGCCAGGTCGGTGTATTTGGCAACTATTGGATCAACAGTTAAAAGTTTCATTGGCTCCGTCATAGCGGTAGCGACAATGAGGCGGTCGAACGGGTCCCGGTGATGATGTTCGAGATCCTTTACTGCAATAGCATGTTCTGATGTCACAGGCAGTTCGATGAAGCCGCTTTCGAGGCAATATTGACGGATCTCCTCCAGATCAACCTCCAGCTTTCCAAGACCCACCTTGATCGCCATCTCCCAGAAAGTTGCTGCGCTAATGTAAACATCCGCAGCACTCTCAATGTGCTTTCTGGCTTTTGCGGACAGCTTTGGGTCATCGGTGAGCGTCCATAGCAAAATATGTGTATCGAGCAGGAGCCTCATTCTTTAGCGCCTTCGAAGGCATCGAGCATCTCGTCTGGAAGTGGTGCGTCGAAGTCGTCGGGTAGAACCAGTTTGCCTTTCATTGCCCCGATACGTTTACCGCAGGCTTTGCCTACGGGAACGAGCCGCGCAAGGGCGCGGCCGTGTTTGGCAATCGTGATGATTTGCCCCGCTGCGGCATCATCGACGAGCTTGGACAGGTTGTTTTTTGCTTCGGCCAAAGGGACGACGATCATCATGTCTCCTCCATATTCTGGACAAATATAGCCAGAAAATTTCAGCGCGGCAAAGATACGCGATTCCTTAAGGGCTACGGGCGCCAGTTTGGCGAGTCTCACATTTTGATTCAGCAGTGTGATACCGCTTTGGCGCTCGATAGCCAGGCTGTCAAAGCCTTCTATCAGTTCAGAAAAGATCTCACAGTTCATTGGCTGCTCTCATGTTAAGTGATGCTATCTGGCAGTCATTCAAGATAAACCAGACGCCAATGGCTGGATGTAGGAGGAGGTGGCTTGTACGGCAAGAGCTTTCGGGATTTGTAGGAGGAGAAGCGTGCGGTGGTAAAAACTCCTACAAAAGCAAGACTGTTCGTTCGCCACGGCGAGTCTGCGCCACCCGCTTAACCCAACCCCCCATCCGCACTCATAAATCCCAACCGAAACACCGTCAACCTGCCCGGCACACTGCGTACCTCCGCCACACCCTGATGCAGGCTCATGATCGAACGCACAATCGCCAGGCCCAATCCGGTGCTGCCCTGTGCCCGTGAGCGGCTGCTGTCCACCCGGTAAAAACGGTCGAACAGATGCGGCAGGTGCTGAGCTTCGATGCCCGTTCCAGGGTTACTCACCCACAATGAAACCTGCGTCGCCTCCTGTTCGATGGTCAAAGAAACGGTTTCCCCGCTCGGGCAATGGCGCAAGGCATTGGACAGTAAATTCGAGATCGCTCGCTGGATCATCAGGCGGTCGCCGAGTACGCGTCCGCTGCCGACGACGTTCAGGCTGATCTGCTTTTCCTGTGCTGACAGGGAGAACAGGTCGGTTACCCTCAATGCCTCATCCTCCAATTGAATCGACTCGAAAGGCGCGAGCACCGCTGGTTGGCTGACCTGTGCCAGAAACAGCATGTCCGAGACAATCCGCGCGACGCGTTCCAGCTCTTCGGTACAGGAGGCCAGCACGATTTTGTACTCATCCGTCGTTCGCTCCCTGGACAGGGTCACCTGAGCCTTGCCCATCAAGTTGTTGATGGGGGACCGCAGTTCGTGGGCCAGGTCGTCGGAGAATTGCGACAGCTGCTGCACGCCGCTGTCCAGCCGGTTCAGCATGAAGTTGATGCCCTGTGCCAGTTCGCTGAGCTCCTGGGGCATCTTGACCACTGAAAGCCGATGACTGAGGTCCTGCGCCGAGACCATCGCTGCCACTTTGCGAAACTCGCGCAGCGGCGCCAATCCCCGCTGCACCACGGCCCAGGCACTGAGACCGATCAGGATCAGCAGCAGCGGCAGTGCAATGAGCGTCGAGCGCAGATACGCGTTGAGCAGGGCGTCATCGTTGGCGCTGTCCATCGACAGCAGCACGGCTGCGTTCGTCCCGTCCTTGAGCCGCATCAGCTTTGACGCGGTAAGAAATCGACCACCTTCTGCATCGGTGTGGGTGGCATAGGAAAGTGCGTCGGTCACTGAGATTGCCGCTTTCATTTCAATGCGCGGATCGGCCATGCCGGAGCCTGTTTTCAACAGTGGCGCGCGCAGGTTGGCCTGGTTGTAGATGGTCAGCGTCAGGTTGTCGTGCCCCATGACTTGATCAAGCAGGGTGTGCGGCTGGGTATTGATCTCGCTCGCAGTGCCGTACAGCGACAGGCTGTGTTCAACCTGTTCCATCTTCTTGGCCAGGCTATCTCTGGAGAGCGTGTTCAATTCATGAGTCAGGGCAAAGAAGGCCAGTATCGCGAGGAGCACCACCAGCAGGGCACCCAGCAAACTGACCGTCAGGCCGAGCCGTAACGACAGGCTGGCCGGCTTCATTCCCGCGCCTCCAGTACATAGCCGACACCGCGCAGGGTATGGATGAGCTTGCTGTCGAACGGGTCGTCGATTTTCGCGCGCAGACGGCGGATCGACACTTCAACCACGTTGGTATCGCAATCGAAGTTCATGTCCCAGACCAGTGAAATGATCTGGGTACGGGTGAGCACTTCGCCGGACTGGCGCATCAGGAGGTGCAGCAGGGCAAATTCCTTGGTGGTCAAATCGATGCGCTGCTCACCGCGATACGCGCGATGACGTCCCGGATCGAGCTCCAGATCGGCAACCTTGAGCACCTGTGGCACCTGGATCTGTTCGCTGCGCCGCAGCAACGAACGCACGCGTGCCAGCAGTTCCGGAAACTCGAACGGTTTGACCAGGTAATCGTCGGCACCCAGGTCGAGGCCGCGGATCTTGTCGGCCAGGCGACCGCGTGCGGTCAGCATCATCACGCGGGTGGCGCGGGTGCGCCGCAGTTGCTCAAGCACGCCCCAACCGTCCAGTTCCGGCAAGTTAACGTCGAGGATCACCAGGTCATAAACCTGTTGTTGGGCCAGATGAAGTCCATCGGCACCGGTGGCGGCTCGATCAACTATATAACCACTTTCTGTCAGTCCCTGATGCAAGTACTCGGCAGTTTTAAGCTCGTCCTCAATGACAAGGATTCGCATGGTAAGTCACCACTTTTTTAATGAGTCAATAATTAAGGTGGTCAGGAAAGTTGTTGTTTTTGTAATACTTCCGAACAAGTTTCAATGACGGCTGTAGGGCGTTTGTGCTGCTTTCCTACAGACGAATCTCCGTGTGAGGGCGTCAAGGTAAAGTCTGTAGTAGCTACAGAGTCAAACGTAATCCTCGATTTTTAGCCTTTGAAAGGGGGCTGCGACAGCGTGTCGCAGAAAAGCGCGAATGAAGGTGTCGAAAAATTTTCAACCCTCATGGAAACCAAAAACGGGCAAGCGCTGTTCGGCAGATTAATAAAGCGCATATGTTTCTTTGTATTGCCATCTTCGATTTTGGCGCCTCCATGCTAGTGCAAATTTAATAACCAGAGGCATGGATAACGTATTTGTAATGTTCCAGTCACCTTGTCGATAAGTTCAAAACCCTACCTTGGCGGCATCGAAGAATCTTGATTTAAAAGGAAGTGTTCAATTGCCCGGTTTTAGAGAACTGACGGCGCACTCACGCCTGAAAAAAACGCGACGGCGGGTGACCGCTACCTGCATGTTGCTACTCGGCAGCGTCTGTTTTGCAGCCGTTTCGTCAGCCTCGACGCTGACCCTCGATCAGGCCCTGCAAGCGGCGTTTGCCGGAAATCCCGACCTGGCGGCGGTGCAATGGGAAATCGATATAGCCGAAGGCGAACGACGCCAGGCGGGTTTGATACCCAACCCCGAAGTGTCCTGGGAGGCTGAAGACACCCGTCGCAACTCACGCACCACCACGGTGATGATCAATCAGCCGATTGAATTGGGCGGTAAGCGAGGTGCGCGAATCGATGTTGCCAGCCGGGCGCAGGATGCCGCTGGCATCGAGTTGGAACGCAAGCGCAATGCCTTGCGCGCGGATGTGATTCAGGCGTTTTCCAGCGCGCAGACGGCGGAGCAACGGGTGCAGTTGTCGCGTCAATCCCTGGCGCTCGCTCAGCGCGGTTTTGAGGTGGCGCAAGGACGCATCGACGCCGGCAAGGCATCGCCGGTGGAAGGCACGCGGGCACAAGTGCAAGTCTCGCAAGTGCGTCTGGAATTGAGCCGGGCCGAGCGTGATCAGGCCAATGCCTACCAGCAATTGGCGCAGGTGATGGGCACTGCGTTGCCGGCATTCGCCAACGTACAGACCGCCAACCGGGCGGTGCCCTGGGCGCCAATGCCGACCGGACTGCTCGAGCGTCTGAATGAGACCGCTGAACTGCGTCTGGCCAGGTTACAGATCGACCAGCGAGAAGCCTCATTGGGGCTGGAGAAAGCGCAACGAATCCCGGACCTCACCGTGAGTGTCGGCAGCCAGTACAGCGAACTGGAGCGTGAGCGGGTGAACGTCGTCGGGCTGTCGCTGCCCATTCCGTTGTTCAACCGCAACCAGGGCAATGTGCTGGTGGCTGCCCGCCGCACCGATCAGGCACGGGACCAGCGCAATGCCACCGAATTGCGCCTGCGCACGGAAATCCAGACCAGCCTCGCGCAGTGGCAGACCGCCGCCGGTGAAGCCAACGCGTTCAACCAGACCATCCTGCCGGCCGCGCAACGGGCCGTGGACAGCGCCACCCGTGGTTTTGAAATGGGCAAGTTCGGTTTTCTCGACGTACTCGATGCGCAGCGAACCTTGATCAGCGCCCGTGAGCAGTACATCCAGGCGGTTGCCGAGGCGACAGACGCCAGAGTGCGCATCGAACGCATTTTCGGTGATGCCGGCGTTAGCCGCTGAACCTCATCCCACCTTGTTTAAACAGTTGCTCGGCCGCGCAGCACACGGGATCCGTAGCTGCCGACCGAATGATGCAGAGGAGTTTCCATGGACAAAAAACTGATTGGCGTCGCGGTGGTGACCTTGGCGTTGGGGATGGGGGTGGGTGCGTTGTGGATGGGCGTTTCAGCGACCTCGTCCTCCGACGCTCATGCCGATGAAACATCCGGTCATGCCGAGCATGCCGACGAAGGTGTAGCCACCCGCGAACACGCCGAAGGTGAAAATGAAGAAGGGCACCTGACCCTAAGCGAGGAACAGATCTCAGCGGCCGGTATTCAACTGACCGAAGCCCGCCCGCAAGACATGGCGGCGGCGTTGCCGTTTCCCGGTGAGGTGCGTTTTGACGAAGACCGCACGGCGCATGTGGTGCCACGGGTACCGGGAGTGGTCGAGTCGGTGCAGGTCAACCTTGGGCAGACGGTAAAGAAGGGCCAGTTGCTGGCGGTGATCGCCAGTCAGCAAATTTCCGAGCAACGCAGTGAGCAGGCTGCCGCGCAGCGACGTCTGGCCCTGGCGCGTACCACCTACGAGCGCGAGAAGACACTGTGGCAAGACAAGATTTCCGCCGAGCAGGATTTCCTCCAGGCCCGCCAGGCGCTGCAGGAAGCTGAAATTGCCCTGGACAATGCTCGGCAAAAGATCAGTGCCCTCAGTGGCAGCGTGGTCGCCAGTGGGGGCAATCGTTATGAGTTACGCGCGCCATTTGACGGTGTTGTCGTGGAAAAACACCTGACGCCGGGGGAAGTGGTCGACGAATCCTCCGCGGCCTTTACGCTCTCGGATCTGTCACGGGTGTGGGTGACGTTTGGTGTTTCGCCCAAGGATTTGAACAAGGTTCAGGTGGGTAAATCAGTCACCGTCAGCGCCCCGGAACTGAATGCCGAAGTGGTCGGCAGCGTGGCTTACGTCGGCAGTTTGCTTGGCGAGCAGACGCGTACCGCCACCGTGCGCGTCACGCTGGAAAACCCCCAGGGTTCGTGGCGTCCCGGATTGTTTGTCACCGCGCGGGTTGCCACCGACAGCCGCCAGGCCAGGGTTGCCGTACCGGAAACCGCGATCCAGACCGTCGAGGACAAACCCACCGTGTTCGTGCGCACCGACGACGGCTTCGAAGCACGAGCCGTGGAGTTGGGCAGTCGCGCGAACGGCCAGGTGGAAGTCACCGCAGGGCTGGAAGCGGGCGTGCAAGTCGCCAGCGCCGGCAGCTTCGTCCTCAAGTCGGAATTGGGCAAGGCTTCGGCTGAGCACTCTCACTAACACGCTCCATTCGACGAGAAGGTTCTCATGTTCGAACGCCTGATCCAGTTTGCCATCGAGCAGCGCATCATCGTGCTGCTCGCCGTTCTGCTCATGGCCGGCCTCGGCATTGCCAGTTACCAAAAGCTGCCGATCGACGCCGTGCCCGACATCACCAACGTGCAGGTGCAAATCAACACCGGCGCCGCCGGGTTCTCACCGCTGGAAACCGAGCAGCGGATCACCTTCCCGATTGAAACCGCAATGGCCGGTTTGCCGGCGCTGGAGCAAACCCGCTCGCTGTCGCGTTCGGGGCTGTCGCAGGTCACGGTAATCTTCAAGGACGGCACCGACCTGTTCTTCGCCCGTCAGTTGGTCAACGAACGTTTACAGATCGCCAAGGAGCAATTGCCCGAAGGTGCGCAAGCGATGATGGGACCGATTTCCACCGGGCTCGGGGAGATTTTCCTGTGGACGGTCGAAGCCAGGGAGGGCGCGCTGAAGGATGACGGCACGGCCTACACGCCGACCGATCTGCGGGTGATTCAGGACTGGATCATCAAACCGCAATTGCGCAACGTGCCCGGTGTCGCCGAGATCAATACCATCGGCGGCTTCGCCAAGGAATACCAGATCGCGCCGGACCCGAAAAAGCTGGCGGCGTACAAGCTGACACTCACCGATCTGGTCACGGCCCTTGAACGCAACAACGCCAACGTCGGCGCCGGTTACATCGAGCGCAGCGGTGAGCAATTGCTGATTCGTGCGCCCGGTCAGGTGGCCAGCAACGAGGACATTGCCAACATCGTCATGGCCAACATCGACGGCACGCCGATCCGGGTGAAGAACGTTGCGAGCGTGGAAATTGGCCGAGAATTGCGCAGCGGAGCGGCCACGGAAAATGGTCGCGAGGTGGTGCTCGGCACGGTGTTCATGCTGATCGGCGAGAACAGCCGCACCGTCTCGCAAGCCGTTGCCAGCAAGCTCGAGCAGATCAACAAATCCTTACCTGAAGGGGTGATCGCTGTGCCGGTTTACGACCGCACGCACCTGGTCGACAAAGCCATTGCTACGGTGAAGAAAAACCTTATCGAAGGCGCGATTCTGGTGATCGCGATTCTGTTTCTGTTCCTCGGCAACATCCGCGCCGCGCTGATTACTGCGATGGTGATTCCGCTGTCCATGCTGTTCACCTTCACCGGCATGTTCACCAACAAGGTCAGTGCCAACCTGATGAGCCTGGGCGCGCTGGACTTCGGCATCATCGTCGACGGCGCAGTGGTGATCGTGGAAAACACCTTGCGACGTCTGGCCCATGCACAGCAACGTCACGGGCGCCTGTTGACCCGCAGCGAACGGTTTCATGAGGTATTTGCAGCAGCCCGGGAAGCGCGGCGGCCGCTGATTTTCGGCCAGTTGATCATCATGGTCGTGTACTTGCCGATCTTCGCCCTCAGCGGTGTCGAAGGGAAAATGTTCCACCCGATGGCGTTCACCGTGGTGATCGCACTGTTGGGCGCGATGCTGTTGTCGGTGACCTTTGTCCCGGCCGCCATAGCGCTGTTCGTCACCGGCAAGGTCCAGGAGCAGGAAGGGTTGGTGATGCGCGGCGCGCGTCGGATGTATGCACCGGCGCTGGCGTGGGTCATGGCCCACCGCACATTCGCCGTAGCGATGGCGCTCGGCGTCATCGCAGTCAGTGGCGTCGTGGCCAGCCGCATGGGCAGCGAATTTGTGCCGAGTCTCAGTGAGGGTGATTTTGCCTTGCAGGCCTTGCGCGTACCGGGCACCAGCCTGACGCAATCGGTCGACATGCAGCAGCGACTGGAAACCCTGATTTTGGAGAAAGTGCCGGAGGTGCAGCGGGTATTCGCTCGCACCGGCACCGCCGAGATCGCATCCGACCCCATGCCACCGAACATCTCCGACAGCTACGTGATGCTCAAGCCGAAAGAGCAGTGGCCTGACCCCGGCAAGTCCCGGGAGACTCTGATGGACGAGTTGCAAAAAGCCGCTGCGACGCTGCCGGGCAGCAACTATGAACTGTCCCAGCCGATTCAACTGCGCTTCAATGAGTTGATTTCTGGCGTGCGTAGTGACGTGGCGGTCAAGGTGTTCGGGGATGATATGGCCGTGCTGAACACCACGGCAGCCAAGATCGCCGCGGCGTTGCAAAAAATCGATGGAGCGTCCGAGGTTAAGGTCGAACAGACCACCGGCCTGCCGGTGCTGACCATCAATATCGATCGCGACAAGGCTGCGCGCTATGGGCTCAATGTTGGCGACGTGCAAGACACCATTGCGGTGGCGGTCGGCGGGCGGCAGGCGGGTACGTTGTATGAAGGTGACCGGCGTTTCGACATGGTGGTGCGACTGTCCGACGTAATGCGCAAGGACATCGAAGGGCTATCAGCGTTGCTGATCCCGGTACCGGCGCTGCTCAATGGCAGTGCCGACCGCATCGGCTTTATCGCCCTCAAGGACGTTGCCAGCCTGGATCTCGTGCTGGGGCCGAATCAGGTCAGCCGCGAGAACGGCAAGCGGCTGGTGATCGTCAGCGCCAACGTGCGGGGGCGGGACATTGGTTCCTTCGTCAACGAGGCGGGGGATGCCATTGAGCGCGATGTCGAGATACCGGCCGGTTACTGGATCGGCTGGGGTGGCCAGTTCGAGCAGTTGCAGTCGGCGGCCAAGCGATTACAGATTGTGGTGCCTGTCGCCTTGTTACTGGTGTTCGGCCTGCTGTTCATGATGTTCAACAATCTGAAGGACGGGCTGTTGGTGTTCACCGGGATTCCGTTCGCCTTGACCGGTGGCGTCGTGGCGTTGTGGTTGCATGACATACCGCTCTCGATTTCGGCGGGCGTCGGTTTTATTGCGTTGTCCGGGGTGGCGGTGCTCAACGGTCTGGTGATGATTGCGTTCATCCGCAATCTTCGCGAGGAGGGACGCTCACTCGGCGATGCGATCAACGAAGGCGCCCTGACTCGTCTGCGACCGGTATTGATGACGGCACTGGTGGCATCCCTGGGTTTTATTCCCATGGCCCTGGCGACCGGCACGGGTGCGGAAGTACAGCGTCCACTGGCGACGGTGGTGATCGGCGGCATTCTGTCCTCGACCATCCTGACGCTGCTGATATTGCCCGCGCTCTATCAGATGGCCCACCGGCGAGAAGAAGAGACGACACCAGGCATCTAGTTTCCCCGGTGGGAGCGCGCCATTGCGGATTGAGCCCTGAGCATCAGGTCAGGGCCGCGAGCTGTTCGATGGTTTGCGGAAAACGCTCAACCAGGCGGATCAGCGTCGTGGCTTGGGCATTGGGTGTGGCGCGCCCCTGTTCCCAATTTTCGAGGGTGCGGGTGTTGGTGCGCAGATACATCGCGAATACGGACCGGGAAAGGTTGAGCTGTTGACGGATGGCAATCACTTCTTCGGCGGTGATTGGCATCAGTTTTGGGAGTTGAACCTTGTGGGTACGGAGTGTGATCTTGCCTTGGCGCTCATCGGCCAGCGCGTCGAGGCCATCCATCAGTTCGGAAAAAATGTCACGTTTCATAGTGGGTTCTCGTGTTTATTTCAGCATCCAGTGCTTGTCTGAAGATTCTTTTCTGGGAAGGCGACAGGTCGTCCTGCTCGTTTTTGCCATATACGGTGAATAGCCAGAATTGGTCGAAAGCAGACCACCAGTAAAATCACCCTTAATCCACTGCGCTTGCCTTTGCTGCGTCGCTGGTCGCAGAAGCGAATCTTGCGCAGCCCACCTGTACCCTCGATGAGATCCCCCGCTTCAGGGTTTTTCAGCAGCTCCAACTGAAAGCTGCGAAACAGATCGTCATCCAGATAATCGTCGCGGTGCTTCTGGAACGCAGGTAATTCGATAAAAAGAGCATCCATTTTCTGTACGCTACCTACGTATAGTGTTATTGCATTAATCGAATCGGTCAAGGCCCCCAAGCCATCCTTTTCGTCCCTTCCTCAACGGTAGACACCGGTCAAAAAAACACCTGTAGGACGAATCGAAGAGTGTGGTGAGAACGTTCCGACGCCATCGCTGGCAAGCCACGCTCCCACAGGTTTTATGTCACATAACGGATATGTAATTTCGGCGCCACCGTGGCGAAAGGTGCGGATTGATAACCTGATCTCGTCAATTAAATGAGGTCTCAAACATGAAACTTGCCCAACTGAGTGCGCTGGTAATGGCGTCGATTATTTCCTCTGTCGCCTTGGCCGAAGGTGGCGGCGACAGGACGTTTGAAAGAATGATGGCGACCAAAGACCGAGCGATGGAAGCGTTTGTCGCGAAAGAAGAAGTGCGTGGTTCCGTGGTGTCCAAAGAGAAGAAAGAAGACACGACCAAAGACTTGTAAGCGTGTCGCACTTGAACAGGCCCGTTATCGATCTCGATGGCGGGCTTTTTTGTGAGTCTTCTTTTTTGGAGTAATTGCCATGAGTTTCATTAAAGCCTTGACGTTCGCCGGTGCGCTGGCGATGTCCTTGAATGCACTGGCTGAAGGGGGAGGGGACAGAACGTTCGAGAAGATGCTGGGCGCGAGCAACGAAGCCATGGAGAAATACGCTGTCGACCAGGGCAAGCGCGCACCGCGGATCAAAGACTATGAGTACGGGATGACGCTCGATGTGGTCAAGGTCGTGAGTGTCGTGCGGCCCGCCGCTGTGTGCGGCGTGGTGCCGGCGGCAATGACCTATGAAGACTCCGAAGGGCAACTCAATACGATCAAATACAGCGTGCTGGGCGCGTGTCGCAATCGCGGCAGTTGAACAGCGAGCTGCGAGAATCGCCCGGCTCATGTTCAGTGAGCCGGGTTTTTTATGGCGGTGATTTTGCGAGACAAAAAAAGGCGCCCCGAAGGACGCCAAAAAATTCACCTCTTCCAAAGGAGCAAGGAGCTTCTAAAGGTGAATGTGCACGAGTGCTGTTTTTACAGAATGGCCAGTGGGTACTCGACGATCACCCGTACTTCATCCAGGTCCGACTCGAACGCCGTGGCGCGGGTGTTGGCCTGACGCAGGCGCAACGACAGATCTTTCAGCGAGCCGGTTTGAACGACGTATTTGACTTCGATGTCGCGCTCCCAGCGCTTCTGGTCGGTCAATGGATTGCCGTCGGCATCACGGCGCATGTACACGGCGTTGGCATTGGAATAGTCAGCATCGGTACCGCGGGCGTAACGGGTCATGAACGACAGCCCGGGAACGCCGTAGCTGCTCATGTCGAGGTCATAGCGCACCATCCACGAACGCTCTTTGGGTGAGTTGAAGTCACTGTACTGGATGGAGTTGTCGAGGAAGATCGAATCGGACTGGCGCAGATAATCGAAGTCATCATTGCCGTTGTTGCGCTGGTGGGACAGGGCGACGGAGTGGGCCCCGAGTTTCACGCCGACCCGACCGCTCCAGATATTGTTGTCGAACTCGCCAAGCAATTGTTTGCCTTCGTCGGTGGCCTTGTAGTAGTTCAGGTCGCCAAACAACGACAGGTTATCCGCCAGCGGGTAAGTCCACGCGGTGCCTGCATAGTATTGATTCCAGGCATCTTTCAGACGGCTGGAATACAGGCTGAAACTGAGGTTTTTGTTCAGCGCGTAGTCGCCACCGAAGTAGCCAACCCAAGGTGAATTGACCGGGCCGGCATAGAAGGTTGCGAAGTTTTCTCGCATGTCGCTGGAAACCGGTTGGCTCATCGCATGCAGGCGACCGCCCTGTACCGATAAGCCTTCTATGCTGGTGTTGGTGGCCGTTACACCCCGAAAACTTTCCGGCAGCAACCGGGAGTCACCCGCCGCGACCACCGGGGTGGCGGGAAACACATCGCCGACCTTGATCACCGTATCAAAGGCGCGCACTTTGGCGGCACCGCCGACCTTGGTGTACTCATCCCGTGCCTGGCCTTCACTGTTGACCGGCAGTACATCGAACGAACTGCGGCCGCCGTTGCGACCATCTCCGGTATCGAGTTTCAACCCGAGCATCGCAAACCCATCGACACCCACCCCGACAGTGCCATGGGTAAAACCGGATTCGAACTTGCTGATGATCGCGTGTGCCCACGCTTCGGAATAACCATTGCCGGTAGGACTGGACTGGCCGTTGCGGTGATCGCGATTGAAGTAGTAGTTGCGGTTAAGCACGGTCAGGCTACTGCCCTCGATAAACCCTTCGGCTTTATCTTCCGCCTGCGCGACAGACGCCCCCGAACTGACAACCACAGCTAAAGCCGCCATCGACATTTTTGTATTGTTAACCATCAAGCACTCCTTGAGATCGGCAGAACTGGAACGTTCTTCGGCGTGGGTTTTATTGTTTGACTGGGGAGCAGGGCCCGCCCGAGTGGTCGCCGGGTAACATCGTTGCAATCTGCGGATAACGCGAAGGTGATGGGGGAATTACAATTTCGTCATGTGCGCGCTTTACTTTGCTTTGCTTTGCTTTGCTTTGCTTTGCTTTGCTTTGCTTTGCTTTGCTTTGCTTTGCTTTGCTTTAGATTTTGATTTTGATTTTGATCTTCTTGCCCCATGGGAAGGCCGAGCGCAGGTTCTGCGCAGTGGGCAACCCGGCATGGATGCCGGGTTAGCCGCGCACGGCCATGGATGGCCGATCGCGGCGGGCCCACGGAG
>Ga0247817_10000754_pt1 | contig 17268 bp, 6 predicted proteins | sample UWRJL212509R1_FD_178010 | JGI IMG/M metagenome (GOLD analysis project Ga0247817, IMG submission 178010) | Plant litter microbial communities from Arlington Agricultural Research Station in Wisconsin, United States - UWRJ-L212-509R-1 | ecosystem: Environmental > Terrestrial > Plant litter >...
GATAGTCTGCAGATACATAACCCGTATTCGCTTCCAAACAATTTGCATGTGCAGCAAATGTAAATAAGCATGCTTCTTCGCCCGATCTTGTTCTGAATTTTATTCCCCGGATATATGGATCCTCAGGTCCTCTGGGTCCTTTCAATCTGTTGTGTACTGCGTTTGGCGCCGCTATTTTTACGTAGGCCTGTTCAACAATTTGCAACCGCGGCAAAGCACCTGCAATGGATCTGTCAATTGCATTAAAAAGCACTGACACATATTCTTCCTTATACGATCCCGCTAATATCCGTCCTACAAGTTTGGGCTCCCACCCTCCTGGAGCAGAGTGCGTATGTGTTGCTGTTAAAAATACTTTCAGCGAATATTTTTTTTCGAGCTCCTGGCGGATTTTATCTTTCAGATCAGGAGGAAAAATTAATAGATCAAGGCAGATATAAGCAACGCGTGTTTTCCCATTATCAAATATAAACGTCCGCACATAAGTGGTGTCTTTAACAGATTTTGCCGGTTCCCTTAGTCCATAACCCGCAAGCGGATGGGGGAATGAAGCCGGTGTTAATGCAATTTTGAACCAGGAAGCTTTTAGTGTATCGCCTTTTTTTTCATCCGATGAAATACTGAAGGAATCAAGCTCCTGCATCATAGATGTGTAGTAAGGCATTTCTTTGTATGGTGTGCGATCTACGCTGGTAAACAGACAAAGCAGAATGCCAACGATGATAACACCGATTACTAAAAACCACTTTACACGCTTTTTCAAAAGTATTTCTTTAATTGAATACACAAGGTACATGAATGGTTAGAAAAACTCAAATGCTCAACGGAACGTATATTCATTCTAATATTGATTTGTTTCAGCATTTATTTTTGGTGTATTTGCAAATCAATTAGTTACTGCATTTGACATGACAAATATGCTTGCTTCCATTATCATTCCTACCTTTAATGGTAAAGATAAATTAATAAAGCTTTTGCAATCTCTGGAGAAACAAAACGTCTCCAATGTCGAAATTATTGTTGTAATAGATGGTTCAACGGATGGAACACTGCATTCTATTCAGTCGATACCATGGAAGCTGAATGATCTAAAACTTATTGAGCAAAAGAACAAAGGACGCGCAGGTGCAAGAAATACCGGTGCACGTGAAGCAACAACTGAATTGATTATTTTTTTTGATGATGATATGATTGTTGATTCAGCATGCATTGAAACCCACATAAAGGCACACACATCAAACCCGAATACAATTTATATGGGTCAGGTTATTGAGCCAAGCAAACCCCATGATCCTGAAATCAAGCTTTATAAAGACTATTTAAATCAATCCTGGGCAAAAGTTTTAGAGCCGTATAAAAACAATAATATAGCAAAACATCTCACCATCTTAAGTGCGCAAAATGTATCCATCTCCGCAACGGTCTTTAATAAACTGCAGGGCTTTGATGAACGCCTGAAGGATATAGAAGATTATGACTTTGCATTGAGAGCTAAGGAAGAGCATATTTCAATTTTTTATCTAGACACTGCAATTGCTATTCATACAGACTTTTTTGATTTTCAAAAATATGCAACCCGATCAAAAGATTATTTAAAAAACAGAAAGTTGGCCTCGCAATTAAAACCTGAGCTCTACATCAGCGATCGTATTTTAACACATACAATACCTTTTGGTCAACGTTCGATTTATGCTGTTTTAAAATATCCGTTGTGGTTATGGATCCTCGACAATTTCAATTTTTTCAAATGTTTGTATCCCAAAAAAATGCGTTATAAGTTATATGGCATCATTATTACAGCTTATATACATGGTACAAAAGACATATAGATGAATGCGTTATAAACGTCCGGCCAGATCGGGCTCAAAGTCTGAGTATTTTTAACTCAAAAAGTAGTGGCTGGCTATACTGTATAACAGACCTGAATGAGAATCCGTCATAATTCTTGATCTACACCAATAAACATCCATAAGAAGTCTGAATCGCACATTTCAGCAATTATTCATTTTTTTAGCTTCTCCTTACTTGATTGTAGGCTTTTTTGTACCTTTGTAGTTCAATAAATGAATCCACATGCTTAGTTGTTCTAATATCTCTTTAAAATACGGCAAGAGAACCCTTTTCGAAGAAGTTACCATCCGTTTTGCTTCAGGCAATTGCTATGGTTTAATAGGCGCGAATGGTGCCGGAAAATCTACTTTTCTAAAAATTCTTTCCGGAGAAATTGACCCTACTACCGGTAAGGTTGAAATGTCGCCGGGAGAACGTATGGCGATATTAAAACAAAACCATTATGAATTTGATGAGTTTCCTATTTTGGAAACCGTAATGATGGGCCATAAGCGTATGTATAAAATCATGAAAGAGCGTGAAGAGATTTACGCTAATCCTGATTTTTCAGAAGCAGATGGTATTAAAGCATCGGAGCTTGAATCTGAATTTGCAGATTTAAACGGATGGAACGCAGAGTCGGAAGCAGCGGAATTACTAAGCGGTTTGGGCGTGAAAGAAGACAACCACTACACATTAATGAAAGATGTAGATGGTAAGATCAAAGTACGTGTGTTACTTGCTCAGGCAATCTTTGGTAATCCGGATGTATTGCTTTTGGATGAACCTACCAACGACCTGGATGTAGATTCTGTATTGTGGTTAGAAAACTTCCTTGCAGATTTTAAAAATACAGTAATTGTAATTTCCCACGATCGTCACTTCCTCGATACTGTGTGTACGCACGTAGCAGATATTGATTACGCGAAAATTAAATTATATACCGGTAACTATACCTTCTGGTATGAGTCTTCTCAATTAGCTGCGAAGCAAAAAGCAGATCAAAACAGAAAGGTTGAAGATAAACGTAAAGAATTGCAGGACTTCGTTGAGCGTTTCTCTGCCAATGCTTCTAAATCCAAGCAAGCTACCTCTCGTAAAAAATTATTAGAGAAGTTGGTTATCGATGAAATTACAGCATCAAGCAGAAAATATCCTGGTATCCAGTTCCGCTCTGAGCGTGAAGCCGGCGACCAATTATTAACAGTTGAAGGCTTAAGTAAGAAGGGACCAGATGGCAACTACTTATTTAAAAACTTAACCTTTACAATTAACAAAGCAGATAAAGTATCAATCTTAAGCAAAGAGCCTTTATCGATCTCTGCATTATTTGATGTGTTGATGGGTATTGAGCAAGCTGATTCCGGAACATTTAAATGGGGTGTTACTACTTCTCAATCGTATTTCCCAAGAGACAACTCTGAGTTTTTCTCAGATGGAGATCTAAACCTGGTTGATTGGTTGAGACAATATTCTAAGGATAAAGACGAAAGCTTTATTCGTGGTTTCTTAGGCCGTATGTTGTTTACAGGAGAAGAATCATTGAAAAAATGTACGGTATTATCAGGAGGAGAGAAAGTGCGTTGTATGCTTTCTAAAATGATGATGGAGTCTTCCAACGTTTTAGTTTTTGATGACCCAACCAACCACCTTGACTTGGAATCTATTACTGCACTCAACAATGCCTTAATGGAATTTAAAGGCACGATGTTGTTCTATTCACATGATTACCAATTCATCCAAACGGTTGCAACACGTATCATTGAACTTGGACCAAATGGTTTCATTGATAAAACAATGACATACGAAGAATATCTGGAAGACGATCGTGTGAAGGTACAGAAGGAAGAAGTGTATAGCTAAGCGTTAGTTGCTAGTTGCTAGGTACTAGTTACCAGACTTTGGAATACGAGGTGTAGCAAGCAAGTATGAAATACAGTCCGCAGCGGCGGAACTTAGTACTAGGATGGCATAATAAAAATGTTACTCCAATAAATTAAAATTCCCAATAGAAAGTATCTATTGGGAATTTTTGTTTTATTGTTTTGCCATCGTGGAGTAGATAGTGGTTGTGTCTCAGTAGCGGCGCAGTTTTTGCCGCGGCGAGATATTGGTTACCAATTAGTGCGAAAATTTGCTCTATGTACCCATAGAGCATGGAGAGAAAGCTGCTTCAATAAAACCATGGAGCATCAGGAAACGGTGATGGTACATAAAACACTTCTTCAGTTTCTTTGCCTAATATTATTTTAACAAATTCTCTTTCATTGTTTCCAATTATTGGAATTTCAAAACAGTCATCATTCTCGCATTTATACATTTTTGATTCAATATGATTAAACTTATAAATAATTTTACCTACTTCATTGTAGTAAATAGAACTATCTGTTTTCATATCATTCGCTAACTGATCCCAATACGTATATCGCTTTTTGAATATTTTAATATTTTTATAATACTTAAATACAATCCATTTGTTTTCTGATAAACACTGAAAATTTACAACACCGTTTTTGTCATAATCGAAAGAATTTATTATTTTATTCTTATGATACAGACCCTCTTCTTTTAATTTTCCGTCTTTATAATATGACTTAAATTCGCCATCCGCAGTATCATCTTTATAATTAATAAATCCTTTAAAATTATTTATTGAATCATAAAAATTACAAATACCATTACGGCCTTTATCATTCCATTCGCATTCATATCTACCTTTATCATCGGAAGGGCCTTCTAGATATTTTTTTTTACACTGAATAAATAATATTGGTAAAATAATAATATAAAATAGTTTTACTTTCATAGTAATTATTTACTTAGTATTCCAAGTGTCTCCTCCCCAAAAGGTATTAGATCGTATAAATATTTTTCCTGAATCTAAGCCATATATACTTCTAGCAGAATCGGCATGGTAATGTAATAAAACGCCAATAGTATCTGATTTATGACGAGGATTATTATCTAATATTGTTTTCCCTCTTCCCCAAAAACCTACCAAATCATCCGTTGCAGAATTAAAATTCAAAGCTGCATCCCAAACACCGCTTCCAGATGCTCTCCCAACAGACGCCCCTGCCATTACATCTCTAGGATCTACAAGAACTTGAACGCTCACTAAACTTTCAGGCCTTGGTTGCTCATCATATAACTGTAGTGTTCCACCTGAAGAATAAAAAACATATCCCCCTATTGGTGCATAGACGTAGCTTTCAAACATATTCTGGGCACTTTTAAACCATCCGCCATTTTCCCAATAACTGTCATAGTCAGTAACAGGAGTCAAGACTCTTACATTGGGATCTACCAATATTTCATCAGCTAAACGAATCCAAACATCATCCAGTGAAATATAATCAGTAAATTTTCCATTTGATTGTGGTGTTGCTCCTTGCATTACGGCACCAGGATTAGCTTTTGCACTTGCTACAGGAGGACCATCTTTGCCACCATCCGGATCAACCATATTAATAGGATTATTTCCCATCCCCACATACGGAGAATGATACTGATTATAAGGATCTCTACTCAGCCATCTGCCAATAGCAGGATCATACATTCGCAGATCAAAGTCATTCCATCCTGTCTCGTCTTCTTTCTCACAATAATCTCCCTGGTAACCAAAACGAGATGTTAGGCCTACTGTTTCTCCATGTCTATCCGGCATTACTTCGCCAAACGGCAAGTAATCTGCCCACCCTAAGATATCTGCTGAACCATCCCCCTTTTTGTTACGTTTAATTGTTGCGCGTACATTGCCCAAATAATCTTTTAATTCATATGTGAAGGTAGCTGTTGATCCATTTTTATAAACAACACCAATACGTGCTGCACCATATACAGGAATTTCAGATTGCTGCAGTGTAGCAGATTTGGTATCATAAATACTTAACAGGCTTCCAGAAGCATCCGATACATACCAGGTAACATAAGACTCAACTCCTGTATTCGTATACGAAGTCTTTTTAACTTTTTGCCCTTTTTCATTGTATTCATATAAAGCGTCTAAGAGATTGGCTTCATCCCTCACTTCTGTTACCTGACCATACGCATTATATTTTACTTTTTTAGCTTTACCATCTCCCTCTGTCTGCTGAGTCATTTGACCGATCGCATTGTATGCATATGTACGCACACTCGTATAATCACTTAAACGATACAGTTTATTTGTCGATACAGGCTGTACAGGAAACGTTGCCGGATTATAGTAATAAGCATACGAAAAGGATGGATCGGTACTTTTAGATGTCGCTTTCCATTTTATATTTCCATTCGGGTCGTAACCGACTCCTACAGTATTTGTTGCTATACCGACATTTGTATTGGCAGCAGTATTTCTATACCCAAAATTTGCCGATGTTAATTGATACTTATTGTCATATTGATAAACATATTGAAAAGGGTTTCCTGCATTCAAATGATCTTTTGTCCCCCAGGTTGCGCTTTGTATTGTTCCATTGTATAACTGGCCCTGAGAAATATTTGTAGCTGCCAGATAAGTAACATTCGCATTACTATAATCACCATTATAATAATCCAGCCCCATACCAAATACATCCGGAGCAAAGCCTGCATTTGGTGTCCCCGATGCTCCATCTTTACCAGGATCTTTTGCTGTATTCAGTTCCGGATGATTGATCCCCTTTAACCAGCCCTGTATGGTATACACATAATCTATCCCTTGTAAATTTCCAGCCAGTTCTTTACGCTTCAAAGGACCATGGAGGTAATAAATATATTTTTCCTGCAACTTAACTACACCGTTTGCTTCTCGGGTTGATGCAGTCTTTAGTCGGCCGATTTTATCGTAGGTATAAATATGATCAAAGCGATCACTCGCATCATTCTTCTGATAAATACTCTGCAGCAATTGATGATTGGCATCATACACATAGTCTATTGTCTTAGAACCTAATCCAGGAAAGGTTTGAGCCATCCATTCCAAATTGCCATCGTTATCGTAGCTATAAGCAGTGGTATAACCGGCCTTGTTGGATGTCAATGATACCTGGTTCCAAACATTACGACTTTGTCTGGTGGCACCTGCCGAGTTGACTAAATTATATACATTTATTGAGCTGTATTCAACATTATTATAATCAAGCAAATAACTTAAAGAAACTAAACCGCCATTATTCATTTCCTGTTTGTCCTCCAAAATACTAATAACATTGTCCTCTGTTCCTGAAATATCACTTTGTTTCTGTGTTACGAACGATAATGGTGCACCATCCAACGTCTTTTTATACTCCCCGGACATTACAGTGCGGTTATATGCATCATAATTCACAAAAGAAAAACGGCCATTGGCTGCCTGGTCTGCATTTTGAGTAAAGCGCACTTTCCCATCTTTGGTGTACACATAGTTGGTTATACCTGCATCTACTTCCGATGAATATAGTAGTTGACCTGAAGCACTGTATTTATATTGATCGGTAAACGGGATGGAGTAATCTGTTAAACTGCTAATGCCATTCGGTGCTGTTTTAGCCACCATTCTGTTAGCGTCGTCATAAAAATAATATGCCCAATTTGTATAGTATTGTTTATAAGAAAGCGTTATGCTGCTGGTATTATAGAATTCATCATAATTCATTCCTGTAAATCGGATCCGATAAAACCCAGCGACTAAACTTGAAAACGAATACCCCGCTCCTGCACCTGAATAGACCACATTACCTGTTGTTAGATCCTGAATTTCAATTTTGGCACCTGAAGCATTTGAAATTGTTGACATTAATGCATGGTTTGCCTGTAAATGCAAATCAATACTGTTTTGACCTTGTTGATAAACAGCATCGTATCTGGCCCAATAATCAGCAGGCGGATTGGAAGTATTACCATTATATTTACATAACATTTTTACACGAAAAGGTTCTGCACAGCGAACCTGTATTTGTGTGACCGTTCCAGCATAGGTTATTTCAGGAACAAGTGATGGCGGTCCCATTGGGTATAGTATTGCTCCATCATACATATTAATAATTTCGACATTTGCTGTACCAAATACCCGTAGATTACTCATATTCCATCCTGTACCGGATAAATAATATGGGAAATTGCTGTAATATATATTAGGAGTTAGCTGAATACCGGAAGTGACGATTGCATTTGGCAGTAGAGATGTAGTGCCTTCTTTTGCGGTGGCTATTGTATTTCCGGAAAAATCTGTAAAAGAAATGCCACTCATACCATTCTCATCAATAATAATCTGCTTTGATGCTTTCTGTTTCATAGTAGTAGTTACAGCATCATTTATAAAATGTGTCTTTCGAAGCATTGCATAATGATCTAATTCATTCAATACACCTAGAGTAATAGATTTTGTTTCATGTCCTTGTCCCATCCTTTGTGCATCACCTGGACCCGCCTGTTTTATGACACCACCTGGTGCTGCATCGTTTAAAAAAGTTCTGCTAAATGGATAATTTGTATTAGGTACACCCGTTTCATGAGTGTTGTTTGAATTGTAATAACTCGCTAGAGGGCAGCCTGGATAAAAAGAGTTCGGATTCATAGTTGTTGATGTTCCATCCCAGGAAGCAGGCGTATAAGGAATATATCCAGACTGCGAAGAATAATAGGCTAATGTAAAAATAAGATTATAAGAGAAAGAGCCTGTAGTATTGGTAACAGCAGGTAATGTCTGCATTGTTGGCCTATCCAGATAATCATATAAAGGCATCTGCGCAAAAACTTTACCAGGATTTTCAGCATTAAATGACTGGGTTTGCAACTCCTTGCCACGGTTGTCATAAAATACACGGCTTTCGGAAACTACATCGCCATATGCATTAAAGGATTTTGTATCCGTCCAGTTCATTGTATTGTTGTTCGATGATAGTGGCGGATTAAAGCTCGGGTGGGAATATTTAAATTTTGCTACACGTGAATAAGTGCTCACAGATCCAGCATTGTATATATCAAAGGGCAGGTACACATTATGACTCTTCTGATGGATCATTGGCCACCAGTAGCTATATACATTATTTGTGATATTCAATCCATTGAGCGGATCAAGATCTCCTGCTGTGATGGCTGAATATGCATTATTGCCATCAAACATTCTAGCCCTAATAACAGAATTCGGATTTGAGTGATTCAGAAAATAAAAGCTGAGTACATTACTGTATTCATCCCAGACTGCCTTCGGATATGTTTGCCCCTGAGATTGGGCTGCTGCGCTGCCAATGACAAACTCACTTTTGATTTCTGTATTTGATGCATTAAAAATTTTTGCATATGCGTCCCAGCCACTGGAAGCCGTTTGATCAAGAGATTGCCAGCAGATGGCATACTGACCGGTCTGCTGGTTGACTTTAATGTAAGGATTCTGTTGGTCTCCTGTAGTATAGGTATTAACTGTGATTTCCGTATTCAGACTATATACACCAGTAGCATCGTCATAATTCAGCGCACGGCTCAAAATATCATACGTATTTGTAGCAGGATTCTTACTCTGATAAGTAAAAATGGTTTGAGCTGTTGATTGATTATAATCCATTGAAAGCGACATACCCTGATCTCCTGCAACGACCGTATTGACTTGCTGATCTGTACTGCCGGAAACTCTTGTCAGTGGAGTACCAAGCGGATTCATATTCAGACGCTGGTAGTTGACTTCTTTGGTACCATTCACTCCGGTTGTGGTAAAGCCCACGATTACTTCATTGCTTCGGGTATTAATTACAAAGGATGGATAAAACTGGTCGCCGGCGGTTGATATATTTACCAATAAGTCTGCAGCATTTGTCACCTCAGCCGTAGTTTGTGCATCTGTAATATCCAATCTGATTTTTTTGGCATATATATCCCAGTTACCATTTTGCATACCTCCCCACACGATTACAAAACTATTGTCAGACTGATGAATCTGGACGTTTTGAAAATACTGCTGGTTGGTTGTTGTATTATTAACTCTGAATGCATTTACCAATGTGTTCATGTCTTTATCCAGGATAGCGCAGTAAACATCTCTGTTGAGCGATCCTGAAACATCCGGCTCTGTCCATACATACACTTGTTTACCACTAGCTTCATGTATATCCGCCCGCATTGCCCGTATGAAACCCGGGAACTGGGCTGTAACCGGTGTAAATTTCTGGTACTGATCAAACTGACTAACCAAGGTTAAGGTCTGTGCCATTGCGCTGACACTAAAAACACAAATATATAAAAGTAAAAAACGAACCATTGTTGCCATAATTTTCTTCAAATAAGTGATTGTTATTTTAATCTATCGTACCGTTAAATCAGTAACCAATCGGACGGGCAAAATTGTAATTGTATTCGTTCAATTTCACTTCACCGTTTGTTGTCTCTTTATAAATTGCTTTTAAACGATCTCTGCTATCGTATTCGTACCGTGTGTAGCGATTATCAGCACCTAACACATGAGTAAGTAAACCTGTATAAATATCATAAATATTAGCTGATACACTAGAAACGAATGGTTGAAACCTGAAATCATCAACATATATCTTCCCCGTGGTTCCAATATTTAGAACACCTACACTAATTAATGATGAAGTAAGTGGTGTTGTAATATCCATTGTCATTAATACCCAATTTCCACAGGTAATATGTTTTGTTGGATCATACGTAACGGTTTGATATACAGGAACACTTGCTATACAAGAATAAAATAATTTAGCTTTTCCGACAACCGATTTATGTACCCAAACAGAAATGCGGTATGGAGCATTGTTTTGATAAGATTCAGATTCATTCCACATAGAATAACCAATTACTTGATTTGGTGGAATTCCGAAAGAAAATGAACCTGTATGTGCATTTTCATTCGTTCTGTACATACTCCCGGATACCTCTCCTTCTGTATAAGTTGACTCCTCAAACTCAGCACTCGAATGTGTAAATTCAGTATAGCGGGCATTGGTTGCAGAAGCAATAATATATCTTTGATTATCAGCAAACTTTACTGAAGTATATTTATTATTCAAGTCTTTTTGTTCTAAAAGCTTAGAGTAATTCGTAAACAGTGTATTGGTACTAACAGCTAGCCAATAGGGGCTCGTTTGATTTACCGCTTTATAATCAAAAGGAACATATGCGCCAGGGCCTGATGCAGGATATGTGCCATCCGGATTTGAATACACCGAATTCCACATATATGATGACTTCATACGCCACACTTTTTCTTTTTGAGCGGTCGCCCCATCTTCTATTCGTTCTTGGGTAACATACCCACTTCCATTAAATAAACGATAATTCCATTTATCGCTCCAAGTTGTTATTGAAGCAGACAACAGGTTTGCATTTTCAATCGATAAAGTCTTTGCTCCTATATCTGTAGAAACAGAACTGGCCCTGCTAATAGCATTAAAACTGGCTCTATTATCAGCGATGTAAGTGATAAACACCGGCAAACTAAGCCCAACAATCTTGCTGCCTATATGATAATTCATGGGTAATTTATTTGTTCCACTTAGTGTAACCAATACTTCATTGGGTGCTATACTATTGCCGGTGCTTGTTACAGTAACAGCAACAGAAGAAGTAGTATTCGTTTTCTTTAATGAATATGAGCCGGCAATCTGCGTTAACATATTGCTGTTTTGTAAAACATTATGCTTTAAACCCATACCTGCATAATAATTATATGCAGGATCATTTATTGAGATGAAAGTATTTCCATAACTATTTGTTGTTTGAGTTTCTGTTACAGCTCCTGTATAAAAATCAAAAGCTGTGTTTGAAGTTGTCTGACTTAAGCCTTTAGCATAATCTTTTTTTGTAGTAGACATTAATACCGATGGGTATTCAGACTTTACAGTTACAGAAGCATATTTACGCTCATTTGATCCTTCATCCGGATTCATACGACGCCCTTGATGAAATACTTGTTCATAAATGCCCTGCCCAGTTTCAGGATCTGATGTAAACGTGTTTTTTACTTCTGAAAGCAGACGGTTACTTTTGTCATACGTCTTAATGGACAGTAAATTTCCGATCTGACTTGTTTTGTCAGTTATTTTTGTTGTACGCGCATTTGCTATGGCATTAGGAGGATTTGTAGATAAGTTAAAAAACTCAATCATATCCGTATCGAATTGCTGAAACTGATATGCCTGATATGTTGGAGCATCTGTAGTTACTCCGTTTTTAGTTACGCTATTTCTAACCTTTACTGATCCATATAAAACCCCGGGAGCGATCACATCCTTTGCGATTGCCATAATATTTGCAAAGGCATTGTAATACTCTGCGGAATACTGATTGTGAAATGATGCACCCAGAGGAATGTTAAGGCTAGGTCCAGTTATATCACTTAGCCGCTCTAATTCATTAAAACACAATGGATCGAAAGCTGTACTCCCTGAAGAATTATTCGCTATATCTTTGTATTGATATACAGTCTGAGATGAAACCATTCCATCTGTAGTTTCTATTGATTTAGTTCTTAGTCCGCCACCATAATTTAGTTTTTTATCGGGAGCTAAAACGTATGCACCTAGGTTATAATAATAATAATAGCTGGCATTTGTGGGTGTAGGTATAGTTGGAGCAGCCAATATAATATTATTATTGTCCCTAACTGTAATTGTATTTGTATTTACTCCAGTGACTGTAACTTTAGCTTTTTTAGTTTTAGTGCCTTCCGACATGTTGGGAGGTGGTGATTGATAATAACCAGCAGTTATCAACTCAATTTCATCACCTATCTGGAATACTTCATTTATCGGCTGCTGTAAATCCGAAGCAGACACTTCAAATATAAAATCCAATGGTTCAGCGACCCACGACGTCCTGTAATGTGACCTCTGAAAAGGTGAATATGTGCTTCCGGAAGCTTTCTTCATGCAAAACTCGGGTTTGAAATTATAAATTTGTTTATTCTTCAGTACAACATCTTTATAATCATCCCCTTCATATTTAATATTAATCTTAGCTCCCGTAGATGTTTCAATACTTCTTAAACTCCAGCAGTCGACGCTTTTAGCAGATAACTCAGAACCTATCCTTGATTTATTTCTTTTCACGTATGGTTTAGGAAAATAATCCGATTTAAACATTCCCCATATATCATAAAATGAACTTACATATGCTGGATTTTTTGTTTGGCTTGCAGTGGTGTTTTTCCATTTGTCTGCTGCAACTGGAAGATTACCTCCTAAAAAAATTACATCGTAAAGAGAGTTAGATGCTCCATAGTAAGGTATTGCTTTTGTTAACGTCATGTAAAAAGTCTTATAATTCACTTCGCATTTTATAATATCTCCTTCCTGAAAATCATTAGCACCTCCACAATCTATCCGCCCAGACCTATCAGAAAAACCTATATCACCAGGACCAAATCCGATCTGTATATTTTGACTAACCGGATTATCCAATTCATAACTGAAATTTGTTGACGGCAACAATTTTATTTGATTACGACCATAAAAACTGATACTGTTAAGCGTTAATTTACCTACTGTATGTGCAGGTGCGGAATTATCGCTACATAGGTCATTATTGTGATTAAATTTAATGCACTTTACTGCAGCATTCCGTATATCGTTTCCTGGTGTCTGATATGATGGATACCTAGGATCAAGATCTGAACACCTTCCATCCAGATCGGCAACATCTAATACATTTTCCCATTTTACAATTGCTTTATAAGAATATGTTTGACCTTGATAATAAAAGCTATTGCAATCTCCTATGTCAAAAGAGTTTTGATTTTCTACTGTTGAGTGGCATTTTTTTAAATCATACCATTGATACGGTTGCGGAACGCTCTGAAATTTATCATTTTCAATTAATATTATTTCACTGAGCTTTAATGCTTTTACAGGCTTATAAATATTATATTCATTACTATTTTGAAGAGTTTTAGTATATGAATTATAGTCGTGCCCGTTATAACCTCTACCTTCTACTCCCCTTTCTTCCTTTATAAACAATGCAGTATGTGTTCGTGTACTTATTGAATTTAAGTAGTAAATTTCTTTCCCTCCCTTACTGTATGTAGAAGATCCATCAACATCAATGTTAGAGCCCACTTCCGGAGTTCTGAAACCATATCTTTCTGTCCATCTTCCGTAATCAAAGCTTACCCAATACCCCCAATCACCGGCACTTAATACTCCATCATTATCTTTATCAACATAATCCGGACCTGTCACAGCTGTTAATAACCATGTATATGCATATGGGTTGTAATTATAAACGTTTCTTGTCGAAATGCTATAAGCTACATTATTTGCAGCAACAGTATTCTGATAAAAGTCAAATGTATAGACAGGTAACGCATAATGATAAGTAACCCCACTTTCATTCGTAATACTATATCCCCCAATATTCTTTTTCACATCATAATTGACCAAGGATGAATAAGCAGTATTTATCCCTGAAGAGAATGTACGATTAACTCGTTCAAGAGGATCTATACATAAGGTATTAATAAAGCCATTGGTTTTTGCAGAACCTGAAGTAATTTCTTCATTGGTGTAATGAAGGATTTTCTTACTGCCGGAAATTTGTTCATAGGTTGGTCGATTATATGCATCAACATCTTTCCGTATTCCTCTTGAGTCCATTTGATCTGTGGTATATGCAGAACCTATAATTGGATAGGACATGTTCGATCCGGATACTGTAAAATTGCTGGGAGTAACTTTATGACTATTCGAAAAATCATTTCTAAACCTAAACATATGTTTTTCAATCGTAAATTGTCTTAAAATATCGGTTTTCATTTCAATTTGGTCATAAGGATCATTATAAATCTTTGTAAAAAAAGACCCGTTATCCAGCATCATTGGCTCCATAGACCCACTTAAGCCCTGAGCCATGACGGTATAATTATCATATGAAGCAACTGTTGGGTTTGTTGTCCAATCTAAATTACCTTGATTTGCAATGTTCACATTGGGATCATATAAAATGTTACAATCTAAACTTGCAGATCCATAAGGGCAGTTAGGCCAGACCGTACCATTTTTATCCGTCCAGGAAAGATTATTTGCATTTTTACTATTTAGAACACCATACAAACGGGTATCTGATTGTCCATGCATCCAGTATCTTGAATATTTAACACCCATAGAAACGTAAAAAGCACCAACCGGAAGAGTTAAACCAAGACCATAACTTTCTGTACTCATTTTTCCAAAGTTATCGTTATGACTAACACTATTAACTCCCGCAATTGTTGCAGACCCTTTTAAGCCTCCTGAACTTAAACTAACTCCCATGCTTGATTGAGTAAAGCTCGCATTTACCCCTAAAGACGCATAACTTTGCCCTCCATAAGACCCTACATTTAAACCAATACCAGCTTCTCCTCCACTAATTCCTACATTTGCAGAACCATATTGTCCGTCCCATGAATCATATCCAACTGATGCGCCAATACCCATGCTTAAACTTTGGTCCCCATTAGCGTCCCCTGCTCCAATTCCTTTTGAAACACCCAGACTTAATCCAAAAGAACCTCCATTACCTCTATACGTATCACTTTTCACTCCTACATCAACTCCTACAGAAACAAGGCCTGCAAGTGTTACTCCAGCTCCAAAGCTATGTTCTGTTGTTTCCCCCCCAGTCCATGAATCTGCAATTGTATATTTTGCATTGTTGTAATCATCTGCAAAATTATTAACGGTCCTGTTAATGCACCCCGGATTCAAATTCCATCCCAATCCAATCCATGAAGCTTCCTGACTAGGCATTATACCTGCATGGTATGATAGAGTTACAGGATAACCACCTTCGGGACCCGGTACTTCTAATAAGGGTATATTATAATTGAAATCACCTGTTGCGAGATCAACCATATCGGTTGTATCTACCGGCTCAAAGCTTGACACTTCCGGCGTTGTCGGGCCTGAGGTTAATGCAAATACTACTGTTGGTGCCAGTACTTGTGTGATAATATTCAATGCCATAAAAATGGCCAGGGTCTTTAAAAAATACTTCTTGCTGTACATAAGATTCTTATTCTAGTCGTGTGCGTATTTAATTCTTTTATGGGTTAACCTTTGGGGCTAAAATCAATTTGCTTTTGAAGCGTAGCGTTCGTTCAGTTCTTTCAGCACATCTGCTGTAATGTCAAGGTTCTCGCTGCCATACGCAATGTTGCCATTGGCTGCTACCAATACATACTTGCAATCTTTCTTCTTTCCGTATTCCAATAAAAACGTATTAATGTTGTTGAGCACCTTACCTATGATCTTCTGGTCTTCTTCTCTTGCCTGCTGCTCGATCGCTCTCTGGTAATCCATCAATTCCTGCTGACGGGTATTGATCAATTCTCTGCTTAGCTTCTTCTCACGATCCGACATCTTAGAAGATTCTTTCTCGTATTGTTCGATTTGTTTCTGTACACCTGAGGTTAGTGTATCGACGTTGGCTTTGTATGCCTCCATCTTTTTAGTATATTCTTTTTTTGCCTCTGCCATCTCAGTATAATCTTTGAGGAGTTTGGATGAGTCTACATAATAGATCTGCTCCTGAGAATTTAATTTAACAGCTAAAAAAATAACGGCTCCGATTAGTACAACATTCAGAGCAACTAAAACTTTAAATATATTATTATTCATAAAACTATTGTTCTTCCATATTTTGAATCAAAAATATAATAAAGCTTTTCTATAAACAAATGTAAATATTTTCCAATAGTATTTTAAATATAAAAATTATAATGAAATTAATACAATGTGTGCATAATACCATCTAAAAATAAAAAAGTGCAAAATAATCTTTATAAAAATTATCAGTCAATGATAGCTAGTGGATACTATATTAGAAATATCATTATCTGGTAAAAATATTTTGACAAAAAATGCCTGCTTCATCAAATGGATTTTATGAAATCCAAATTTGATAATTACATATAAATTATAAAAAAGATTGATTTTTCATCAATATCTAAACTTTCCCGGCAGGACAGAGCATATACAATATCCAGAATATGATAGAGCTTTCGGTGCATCATTGTGGAAGTGATAGATTTCTTACTTATGGCCCCTGAAATAAAGAAGTCCCGTCCCGATAGTTATCGGGACGGGACTTCTTTGTTATTTTATGGCTAAGATTTAATTAACTACAGAAGAAATCCTGTATTCAATTTTAATCCTCTTAATCGTGTATTACTTAACTACCAATGTAGATGTACCAATCAAATTGCCATCTTGCCAGATTTTCAATGTATAAGTACCGATTTTATACTCAGAACCTTTAGCGTATACAAATGTTACAGCTTGGTTTGTGTTAGTAAAATCAATTGTTTGTTTTTCAGTAAATGGTACTTCTTTACCTTCAGATGTTTTGAAGAAACCACCACCTAATGAACTATCAAACAATGGAGCACCACTTGGTTCAATCACTTGTAAGTAAATTACTTTTTTAGTTTTTGGAGCTACTTTGTTATCACCTAATGTGAATGTAAGCTTAACTTTGTCAATGTTTTTAGCTTTGTATTCATCATCA
>Ga0247817_10000759_pt1 | contig 17196 bp, 17 predicted proteins | sample UWRJL212509R1_FD_178010 | JGI IMG/M metagenome (GOLD analysis project Ga0247817, IMG submission 178010) | Plant litter microbial communities from Arlington Agricultural Research Station in Wisconsin, United States - UWRJ-L212-509R-1 | ecosystem: Environmental > Terrestrial > Plant litter >...
TGTAAAAAATTTAGTATAATTTTAAGACTATTACGTTTTAGTTTGTATTATATTTGAAATCAGATTAGTAAATAAAAATTATCTGTCAAAATTGAATTTAAGGGTTAGCCTCGGCTTTATAATAAATTATTAATTCAACTTTACCTTATATTAAAAAAAGCTTCGCCTATTGTAGACGAAGCTTTTTTTTATGCCTTATTTTATTGCACGGGCGGAGGGATTCGAACCCCCATCAACGGTTTTGGAGACCGCTATTCTACCCTTGAACTACGCCCGTAATTCAAGCCGCAAATTAAAAGCTTTTTTCTTTTCCGGCAATCATTTTTTATGCAAATTTGAAAATTTTTAAGCTTATAAGCGCTAATAGTTCATTAACACAATCACCTCCAAAGCTTTGTGAATTTCATAATTTCTGATCAGATTAGAATTTTCGCAGCCTTTTGGATTCATTTAGCCCTAAAATTGACACATAAAAACACTATTAAGCCAATAAAGCTGCCTTCAATCCTTCAAAATCGACTGTTATTTGTTCTCCTGAAACTAAATTTTTAAGTGAATAAGAATTAGAGGCTATTTCCTGATCTCCTGCAATTACAGCAAAAGGAATCAAACGCTTGTCGGCATATTGAAACTGTTTCCCCACTTTTACATTGTCAGGATAAAGTTCAACCTTAATATTTTCTTTTCTTAATTTTTGAATGGCTTGCGAAGCATACAGCGCCTCAGCATCTCCGTAATTAATAAACAATGCTTTTGATGTTGCCGCAACTGTTTCCGGAAACAATTGTAATTCTTCCAGAACCAAATAAATTCGGTCTAAACCAAAAGAAATTCCAACACCACTCTTATCTTTTAAACCAAAAATACCCGTCAAATCGTCGTATCTTCCGCCACCACCAATAGAACCCATCGAAACGGTTTTTGGCGCCGCTACTTCAAAAATAGCTCCGGTATAATAGTTTAATCCACGAGCAAGCGTTACATCAAGATCTAAAGTTGCAGTTGCTAAACCTAAAGTTGCCACATTGTCACAAATAAATTTTAATTCCTCAACTCCTTTCATTCCTTCTTCAGATTCCGCTAATAAATCTGAAAGTTGACTGATCTTATCTGCAAAAGTTCCTGAAAAGTTAAAAAGTGGCTGAACTTTAACCAAAGCCTCTTCAGCAATACCTTTTTCGATCATTTCTTTTTTAACTCCGTCTTCACCAATTTTGTCCAGTTTATCCAACGCCACAGTAAAATCTATCAATTTGTCCGAAGCACCAATTACTTCGGCAATTCCGGATAATATTTTTCTGTTATTGATTTTAATCGTAACACCTTTTAGTCCTAAAGAAGTAAAAACAGTATCATACAATTGAACCAATTCTACTTCCTGCCATAATGATTTCGAACCTACAACATCGGCATCACATTGGAGAAATTCTCGATATCTACCTTTTTGTGGTTTATCTGCCCTCCAAACTGGTTGTATTTGATATCTTTTAAACGGAAAAACAATATCATTCTGATTTTGCACTATATATCTTGCAAAAGGAACAGTCAAATCATAACGCAACGCTTTCTCTGAAATCTGTTTTGTTAAGTCTTTTGACTTAATAGACATAAACCATTTACCATATGTTTGCGAGGCAAGATTTTCTACAAAACTTGTAAAAACTCTAGTTTCTTTTATATCACAATCAACACATTCTTGCAAAACTTCTTTAAAAAAACCATCTTTAATATAATCTGATTTTCTAAGAGAATTAATTTCTAACTCAATTGCTTTTGCTAAAGATTTAGAATAAAAATTATAAATTTTGTATTCTCTATTTTCACTATTTACTTTATTAACTATAGATTGAATAAACCCCCTAGATAAAGTTGACTTTATAAGTGCATTTAACTTTACAGCTACTAAATCTTCGTCGTTTTCAATTCTGTTATTTAATTCTACTAAAACGTGTTTATAAATTGCTTTTATATAAACAATTAACAAAGTATTAAAATCTGAAAGGTATTCACCTGAATTCAAAATTTTAAAAATCAAACGATCACCTTCTTCTCCATATTTACCCATTAAGGTATCTGAATTTTCAAACGAAGGAGTTTCAATCGGCTGAAAACCAAAGTTCTCAAAATTGCTTTTTATAGTTTGAATAATATATTGACGTTTTGACACCTCTGCAGGCGAAAAATCTCTTGTCCCTTTCGGTATACTTGGTTTTGAAGCCATCTTTTTTTTAGATTATTAGATTTTTGGATCTTTAGATTATTAGATTGCTCTCTTCGTCTTAGATCTTTTTATTATTTTAAATTTCTGATTTTAGATTTTAGATTACTCTCTTTACCTTAAATCTTTTTATTATTTTAGATTTCTGATTTTAGATTTTAGATTGCTCTCTTTGCCTTAAATCTTTTTTATTATTTTTGATTTTTGATTTTAGACTTTAGATTCTTTTCAATATCTTAAACTGTTCTGATTTTAGATTCTTTGAAACTTAAATTTAAAACCTTCTTATCATTAACTGCGTGTTTAGAATATCTGATTTCTTTCAAAATTCTAATCGAGTGCAAATATCTTATTTTTTAAAATAAATAATGCTTGTTCGAAAACAAACTTGTAACAAAAAACGTATTTTCGTGACAAATTGGTCATGATGCTAAAATTATTTAAAGAAAATATCCGAATTGCTTTTGGTTCTATCAAAACACAATTACTGCGAACCATTCTTACCGTATTAATTATCGCTATCGGGATTACGGCTTTGGTCGGAATCTTAACGGTTGTGACAGCACTTGAAAATACTATTTCGACCAATTTTGCTTCTATGGGAGCGAATACCTTCAACATTAATCAATACGAAAATAACCTGAAAAATCGTGGCGGAAATGAACGCGAAATTGTAAATCCTATCATTTCGTACCCTGAAGCAGTTGCTTTCAAAAACAAATACAAATATCCGTTTAGCGAAACTTCACTTTCGTTTACAGCTACCTCTAAGGCAGAAGTAAAATACTTAGACAAAAAAACAGATCCGGAAATTACGATTGTGGGGGTCGACGAACACTTTATAAACAATTCGGGTTTAGAAACTACTTTAGGCCGCAGTTTCAACCAATTTGATATTGAAAACAACACTTATTCCTGTGTGGTAGGATCAGATTTTGAAAAAGGTTTACTGAAAGATGTTAATCCTATTGACAAAGTAATTTCGATTCGAGGTGCGCGTTTTAAAGTGATTGGTGTTTTAAAAGAAAAAGGATCCACATTTGGAAACAGCCAGGATTTACGTGTTTTGATTCCGATTCAGGTGGCACGTTCTTTATTTACTGCTCCAAACATTAATTATACTATGAGTGTAATGGTTTCTAAAAAAGAATTTCTTGACGAAGCTATTGATAATGCAACAAGTACAATGCGAAGAGTTCGTAAACTAAGTCCGGTTCGTGATAATAATTTTGGTATTGGACGAAGTGATGATTTAATCAACAGAATCCTGGGAATTACAAAATATTTGGGATGGGCTTCCTGGATTATTAGCATCATTACCATCCTAGGATCATCAATTGCTTTAATGAATATTATGATTGTATCGGTTACGGAGCGTACTCGTGAAATTGGTGTTCGAAAAGCTTTGGGGGCTAAAAGAGTTACGGTTGCGGTTCAGTTTTTTATCGAAACCTTACTGATTGGTCAGATTGGCGGACTGGTTGGAATTGTCTTAGGAATTTTACTGGGCTTTGCTATTGCCACTGCAATGAGTTTTGTATTCGTTATTCCGTGGATGGCTATTATTGCGGCTTTTGCAACCAGTTTTTCAGTTGCAATTGTTTCTGGATTGTATCCTGCAATAAAAGCCTCAAAATTAGATCCTATTGAAGCTTTGCGTTACGAATAATTTTAAGAAAACCTTAAATATTGCCTTTTATCATTCTGTCATTAGAATAAATATCTTTTCGCAAATCGATATTTCTAAAGTTCATTTTTTCAAGCAATTCAATCATCTCTTTGCCTAAATATTGATTGATCTCAAAATACAATTGTCCGTTTTTCATTAGATTTACCTGTGCTAATTCTGCAATTTTTTTATAAAAAACAAGTGCATCATTATCGTCAACAAAAAGCGCCAAATGTGGTTCGTAATCCAAAACATTCTTCCTAATCTCCTGTTTTTCAAGGTTTCGAACATAAGGCGGATTAGAAACGATAATATCAAAATCAGACTTTAGATGTTCTAATTCTAAGACATTATTCAACATAAAAGTTACATCGACTTTATTGTTTATCGCGTTTCGCTTTGCGGTTTCAAGTGCTTTTTTAGAAACATCAATAGCATAAACTTCTGCATGCGGGATATTCTTAGCCAATGTAATAGCAATACAACCACTTCCAGTACCAATATCAAGAATCTTTATTTTTCGTGGATTTGCACTCTTAACATTTTCGCTAATAATCCATTCCACTAATTCTTCCGTTTCCGGTCTTGGAATTAATACATTGTCATTAACTTCAAAATACAAACCGTAAAAATTTGTTTTACCAATTAAATACTGAACCGGTACTTCTTTTTTTAACTGCGCTAAAAATAAACTCCATGCCGTTAAATCTGAATTTGTAAAAGTTAATTCGTGATTTAGGGCTAAATCAATTTGTCGCAGTTTATGCTTATCTTCTAAAATCAAGTAGAAAAAACTTTCTGCTTCGTACGCATCGTAAAGCGGCGAAAGTTCTTTAATAAATTGAGTACGATATTGTTTAATTTTCATTTTAGGACTATGATCATTAATTTTCAGCTAAAGTCAATTGTATTCTTTGTTAGGCTTTACAAAACTAATTTTGTTACAATTATTTCTACAAATCTTTCAACATCCAGACAGGGCAAGAATTATGCCCAGTATTTCCCATTGGTGCATCTAAATATGCAAAACCTGTCTTTTTATATAATTTTTGAGCAGCATGCATAAATGGCATTGTTTCGATATAGGACTTTTTAAAACCAAATTTCCTGGCTTGCTCCAAACATTTCTCCATCATGGCGCTTCCTATTCCTAGACCACGTGTTTCAGGAAGAAAATACATCTTTTGCAACTCGCATATACTTGCATCTTCATTTGCTAAAGGTGCAATTCCGGCACAACCCACAATTTTCCCTTCGTGCTCCACAACAAAATAAGCTGATTGAGGCTTATTATACTCCTGAAACATCAAATCTAAATACGGATCTTCGTAAGCTGTACCCACTTTAGGAATCTCCATTTCATCAAAAACGGCTCTTATCAAACGGGCAACTGACTGATTGTCTTCTATTTTTATTTTCCTGATTACCCAATTTTGCATTTCTTCACTATTTTCTGATATTTCTACAAAAGTAAAAATAGTTTTTATATCCTTTACTTGCTAATTAGATTCACTCATTTTGAAGACCTAAACTCAAAAATAATTACTTTTGTACTGTGAATATACATGAGAAATACATAAAACGTTGCATTGAACTGGCCAAAAATGGTTTAGGAACTACTTATCCTAATCCGATGGTAGGCAGTGTAATTGTTTACGAAGGTAAAATTATTGGCGAAGGCTGGCATAAAAAAGCTGGCGGACCCCACGCAGAAGTAAATGCCGTAAATAGCGTAAAAGACAAATCACTCTTAAAAAAAGCAACTATATACGTTAGCCTTGAACCTTGCAGTCATTTTGGAAAAACACCTCCATGTTGTGATTTAATAATTGCAAACGAAATTCCAAATATCATCGTGGGAACGGTAGATCCTAACGAAAAAGTAGCCGGTAACGGAATTAAAAAACTAATTGCAGCGGGAGCAAATGTTGTGGTTGGCATATTAGAAAAGGAATGTAATGAGCTAAACAAACGCTTTTTTACTTTTCATCAAAAAAAGAGACCTTACATCATCTTAAAGTGGGCAGAAAGTCAGGATGGTTTTCTGGCACCTGAAAAAGAAATCAATCAGGAACGAAAACCGGTTTGGATCACCAACATTTATTCCAGACAATTAGTTCACAAATGGCGCAGCGAAGAGCAAGCTATTGTAGTTGGCACACAAACTATTATTGATGATAATCCAAAATTAAATGTTCGGGATTGGAGCGGAAATAATCCGGTACGAGTAGTTCTGGATCAAAGCAATCGCATTACGAAAGAAAGTTTTGTTTTTGACGATAGCGTAAAAACAATTGTCTTCACAAAATCTCCAATTACAAATAATTACACCAATACTTTATTTGAAGTATTGGATTTCGACCAAAACATTGTACCACTAATATTGACTGTTTTGTATCAAAATCAAATTCAGTCTATCATTATCGAAGGAGGATTACAGACCTTACAATCTTTTATCGATGAAGATGTTTGGGATGAAGCCCGAATATTTGTTGGAAATACTTCTTTCGGAAAAGGAACTAAAGCCCCGATCCTTTCTAAGAAAAACATCGAAAAAATATACATCGAAAAAGACGAACTATTAAACATTAGAAATCATGATTGATACTATCATTTTTGACTTTGGAGATATTTTTATCAATTTAGATAAACAAGCTACGATATCGGGATTGCAAAAACTGGGTTTGACGGAATGGACTCCAGAACTGGATCGCCTGAATTTATTATATGAAACAGGTGATGTGTCGCAGGACGAGTTCTTGGCAGGTTTTCAAAAAGAACTTCCTAACGCTTCTATTGAAGACATCTTGGCAGCATGGAATTCTATTTTGGCCGATTTCCCTTTGTATCGATTAGAGTTTCTGCAAATGCTTTCTAAAAAATACCGCCTGTTTTTATTGAGCAATACAGATGCTATACATATTCAGACTTTTGAGAACAAAAGCGGCATTTCTTTTTACAGTGACTTTTACCAATGTTTTGAGAAAGTTTATTTTTCATTTGAAATTGGAATGAGGAAACCAAATGCCGAAGTTTTTCAATACGTAATCAACAAACACGAACTATCACCAAAACGTACACTGTTTGTAGACGATAAAAAAGAAAACACTGATGCGGCGGCGGCTTTAGGTTTGCATGTATGGAACCTGCAAGTTGGCCAGGAAGATGTTGTTGATTTATTTGATAAAAAAATACTTTAGAAATTTACTTTTGGAATATCCTGATACTTTTAAAACCATTGCTTTCGAATCTGAAGAAGTCTTATTTAAGGAAAAAGGCAGTAAGTTCTTTGGCTATGCTTTTCCTATTGAAAACGAAGATGCCGTTAAACCTATAATTGAAGACTTAAAAAAACAGCATCCGCACGCTGTGCATTATTGTTATGCCTATCAAATAGGAACGGCTCCAAAAATAACGTATCGTGCAAATGATGATGGAGAACCAAACAATACGGCCGGCGCACCAATTTATGGTCAGATACAATCTTTTGGACTAACGAACGTTCTTATTGTTGTAGTTCGGATTTTTGGCGGAGTAAAATTAGGTGTAGGCGGATTAATTGCTGCTTACAAAACAACGGCACAAATGACGCTTGATGTTTGCGAAATAACAGAAAAAACTATTGATGTACATTTTTTAATCTCCTTTGATTATAAAAACATGAACAAGGTAATGCGTGTCATCAAAGAAAAAAAACTGGAAATCGTATCTCAGGAAATGGAAATTGATGAAGATTCCGGAATGCCAATTGGAAAAATTGTTACTAAAACACGAAAAAAAAATGCCGAAATGGTATTCGACATTTTTGATTTAATGTTTGAAATTGACGTTAAAATTATATAAAATCGCTAAAAAACACGTTTCGATTTAACACTTATTCTAACGTTTTGAACAATTCTAAAATATAATCTGGAGGAGCTGTTGGACGACCTGTTTTTAGCGAAATAAAAACCAAAATAAATACGGCAGTTGTTAATAACTCATTTGCTTCGTTGTAAATTGCGCAGTCAAATTCGATCTTGACAGAGGATTGACTTTTGAATGTTGTATGAATAGTCAGAAGTTCATCATAGCGCGCCGATTTTTTGTAGTTTACTTGCATGGATACAATTGGCAGCCCAATACCGCTTTCTTCCATGCTTTTATACGAAACTCCTTTATTTCTAAGCCATTCCACGCGTCCTATCTCAAAATAAGGTATGTAATTCCCGTGATATACAACCCCCATTTGATCAGTTTCTCCGTAACGAACACGCACTTGCGTTTGATGATTTTTCATTCTTTTTATATTAAAAAATTAGCTTTAAAAAACTTCCCTTACAACTTTATTTTATAAAATTTAAGTTCAATTTATTTTTTTTTACAGAAATTTGTTCACATATTTGTTATCCCGAAATACGGAATAAAATTGCTCCATTTTAATCAGGAGAATCTTAAACAATAATAAACAAATTTACTTGAATTTATGACTAAAACTGCTCAATCGGTATGGGAAAACTGTTTGTCCTTTATAAAAGACAATATTCAAGACCAGGCATACAAAACTTGGTTTGAGCCAATCAAATCAGTTGAGCTAACCGACAACGCATTATATATTCAAGTTCCAAGTAAATTTTTCTACGAATGGTTAGAAGAACATTACGTTAAATTATTGAAAGTTGCACTTACCAAAGAACTGGGAAAAAACGCAAAGTTACTCTATAAAATCAAAATGGAAAATACTTATGGAAATAAACAACCGTTCACTGAACAGTTGCCAAGTTCCAATAGAGTACCAATGAAGCCTCAAGAGGTTGATGCTCCATTTAAGAATTTAAACCCTGAACTTAAAAATCCATTTGTAATTCCAGGAATTAGAAATCTAAAAATTGAATCACAATTAAATCCAAACTATAGCTTTGACAACTTCTTAGAAGGAGATTCAAACCGTTTGGCCCGTTCTGCCGGTATGGCTGTTGCCAACAAACCAGGTGGAACCTCATTTAATCCGTTATTGATTTTTGGTGGAGTTGGTTTAGGAAAAACACACTTAGCACATGCTATTGGTGTTGAAGTAAAAGACAAATATCCTGAAAAAACGGTTTTATATATTTCTGCCGAGATTTTTACACAACAATATATCGACTCTGTTAAGAAAAACAATCGTAATGATTTTATTCACTTTTATCAGCTGATCGATGTATTAATCATTGATGATGTTCAGTTCTTATCTGGTAAATCAGGTACGCAGGACGTTTTCTTCCATATCTTTAATTATCTACATCAAAACGGAAAACAGGTAATTTTAACTTCTGATAAAGCTCCTGTTGACATGCAGGATATCGAGCAGCGTTTGCTGTCTCGTTTTAAATGGGGATTATCTGCTGAATTACACCAGCCAGATTATGAAACCCGAGTTTCGATCTTAAAAAATATTTTATATCGCGATGGTGTTGAAATGCCGGAAGACATTATAGAATATGTTGCCCGTAATATCAAATCGAATGTTAGAGAACTTGAAGGCGCTATTATCTCTTTAATTGCACAATCTTCTTTCAATAAAAAAGAAGTTACAATTGAGCTGGCAAAAAGCGTTGTAGAGAAATTCGTTAAAAACGTAAAGAGAGAAATCTCTATCGATTATATTCAAAAAATTGTGTCTGATTATTTTCAATTGGATATTGAAACTCTTCAATCTAAAACCAGAAAAAGACACGTTGTTCAGGCGAGACAATTGGCTATGTTTTTTGCTAAAAAGTTCACTAAAGCATCTTTAGCAAACATTGGTTCCCAAATTGGAGATCGCGATCATGCTACCGTATTACATGCTTGTAAAACAGTAGATAATCTAGTATCGACTGACAAACAATTCAAGAAATTTGTCGAAGATATCAACAAAAAATTAACGCTATAAACGCGAATCATGCCAGTAAAAATTTTAATGGTTTGTTTAGGAAATATTTGCAGATCACCTTTAGCTGAAGGTATTCTGGCATCAAAATTACCTCAAACTTCTTTTGTTGTTGATTCTGCAGGAACAGGATCATGGCATATTGGTCACGCACCAGACAAACGCTCTATTGCCGTTGCTAAAAAAAACGGCTTGTGTATTGACACCCAAAAAGGAAGACAATTTCAAACCTCAGATTTTGAGGAATTCGATTATATTTATGTAATGGATAATTCTAATTACCGCGATGTAATTGATCTTGCTAAAACTCCAGAACACAAAGAAAAAGTTCACCTTATCCTGAACGAATTATTCCCAAACGAAAATGTAGATGTTCCCGATCCTTACTTTGGAGTAGCGAACGGTTTTGACAATGTGTATCAAATGTTAGATGAAGTAACAGATTTGATCGCACAAAAACTCATCGAAAAACATTCGTAACCTTATCTCGTTTTTTCAACTTATAAAATAATCACCCATGAAACTTTTAGGAAAACTATATTTAATTCCAACAACAATGGGCGAAAGTGATCCTATGGATGTTTTGCCACAAACGGTAAAACGAACTATTGATTTTATAGATCATTATATTGTTGAAAACGAAAAAACAGCGAGAAAATCAATAAAAGGAGTTTCTCCGGAAAAAAAGCAATCCGAACTTATACTTTTTACCCTAAACAAGCGTACGGAACCCAGCGAACATTTAGACTTCATCAAACCTTTATTAGAAGGAAAGAATGTAGGATTAATGAGTGAAGCCGGCTGTCCTGGTGTTGCTGATCCTGGCGCTGTTATTGTAAAATTGGCGCATGAAAAAGGAATTCAGGTTGTTCCTTTAGTTGGTCCATCTTCTATTTTATTAGCCATGATGGCTTCTGGAATGAATGGTCAGAGTTTTACTTTTAATGGTTATTTGCCAATTGATAAAGACGAAAAAAAATCAGCTTTAAAGCATTTTGAAAAATTATCAGCCGATAAAAATCAATCCCAGATTTTCATCGAAACGCCTTATAGAAACAACAAATTAGTGGAAGATATTTTACAAATTGTAAATCCATCAACACATCTTTGTATTGCAACTGATATTACATTGCCAACAGAGTTTATTAAAACTATGCGTGTATCTGACTGGAAAAAATTAAAAGTAGATTTACACAATCGACCAACAATTTTTATTATACATAAAATGTAAAACGGCTTTCCGTTTCATTATCCCTGAAAATGTTGTAATTTCATTGCTGAAAGCATTACTATTATTAAAAGTTTTTTTTCACTCACAAAGTTCTAACTACTATTTTTTCATGAGTAAACTTCCTAATGTTAGCACGAGTATATTTTCGGTAATGTCTAAAATGGCAGCTGAACACAATGCTATAAATTTATCTCAGGGTTTCCCAAACTTTCCCGTTGACGAAAAACTTACGGATATTATAGCACGATTAGCCAAAGAAAATGTACATCAATACACACCAATGGCAGGTTATCCTCCTTTAATGGATCAGATTGCGAAATTGGTTCATGCCTCTTACAATAGAAAAATCAATCCGGAAACTGAAATTTTGGTTACTGCAGGTGCGACTCAGGGAATTTTTACTTCTATATTGGCTTTAGTAAAATCCGGTGATGAAGTTGTAATATTAGATCCTAGTTACGATTCGTATGAATCTCCTGTTCTTCTTTGCCAAGCAAAACCGGTTCGGGTAGCGCTAAATGATGATTACACACCAAACTGGGAAACGATTGAAAAAGCATTTTCTTCAAAAACGAAAATGATTATTATTAATAATCCACACAATCCTACGGGTAAAATCCTGACGAATGAGGATTTTTTGCAGCTTGAAAAATTACTTTCTAAATATCCTGAGGCTTTAGTTCTGTCTGACGAAGTGTATGAATACATTACTTTTGAAGAAAAACACATTTCAGCCCACACCAAAGATTTTCTTTTAAACCGTTGCATCATGGTATCTTCTTTCGGGAAATCATTTCATATCACCGGATGGAAAATTGGATATACGGTAGCACCGGAACATTTAATGAAAGAAATAAAAAAAGTACATCAATTTTTGGTTTTTAGCGTCAACAGTATTTCTCAGGTCGCTATTAGTAACTACTTAGATATTGTAGATGTTCAATTACTTGGGAGATTCTATCAGGAAAAACGCGATTACTTTCAAAAACTGCTTCAAAACAGCCGTTTCGAATTGAAACCTTGTGAAGGAACTTACTTTCAGGTTGCTTCGTATTCCTCTATTTCGAACGATGATGATGTGACGTTTTGCAAAAAACTAATTACCGATCATGGCGTTGCTGCCATTCCTATTTCGACTTTTTACTCGGATCATAAAGACCAAAAATTAATACGTTTTTGTTTTGCAAAAGACAACCTGACTTTAGAGGCTGCAGCAAAAAAATTATGTGAAATATAAAATTTTTCGAAATTTTGTAACAATATTATGCGTGCATCCTATTTTATTTAATTAATATTGTAAAAAAGAAAAGTATGAGCTATACAGATAAAATGTTACGCGACGACGCTTTAAAAGGCAAAGTCATTGTAGTTACAGGTGGCGGAAGTGGTTTAGGAAAAGCCATGACTAAATATTTTCTGGAATTAGGGGCTAATGTTGCCATTACTTCAAGAGATTTAGAGAAGTTAAAAGCAACTGCTACAGAACTTGAAACAGAAACAGGCGGAAAATGTTTACCGCTTCAATGTGATGTTCGTCATTACGAAGAAGTAGAAAATATGCTTCAGGGCGTTCTAAAAGAATTTGGAAAAGTTGATGTTTTATTGAATAATGCAGCCGGAAACTTTATTTCTCCTACTGAGAGATTATCTGCAAATGCATTTGACACTGTTATAGATATCGTACTAAAAGGTACTAAAAACTGTACGCTGGCTTTTGGAAAACACTGGATCGAAACTAAACAAACTTCTTCTACAATTTTAAATATTGTAACGACTTATGCATGGACAGGTTCTGCTTATGTAGTACCAAGTGCTACTGCAAAAGCTGGTGTGCTCGCTATGACAAGAAGTCTTGCTGTAGAATGGGCAAAATACGGAATTCGTTCTAATGCTATTGCTCCGGGACCATTCCCAACAAAAGGAGCCTGGGACAGATTGTTACCGGGAGATTTGGCTGAAAAGTTTGACATGGCAAAAAAAGTTCCATTAAAACGTGTCGGCGATCATCAGGAATTGGCCAATCTTGCGGCTTATTTAGTTTCTGACTTTTCGGCGTATGTAAATGGAGATGTAATTACAATTGATGGTGGTGAATGGCTTAAAGGTGCTGGACAATTCAATTTATTAGAAGCAATTCCGGAAGAACTTTGGGATCAGCTGGAAATGATGATTAAAGCTAAAAAGAATAAATAATTACAAGTGCTTACTAAATTCAGAATATTTTATTAAAACTATACTGATTGCACAAATCCCGATCGCATTGCTTTCGGGATTTTTTTTTATTTTTAACCATATCGATGGTATAATTTCAGTTAAGGCATGATTTATTTAAATATCTCACTGCTAACTTTTACTTCCGTTACGTTTATGGTTTAAATACACAATTTGTGTAGACAATCCACTTAAATTATTATTTTTGCGAAACAAATATCTAACATAAAATTATATGCTCATTATTGGAATTGCAGGAGGAACAGGAAGTGGAAAAACGACAGTAGTACATCAAATCATGAATGAATTGCCAGATACAGAAGTTGGCGTAATTTCTCAAGATTCTTACTATAAAGAAACCCATAATTTGTCATTTGATGAAAGAGCTTTAATTAACTTTGATCATCCTCGTGCTATTGATTTTGAATTACTTGAAAGACACCTAAAAGCTTTAAAAGCAGGTGAAACAATAGATCAGCCGGTTTATTCTTTTATTCAGCACAACAGAACTGATGATACGGTTTCGACGCATCCAAGAAAAGTAATGATTGTGGAAGGAATTTTAATCCTGACAAATCCTGAATTACGTGATCTTTTTGACATTAAAATTTATGTTCATGCTGACTCTGACGAAAGATTAATTCGTCGTTTAAAAAGAGACATTTCAGAACGTGGCCGTGATATCGATGAAGTTTTAACGCGTTACCAAAATACATTAAAACCGATGCACGAGCAATTTATTGAGCCATCAAAAGCTTTTGCAGATATCATTATCCCTAATGACAAATACAATACCGTTGCAATTGATGTTGTTCGGGCGGTAATTAATCAACGAATTTCATAATTTTTATTGTAAATTTATCCATAAAATAAAAAGTTACTTTTGGCTTTGGTCAATATCTTTCTGTAACAGTAAATTATAAAAGATATTGACTTTTAGCAGAAGTTCAAAATGAATACTAAAATGAAAAATCCATTTAAAGATAAATCCTGGTTGAAATTTTTAGGCAATAAATATGTCTGGGTTTTGCTGTTTTTTATTATCTGGATGTTATTTTTAGACAATTATTCTTATTTTGATCATCGTTTTCTCGACAATCAAATTCACGAGTTAAAGGACAATAAAATCTATTATCAGGAAGAGATTAAAAAAGATCAGGAGCATATCAAGCAATTAAAAAATCCTGAACAAATAGAAAAATATGCTCGTGAAAAATATTTCATGAAAAAAGACAGCGAAGACATCTACATCATTCAATTTGAAGGTGATACGATTAAAGCTAAAGAAGAAGAATAATACGAAAATAACAATAAATGGCTACTACCCTGTTCGACGATTTTAATTCGATTTCATCCAAACAATGGAAACAAAAAATTCAGTTTGAATTGGATGGAGCCGAATACAACGAAACTGTAATCTGGAACTCTCCGGAAGATATTCAGGTAAAACCTTTTTATCATAGCGATGATTTTTCAGCACCTGCTAATGTACAAACACAAGCATCAAATTTTAAAATTTGTCAAAATATCTTTGTTTACGATCTTGAAAAGTCAATTCAAAGAGCGATAAACAGTATTGAAAGAGGAGCTGAAAGTTTACGTTTTACGATTCAAAACGAAAAAATAGACATTCAAAAATTGTTAGAAACGCTTCCTTTAGAAAACAGAACCGTTTACTTCAATTTAGGCTTTATTTCAATCGATTTCGTAAAAATATTAGACACTATTTCGATTCAGAAAAAAGCGAATTTTTATTGCAATATGGATCCGATTGGTCATTTTGCAAGAGAAGGAAATTGGATATCAACTTCGGATAAAAATAATTTTGAAACCATCGATAAGATTTCAAAAGCCACAACCAATCTATCTCTAGTCAGTATTGATTTAGGTTTGTATCAAAATTCAGGAGCTAATATAACGCAACAAATTGCCTATAGTTTAGCTCATGCAAACGAATACCTGAATCGTTTACCCGCAATCTCAAATGAAATTGTTTTTCAGGTTTCTGTAGGAACAAATTATTTCTTTGAAATTGCAAAACTCCGCGCTTTAAGAATGCTCTTTAAATTAATTGCTGCCGAATACAATCCCGAAATATCGTGTCACTTACTGGTTACACCAACAAAGCGTAACAAAACTATTTACGATTATAATGTCAACATGTTGCGCACCACAACCGAATGCATGTCGGCTATATTAGGAGGCGCAGATGCTGTTGCAAATCTACCTTATGATGCTTTGTATCATAAAGACAATGAATTTGGTGACCGAATTGCCCGAAATCAATTATTGATTCTGAAACATGAAAGCTACTTTGACAAAGTAAACAATCCTGCTGATGGAAGTTATTATATCGAAAGTCTTACGACACAATTGGCTGAAAAAAGCTTAACTTTATTTAAGGACATAGAATCAAACGGAGGGTTTTTAAAACTTTTGAACGACGGAACGATAAAAAAGAAAATTCAGGAAAGCGCTGTGAAAGAACAGGAATTATTTGATTCTAAAAAAGAAGTTTTACTGGGAACAAATAAATATCCAAACAAAGAAGACAAAATGAAACACGATCTGGAATTGTTTCCGTTTGTAAAAATAAAACCAAGAAAAACATTAATTACGCCTATTATAGAGAAACGTCTTGCTGAAAAACTGGAACAGGAAAGACTTAAACTTGAATAAAATAAATTTCAAAATAGTTATGAAAGTAATTATTTTACATGCACAAAATAAGGAATATCAAATTCCTCAATGGCAAATTGATCAGGTTACAGAAAGAACAAAAATATATTTAAAAAATTGAGGATGATTTATATCAATTTTTCACACTTCCAAACAAAGTGAATTAAACGTATTCTAAACAACATTTTTTAAAATTGAGAAAAGACCTTACACATATAAAGTTAGACATTAAAAGTGAAAAATTAGATGTTGATTCACAAGATCAGCAACCAATAACGGAGAACTTTTTTACTGCCGAAGGAATCGAACTTAAAAAGACTTATTCTGAAAAAGATATTGAGGATTTAGAGTTTTTGGAATTTGGTGCTGGCTTTGCTCCTAATTTACGCGGACCATATGCTACGATGTATGTCAGACGTCCGTGGACAATTCGCCAATATGCTGGTTTTTCGACTGCAGAAGAAAGCAATGCTTTTTACAGAAGAAACTTAGCTGCTGGTCAAAAAGGACTGTCAATTGCTTTTGATTTACCTACCCACCGCGGTTATGATTCTGATCATGAGCGTGTTGTTGGTGACGTTGGTAAAGCCGGTGTTGCGATTGATTCTGTAGAAGACATGAAGGTTTTGTTTGATCAGATTCCGTTAGACGAAATGTCCGTCTCGATGACTATGAATGGCGCTGTTTTGCCTATTATGGCTTTTTATATTGTAGCTGCAGAAGAACAAGGTGTTGCTATTGAAAAACTTTCAGGAACTATTCAAAATGATATCCTAAAAGAATTTATGGTACGTAATACGTATATCTATCCGCCAACTCCTTCTATGAAGATTATTGCCGATATATTTGAATTTACGAGCAAAAAAATGCCAAAATTCAACTCTATTTCTATTTCAGGATATCACATGCAGGAAGCCGGAGCTACTGCTGATATTGAATTGGCATACACACTTGCAGATGGTCTAGAATATATTAGAACTGGATTATCAACAGGAATGACTATTGATGAATTTGCTCCAAGATTATCTTTTTTCTGGGCAATTGGTATGAATCATTTTATGGAAATCGCTAAGATGCGTGCCGGACGAATGATTTGGGCAAAATTAATTCAGCAATTTAATCCAAAAAGCGATAAATCACTCGCATTAAGAACACATTGCCAAACTAGCGGATGGAGCCTGACAGAGCAAGATCCGTTTAATAATGTTGCCAGAACTTGTATCGAAGCAACTGCCGCTGCTTTTGGAGGAACACAATCTTTGCATACAAATGCTCTTGATGAAGCAATAGCTTTACCG
>Ga0247817_10000761_pt1 | contig 17178 bp, 12 predicted proteins | sample UWRJL212509R1_FD_178010 | JGI IMG/M metagenome (GOLD analysis project Ga0247817, IMG submission 178010) | Plant litter microbial communities from Arlington Agricultural Research Station in Wisconsin, United States - UWRJ-L212-509R-1 | ecosystem: Environmental > Terrestrial > Plant litter >...
CGGCGTCTGGTTGGTGAGGACTGTCACCTCCTGCCCCGCATCGGCCCGCGGCACTTCCTTGCCGCCGACCACAAGCGCAACCACCCGGCCTTCGCCTTCGGTGCTGGCATAGCCGGTGAATTCGGTCGCGCCTTCACGTTCGGCGATGTCGAACCACAATTCGCCATCCGCCGCCGCGCCGGAGCCTTTCCACGCCGCCCGAGCAGCGGCTTTTTGCAGTGCCATCGCGCTGTCAAACCCGGCGCGGTCCACGCCGATGCCGCGCGCCCGCAGCGCATCCTCGGTCAAATCGTAAGGGAAGCCGAAAGTGTCATACAGCTTGAATGCTGCTTCGCCCGGCAAACTCGCGCCTTCGCTCAACTCGGCGGTTTCTTCGTCGAGCAGCCGCAGCCCTTTTTCGAGCGTCTGGCGGAAGCGAGTCTCTTCGCGTTCGAGCACTTCGGTGATCAGCGCCTGAGCGCGACCGAGTTCAGGATAGGCCTGTCCCATTTCGCCCACCAGCGATGGCACCAAGCGGTGCATCAGCGGCTTTTCCGCACCGAGCAAATGCGCATGGCGCATCGCGCGGCGCATGATCCGGCGCAGCACATATCCGCGCCCTTCGTTGGACGGCAGCACGCCGTCCGCAATCAGGAAGCTAACCGAGCGCAAGTGATCGGCGATCACCCGGTGGCTGGCGAGGCTTTCGCCTTCCGCCTTGGCTTGCACCAGATCTTCGCTGGCGGAAATCAACGTACGGAAAGTATCCGTTTCGAACACATTATGCACGCCCTGCAATACAGTGGCGATGCGTTCGAGGCCCATGCCGGTGTCGATGCTGGGGCGCGGCAGGTCGCCGACGATCTGATCTGCTTCCTGAAGGTGTTGCATGAACACCAGGTTCCAGATTTCCACGAACCGGTCGCCGTCCTCATCCGGCGAGCCGGGAGGGCCACCCGCGATGTGCGGGCCGTGATCCCAGAAAATTTCGGAGCATGGCCCGCACGGGCCGTCCGATCCCATCGCCCAGAAATTATCCTTGGTGGCGATGCGGATGATGCGTTCTTCAGGAAGCCCGGCGATGCGCTTCCACAGTGAGGCCGCCTCGTCATCCGTGTGATATACGGTGACGGTCAGCCGGTCTGCCGCGAGCCCGAGTTCACGCGTGACCATGCCCCACGCCAGTTCAATCGCGCGTTCCTTGAAATAGTCGCCGAAGCTGAAATTTCCGAGCATTTCAAACAAGGTAAGGTGGCGCGCAGTGTAGCCGACATTGTCCAGATCGTTATGCTTGCCGCCCGCGCGCACGCATTTCTGGCTGCTCGCCGCGCGCGGTGCAGGCGGGGTTTCGAGGCCGGTGAACACGTTTTTGAACGGCACCATGCCCGCGTTGACGAACATCAGCGTTGGGTCATTATACGGCACCAGCGGCGCGGATGGCACTACACGGTGATCGGCGTCCGCGAAATAATCGAGGAAAGCGCGGCGGATATCGTTGGTCGAATGCATGGCGCCGAGTTAGGACGTGTGCACGCAGGCGACAAGCGCTTGTGTCACTGTTGCAACCGTAATTGCGCAAAAGTGTGGCAAGCGCGGCCTACCGGGCCCCATCAAACCCTCTGCGCAGTCACGATCCACGCGCCCGCGAGCAGCGAAACCACGTTTTCGTGGCAATTGCGGGTGGCCAAGGTACGAACCCGATCCAGAAACCGTGCGCGCGCCGCTTCGTCCATTTCGCGGGCAGCGCGGGCAGCGGGGCCGATCAGGCGAAAATAGGTGGTCGCCTCCTCAATCGCGTTTTCGCCGAACCCGGCAATCATCGGGAAATCGACCTCGGTAAACTCGATATCGCGCCATCCGCCTGCTTGGAGAATAGCGGCAACGCGGTCGCGGTCGGCAAAGGCGAACGGGCCAGGAGCAAACGGGTCGGACGGGGCGGGTGTCTGCGGCAAAAGCGTGAGCACTTCGGTGAAGAACGGGTTGGCAGCGGGCGCGCGGAAGCAGGAGAAAGTGAGCTGGGCAGCAGGCGCGGCGAGCTCTGCGAGGTTGGTGAAGGCGGCGGGTGGATCTTCGAAAAACATCACGCCGTGGCGCGAAATCAGCAGATCGGGCGCAAATTCCGGTTCTGGCCGCCAGTTCGCCGCGTCCTCGCAAACGAAACTGGTATTGGCCAGATGCTCGCCGCGTTCACGCGCGACAGCGATCAATTGCGGAGAAACATCCACGCCGAGCACCGCCGCACGGGGATTCCCGCGAGCAATTGCGAGCGACAATTCCCCGGCGCCGCAGCCGATATCGAGCATCTGCTGCAGCGATTGCCCGCGCAGTGTGGCGAGTAAGCGTTCGGTCAACTGGAAGAAACTGCGGTCCGTCCGGCGCCACTCGGCGGCCCATGTCTTGCCGGCATCGCCCAGCCATTCGCTCATTTCCACGGCGTCATCTCCCCTGATGAACGGCCAGACCTGAGCGCTAGCCCAAGTCTGGCCGATTTTTTAGCATCGGGTGACTGCCGGGACCAGCGCAAACCCTGTCTTTGTGCAGGTAGCGCCGCTGGTTTGTTCAGTTAGTGCCGGTAGCTGCTGCGCCCAATTGCTCGGCCACTTTCGCGCGAGCCTGATCATTGTGAGTCGCTACGGTGGAGACGACTTCGCCATCGTCATTTAGCAACACCGCCTCGTCAGCCGTACCGACGCGGGCAAGGCGAACCACAAGCGGGCGCGGCGAGAGGAAGCGGTTCGATCCGTTGCCGTTATCGACCAGTACCCCGACAATCCCGCCTGCAAGTACGTTGCCAACTGTGGCAATCCCCATCTTGCTTTCCACCAGAACATAAACCGGCTTGAAGCCCTCGTTCACGATATCGACACGGACGTGATTGGCGCGGCGCAATTCGCGCTCGCACGGGGTCACGCAGCCTACGGTTTGTCCCGAGAAAGTGACCGCCGCTCCAGTCGGATCGGAATCGACTAGATAGTCGACATTCGTTCCGTTCATCACGGTCGCGCAGCCGGTCAGCGACAAGCCGACCACGCCCACAAAGGCGATATTCTTGAATTTCATGATTTTCCCCAAACCCGCCAAATATTATGCTCCGATTACATCGAAACACGGGCGACGGCGTACGGGATAATAAATGATTCGCAAAGTATAATTGAAAATTACAATTAAGGTATAATACTTGCCGCTAACCACTTGCTCACAAACGAAACCGGCGCGCATCGGGGGATGCGCGCCGGTTCCGGTTTGGTGGATCACCCCCGACTAAGGGCGCGATCTGCCTGAGGATCAGTCTTCCGAGTCCGCGTCCGGGCCCGTCATCATCTCCTCGGCGACAGCGTCGGTCCGGCTACGGATCGCAGCTTCCAACTTGTCGCAAAGTTCGGTGTTTTCCTTGAGGAAAGTCTTGGCGTTTTCGCGGCCCTGGCCAATGCGAATACTGTCATAGCTGAACCAGCTACCCGACTTTTCCACTACGCCTGCCTTGACCCCAAGATCGAGAATCTCGCCGATCTTGGAAATGCCTTGGCCGTACATGATATCGAATTCGACCTGCTTGAACGGCGGGGCGACCTTGTTCTTGACCACTTTCACGCGGGTGGTGTTGCCGACGATTTCATCGCCGTTCTTGATCTGGCCGGTGCGGCGGATATCCAGCCGGACCGAGGCGTAGAACTTGAGCGCGTTGCCGCCGGTGGTGGTTTCCGGGTTGCCGTACATCACGCCGATTTTCATGCGCAGCTGGTTGATGAAGATCACCATACACTTGGAACGGCTGATCGAGCCGGTCAGCTTGCGCAGTGACTGGCTCATCAGCCGGGCTTGCAGGCCGACATGGGTATCACCCATTTCCCCTTCGATTTCAGCGCGCGGCACCAGAGCCGCAACCGAATCGACCACCAGCACGTCAATCGCGTTGGAACGCACCAGCGTATCGACGATTTCGAGGGCCTGTTCGCCGGTATCGGGCTGTGAGACGATTAACTCGTCAATATTAACACCCAGCTTCTTGGCATAGACCGGATCGAGCGCATGTTCCGCATCGACGAAAGCGACTGTGCCGCCATTCTTCTGTGCTTCAGCAAGCACATGCAGCGCGAGGGTGGTTTTGCCCGAGCTTTCGGGGCCATAAATTTCGATTACGCGACCCTTGGGCAATCCGCCCACGCCGAGTGCGATATCAAGGCCGAGCGAGCCAGTGGAGATTACTTCCACCTGCATCGTTTCCTTGCTGCCCAGCCGCATGGCGGAGCCTTTGCCGAATGCGCGATCAATCTGCGCGAGTGCTGCTTCCAGCGCCTTCTGACGGTCCACGGTCTTGCGATCCTCTTCAACAAGCTTCAGTTGGGTTGCCATGACACGGTCTCCGTCAGTTCGCCAGTGACACGGCCTTCTTGTCACCGAGGCCTTTGTACCGCGTATGTTCCAATAGAACAAGAGTGGAACGAAAGTTTTTTCCTACACGCAGGAATTATGCCTGATTCGGTCAACTTTCGGGTCGGCGAACCTGCCATGCCACTTCGCGCGAGCCATTGGCTGGCACGGTGATTTCCGCGATTCGCTGGCCATCTTTCAGCACCGTACGAATCCCGCGTAACTGCGATTGCAACGGCGATCCGAGGTCCAGCCGCAGCACTACCGGCGCGGGGTTGGCGTTGGTGAAGGTGGCGCCCGCCTGCGACCACCGGGGGGCGTTCATATCGCCCGCAATGGAGCACCGGCTGAATACCTGTGCGCTTTGCCCTAAAGTCAGTTCCACATCCTGCCCGCTGGCATAATCGCGGATCGTCTCTTCACCCACCAACAGTTCGCGTTCGAACAGCACGACCTGCCCGGTGGGCAGCGCCACGCCGAGGCCGTGTTCTTCGTCGTTCACCGTGGTCAGCAGCATTCCGGCGGCAACCCAGGTGCCCTCGCTGCCCCACGGATTGCACGAGGCGATGTAGAGCATACGGCCTTCGACATTTTCGCGCCGCAGAAAGGCGATCTGTTTGAGGCTTTGCGCGGCCACGGTGACTTGTTCGGGCACACGGTACAGCTTGAGGTCGCCGAGGTTTTCTTCGGTGGCAACCATCCCCGCTTCCATCGTGACCATAGGTGCGGGTGCGGGCATCATCATTGCTTCAACGCGCCTGCCGGTGACGACAATTTGTTCGCCGTCCTTATCCATCCAGGATGGATAAGGACTATGACTGTACTCGGGCACCGGCGATCCGGTGGCCGTGCTGCCGAAGGGGTAACACGTGAGTTGCAGCGGGCGCGCTTCCGGCGGATCGGACAGGTTTTCGAAATCGCTCACTACATTAAGCGTGCCTGCCACGGCCATAAGTTCGGCGTTTTCAAAGCTCTGGTTGTTATCGTTGAGGATCGTCAGCCAACTGGTGAGATCGAAGCGCACATCGCCGTCAGGCGCATTGCCGGGAGCATCATCGCGCATTGTCGCGACGTAATTTGCCTCCCAATCGAAGCCCCACGCCAGATAGCTGAGCGTGACGGCATAGGTGCCGCCAGTGTCATCGCGCGTGTCGATTGAGAAAACCGGTTCGGACGAGAGGCCCGCCGGAACACGGTCAAAATCCAGCCTTTCGGGCACGCCGGAACAGCGCACTGCCTCGAACCCGGTTTCGGTTTGCAGCACCAATCCCCCGTCCGCACGGGTGCGGATGATGGCGCTGGTGGTGACTTCTTCGCCGCTGCCGGGAGCCGTGCGGGTGACGCGGACGCGGTTGCCGAGCGTTCCGTCCACCAGCGCGGCGGGGCTGAGCAAATCGGCGTTGCGGTTCTTCTCGATGGTTCCACCGGGCAGGCCGGTGACGATGGCGCTGACGGCGACCATGCCTTCCGCGACGCCGGTAAAGCGAATGGTCGATTCGCCGGGCGGGAGGGTGACTTGGCGCGTTTCGCTGATCATCGCGAAGCCGCGCGGCCAGTCACGCTGCATCCGGCCGCCGGCGCTGCGGTTAGGGTCGCGGTAGATGGTCACGGCTTGGGCTGTGGGCGCGGAGGCTTCCACGGCGGGGCGGTTTTGGGCGTTGGCGGGGGTGATCCCGCCCCACAGCATCGTCAATCCCGCGACCCGAAGGGCGAGGCGAAATTTAGGAGGATGGCGCACCGCCCTACCCCTCAGTATTTCGTCTCGTAAGTCACCCGCACAACCCGTGTGCCGTTCGCGGGAACGGACACACGATATAGCCTGCTGCTCGCGTTGAGCTGTTCGCCCACCACATCCTCGCTCACCACGCGGTAATCCTGCGCCCACCAGCCGTGATCAAGCCCGGCCTGCGTCAGTTCAACCTCGACAGCTTCGGGCTTCGCATTGGTGAAGGTGTAGCGCATGGTCGTACGGTAGTAATCCACCGCGCGGTCCACCTCGACCTCGCGCACGACCTGCCCGGCTTCGATTACCCGGTAGCGGGCGCTGCGTTCGTATTCGGCGGCAGTTATTTCGGCGCGGCTTTCCACTTCGGCTTGCACGAACACGTCGAATGCAGCCCCGGTGGTAAGCGATAGCACGCTGCCCATCGGGGTGTGGCCGATGCCGTTTTCGCCGATGAATTGCGGGCTGCCTTCAGCATCGCGCTGATAGAACCGCACCGTTCCAGCGGGTAGCGCATCGCCCAAGCCGCCCTCACGCGATGACGAGAAGCTGATCGCGGTAGCCACATTCTGCGGGTCGCTGTCGCTGCCCAGCCAGCCACGCGAGGTGCTGTAAGTCCGGCGCGCCGGCACGGCCTGAACGTCGAGGAAACTTACCTGCTTGGTCTGGTTGTTGGCAATCGTGGTGCGCGCCTCGATTGGGTAAAGGTAGAAATCGCCCAGCCGTTCACGGTCGGCGGTTTCGGTTCCGGGGGTGATCAGTTCGGGCCGTGATGATTGCGGAACACGCCGCGTGGTGGGCCGCGCACCGCTGCTGACATTCCCCGCCACCAGCAGCGTATCGGCCTGTGTGAAGGTGGTGCCGGTGGTATTGGTCAGCGTGACCCAGCCTTGCATATCCACCGTGCCGCGCGCTTCATCGAACAGCGCCACGTAGTCGGACGACCAGCCCAGCCCGCCGGTGAGGTAGCGGATCGAAGCAGGGCGGACCCCGGCGCGGGCGCTATCGAGCGACACTGACAGCGTGGGCCGCGCGCGCAGGTTGGGCGGCACCCGGTCGAAAATCACCCGCACCGGCAGGCCGTCATCGCGCAGCACTTCTATGCGATCGTTCACCCGGATCACCACACCGCCAACGGTGGAGAGCACTTCAGCGCGTTGCAGCGTTTCTGCGCCAGTGGCGGGGTTGGTACGGATCAGGGTGACGGTTTGGCCGACCGCCTTTTCCATCAGCTTTTGTGGGGTGAGCAGGTCGAAATCGAAATTCTGTTCGACGATCCCGGTATCGGCGGCGTTGAAGCTGAGCGTTTCGGGGCGGATCATCGCCGACACATCGGGGAAGGCTACGGTGGACCGGCCGCGAACGATATTCAGCTCGCGAATGTCCTGCACCAGCGATTGGCCGTTATTGTAGATCGTGACCGACACGTCACCTTGCGCCGTTTCGCCGGTCGGGTCGCTGGCTTCCTGCGCTTCTTGTGCGGCAGCGGGCATACCGACGAGCGCGGCGGTAATATATAGGGCGAAATCTATCGCGCGTTTGCGGGGACTGGTGCGGGCGCGGATGGTCATCGAAGTCTCCCCAAGTTCAGCCAAGATATGACGTATCATCGGCTGTATGCTGGCTGAACGTGCCTTGGGCGACTGGCTACTCTTTGCGCGCAGCCCCTGCCAGCACTTCGCGCACCTTGTCGCCAATTTGCTGCACGCTGAACGGTTTGGGGATGAAGTGCATCTGCGCGATGTCGATCTGGTCGCGCAATTGCGCCTCGGCATAGCCCGACATGAACAGCACCGGCAGATCGGGCGCCAGCTTGCGGATTTCGCGCGCCATCGCGGGGCCGTCCATGCTCGGCATCACCACATCGCTGACCACCATATCGAACTGGCCGCCAGCGCGCACCGCTTCCAGCCCCTCGTCGCCATCGCTGGCGGTTACGACCGTATACCCGTGGCGGGTGAGCGCGCGTTCGGCCACTGCGCGGACCATGTCCTCGTCCTCGACCAGCAGGATCGTGGCCCCGCCGCCCCATTCGCGCGCGGGTTCGAGCACCGGCGTTTTCGCCATGAGTTCTTCCTCGGTGGCGTGGTGAACGGGCAGATACACGGTGAACCGCGCGCCTCTCACCTTGCCATCGGGTTCCTTCACATTGCCCGCAAAGATGAACCCGCCCGATTGCTTGACGATGCCGTACACAGTGGACAGGCCTAGGCCGGTGCCCTTGCCGAGTTCCTTGGTGGTGAAGAAAGGTTCGAAAATCTTGCCGATCGCAGTGGGCTGAATGCCGCCGCCGGTATCCTCGGCCACCAGCAGCGTATATTCGCCCGCCGGGATAATCTCGCTGCCCATGCGCCGAATATCCTGCGCGCCTACGCGGCGGGTGGTGAAGGTGAGCGTGCCGCTCGCCCCCTCGCCCTTGCGCCCCTGAATGGCATCGCGCGCGTTCACCGCCAGATTGATGATCACCTGTTCGAGCTGGCGCGGATCGGCCCGCACCGCGCCCAGATCACGGTCGTGATGCACTTTCAGCGTGATTTTCGCGCCGAGCAGCCGCTTAAGCAACTGGCTTACTTCGGACAGCACGTCGGGCAATTGCAGCACTTCGGGCTGCAAGGTCTGCTGGCGGCTGAAGGCGAGCAGTTGCCGGGTCAGGCTGGCAGCGCGGTTGGAATTGGCCTTGATCTGCTGGATGTCGTCGTAATCGCTATCGCCGGGCGTGTGCCGCAGCAGCATCAGGTCACAATAGCCGATGATTGCGGTCAGCACATTGTTGAAATCATGCGCCACGCCGCCTGCCAACTGGCCGACGGCCTGCATCTTGGTCGCCTGAGCAATCTGCCGTTTCAGCCGGGTTTCCTCGGTCGAATCCGCAAGGCTGAGCAGCACTGCCGGATCGCCCAACCCGCGCACGCCTGCCAGCCCAAGGCTCACCGGCTCTTCCGGTTCATGCCGCAGCCGCACCGCAATATCGCCGCTGCTAGCCGGCCCCTGCGCATGGCGGCGGACCGCATCGGACATCGCCGACTTGTCGCGCGGAACCACCAGATCGGATGGGAACGGTGGCAGACTTTGCCCGGACTCTATCCCCGCAGCGCGGCGGAAAGCAGGATTGGCGAACAGGAAATGCCCGTCGCGGTCGGTCATCGCGAGGCCTAGCGGTAGGCGTTCGAGCAACGCTTCCAGTTGCGATGATTGCCCGCGCGATTCGCCGCTCCACCCGCCAACGCCAACGCCGCTATCGAGCAGCAGCATCAACGCCAGGCTTTCGCCAGGCGTTGCGGCAGTGCCTGCGGGAGTGAGCGCGAGCGGCACATGCACCAGCGTTTGCGGCGTGCCCTTGCGGCCTTCGCGGGCGAAATAGATCCGGTCGCGTTCGTCGGACCGCAATTGCGCGGCGAAGTCCTGCCCGGCCATGCTCGCCCGGTCGTCGCCGCACGCGCGCCGCGCCATCAGCGGATTGACGCCGAGAACGGTGCCGTCAGGGGAAACCAGCGCGACCGCGATCCCCGCCGCGCCCAGCACGTGCCCCCATTGACCGGAAAGATGTTCGCCAGTGGCACTGAACGGGTCGCTGGCGGTGAGCGAGGTGAACCGCCAGACGAGGTAATCATCGCCGCGCCCCGCACGCTGCACTTGCGCCGACCATGTGCGCTGCCCATCGGTGATGCTCGAAGGTTCGCCCGCGCCATCGCGCCATGCCGCGCGGGCCAGCAACGACAATATATCCACCCCGGAATCGCCTATCGGCAGTCGCGGCGGCGCGGCGGCCGAACCGAACCATGCGTCGAACGCGGAATTGGCGCACACCAGCCGATTGGCCCGATCGGTAATCGCCAGCGCCACATCCGGCTGCTCGATTGCGGCCAGAGTAACGGTCCAATCGGGCAGCGCTTCGCCGCTCACAGCCTGTTGGATCGACGGATTGCGGGTGAGCAGGAAGGCGGTCAAAGCGAGCACCACTAGCCCGCCGAGATAAACCAGCGTCAGCGGCAGGCTCGCCGCGACAACTTGCACCAGCACCGCACTGGCGAGCGCCGCCAGCCCCAATATTGCGCCATCGCGCAGCCGACCGCCGGGCCGAATAGCAGGCGGAAAAATCGGCGGGTTTGGAACGCTCATTCGGCTGCTATGGCGGCCAATGCGCGCGCGTCTGCCAAAGTTTTCAATCGCCGTCCGCGCTTGGCGCGCACGATCTGGCGCCACACGAAGTAAGATACCGCATAGCCAATCGCGCCCGAAATCGTGGCGATCACGAACAGGCCGAGCAACAGCGCAGGCGCCGCGTCGGACAATATCCACCTGAACCATTCACCCGGCGCGGCATGAGCAGTCAGCATCGCGTTGAACGAGGCAAGATCGGCGTGGAAGCCCAACTTGTTGCCCAACATCAGCGACGCGGCCAGAATGAACGGGGTAGTCGCCGGATTGGAAAGGAAGGTCATCAAAGCGGCGAGCGGGATATTGCCGCGGCACGGCAGGCACATCAGCGCCGCCGCTGCGATCTGTATGCCGGGGATCAACGCAAAAATTCCCACAACCAGCCCCACCGCTACTCCGCGCGGCACCGAACGGCGTGTAAAGCGCCACAATTCATGCCGCCGGGCAAGGAAGCCGATGTAGCGATTATGCTCCAACGCTTCGCGCCGCGGCATGTTGCGCCGGGCCCATGCAGAGAGGCCACTGGTCATATCGGAAAGGGTCTATGGTACATTATCATGGGGACTTCGAGCTGGAACCTCTGGCGGCCCGGACCACCTATCACAAGCCCCATGAACCACTGGTTGCACGAGGTGAAGCATTTTCGCGGGGAAGCGAGATTTTCGGTAGCTGGTGCGAATTGCGATAGGTTGAGCAGCCAAACCGCCGCAACAAATTCGAACGCGCCCTACCCTCTATCTCGCAGCAGCCGTGCTTTATCCCGCGCCCAATCGCGATCCTTGATCGTGGCGCGTTTGTCGTGCGTTTGCTTGCCCTTGGCCAGCGCGAGTTCGACCTTGGCACGCCCGCGACCGTTGAAATAGATGCTGAGCGGAACCAGCGTCATGCCCTTGCGCTCGACCGCGCCGACGAATTTCTCGATCTCGCGTTCGTGCAGCAGCAGCTTGCGCATCCGCTTGGGTTCGTGATTGAAGCGGTGGCCGTAAGAATATTCGGGGATGTTGGCGTTGATCAGCCAACACTGCCCATCGCGCACTTCGGCATAGCTTTCGGCAATGGTGCCCTCGCCCTGCCGTAGCGACTTCACCTCGGTGCCCGAAAGCGCGAGGCCAGCTTCGAACACATCCTCGATAAAATAGTTGAACCGCGCCTGCCGGTTCATGGCGACGATCTTCTGCTTGTCGAAAGTGGCGGTTTTGGGTCGGACCATAAGGTGGACGCATGTAGGGGTGAAGGGGGCGGATGGGAAGAGGCGGCAAATCGGTCTTTGGCAAACGACCCCGCCGATGTATGGGATTGCTGCCCCGCACGCAGGTTGCCAAGCCGCACTTTTCGATTCAGCTATACCGCCCAGTCCGGGCCACATCGCTCACGCAAATTCCTGCATCACCCAGAAACCATTTCCGTGCGGCCGAATAGCCACTAACAAACGCCTGTTAAACTCCGGAAAAACGAAACTTTTTTCGGACATAGCTTTGCCTTTTTGTCTGAGATTTTGCCAAGTTTTTTTGCGTATTGTTAACGCGGAATCGGGCTCATAGAAGGCCTCAAGCGCAACGGTGGAATGGTACATCTGTGGGAATTTCCGCAATTTTCGGTAACCATCCAACTGCCAACGCGATCAAGTCAATCGCAGTCGGCATGCTAGGTAGAGCAAGCAACCAGATCTCCGCTGTCGTGCTGATGCTGATGGCAACGCAGTTCCTGTTGCCGGCGGATTTCGGCACGTTCGCTCTTGCCGCAGCATTCGTCACCTTTGCGCGGACTATGCTGTACACCGGCGCTTTCGAGTATCTCGTAAAGGCAGAAAACGCGGACGACTGTGCGAGCGATTGCCTTGCGGTGACGGTTGGGATGTCACTGGCGTGGGTCGTTCTGCTTATCTTGGTGGGGCTGGCGGCACCTTTTATCTTCTCGTCTGCGACCACCGGCCTCCTGCTATTGGCGCTTGCCCCGTCACCGGTGATATCCGCCATTGCGAGCTGGCAAGAATCCTTGTTGTTCAGGCAGGGCCGGCTCAATGCGTATTATCTGGTAACCGCCCTGATCGAATATGCGACTGTAGGGCTGGCAATCGCCCTTTTGTTCCAAGGCTTCGGCGTGTGGAGCCTGGCGATCCAGATCTACGCAAGGGCGGTGTTATTGGTTCTGGCCTACGTATTTATGGTCAGGCTGCCACGGATGCCCTGGCCGAGCGGCAAAGGTATGCGCGAGGTGATCGGATGGTCTATTCCGCGTTATTCTTCGGTAACGCTCACGTTTGGTTCCAACTACGGCGCCGATATCGTGCTGGGCATATTCCTGGGGCCCGCGGCGACAGGCATTTATCGGGCGAGTAACCGCATCGCCACTGCAGTGGCCGATATCTTTGCGCAACCTGCCAACTTGCTTTCGATATCGATACTATCTCGCAACAAGGCGAAATCGGTCAAACCGGAAGGACAATGGCTGAGTATTTTTTCCGCCTTCGCCCTTATTGGATTTCCGGCGCTGGGTGGTTTGGCCATACTTGCCGATGAGCTCGTACCGCTCATGCTGGCCGATGAATGGATTGCGGCCGTACCCGTGCTGATGGTCATGTGCGTAATCCGAATGGTAAGCTTGGTCGGAGTCCCGGCGTCCACCAATCTCGTCGTTCTCGATCGGCAGGTCATATTGCTGCGGCAACAGGTCGTGATGGTAACGCTCAATATCGCCGTAACGTGCATCTCCGCGCCGTTCGGATCCGTTGCTGTGGCACTAGCCCTGCTGGCGACCGGGCTGGCAAACATGGTATGGCTTTTGCGACTCAACTTCCGCATCGGCACTACCTCCGCGGATGTGCGCCGATCGCTGGCAGTAGTAGTTCCGCCAACACTGCTGGCTTGCGGCGGCGCCTGGGCAGGCAACCTAGCGGCGTCCTATATGGGCGCCAGTCCGCTTCAGGTCTTGGCCAGCGCCATTGGCTTGAGTGTCGCACTTTGGCTTGCAGCAGTCGCGGTGATGCGGCGGAAGATAGCGACCGAGATGCTGGAGCTGCGCCACTGAATGTGAGCAGGTCCGGTTAGCAGATTGCGAACCCGCCATGGCGATTTCGGTATACCTTCACCAGACCTACGCCCCCATGCATACGTAAGCGATGCTATGAATGTCAGGCCAGCAACCCGGCGTGAACCATCGCCGCATCGACCGCCGCCTTGGCTGCATCGCTGCACCCCACCATCGGCAGGCGCACGTCGGGCGCGAACCAGTCGTGGAGCTTGCTTAGCGCATACTTCACCGGTGCAGGGCTGGCATCGGCGAACATCGCCTTGTGGAGCGGATAGAGCAGTTCGTTCAGTTCGCGCGCCTGCGCATAATCAGCCGCCAGCGCAGCCGCGTGAAACTCGGCGCATAACGCGGGTGCGACGTTGGCAGTCACGGAAATGCACCCAACCTGCCCCAGCGCATAACCAGCCAGCGCCAAAGGATCATCGCCTGAGAGCTGGCAGAAATCCGGGCCTGCGCCGATGCGCTGTGTCACCACGCGGGAAAGATCGCCGCTGGCATCCTTCAAGCCCACGATCCGACCGGGAAAGCGCCGTGCCAGTTCGATCACCGTCTCAGGCTGAATGTCAGTCACCGTGCGGCCCGGCACATTATACAGCACAATCGGCAGATCGGCGCGCTCGGCCAGATAGCTGAAATGCGCAAGCAGCCCGGCCTGCGATGGGCGATTATAATAGGGCGCGACCAGCAACAGCGCGTTGGCCCCGGCAATCTGCGCTTCCTTGATGTGCCACAGCGCAGTCTGCGTATCGTTCGACCCTGCGCCCGCCATTACCGGCACGCGGCCCGCCGCTACCTCGACGCAGGTGGCGATTACCTTGTGGTGTTCGTCATTATCCAGCGTCGCGCTTTCGCCTGTGGTCCCGCAGGGAACCAGCGCGGACGAGCCGCAGTCGATCTGCCAGTCGATAAACCGGCGATAGGCCGCTTCATCGAACTCGCCATTGTGAAATGGGGTTGCCAAGGCGGGAATGGAGCCCGAAAACATCGCACGTCTCTCCAGTAAAAATCGTGCCGCCCCGATAGGCCTGTGCATCACGGATAAGCAACAATGGTGGGCGATTTAGCAAGAATGAAGGGACGTTTTGTTCAGCGCCTGATAAGGAGAGAGGCATCATGATGCACCGCATGGTTCGCCCTTTTATCGCTTCGCTGATCGCGCTCGCCGCGCTTCCCACCTCCGCTTATGCACAGGAGGCTGCGTGGGGTGCGGCCGATTGGGACCGGGCGCGGTCCAATCTTATCGCCGCGCAGCCGGGCCGGATGGCTGGCGAAATCGCGCGGTGGGAACGGCTCTATGCCGACACCGCCGCACGGCTGCCGTTTCAGGATTACGCCAGCTTCCTCCTCGCCAATCCGGGCTTCCCGGACGAGGCTACACTGCGCAGCCGCGCGGAAACCCGGCTGAGCGGCGAATTCCTGCCGCCCGATAGCGTGCTCGCGTATTTCGCCACGCATCCGCCGCTCACCAACCCCGCCAAGGCGCATTATGCGCTTGCGCTGATGGGTCGCGATCCGGTTGCAGCCCAAAGCTGGGCGCTGGCGGCTTGGCGCGGGGGCGAAATCAGCACCACTGCCGAGGCCAGCATCGCCGCAAGTTTCGGCGCGCAATTTTCGCAGGCCGATCATGACGCTCGGATGGATGCGCTGTTGTGGCAGCGTGACGCAGCGGGCGCAGCGCGGCAATTGGGGCGCGTTTCGTTCGAACGGCGCGAAGTCTTCGCGGCGCGTTTGGCGATCCTGCAAGGCGGCAGCGGCACGACCATGTCGGCCAGCGCGCTGTCCGATCCCGGCTATATCTACAACCGCGCCCGCAAATTGCGGACTGACGGCAGTGCAGGCGCAGCGGTGCGGCTGGTGGTCGATAGCCCCCCGCTGACGGCGCTACCGTTCGACCAGACAGCGTGGATCGGCGAACTGCTCGCGCTGGGCCGCGCGGCCAGCTCCGCCGACACGGTGCGGATCGCCGCGCGCGCGCAGGAAGCCTTCGCCCCGGGCACCGACATTTCCGGGCTCGGCTACAAGCTGCGCGATGATTACACTTCGTTGATGTGGCTCGGCGGCACCAACGCCCTGTGGACCCGCGGTGACGGCACCGCAGCAGCCCCGTTGTTCTACCAATACGGCGCGGCAGCGCGCACGCCGCAAACCCGCAGCAAAGGCTTCTTCTGGGCAGGCGAAGCCGCGCGGCGCGCAGGCGATGTGAACGGCGCAAACAGTTATTACGAGATGGCCGCTGCCTATCCTGACCGGTTCTACGGCCAGATTGCGCTACAACGGCTGGGCCGCAATATGCCTTCGCTCGCCGCCACTCCGGTGGTGGCACCAGCCCCGCAGCAACGCGCCGCCTTCCTCGCTCGCCCGCTGACGCAGGCCGTGGCAGAGGTAGCGCGTGATGCACCCTGGTCGACCGGGGTGCGGTTCTACCGCGCGATTGCCGATCAGGCGACCACGACGGAAGAACACGTGCTGGTGGCCGATCTGGCGCGCGAGATTGGCCGCCGCGATCTGGCGGTGATCCTGTCTGACGCAGCAGGCGCAGATGGGCATTTTGAATTCACCCGCATCGGCTACCCGCTGCTTCAAGCACCACCAGGCACCAACTGGACGATGATCCACGCGGTCGCGCGGCAGGAAAGCCAGTTCGCCGAAAACGCCATCAGCCACGCAGGCGCTCGCGGGCTGATGCAGTTCATGCCCGAAACCGCACGTGAAGAAGCGCGCCGGGCGGGCGTGCCGTTCTCGGCCAGCAGACTGATCGACGATCCGGCCTATTCGATGCAGCTAGGCTCGAACCATATCGAGCGACTGCTGAACACGTATAACGGCAGCTATCCGCTGGCGATTGCCGCTTACAACGCCGGGCCGGGCAATGTGAATCGCTGGCTGCGCGAAAACGGCGATCCGCGTACGGGCGCGGTCGATTGGCTCGAATGGATCGAGAAGATCAGCTTTTTCGAGACGAAAAACTACGTTCAACGGGTAATCGAAAACGCGGTGGTGTACGAACAGCTTTATCCGGAACAGGCCAGCTACAGGCGGGCACGCACTGCGGAAGAGTTCCTGCGCTGAGGCTTCCGCCTCGTTAGGTAACGCAATGCATGGGCAGGTCAGCGATACCGGGCAACCGGCCGATAGACGGGCGCGCCAGATAGAAGCCCTGCACCAGGTCGATACCAATATCGCGTAACGTATCGAGTTCGCCTTGCGTTTCGATCCCCTCGGCCACCACGGTGCGGCCCAGTTCCCGGCACAGGCGCACCATCGCGTGCACGATCTTTCGGCGACTATCGTTTTTGTCGATGTCTCGGATGAGGTCCATGTCGAACTTGACGATATCGGTCTGAAGGTTGGCCAGCAGGTTCAGGCCGGAATAGCCTGCGCCGAAATCGTCGATCGCGGTCGCAAAGCCGAATTCGCGGTATGCTTCCACAATGCGGCTGACATGCGCGATATCGACTCGTTCGTTCTCGGTGAGCTCGAAGATCAACCGGTCCAGCGGCAAGCCCGTTTTGCGGGCCGTTGCCAGCGTCAGCTGTATACAGGCCTTGGGGGAATAGACCGCATTGGGCATGAAATTGATCGACAGCCGAGCGTCGGTTTCGAGCAGCCCCGCCGCCACCGCGTTGCGGATGGCGGAAACCCGGCATGCTTGGTCGAAGCTGTAGCGGTTGGTTTCGTCGACCATTGCCAGCACTTCGCCAGCACTCTGTCCTCCATCGCCGCGCACCAGCGCCTCATAGGCGAACACCGTGCCAGAACGCAGATCGTAGATCGGCTGGAAAGCCGTTTGCAGGGCCAACGGAAAGGAAGCGCCATCCCGGCAGCCCGTGCAGATTGAAACACTCGCATTGCTCATACGGCTTAGTATGTTGAATTGTCTTAATTATCTACCAATCGACTAGCTCGATAATCCCCCG
>Ga0247817_10000763_pt1 | contig 17148 bp, 14 predicted proteins | sample UWRJL212509R1_FD_178010 | JGI IMG/M metagenome (GOLD analysis project Ga0247817, IMG submission 178010) | Plant litter microbial communities from Arlington Agricultural Research Station in Wisconsin, United States - UWRJ-L212-509R-1 | ecosystem: Environmental > Terrestrial > Plant litter >...
TAACACTAAAAAGACTTCTCTTCTAAATGGTGAATGGACTACTCAAAGTGGAAATATTGGATTTTTAAATACAACTTTGGAATTAGGAGACAACGTAATTTTTTATAATACAACAAGATCATCTATGACTGGTTGGGGATTGATCAGGTATAATCGAGCTGTAAATTTTTACTTTACTGAATCAGGAAGTAATATGTATGAATATTATATTTTGGGTGATAATAGATTGATATTAACTCAATACGATTATCGAAATGAAGATTTATCTATGAAAAAACAACCAGAATCTAAGAGACAAGAAATTACGGTAAATTTTAATGGTAAAAATGAAATATCATTGGAATTAGATGGACAAATTGCTAGACTAAAAAGGAAATAAACTAACGCCTACAACAATTACAACCAACACCGTTAGACATAATTTTACTGACCAACTGCAACAAACAAGACAAAAAACGAATGAACGAAATTTATAAATTAGAAACCATTGACGAATTAAAAAATTATATCAACGCTGTTTCAGTTGACAAACTTCGACCATCATTGCTGACGGAGTTTAATAAACTTGTGAATTATAAAAACATCAAGGAATGGAATGAATTGGTTAGAGTTTGTGAAGCCCTTTCGATAACAGGTTGGGGCAACAACGAACCTTTTGAAGCAACTGCCGACAAATGGGTTAACGGTGCATTTTATACTGAACTTCGAAATAAATTTTTTGAGCAAAAGCTTGAATGGAGCAAGCAGTGGAGTAAGCAAAAGGAGACTTTTGTAATTTATGAACCAGATGCCGACAAAACGGATTATGGCATTTCAACATTTGCATCTCAACGAAATAAATTAGCCAAAAGCCCGATCCGTTGGTCCAGGTCAGGGAATTACCAATCTTCGGTTCAACCTTTGGTTGACAGTTTAGAAATTTTGCGGAATAAAATTGTGAGAGAAACAAGACCGGAACTTTACGGAGACGCTTTTTCATACATAGGAATAAAACTCAATTTCAGTCATCACGACGATGAAAGTCCAAGTATACGATATGAATATTTTTACGATGAAAATGATGTACCAGAAGAATTAAAAGGAACAAAAAACCCAGGAGGAACGCCTGCATATTACATTCGTCCACGGTTGGACATTGGAAAGCTTTCGACAAAAAGTGATGAACTAAAACTTGTTGTAACCCGACATTTCACAAAAGCATTCGGCTATTTAGACTTATCCGAACAAAAGGAAATTTTATTGTCTGATTTTTTAGAAATCATAGACATCCTTGCCGGCAAATTGAAGAAAAAGAAAATAAATTATAATACAGAACTTTTAAAACAAGACACAACGAAAATATTTTCCGAATGGTTATAAAAACTACGCCCAACAATAGACAGAATTTATTGTAGGCTTCTTTTCAGCCACAGTTGGTAACCCTCACTCATTCCTAACCTTGGAAGATCGCTGTGGTTGTGCCTTTTCGGCCAACAACTCAGTAATTGCATATTGACCGTTAGCAACAATTTTATGACGACATTACAGACATTAACGATATTGTTTTTGATTGGACTGAATGCTTGCAATTCCACAGACAAAAAAATCGTGTCTCATAATTCATCTATTGACACAACAGCAAGTATTCAAAATGACACTCAACATTTGCCAATGACAGGTGAATTGTATGAGAAATCTCCTCAACAAATTCAAGAGGAACTAAAGCAAGACATATCGGATAGCATAAACATGGTTCGAACATTGGAGTTGGCATTGAAAATTGTGAATAAGCAAAAAGACAAAGACAATTTTATATTGGAATCTGACTCATTAAATATTCGTTACGGATATATTTTTTCACTTTCTGTAAAGCATTTAATCGTTAACATAACTTTTCAATATGGTATCAAAGCAGACATTTATAAACTTCAAGATAATAGATTTGTAAAAGTTTGCTCTAAGGACATGGCTCCTTTAGCATACATTGGTGACACAATTCAAGATGTGAATGGAGATAATAGAGTTGACTATTTGTTTCATTGGTATCCGCTGTCTGGTTGCTGCTTACGTGACATTTATGATGTGTATTTACAAAAGCCCAATGGTGACTTTGCGGAGGAAGTGGAATTTATCAATCCTAATTTTTCAGCAAAACAAAAAACTATCATAGGACTTCGTTATGGATACGAAGCTCCACTTTATAAGTATACTTGGAACGGATACAAGATTGATACGATTGAGTATATTTACTTTCCTTACAGTGAAAAAGGCAATCATTTCATCAGACGAAAACATGAAGATGAAAATGAGAAAGGTGAAATTATAAAGCATTTGCCAGAAGAGTACAAAAAATATGGATATGGTAATGACTAACCAAACCGCTCTTCCGGATTTGTAATCCAATGTCGTTTACTTAAGTGACTGATTTAATACTAGTATACATTTACATTTCAACAGACTACGGAGAAATGCTCCCTTCTCCTTCAGGAGAAGGGCTGGGGATGAGGTTTTAGAATGAACAATTTGACCTACCCTTAAGTAAACGACATTGGATTTGTAATCCGGAAGCCGGATAAAAAGGATTTATAATCCTTGTAGTTGATGAATAGATTTCTGCCGCTTCGCCTTTGTCGGTGTTTACCGACAACGAATACATGATAATGAATATAGAATAACCCGAGCGTCACCGACAATTGTTTGTTAGTGCTACGACAGATGAACTGCTCTCTCTGGCGAGTCTTTAGCGATAGCGTGACTCGTGCCTCTCATTTAGCAGTCTTTGACTGCATTTCACTTGCCTTTATCTGAATCAGGATCTACAGGATTTTTCGCCATTGTCGGTGTTTAGCGAGAACGGATACATGATAGTGAATATAGAATAACCCGAGCGTAACCGACAAATGTTTGTTAGTGCTGAGTACTTCTCTGGCGCGAGTCTTTAGCGATAGCGTGACTCGTGCCTCTCATTTAGCAGTCTTTGACTGCATTTCACTTGCCTTTATCTGAATCAGGATCTACAGATTTTTCGCCATTGTCGGTGTTTAGCGAGATCGAATACATGATAGTGAATATAGAATAACCCGTCCTTCTCTGGCGCGAGTCTTTAGCGATAGCGTGACTCGTGCCTCTCATTTAGCAGTCTTTGACTGCATTTCACTTGCCTTTATTATGAATTAGGATCTACAGATTTTTCGCCATTGTCGGTGTTTAGCGAGAATGGATACATGATAGTGAATATAGAATAACCCGTCCGCCGCGGCGGAGTCACCGAAAAATGTTTGTTAGTGCTGAGTACTTCTCCGGCGCGAGTCTTTAAACCCATGTCGGATGTTTGTTTAGCGACAACCTTGGAGGTCTTTTATCCACCACCAGTTAATATCAAGCAACAACACCTCCAAGGTTTATTTAATAACGATCCTCTCCATCGACTGTGCAAACAGACCACGCCTTCACCTCAGTGTATGGCTCCGCCGCGATGACGGACGGAACTAGACCTGCTCTCATTATAAAGCTGCTGACGTCGTTACACCTCTGGCGCAAGTTTTTCGCTACGCCTGTTTTTTTTTCTCATAACAGGCCAAAGTTAAAGTATCACAATCCTTCAATCATTTAAAATACGATCACTGCGGCGACCTGATCCAGGCAGTATTGCACTTTCCCTATGAATTTATTTACCTCATTTGGAGGTAATATGCGCTATTTTATAAAAAGATATCCTCAAATACATGATTTATAACATATAATGACAAATATCATTATATGTTATAACATTTTAATTGTATACTTGTTATCGCATGTTTGCATAAGATTTTTAGCATTTTTTGGAGGCAGGTGAATAGTTTTTAGTATCAAAATTTTCTCATATAATAATTAATGGAAAAAAAAGATTTATTACCAATGCTTCCTGCTTGTATTGGAATCGTGATTTTATGTGCTATTGCTAGATTATATTTATACTATGCCCAATTTGGAGTACATATTATAGCTTATATTGATACAAGCGAAATTTTACTATCATTTTTAGATATTCCAGATACCCTTTTCCTTTTATCAATAACAGTATTATTTTTCCTTTCAATACTCAAAAGTTTACCTTTTAAGTGGAAAGAATATATTTTAAGGAAAATAAAATACGATATTGATAAAAAAAATTATTTCGTTGGGACGTTTATATTAATAACAGGCTTTCTATTTTATATTTTTTCAATTTTTAATAATCAATCTGATTATGATTTAGCTACTGATTATACTGAAATTCAATTTGGCTTATTTATTATTTCCATGTGTTATAGTTTTGTTGTCATATCTATAATTAAACTATATAATGTAGTATTTGATTGTGACATAACTTCGAAGCGAATAATTAATAATGTTTTATATTTTTCTTCTGCGTTGTATTTACTTTGCATCTTTGATGCTGAGATGTCTGCTAATAAGATAATAAAAAGAAATAAATTATCGTCTAATGTGAAATTTGTGTATAGTAATCAGAAGTATCAAACAGATTCTAATGTTGTTTGCGTTGGATTTACAAAAGGATATATATTTTTATATGATAAAAAAATAAATACTACTTCAGTATTTCCAATGATTGATATTTCATATTTGACTTTAGTAAAGAAAATCGGAAAATAAATAGCTGGAGATATATTACTCAGCCTTGTTGATGTTCTGCTAGCACATAGGTAGCTAATGAACGAATTTAGCGCAAGATCGACAACTAATAAAATGTGGCATTATCCACACACATTTATATCCAATTGGTAGTATTGTTCTTGTATAATATAAAAAGATATGCTTAAAATGCTTAAGTAAACTAAAATACGCATCACATAATTGAATGTTATGATTTATTGTGATTTATTTGAATAGTTGTTTTTGTATTTTATTTAACCCAGGCTAGTTGCTAGAATCAAAAAAATAATGTATTGAAATTTAATTAAAATAAAACACAATATTAACCTAATAGAATAGAGTTGATCTATACTATTGTATGTGTTTGTTTTTATAGCCAACGAAGATTGTTTTTATAATAAATAGAATTTAAGATGAATATAACAAAACCTATTTTGCGTTGGGCAGGAGGCAAATCGTGGCTATTACAGGATATACATAAATATTTACCTAATGATTTCAATAATTATCACGAACCTTTTATAGGTGGGGGATCTGTTTTTATATACCTCAAATCAACCGGTATAATTCAAAATAAAGCTTATCTGTCCGATCTTAATGAATCATTAATTAATTCATATAAAATTATAAAATCATTTCCTGAAGAATTGATTTCCCATTTAAAAAAATATGAAAATACTTCAGATGCTTATTATCGATTACGGGATGTAGTAACAGAGAATAATATTGAAAAAGCTGCAATTTTTATTTATTTGAATCGAACATCTTTTAACGGTATTTATAGGGTTAATTTAAAAGGTAAATATAATGTGCCTTTTGGAAATAGGAATCTTATGCAACTATTCGATTATGAAAATATTCTTAAATGTAGTGATACCTATGTAAATGCTTTTTTCAGCGCAAACGATTTTTTAAAATCATTATCAAAAGCACAAGAATATGATCTTGTTTTTCTTGATCCTCCCTATACAATTGCTCATGAAAACAATGGTTTTATAAAATATAACCAAAAGATTTTTGCTTGGGAAGATCAAATTAGGCTAAAAAAAGCTATTGAAGAATTAAATGATAAAAATGTACATTTTATTTTAACGAATGCTGCACATAGTAGTATTGATAAATTATACGATGGAATTGGCAATAAAAAAATTTTAAAAAGATACAGTTTGATCGGTGGCAAAGGTGCAAAGCGTTCCCTATATAATGAATATTTATATTATAAAAATCAAAACGGTTTATAAATAAAATTAATGGTTTAGTAACTATGGTAACAAATATTTTTGAATCATATTCATTGTCTGGATTAGCACGTGCTAAAGTAAAAACCAGTTTGACCAAAACTGTTAGAAGATCAAAAATTGATAATTTTGTATCTGAAGGGTGGAGTATTGAAAAAGAAAATGAAGAATCAATTAGAATAATAAAGAATAAAGATCATACCAACATTTTTAAAGATAGAGTTTGGAGCCTTTATTACAAAATGGGTTTTACTTATTTATCAGGTGATGATTCAGTATCTTTCATTCCTAAACTTTCGGATGGTTTTAAAAATACTATTGATTTAGTAGCTATTGATGATGAAGTAGTTGTTGCTACAGAAATTCGCTCGAGAGAAAATTATGGAAAGGATGCAAAATTTGATCAATTATTGAAAAGTTTTGCTTTGATAAAAGAAAAATTCATAAGAGACATTAAATCTCAGTACCCTTCTGATTTAAAGAAGCAATTTGCATTTTCTTTTTTCATTTCAAATATAACCTTGACAGATAATGAGAGAGCTACAGCAAAACAAAATTCAATAATATTATTCGATAATAATGATTTACTATATTATGAAAACTTGATAAGCCATATTGGAAAAGCTGCGAAATATCAATTTTTAGCAGATCTATTACCTGGTAAAAGAGTATCAGGTTTGCATATTAAAATACCAGCAATTAAGGCTAAAATGGGAGGTTCTAATTGTTATACATTTTCAATTTCACCAGAGTATTTATTGAAAATTGCGTATGTAGCTCATAGGTCAAAAGGTAAACTTTCTGATGTAAGCACATATCAAAGAATGATGAACAAATCAAAGCTTAAAAATATTAGAAGCTATATAAATAATGCAGGAATTTTTCCTACAAATATAATTCTTAATTTAGAGAAAAGTAAAGTTAGTTTTCAGAAAATCAAACAGGAATCAATTGTAAATGATGATCTTGATAGCGGTATTCTTGGTTGGTTAGATATTACACCTACATATAAATCTGCGTGGATTATTGATGGTCAGCATCGCCTTTTTGCATATTCTGATAGCGAATTTAGTAAAGATGGTAAGTTGTCAGTATTGGCATTTGAAGGGCTAACTCCAAGTAAACAAGCTGAATTATTTATAGATATAAATGCTAAACAAAAAAGAGTTAGTCAATCATTACTACAAGAAATTTATGCAGAGCTTCATTGGGATTCTGATAAATATGAAGATAAGGTAGCAGCAATTGTTTCGAAATTAATACAGGATTTAGGTAAAGATCCTGAGTCAAAATTATTTCAAAGAATTCAAACAAATGACATTAAAAAAGATTCCAAAAGATGCATTTCTTTAACTAGTATTTACAGTGAAATTGAAAAAAGTAAATTTCATATAGCAAAAGAAAAGAATGGAGAAGTTACGGAATTTGGACCTTTGTGGGCAGGTGATAATAATTTGACATTGAAAAGAACTAGTTATATAATTAAAAATTGGTTACTTATTGTCACTGATCCTGTAAAAGATTGGTGGGATAAGGGTTCAGCCGATGGTGGAGGCTTAGCAATGAACGATGGTGTTGTTACATGCATTAAATTATTGAAAAGTGTTTTTGATCACTTGGAAAAAGATAATATTAAATTAATTCAAAAGGATAATGCGAGTTTACTTAAAATGATTAAACCTTATGGTGATATTTTAGGTGAGTATTTAAAATCTTTTAATGATGATAGTAGAAAAAGATTTAGAGATTTAAGAGGTATACAAGGAATCACATCAAGGACTAGAAAATGCCAACTAGCATTAAGAGATAAATTCCCAAGTTTTAATCCTTTGGGATTGGAAGAGTTTCTTAGAGAAGAGAAATTACAAACAAGGGAGACTGCTAAGAAATTGTTGGACGAAATTGAAGAAATATTGCAAGCGTTCATTATTGAAGAATTGAAAACAGAATTTGGCCCTACAGATAATGAGTGGTGGGCTTTAGGTGTACCTAAAAATATTAGAACTAAAGTTAGTCAATTGTGGGAGGAAGATGACAGAAAACGTGGAGGTATTGAGCATTATTTGAATCTTATTCATTATCGAGAAATTATTGAAAATAATTGGATTCTGTTTCAAAATATATTGGGGTATGGTAAGGGTAATATAAGTAAGCAAAAGAAAACAGAATGGCTACATTTTATTAATGAACAAAGGAAAATTATTGCTCACGCTTCTTCTGGTCGACAAGTTAAAGTTGATGATCTAAATCAAATTGAATTATATCATAGTTGGCTTAACGAACAAATAAATCCAATAAATAATGATGATGACGAGAGTTAAATTGAAGAAGATTAATTTTAATGATTTGTGTTAGTCTTAATTTAATATTTTGTAATCGAAAACTTTATAATAATGAATAATTTAGATGCATTTTTTTCAGAAATTCAAAAAACAAAGAATAAAAAAAAGACAACACCTAAAATAATGGTTGAGTTATTTGGGGCAGGTCGCAGAGGCTGGAGAGTTATTGAAGCAGTTAATGAGCAACTTAAAAATTATGATTTATTTACAATTCCTGAGTTTGGAAGCGCATATTTTTACGGAGATATAGAAGTGTTGCCCAAACCTACATTTGGTAACAGTAAAGATAGTGATAACGATGAAAGTGTTGACCCAATTCCCAGGCTAAGTCTACTAAAAGCAGCAAATATTAATAATATCAAAGATGGCGAACTTGAAATCGGTTTAATTTCTGTTAATAGAGAGACAACATTAACTGAAGCGGTAACTTTGATGTTGAAGTATAACTTTTCTCAATTACCTATTTTATCTGGCAAAAGAGATGTTGAAGGATTAATTAGTTGGAGGTCAATAGGTACTGCAATTTCTTTAGGCAAAGAATGTTTAAAAGTAGGTGATTGTAAAGAAGATGTAGTGACGCTTAATTTGACAGAACCTCTCTTTAAAGCTGTGAAAGTAATATTAGAAAAAGAAGTTGTATTAGTTAGCGAGAAAGACAAAACAATTTGTGGTATCGTAACTTCTACGGATATTGGAGAGCAATTTATAGACTTGTCTGAGCCTTTTTTATTATTAGAACAAATAGAGAATCACGTTAGAAGACTTTTGAACGGTAAGTTAACATTAGAGGAGATCAAAAGTGTTCTTGATTTGACAATGTTAGAAAAACCATTAAATGATTTTTCTGATTTAAGTTTTGGGCATTATATTCGTATTATAGAGAATGAAAAAAACTTTAGCAAGTTAAAGTTGAAAATTGATAGGTCCATATTATGTAAGATGTTAGATGAAACTAGAATGATAAGAAATGAAGTTATGCATTTTAATTCTGAAGCTATGAAGCCTAAAGATATTGATAGCCTTCGTCAAACTCTTAACTTTTTGCATATTATAACAACAACAACAAAGACAAAATGAAATATTAAAAATGAGTGATAGACCTATTCTCCATCGACTTAATAATCTCGCTCTTCCAGATTTGTAATCCAGAAGTCAGATGAAAAGATTTATAAGCCGAATTTCACTGTTGTTATTAACTCTCACTCATTCCTAACCTTCGTGCCTCTCCGTATTTGAACCTTTTAGCCAAACACCTTATTGTGTGATGGTATTTAAAAAATGTCTAAATATAAATTTTATGTTGAGAATCATGAAATAAAAAATTTAACATCACAGAACAGATGGTGGTTATCCGAAAAAGTTCAAACATTGCTAGAGCAGATTCATAGTCACAACCTACTTAAAATCATATGTGCAATATAACTCTTATTGCTACTATACATTCGGAAAATGGACAATGTAATTCTGATGAATTGTATAAAATTATCGAATCTATAAATCCTGAAGTTGTTTTTGATGAATTGCCGAGCCATTTGTTGGATAAGTATTATGGCGACTCATTTGATCATTATTATGTCGATAGCGTTTTGCTAAATCGGCGTCCTCTAGAACTTCCTCTTGAAGTAAAATGTATCAAAAAATATAGACAAAACTATAACATTAAAATTGTTCCTGTCGATATTGATGTAAGACAAAACATAGCTGAATACCAAGATGAAATTAATTTTATCTTTCATACAATATTTAAACACGAGGATTATATTAAGTTAGATAATGAGAAAGAAGTTTTGATAGTACGTGAAGGTTTTAATTATCTCAATAGTGATAAATTTTTAGACTTTTTAGAGAAAAAGGAGATTATAGAAAAAAATATCCTGGAGTCTGAAATTAGGAAGGATAAACTACTTAATATTTATAATTTATTTCATAATGAACATTACGATAACCGCGAAAATGCAATGCTTCACAATATTTACAATTACAGCAACGGAAATCGATATAATCAAGCTGTGTTTTTAATTGGCGCCGAACATAAAATGTCAATAATGAAAAAAATTACTGAGCAGGAAAAACTCTCAGAAATTAAATTGAATTGGGCAATGTACGGAGACAAATAGGAAAGCTGCCTCAAAAGTTACTGCAACATATTTGAGAAATAGGCTTAATGGTAAGTTGGTTTTGTATTTGGAATGATTTACAAATCCCAGAACATAATTAATCCTAAACCAGCTGTAGTACCAAGATTTTTCCTTAGTTGGTAACCTAACTCATTCCCTCTGCAGCTCCCATTGGTTATGCCTTTTCGGTCCAACCACCCAGTCAAGTATGATGGTACTATTTTTTACCATTTGAATATTTAACATGTATTGAGTACAAAGAATATCATTCTCTCCATTGTCTTATACAGATATTATTGACACCTTTATGAGTAGCTAAATAAAAACATATGGGATTTTTTAATAAAATATTCAATACAAAAAGCACTAGTCTAAATCAGGAAAAAGTAATTAAAAGATTTCTGGCAGGATGGGAAGTGAGTTTGGATGGAGCAGAACATTGCGAAAGTTTTATTGAAACGCATATAACTACCCCGGAAACTGCTCAAAGTTTTCATACACATATTGAATTAACGTATAAAGACGGACTTTTATCTGAGGCTTTGAAAAAAAATGAAGATGGAAATAATGAAGAGGTGATTATACGTAGTGAGATCAAATTAAAGGAGTATCGAATAAATACAATCATTAATTTCTATCAGGACGAAAATGGGTTAAATACTCTTGGAGGCGAAAAGCCAGATGATTTTGAAATTCCAATAAACACATGTCCTGGTTCATTTCAATATTTAGGAAAAATAAGCCAACGCAGTATTGGATTTGATTGGCTTCCTTTCGATCTGAATTTAATATGTTCGATATACTTAGACATTGATAAAGTATGGTTAGATTATTCAAATCCGCAGGCGCCATTGATTATCAATTTAGAGGAAGTAAATGACCTATCGACAGCATATGACGATTTGAAACCGGATTCTTTTATTGAGTATGAAAAAGTAAAATTTTCTACCAAAGAAGCAACACAGATAGGGTATGATCTTGGACATTCCGGTATACCAAGCTGGATCCAGTATTCTGATATACCCAGATGTCCGAAAACAAATAAGACAATGAGATTTGTATGCCAGTTATTAAGTAACGACTCTGTAAAAACAGCAAAGACGAATATTGTCCCAGTGGATGAGTGGTATAAACAATATTTTGAAACAATGAACTTTTGGGGTGGCGGTGATCTATTCGTATTTTTTGAGCCTGAGTCAAAAGTTGCTTGCTACATGATACAGAATACATAATGTTGTACATTCACCTGTCTCTTTTGCCGCTGTTACTAACCCTCACTCATTCCCACCTCCGTATTTAGTCGCACCATATGAAAATCCAAATCACCTTCAAGTACAAAAATGACGACTCAATTAAAGTCATAGAACTTACTCCAGAACAATATTTCGACCCTATTGATGAAGGAGAAAGTTATGAAGAAGATAGTATTCCTCAATACGATCAAACTGTAGATTTTATTCGGGATTTTTATCCGGATGTAACTGCAGATGCATTAGAATATTCGATACTGAACATTCAAGGTTCTGTTGAATCCGATAAAAGTATCAAGACAACCTACTTTGGAAACGGATCCGATCTGATCTATTCAATCGATCATGCCGGATGGGAGCTCATCATTCAATCGATTAGAGTTGCAGAGAACTGTATCGTCATTACACGCATGGAAAGAGAGAACGCAGCCAGCGACTGGATCAATGTCAGCTTTACAACGGGGTTGAATTACGATAACAAAGAAGCTGGTGAAACATGGTTTTCAGCAAAGAACGGCGAATACATCAAGCAACATATTGTCCTGGATTGAAGAGTATGCAATAACTTGCAAAAGCGAAAGAGTTCACATTTTTTCATGCTTGTTAGAATATGATAAAGAATAAAATTTGGTATCTTATTCCTAAATACTTTCACATGAAAAACTACCTGTTCCTCATCAGTGTTTTAATACTAACAGCCTGCGGAGAAAAACCGGACGGTTCCATTGACTTTTTAGAGCCGCAGCCAGCAGGAGTGAAGGACGAAACTGCATTCAATAAAAAGTATCAGGGCAGCTATTTCAGCGCTGCGGAAAAGGCATTTCTGGAAATTCAATCAGCGTACATGATCAGAAGGGAATATATTCCGATCGTATTCCTAAGGAAAGAACTGGACAGCAGTTTTACCGCTGATAATACGAATGATAATAATATCATAGCTTTTTTTAAAAAGGATAATATAGAAGTAGATTCCTTTGCTGTCGATAGTATTTATGCGCATTACAATGGGATCGATACCTTGTTTGATTTCAATACAAAAGACAACCTGTGCCGCTACATGAAAGGGGATTATTTCCTGAGTTACGCGAACGAAACGCAGGACAGCTGGAAAGTACGACGTGTACATGCAGATGCATCCGGATTGAACTTCAGTTACATCATTCCATCCGACAGTTTAATGGCAGTACTGGATGTAAAAGACAAAAAGAGTATCGAGGGCGATAGCATTACCCCTAAACGTTATCAGATCAAGCCTGATAAAAAGGAGCTTAAAAACCTGGTGAAGCAGGATGTGTTTGAAGAAGATGTGCATTGGGTAAGAATGAAGTAAACGGTATCCTGCCACGCGCTATTGGAGGGTTAATGTCAGTAAACATTCATCCTTAACCTTATGTATCTTTCTTTAACTCTGCCGTTCTTTTTGTCTTTCCGCAGCGTCGGATGATCCCGTGTGGCCGTATTAATGTACTGTTACTATTTTTTTATGGCTGCAATAATGAATCGTACTATTTAAAATCGTAAATTTGTGAATAGTTGATTCGCATATCGAAATCATTCAGCACAGCAATAGAAAGTTCAATCCTCCCGGCTCGTATTTTTAGCAGATAGATAGATGTTCACCCGTAGTTCACCCGTAGTTCACCCGTAGTTCACCCGTAATTCACCCGTAGTTCACCCATAGTTCACCCGTAGTTGACCCGTAGTTCACCCGTAGTTGACCCATAGTTGACCCATAGTTGACCCATAGTAATCCCCAGTTAGACCCGTGCTGAACCCTTAGATGAACCATAGTTCAGCCATGTAAATCCCATGAGAAAACCTTGCTAAGACGTATCCGGTCTAGGGTAAATATGCCATTGCGCTGCTATTCGTACCCTCTATTTTTCAGAAGAATACTGATTTTTTAAAAATAATTTAACATCTTAGAGCACGAAGCGTTCGCTGCAGCAAAGACAAGACACAGTGAAAAACAACTTAAATAAATACCTATGGAAAAAATAAAGATTCTCGGCTTACGGACAACCATTTATAAAGTCGGTGACATTACAAAAGCAAAAGCGTGGTACGCGAATGTTTTTCAGGTACAACCTTATTTTGATGAACCTTTTTATGTAGGGTTCAATATTGCAGGTTATGAGCTTGGTCTGCAGCCCGAAGCCGAGCCTTCCACGGATAAAAAAGAAAGTGTCGCTACGTATTGGGGAGTAGAAGATATAAACGCTGCCTATGCGGGTTTCATAACAGCTGGTGCTGTAGAAAACGAAAAGCCTGTTAACGTAGGCGGAGAGATCGTGACAGCAACCGTTAAAGATCCCTGGGGCAATGTGATCGGATTGATCTATAATCCGGAATTTAAAGCCGATGGCATTTAACGAGACTTTTCTGATTTGCAATTCGGAAGGTAAATCCAATGTCGTTTACTTAAGGAAAAGTTGTTAAATAATTATATTCATGGTATCGGTGTACACATGCTCCCTTCTCCTTCAGGAGAAGGGCTGGGGATGAGGTTTTAGAATGAACAATCTAGTCCTTAACTAAACGACATTGGATTTGTAATCCGGAAGGTAAATCTAATGTTACTTAGTTAAGCAATTTGTTGAACAGTGTCTGACGGACAAAAAAGCCTTCTGACCACTGTTCGATTAACAGCATTCGTCCGACCACTTTTTTGTGGTCAGACGAATTGTTAATTTCATCAGTTTTCAACCCTTTCAGCTCTTCCGGATTTGTAATCCAATGTCGTTTACTTAAGGAAAAGTTGTTAAATAATTATATTCATGGTATCGGTGTACACATGCTCCCTTCTCCTTCAGGAGAAGGGCTGGGGATGAGGTTTTAGAATGAATGTGTCCTTAATTTATTCCTTAACTAAACGACATTGCATTACAAATCCCGAACAGCTTTAAAAAGACATTGTATTGCACAGAATGAATCAAACACCATGAATAAAGAAACAAACAATTTTAAAAGACTGATCGGTACCTGGAAAACCGAAGGCGTAGTTTTAACAGGCAACGAAAAATCAGCATTGATCGGTACGGACAGTTATGGATTCATTCTCGACGGAAACTATATTCTCCATAAAGCAGATGTAACGATGGGCAATGAAAAAAGTCACACCTTTGAAATTATTTCTTTCGACAATACGCCTGAAAAAGCAAACATGCAATACTATAATTCCAAAGGAGAAAGCGGGGGTATGACAGCATTTCTAAATGCAGATATTTTTATCATCAACGGAGATAAAATAAAATTTGAAGGAAGGATCGATGCTGCGAATACAAAAGTAGTCGGGAAGTGGTTTGTGCAGGGAGAGGGCGGCCAATGGACAGACTTTATTGATCTGACACTTACCAGACAATAGCAGCCTGCACCGAACATACAAATCGCATGATAAGCATGAACATTTAAACCTGGTACACGTACAGAACTTGTACGTCATAAAGAAACAGACATGAGAGTTATTTTAGTTTTAGCAGTTCTATTGGGGATTGCCTGTGATAATAAAAAAGACAATGTAACGCAGTCTGATCTACTATCGTCTGACATTAATACGATTGGAATTAAGCATAGAATTACATACAAAGAAGGATTGCCTACTACGATTGAATACAATACCTATATTGGAACCGGCACCGATGATTCGTCAGGTGCAGAAAATGTGATCCGGATAGACATTGATACGATAATCTATGATTTTTCGAATAAGACGATACTCTTGAAAAGAATTCATGATTTTAAAGAAAAGCAAATTGCTAAGGATTACAAGAAGTATTATTTCAATGAAGATAATTTGCTGTATAAATCAGTACGTTTCAACGCACTTGGTGAAAGCGTGTGTGATTCTATCCATTATGATAAGGTTACTAAAAGAGCATTCTATTATGATCTGATAAATAACCAATATACGGAGCTTCAGTATGATCAACAGGATAATATAATTTTGGAATTACATCGCAGAATAGGCGACACCGCAATTGTTCAACGCACGTCATATACATATGATTCATTTATTCAACCCTACTTAGTACGGTTGGATAAAAATGAGAAATTATTCGGCTGTTTTAATATTAAATCAACTGCTGTTTTTTGGAATAGTTTTTCCCAACCGGTTTTTTGTTCTACGAATAATGTTGTGAAGTTCAAATTGTATCATTACGGAAAAGAAAGTATTGGGGGATATCAATATGAATATTCGGATGGATTACCAATAGTACGATATGGCGGATATGGAGTTTTATATTACAGGTATTAAGAGGGTATGAAATTTACATCGTATAACAATAATAGTATAGCGGTATATTCACGCTTTCGGATTTGTAATTGCCGCGGCGAACGGAAGCCAGATAAAAAGATTTATAATCCGTGTAGTTGAAAAGAAGATTGCAAGCCATTGGCGTTTAGTTAAGGTTTGAAATATATTCAATTTATATTTTGTTATGATTTAGTAACGCTTAAACGGCCTCATTTCAAATTGCGTTAAGAAATTTTGGTTCATGGAGCTTTTTGAACGCTACAACTAGTCCTTTTTCAGGACGATTTTGTAGCGTTCGCGGAATGAACCAAAATTTTAGCTTATTTGAAATCAGCCTTGATTTTTTGGTTCTTTTGTATCAAGACAAAAGAACAGAAGATCTAAAAAGAAAGATAATTACGAATAAGAATGGAGAACTGTTTATACCTGATCAACCTTAACTAAACGACAACAGATTACAAATTCCGAATAGTTACGTTGTAATAATTGGTTGTAATGATTTAACACCATAGATTTGGTGGTGGCCGGCCCATTCGCCTGCGCGAAGGCGTAACTATAGCAATAAAACAATAAATACGTATTGTACGTAATCATTTACCTATGTCAGAAATAAATCCCGAAGATAAAGACCCTAATTTTAACCTGAGAATTATAACTAAAATTTCTGATGAAACAGGAATATTATTTGATATGGTTGGGCACATTCAGATATCTATTACAAAAAAGAGAAAAAAGACGATTCATATAGATTCAAAGAATGCCTCTCAATTTATTATTCTCGATCTGATCAACAACGACAATGGCTCTGTGCGGGACATTTTAACACATAATAAAATTCATTCCAGTGATGATTTTGGATTAGTTGTAAAAAGACTTTGTGAAGAAGGATTACTTATACAGGAACAAGGCGATAATTTTGACGATTTTAACGGGCAATTTAAAACAGAAACCATCGATGATTTTATCAAACTGCATAAGTTAAAGAAAGACCACGACTGGTATAAGATCATATGTTATTCTCTGTACATACTCGGTACTGCCATTGTAATTGCTTCATATATCATCCCTGTTACGCACAACATCGGCTGGGCTGGCTGGCTGGTGGGAATGATCGGCTGGGTATTGCTTACCTTCAGAAATAGTGTAGTTGGTGTTTTTAATAAGGTAGCAAATAGAACAAGCCATTGATCATTTGGCAGTCTCGACCTCGACCTCGCGCCAGTCTTCAGACTGGTGTGTATCATTTGGCAGTCTTTGACTGCATTTCTAATAAAGCCAGTCTAAGATTGGAAAATAAAAGGCACCAGTCCGGCTCCGTTAAGACTCGACCTG
>Ga0247817_10000764_pt1 | contig 17140 bp, 15 predicted proteins | sample UWRJL212509R1_FD_178010 | JGI IMG/M metagenome (GOLD analysis project Ga0247817, IMG submission 178010) | Plant litter microbial communities from Arlington Agricultural Research Station in Wisconsin, United States - UWRJ-L212-509R-1 | ecosystem: Environmental > Terrestrial > Plant litter >...
TCGTATTGCAAACTGTAGTTTCTACTGGCGGAAATTTCACATTCAATAACTTAACTTCAGGACAAAATTATACATTAACAGCTTTAAAAGCTTCGTATACATTTGTTCCGGTTACTTTAAACAATGTTACAGTCAATCAAACCGCTGTAGTGATCAACGGAACGCAACCTGTTTATACCGTAAGCGGAACAGTTCTTAACGGAACAACTCCGGTTTCTGGTGTAACAGTTTCGGCTACATCTGGAACAACAGTTTTAACTGCAGTTTCGAATGCAAGCGGAGTTTACAGCGTGGCAGGTTTAACAGCAGGACTTAATTTTACAGTTACAGCTGCAAAATCAGGTTTCTCATACACACCAACTTCAACAGTTTATAATGCAATTGATGCGAATAAAACGTTGAATTTTATTCAAGGCGCACCAATTGTTAATTACACAGTAAGCGGAACTGTTGTAAACAATACGACTCCGGTTTCTGGCGTAACAGTTACAGCCACTTCTACAACCGGAAATTTCACAGCAGTTACAAACGCAAGCGGTGTTTATTCGCTTAGTTTGCCTTCTGGAGGAAATTATACCGTAACAGCAGCTTTAACAGGACAAACGTTTACACCGGCTTCAACAGTTTATACCAATTTAGTGGCCAACAAAACACTAAACTTTGCTCAGGATGTTATTGTAACTCCTTCAGGTAAAATTAGCGGAACAGTTAAAAACGGAGCAAATTTTGTTTCTGGTGCCAAAGTAGAGATCGTTTTACCATGGACAGATAACTCACATCCCTGGAAAAGTGTTATTGCCATAACAGATGCTCAGGGAAAATACAGTTTTGACAATGCAGTTGTAGCGGGATATACTACAATTACAAGTTTAAAATTAAACACTTGGGAAAACGGAGAAGTAGTTTACCTACCTAATAATCTGGCCAATTTTGCCGTTCCTGCAAACCCAACAGTTTACAACTTCAGTACAGGTTCTACAGCAAGAGCAGCATTGGCAAGTACTAACTTAATTAGCGGCACAGTCAAAAATGGGACAACTCCTGTTGCAGGAGCTAAAGTAGAATTAGTAGTGCCCTGGACAGATAATACGCATAACTGGAAAAGTGTTCTTGCAACAACAGATGCATCAGGAAATTATACTTTTGATAATACAGTTACAGCAGGTTATACGCAAGTTTTAAGTTTAAAACTGAATGGTTGGGAGAACAATAATACCGCATATTTTCCAAATGATCTGGTAAATTTTGCAATGCCAACAGCTCCAACGGTTTACAACTTCAACACCAATACAGTTACAATTACGCCACCTCAGGTAACTATTACAAGTCCATCATTGGCAACGGTTGCTATAGCTCCGGGAACTGCAATTCAGTTGAAAGCAACTGCAAGTGTAGATGCAACCTTAACTATTTCGTCAGTAGTATTCAATATCAACGGACAAAATATTACAGCAACACTTTCAGGAACAGAATATGTAGCAAACTGGACACCGGTTGCAGCAGATTTCAATAAAAATTATACGTTGAAAGCAACAGTAACTTCATCAAGTGGTACAACAGCCGAAAACACTAAAGCATTCTCTTTACAATGTTCAGGAACAACTTGTCCTAATTCATTGCCTGTAATTACTTGGAATTCACCATCGGGTACTGTAAACCAGAGTTCTTTTCAGGTTGTGCCAATTTCAGTTACAGCTGTAGATAGTGACGGATCAGTTTCAGGTGTTACTATTACAATAAATGGAGGTACATTCAACATGACAGCAGGTACAAATAATACTTACACGTATAATTTTACTCCATCTGCTTATCAGGATTATCCGGTTGTAATCAAAGCAACAGATAATAAAGCTGCTGTAACTACATTAAACAATACCATTAAAATTGCTCCGGTGAGCACGAATAGATTTATCCCGCTTCCATCCAAAATTATTTTAGGATATGCACATTCCTGGGAAAATGCAGGAGCTCCGTTTTTATACTTCTCTCAAATGGTAGGAAGTAAATTTAACGTAGTCGATTATTCTTTCGTAGAAACCGTTAATCGTGATGGTTATACGCCAGTATTAACTACAAATGATACCCGATATCTGACCAATGGCGTTTTCAATAAGCAATTGTTGAAAAATGATATAAAATCCCTAAGAGATAGCGGCGTTCCTGTTATTGTCTCTATTGGAGGTCAAAATGGTCATGTTGTTTTAGACAATGTAACGCAAAAAAATATTTTTGTTAATGGTCTAAAAGCCATTATCGATGAGTATCAATTTGATGGAGTCGATATTGATTTTGAAGGCGGATCGATGAACTTTAATGCAGGAGGTTTAAGAGATATTTCATATGCGGGTATTTCTGCTTATCCAAGATTAAAAAACGTAGTAGATGCTTTCAAAGAATTAAAAGCGTACTATGGACCTGGATTTTTATTAACTGCAGCTCCGGAAACACAATATGTACAAGGAGGATATTCTACCTACACGGATACTTTTGGTTCCTTCCTGCCAATCATTCAAAACTTGCGTAACGAATTAGATTTGTTAGCGGTACAATTGTATAATACAGGAGGAGAAAACGGATTAGATGGTCAATACTATGGTTCAGCTAAAAAAGCAAACATGGTAACAGCCCTAACCGATATGGTGATAAAAGGGTATAATATTGGTACAACAGGAATGCGTTTTGACGGTTTACCGGCCTCAAAAGTTCTTATTGCATTACCAGCTTGTCCAAGTGCAGCAGGCAGCGGTTATTTAACTCCGGCAGAAGGAATTAATGCTATGGATTATTTAAGAAACGGAACCACGTTTTCAGGAAGAACATACACTATGCAGCCAGGCGGACCTTATCCTTCTTTAAGAGGTTTAATGACCTGGTCTGTAAACTGGGATGCATCTTCTTGTGGCAATTCATCTGAATTATCGAAAGCCTATGCCGCTTATTTTGCTTCGCAGTCAACAGCAAAAAAACTGTCAGTAGATAAAATTGAAGCAAATAATACAACCGTGGCTTATTTCAAAAACGATGCATTATCAGTTACAAATGACACCCAGGATATCGCTCAGGTAGAGGTATTCAATACCATCGGGCAATTATTGGTGAGTCATAAAAACATTCAGAATAATAAAGAAGTACTGCTTCAAAATTACAGTTTCTCAACAAAACAAATATTTGTAGTGATCGTAACAGATAGAGCAGGAAACAAAAAATCACTGAAAGTAATGAACTTTTTAAATTAATTAAAGGAATGAAAATTTAGAAATAAAAAAATTAGGACGGTTAAAATTGAGTTTGGTTATTTATTTTTTAATCTAGTTTTTATTTCGAATAAATGCATCAAATTTGGGTGATTTGTTATTTGGTTTTCACCCGGAGGCGAGCATTATGAACCTGGCAATTATATTGTCAGGTTTTTTTATGCTTTAAAGTGACGTAAAATTAATAGTGATTTTTTTTAGGAGCTATTTCCTGCTATCCACTTGTATCTTTTATTTTTTTAAAGGAAAAAAATAAAAGGATACCGCTTCTATCAGGGCTATGGCACTCGTTTTTCATAAGATAAAAGGAGAATAAAATTAGTGTAAATCCGATTAATCTGCAAAATCTGCGAGCCATTAAAGAAGCAAAGTAACCTCAATCTGCGTCATTGCGAGGAACGAAGCAACCACACGATCAATTGATTTAGCAAGTGAGATTGCTTCGTTCCTCGCAATGACAAAAATCCGCGTTTTCGCAGAGCGAATCCGTGTCATCCGTGTGGCATTTCTTAGCTATTACCCCCAAAAGACAAACAATTTTAAGTACTTTTGAATCCCGGTAATTCCATTAAAAACTTCATGCAAAAATCCATCAGCTTCATCATAGCATTTCTAATCTTCAGCACAAGTTTCGCTCAATCAAACCACGAAACACCTGAAGTAGACCCAATTCAAATTCAAAAAACATATACAGATTGGTCTGCGTATCAAAGCAAAAACATCATGCTTTCGAGAGATTTTATAGCATTCGATTCAAATTCAAAAGAAATTTCAAAAGAATCCTTCCTAAATCAATTGGCAAACGAAAACTTCATCCCAATCCGATTAAAATCAGATGATTCAAAATACTATTATAAATTATTCGAAATTCAGCCCGATTCAGATACCAGTATAAAAGCCACCATCAATCAAATTGGTTTCGATGCACACAAGAATTTTGAAATGGAAGGAACTCAATTTCCTAAATTCTCTTTCAAAGATTTAAACGGAAATCTGGTTTCAAACGAATCCATGAAAGGAAAAATCATCGTTATTAAATGTTGGTACATTCACTGCACGCCATGCATCAAAGAATTTCCGCAGGTAAACAAACTGGCACAAGAATACAAAGACCGAAAAGACATTCTTTTTATAAGCCTCGCCGAAGATGCTCCGGAAAAATTAAAAGCATTTTTAGCCAAAAGACCTTTAGCATATTCAGTAATTCCAAACATGAAAGTGTATATGAACGAAGCATTGCAACTCAATTCATTCCCAACCCATTTTATTTTAAACAAAGAAGGAATTATTGCAAAAGTGCTGCCTAATTTCGAAAGTCTTGAAGTCGCTTTAGAGAAAGAAAGTAAATTGTAATTTTTTTAAACCCTATAAGTGATATAAGAAATTATAAGTTTGCTTATATGAACTTATGTAGCTGTTGTATTAATCTTGCAATCCCGATAACTATCGGGAGCAAAGTCGAAAAGTTTTTTATTGGCTTATTTAAGTTATTAGGTTTCGCTTTAAAAGAACTTATGTTACTTATATGGTAAAAATTTTCAACGCAAAGTATGTTTTCTTTGCGCCTTTGCGTCTTTGCGGGAAATTTTCTTCGCATGATAAAAACTTAGAACCTTAGCCCCTTTGCATCTTTGAACCTTTTTCCGTACTTTTGCACCAAATTAATTAAAAAGACATTCATGTTAACAGTCAATAATTTATCAGTTCAATTTGGCAAACGAATTTTGTTTGACGAAGTAAATACCACATTCACACACGGAAATATTTATGGAGTTATTGGAGCCAATGGTGCTGGAAAATCTACTTTTCTAAAAATCATTTCGGGCGATATCGATCCAACTTCTGGCCACATTCATTTAGAACCGGGAAAACGTATGTCGGTTTTAAACCAAAATCACAATATGTTCGACGAGCATACGGTTTTGGAAACTGTTTTGATGGGAAATAAAGTTCTGTATGCTGTTAAAAAAGAAATGGATGAACTTTATTTAGATTACAACGATAAAAACGCAGACAGAATTGGAGAGCTTCAGGTTCAGTTCGAAGAAATGAACGGTTGGAACGCAGATTCTGACGCTGCATCGATGTTGTCGAACTTAGGCATCAACGAAGAGCATCATTATACATTAATGGGTGATCTTGAGGGGAAAATTAAAGTTCGTGTGCTTTTGGCGCAGGCACTTTTTGGAAACCCGGATTTGCTTATTATGGATGAGCCTACCAACGATCTGGATTTCGAGACAATCGCCTGGTTAGAAAATTTCTTAGCCAATTATGAAAATACAGTAATCGTAGTATCTCACGACCGTCACTTTTTAGACTCAGTGTGTACACATATTTCTGATATCGATTTTGGAAAAATTAATCACTACTCAGGAAACTATACTTTCTGGTATGAGTCTAGCCAGTTAGCGGCAAAACAACGTGCACAACAGAACAAAAAAGCCGAAGAAAAGAAACAAGAATTAGAAGAATTTATTCGTCGTTTTAGTGCGAACGTTGCCAAGTCTAAACAAGCAACTTCTCGTAAAAAAATGATTTCTAAATTGAATATTTCAGATATCAAGCCTTCTAGCCGTCGTTATCCAGCGATTATTTTTGATCAGGATCGTGAAGCGGGAGATCAGATTTTGAATGTCGAAAATTTGGAAGCTTCTGTAGAAGGTGATCTTTTGTTTAAAGGAGTAAATTTGAATATGGCAAAAGGCGATAAAATCGTTCTTTTCTCTAAAGATTCGCGTGCTACAACAGCATTTTACGAAATTTTAAACGGCCAGCAAAAAGCAGATTCAGGAACTTTCGATTGGGGAATTACAACCAATCAAGCGTATTTGCCGGCAGAAAACCATTCGTTTTTTGAGAACGATTTGACATTGGTAGACTGGTTACGCCAATACGCAAAAACAGAAGAAGAGCGCGATGAAGTATTTATTAGAGGATTCTTAGGGAAAATGATTTTCTCAGGAGAAGAAGCTTTAAAAACAAGCCGCGTATTATCAGGAGGAGAAAAAGTACGTTGTATGCTTTCGAGAATGATGATGGAAAGAGCGAATATCCTAATGCTGGACGAACCAACGAATCACTTAGATTTGGAGTCTATTACAGCTTTCAATAACTCGCTAAAAAACTTCAAAGGATCTGTAATTTTCACCACACATGACCACGAGTTTGCACAAACTGTTGGTAATAGAGTAGTAGAGCTTACGCCAAACGGAGCAATCGATCGTTATATGACATTTGATGAATATCTTGACGACGAAAAAGTTCAGGAATTAAGAACAAAAATGTACGCTAAATAAATATAGCTTTAAATAAAAAAGAAATCCCGATCGTGAACCGATCGGGATTTTTTTATGTTTATTTCTTACCAAAAAGCTTAGCGAATATAAAGATGATGATCGCAACAATAAAGATGACGATAAAAATCCCGAATCCCATTCCGGCTTTAAAAATGTCTCCAATAACTTCGCAACTTGTAAATGAAAATAGTATTACGAATACCATTAACAAACGTGTAATGTTCTTTTGCATGATTTTGCTGTTTTTAGTGTTTTAAAAAGAATTTTATATTCTAATTATCGTTAGATTAAAATTACTTCAAACAACAAAAAAATGTATTACATAATTTAATTCAAAAGTTCTATGATTTTGATTAACCCTAATAGATATTCAAAAAAGAGCCATAGGCTCGACCCATATTGTAGGGCTGGATTTTAATCCAGTCAAAAAGCATCTAATAAAAAAAGCTCCACCGGAGCGATATCTTTTTTGATTAAGAGCATATACCACCCCGTTGGTTTTTTTATAAAGTGTCGTGGAGATTTCTATAGATATAACATCCCGCTGGAGCTATCATTACGACGTATATAAATTACGATAACATCTCAATCAATTGAATTTTATTTCCACAAGTATCATCCAAAATGGCAATTTTTACATTTCCCATTTCAGTTGGTTTCATGGTAAATACAACGCCAAGATCTACAAGACGATCATATTCTTCCTGAAGATCATCCACATTAAATTGCGTGTACGGAATTCCGGCATCAAACAACGCTTTTTGATATGTTTTTGCTGGTTCAAAATGATTGGGTGATGGTTCTAATAAAACTTCAACACCATCTGGTTCATCTTTAGAAACTACCGTTAACCATCTGTTACCTTCGCCTAAAGGCACATCATGTTTTTTTATAAAACCCAATTTTGCAGTATAAAATTGTAATGCCTTTTCCTGATCTTGAACTGGGATTCCTATGACTTTTACTTTCATTTTTTTATATTTTTAAACTGACTATTTTTTCTGCCATATTCATTTTTGATGTCTGCTAATTGCAATGCCATACAATGATCTAAAGTTAAAAAATGAATTGATTTTGAAGCTTTTCCTGTTTGATATTCGTTTAGCAAATCTTTCCAAATTGTTGGATAAAATATCCCTAAAGAAAAGAATATTAAACAAGGAAATGTAAAATTACCATTTCCAATTAAATAGGCCTGCATTCTGATTTCATCCTTCATTGTCATTTCATATTCTAAAACAATGTGCTTTAGATCATGATTTTCAAATTTCGGAATTAATCGATAGTTTTTATTGTCGAGCATTTCTGCAACTTCACGTCCAACGGTTCCTTGTTGTAAAGTTCTTAAATGACTTAATTTAGGTGCTAAATAATCTTTTCCGTGAATAAGTTCTAAAAGCCAAATAATTCCTCCGGTGATTTTGAGTTGTTTAATTCTGTTTATCATTAAAATGGAAGACTTTTTATTCCCCAATAGTTCCTGTTTTTACTTCTCCGGCTCGTTTGTAACTTACAGCAATCACACCGCTTGGTGTAACCGTACTTTCTATTAATGTGAATCCTGCCGGAGTTGATCTATCATCAAATAATTTTTTTCCTTTACCTAAGATTATAGGATAAATTAAAAGCCCAAGTTCATCAACTAAATCATGTTGAAGCAAAAGCTGAACAAGTGTTGCGCTTCCCCAAACTTTAATGTCTCCGCCTTCTGAATTTTTGAGTTTTTTGATATCTTCTATAGTCGAAAGAAATTTTGTGTTTTCCCAGTCTGAGCTATTTCTGGTGGAAGACAAAACATATTTGGTAACTTCATTAATTCCCGGCCAGCCTTCTGCATGTTTGGGCCAATAGTCTTCAAAAATATCAAATGTTTTTCTGCCCAAAAGAATATCGGCAGGTTTCATTTGTTCCTGCATAACATTGCCATATTCTTCATCTCCAAAAGGCGCGACCCAGCCTCCATATTCAAAACCGCCCGAAGTATCTTCTTCAGGACCGCCAGGTGCCTGCATTACGCCATCGATTGTAATCATGGTTATGACGATTATTTTTCTCATGATGTTTGGTGTTTATTGTTTTATCAAATTTAATGAAAATAGAAAGAATGTTTTTACATCAGTATTGTTTTGGAGCGTTTCAATGATTAAGTACAAGTGTGTTCGATTTTAATTTATGTTTTGTAAAAGTAAAGTCTAAATTATTTATTTTTTAAGAAGAAATTTCAAATCATTAATTCCTTCCATTTTAAATATCAAGGTTTCTTCATTTTCTTTGTCAAACAAGAATAAATATTTTTTTGTTTCACCAATATAAATTGTTTTTTTATTGGTTTCAATTGTTTTTCCATTATAAGAGAAACAAACTAATTTTGATTGTTTGCTTTGGTATCTTAATTTGTATCCATTCTCTATAGAATTTGATATAGTCAATAAATTAAAGAGTAGCAATATTTGAAATCCAAAGTATATAAAAAAAGAAAATATAGAATCATTTTTCTTTATAATTATTTTTAAGACTGTTTTTTCTGCTATCCTATTTATTATAATAAGTAATAGAAATCCAATGGGGAAAATTAATCCAATATAATTGGCGGAAACTATATTAGTAATTATAAAAAATATTGTAAGTATAATTAAAACCCATCCTCCTTTAAATATTCTTTTGTTGGTTTTTTCTTCTTTATGTTTTAATACTTCTAGATTTTTTTCATTATCGTTTATCTCTTGAGAAATTTTATCATCAATTAGATAAATGATAGAAATTATTGATATCAATAATAAAATAATTAATATCGACTTATTGAAAAATAATAATATGATTTCCGATATTTCTAAATAATTGATTATTTCAATATCAAAGAAATAATAATAAGATTGAAGATTGATGTATCCAATTGTCGTGAGAATTATAAAAATTAAAGGAAAATATTTTATAATTGATTCAAGTTTAGTTTCTGTCATTATTATTGTATTGTGCATTTTTTGTCAGCCAATCTATTAATAAATTATCTCTTTGACTAGATGGGGCGAAAGCTAATTTATGATAACCTTTCTTCTGATCTTTATTAAATAATAGAGACTCATCCATATTTTTAAGAAATGAAAAATATTCAATAAGTGGTTTAAAGTGACTTGTTCCATGTTCATGAAGTCCATTGTGAAAAATCATTTCTAATTCATAAGCCGAAAGTGTTGCTCTTAGAATTGAAGAGTATTTAAATTTATCTGTTTCTGATATTTCCGATGATTTAATAAATTTTAAGATATGATAGAGAAAACGATAATAATGATGTAAATCATGTTTGTAAAAATCTTGAATTTTGTCATAATTATTTTTAATATTGATAATGCTTTTATCAGAACCAGTTTCTTTTTTAAATCTTTTGTATATCCACTGAAAGCATTCATTTCCTGTTGCTTTAACCCTTGTGGCATCCTTTGTTGCTCTAATATCCATTGAATCGACATTTCTTTTATGTATATCTAGTAGTCTAAAAAAGGTATCTTCAAATCTTTGCTGGCGAACATAATTTATTTGAATATTATTAGCCTTATATTGTGTCCAAAAAGCTATAAAGGTTAAATAAGCTGCAATTATTGCTATAATTGGCCCTAGGCCATCTGAGATTGTGGATATTACTGCTGAAGTGATATCAGGAGTAATTGGATTGACTGAGGTTGCTTTGGAAAATTCTTTGGTAGAAAAAATTTCAAAATATGAGTTGTAAAAGTATTTTGGGAAATAGTTTACGAATAGATTGAAAGATGGAATTAATAAAAATCCAAAGACAATTATTGCTGTCCAAGACGATTCAAGAAAAAGTAGTTTTTTTTTCACTTGTAAATGTTGATGATTTTAATTATTAAGAATATTTTGACGTAGCTAATGTATAATTTTAAACTAAAAATATTAGGGTATAGTAAAATTTAATTCTTAGAAAGCGTTCCAAAATTCTTGAAATTTCAAAAAAAAATATTTCCCCGCACAACACCCCAACAAATAAATTCTGATTTCGTATATTTGCCCAACCAAACATCACACTTAATTATGAGCCAAAAAGTATTACTTAATTCAAAAGAAGTTACTATCATACTCCATCGTTTGGCTTGTCAGTTAATCGAAAAACACCTTGATTTCTCCGATACTATTTTAGTGGGGATTCAGCCAAGAGGCGTTTTTTTAGCTGAACGTTTAAAACAAATATTGGAAAACGAATATCAGGTTCCGGAGATTTCTTTGGGATATCTGGACATCACTTTTTTTAGAGATGATTTTCGTCGTACTGATAAACCGCTGGAAGCCAATAAAACACAAATAAATTTTATAGTCGAAAACAAGAAAGTCATTTTTATCGATGACGTATTGTTTACCGGACGAAGCATTCGTTCTGCTTTGACCGCAATTCAGTCTTTTGGGCGACCATCAGAAATCGAATTGTTGGTGTTAATCGACAGACGTTTTAGCCGTAATTTGCCTATTCAGCCCGATTATCGCGGCCGTCAGGTTGATGCTATAAATGACGAAAAAGTAAAAGTAAGCTGGAAAGAGAATGAAGGCGAGGACGCCGTTTATTTAATAACCAACTAATTAGATTGAATTTCTTAAAAATTGAAAAATAATATCATGACAGAGAATGAAGCGTTTATTTATGAATCAATTTTTAATCAGGTCAGAATGGGATTTCTTTCTCTTGATGAGATTCAGGAGAACATTATAGAAGAAATTGAAGACAACGAATTTGCAGACGAAATCTCAGAAGAGTGGGCTTTTGATAAAATAAGAGAAGAATACCAAAAGTTACTGGCTGAAAGTAAACAATGGGAAAGCCCAACAGATACTGAAAGGCTTATAAAAGCGTTTGATGAATTGTGTGACGAGAATATATTGGCACTTCATAATGCAGGTTATACGACAACAGATGGTGAATATGAAGTGGTTGAGGTTGAAAGAGAATTGCAGGAAAACGAAATAGAGTCTGACGGGTATTGTTTTTATCATGAACAGGATTTGGCCAGAGCAATCGCTATTGAAAATCCAGGCTTGTATATCGCTTTTCAAAAAGTAGATAATTCGGATGATACAATTACAATAGAAGTAGGAAAGCGAGTTGCCGAAGTTTTAATAAATAACGATTTTAAAATAAAATGGGACGGCTCTGCAAGAACCAAAATTGAAATTCCGGGTTTCAGATGGCAAAAGATTTTTGATGAAGATGCAAGAGATCTCCAGGATTACAGTGAAGTTGTAGACAGAATGGTTCAATAGAGAAGCTTCTCTTAAAAACATTGAAGAACTGAATATTTTTAGAACTTCAGGAATTTGACAAATAAAAATTAAAGAAATAAAAATGAAAGAATTAAGCGTAAATCATTTATTAGGAATAAAATACATCAACGAGAATGATATTAACCTAATTTTTGAAACGGCAGATCATTTTAAAGAAGTCATTAACAGGCCTATTAAAAAAGTTCCTTCATTACGAGATATTACCATTGCCAATATTTTCTTCGAAAATAGTACCCGAACAAAACTCTCGTTTGAGTTGGCTCAAAAACGATTATCTGCTGATGTTATCAGTTTTTCGGCAGCTCAGTCTTCGGTTAAAAAAGGAGAAACCCTGATTGATACTGTAAATAATATCCTTTCCATGAAAGTAGACATGGTTGTAATGCGCCACTCCAATCCCGGAGCGGCTTATTTTTTATCCAAAAATGTCAAAGCCAGTATCGTAAACGCCGGCGACGGAGCACACGAACATCCTACTCAGGCTTTATTAGACAGTTATTCGATCAGAGAAAAATTAGGAGATGTAGCCGGAAAAAAAGTTGTTATTGTAGGTGATATTCTGCATTCAAGAGTAGCTTTATCCAACATATACGCTTTGCAAATGCAAGGTGCCGAAGTAAAAGTTTGCGGACCAAAAACGTTGATCCCAAGATATATTGAATCACTGGGAGTTACAGTTGAACCCAATTTAAGAAAAGCTTTAGAATGGTGTGATGTTGCCAATATGCTTCGTGTACAAAACGAACGTATGGATGTGAATTTCTTCCCGTCAACACGTGAATACGCACAACAATACGGAGTTGATAAACCCTTATTAGATTCTCTAAACAAAGAAATCGTAATCATGCACCCGGGACCAATCAACAGAGGAGTAGAGATTACATCTGAAGTAGCAGATTCTGATCATTCAGTGATTTTAAATCAGGTAGAAAACGGTGTAGCGATTAGAATGGCGGTGATTTATTTATTAGCGTCTAAGATTCAATAAGGTTTAGTTTACAGTCTCAGTCTCAGTCTCAGTTTACAGGGATTGTCCGGATTTGAAAATGTTTTTTCTGTTACTGTTACTAAAAGCTCAAAACTCTATGCTGCGAATGTTTACGGAAAACTGCGACTGAAAACTTAGAATCACACAAGTTTAAAACTGTTTACTGCGACTGCGACTGAAAACTAAAAAAATTGTACCTTAGCTCTCATAATAGCGCCTATAAATAAGAAGATGAAAGTAGATCAAAAAGGACATACTGTTACAATCAAAAATACACAGGGAGATTTTAATGCTTTCCTTGAAAAAGTAACGCAGCAATTTAAAACCTTTGAAAAACAAAATATTATAATCGATTTATCAGCAGATTCAGGTTTGTCTGAAAAAGAGGTCAAGCTTTTTTTACCACTTGCAAAACAGCAAAAAAAAGCCAAAAAGTCATTTGTAATTGTAGTCGCTGATCTTGACTTTAATGCTATTTCGGATAAATTAATCGTAGTGCCTTCTCTTTTAGAAGCACATGATATTATCGAAATGGACGAAATAGAAAGAGACCTCGGGTTTTAATTTTAGATTTTAGAGTTCAGATTTTAGATTTTTGAATAACTAAATCAATCTTAAAATATACTTACTCAATCTAAAATCTACAATCAACAATCTAAAATGAAATTAACCATACTTGGCTGTTATGCCGCAACTCCCAGAACACTTACCAACCCAACTTCGCAGGTTTTAGAAATTAAGAACAGATTGTTTTTAATTGATTGTGGCGAAGGAACTCAGGTACAATTGCGTAAAAACAAGATTAAATTCTCCAAGATTAATCACATTTTTATTTCGCATTTGCACGGAGATCACCTTTACGGATTAATTGGTACTATTTCGACTTTTTCACTTTTGGGCAGAACAACTGATCTGCACATTTACGGACCTAAAGGAATTAAAGAACTAATTCTTCTTCAATTGAAACTGACGGAATCCTGGACAACTTATAATTTGTTTTTTCATGAATTAGAGTCTAAACAAAGCGAAGTTATTTTTGAAGATACAAAGGTTATCGTAAAAACCATTCCGCTAAAACATCGCGTTTACACGAACGGATTTTTATTTCAGGAAAAACCCGGAGACAGAAAACTAAATGTTGAGGCTGTTCAGCAATACGACATTCATACAGCCTATTATCAAAAAATAAAGGGTGGAGGAGATGTGACACTTGATGACGGAACTGTAATCGAAAACGAAAAATTATCTTTTGATCCTATTCCCTCAATGAGCTACGCTTTTTGCTCAGATACGGTTTATCATGAAGCAATAATTCCAATTATAAAAGATGTTGATGTGTTGTATCATGAATCTACTTTTTTAGAATCAGAAGCCCCTTTGGCCTTAAAAACATTACATTCAACAGCCAAAGAAGCCGCAACGATTGCTCTTAAAGCCAATGCAAAAAACTTGGTTTTAGGTCATTATTCTACACGATACGATGGTATTGAACGTTTTAAAGAAGAAGCTACAGCAATTTTCCCGAACGTACTTTTAGGCGATGACGGAGTTTCTTTTGAGTGGTAAAAAAGTTATGAGTTTAGAGTTATGAATTATTAGTTTAAAAAGAAAATCTAACAATCTAGGCAGTCTAACAATCTAAAGATCTAAAAAAATGAATGATTTAAGCAATTATAGAAAATCTTACGAAAAGAGCGAATTATTAGAAACCAATATTCCTGAAGATCCCATTAATCTTTTTAACAGATGGTTTCATGAAGTGGAAGATTTCGGCGGAAGCGGAGAGGTGAATGCCATGACACTTTCTACCATTGGATTAGATGGTTTTCCGAAATCAAGAGTGGTTTTATTGAAGAAATTCTATGAAGAGGGATTTATTTTTTACACCAATTATAAATCTGAAAAAGGAAAAGCAATTGAGGCAAACCCTCATGTTTGTTTGTCTTTCTTTTGGCAGGATATGGAGCGTCAGGTCATTATAAAAGGAATTGCCCAAAAAACGTCTGAGAATATATCTGATGGTTATTTTGATTCCCGTCCTGACGGAAGTAAGCTGGGTGCGATTGTTTCTCATCAAAGTGAAGTGATTCCGTCGAGAACTTTTTTAGAAGAAAATCTAAAAAAACTGGAAGCAGAATTTGAAGGAAAGTCAATTCCAAGACCCGAAAATTGGGGAGGATATTTGGTCACTCCTTTAGAGGTTGAATTTTGGCAGGGAAGACCTAACAGACTGCATGACAGAATACGTTACCAAAGTCAATCTGATTATTCCTGGAAGATTGAAAGATTATCTTCTTAGTTTGTAAGAAAAATATATTAAATATAATAATAATAGTGTAGTTCATCGATTATTTTTGCAGTTTACCGATAAATTGAATACGTTTGAATAAGAAAAACGAGACAATTTATTTTTACAATATATTTTAAGGAATTTGCCCCAACATTTACTTTAATTTTAACTGCTATTGATTATGAAAAAGATGATGTGTGCCATGATGTTCGTTGTAATTTTTATTACAATGAACTCATGCTCTGCAGATAGTGCGGAGGGAGCAGATAATAGTACTACAACCGAAACTCTGATTACGAACTACACGTACAACGATTCAGAGATTGAAACCATGAAACTTATCAACGATTACAGGGTAAGTATTGGTTTGAATGCATTAGAAAAAATAAATCATATTTCGTTTAAATGTGAAGAGCATAATAATTATATGATTGCCAACAATGTTGTCAATCACAATGATTTTACTTCGCGTTCGAATAATATTATTAGCGTTTTAGGAGCTAAAAAAGTAGGTGAAAATGTCGCCTACAATTACAAAACTTCTGAAGCAGCTGTAAGAGCGTGGCTTGACAGCCCCGGACATAAAGAAAATATCGTAGGAGATTTTACTCATTTTGGCTTAGCAGTAACTACTGATGCTAAAACCGGAAAAAAATACTATACGAATATATTCGCTAAAATTTAAATATTATTGGACTGGTTGGTTTTTAGTAGTCGTTGCGAATCTTTGATTTGCGACGACTTTTTTTAAAGACAAACAACTGGAAAGATCCCAAATAAAAAAATCCAAATTCCAATACAAATAGACGTATTGGAATTTGGATTTTTTAAAATATTGGAATTTATTTTTTAAAGTCCCATTATAATAAACTCACTTCGTCTGTTCATTTGATGTTCTTCTTCGCTGCATTGTACACCATCAGAACATCCATTTACCAATTGTGTTTCACCATATCCTTTTCCGGTTAGCCTGTTTTTGGCAACACCGTTTTTGACCAGCCAGTCAATGGTTGATTTGGCTCTTCGGTTGGATAAAGCTGCATTGTATTGATGTGTAGCTCTACTATCGGTGTGCGAGCGAATATCAAGTTTCATCGTTGGATTGTTGTTTAGCACATCGAGGATTTTCTCCAGATCCAAAGCTGCTTCGGTTCTGATATTGGATTTATCCAGATCAAAATAAATCATTTTAATACCAAAACATTTACCAAGGTCATCGCCAATGGTGACCTTACAAGTTGATTTTTCTAAAGCAATTGGAAGACTTGTTTTTCCGGTTAGCTTTCCGATGGTTACTGTAACTTCTCTTGTCGTGTATTCCTCTTTTTCAGCTCTTACATTATACGTTTTTCCGCATTCCACAGTAAAAGTGTAATAGCCGTCTTTATCTGAAATCGTGCTGTTTTTGATTGTGGTTCCTTCATACAAAGTGACTTTTGTTCCCGGTAAAACAGCAGTGGTATTGAGGTCGGTAATAATACCTTCGAGTGTCTGAACGCATTGTAGTTTTCGGGTTTCCAGAAATTTATAAATATCATCTGATCCCTGACCGCCATCTTTGTTAGAACTGAAGTATCCTCGTCGGGAAACCGGATCTATGTTGTAGGCAAAATCATCTTTTGGAGAGTTGATATCACTTCCCACATTCTGAATATTGCTGATGGTACCGTTATCTTCAATATTCCCAACAAATACATCGAGTCCGCCAAGTCCGGGATGACCGTCTGAAGCAAAATAAATTTCGTTTTCGCTCGTTACGTAAGGGAAGGTTTCTTTGCCTTCGGTATTGATAGAAGTGCCCAGGTTTTGTGGCGCGCCATAACTTTCTCCATTAATACTTACTTTATAAATATCAGACTGTCCGAATGTTCCGGGCATATCAGAGGCAAAGTACAAAGTTTTCTCATCAGCACTCAACGCAGGATGCCCAACACTATAATTATCACTGTTAAAAGGAAGTTCGATACTATTTCCCCATTTGCCGTTATTATCCAGTGTGGCTTTGTATATTTTTATTAAAGTA
>Ga0247817_10000765_pt1 | contig 17135 bp, 12 predicted proteins | sample UWRJL212509R1_FD_178010 | JGI IMG/M metagenome (GOLD analysis project Ga0247817, IMG submission 178010) | Plant litter microbial communities from Arlington Agricultural Research Station in Wisconsin, United States - UWRJ-L212-509R-1 | ecosystem: Environmental > Terrestrial > Plant litter >...
GTTTTTTTTTATTCTTCTTCTTCTTTTTCGATTGCATCTTTATAATCAGGATACAAAAACTTATTGTATGGGAATCTGGTGATGTGAATCTGACGAACTGCTTCGTAGACGATCTCTCTAAATTCCTCAAAATTTTCTTTTTGCGTTGCCGAAATAAACAATGCTTTATCTTGTCCTACATTGCTCATCCAGGTTTGTTTCCATTCCTCAAGCGTGTAATGTCTTCTGGTTTTTTCCGTAATTAAATCATCCTCATCGATTGTCAAATGTTTGTAGGCGTCAATTTTATTGAAAACCATAATCGTTGGTTTGTCATTACTTTTGATTTCTAACAATGTTTGATTTACAGACTCAATATGATCTTCAAAATCAGCATGCGAAATATCTACAACGTGCAATAATAAATCAGCTTCGCGTACCTCATCAAGTGTACTTTTGAAGGAATCTACTAATTGCGTTGGCAGCTTACGAATAAATCCTACGGTATCAGAAAGTAAAAACGGCAGGTTTTTGATCACCACTTTTCGAACTGTTGTGTCTAATGTCGCAAATAATTTATTTTCAACAAATACATCACTTTTACCAATCGCATTCATCAAAGTTGACTTTCCAACGTTCGTGTATCCAACTAACGCAACGCGCACCATTGCACCACGATTACTACGTTGAATACTCATTTGTTTATCAATCGTCTTGATTTTGTCTTTTAGCAACGAAATACGGTCACGAACAATACGTCTGTCGGTTTCGATCTCTGTTTCACCAGGACCACGCATTCCAATTCCCCCTTTTTGACGCTCAAGGTGTGTCCATAAACCAGAAAGTCTCGGCAGTAGGTATTGACATTGTGCCAATTCTACCTGTGTTCTTGCGTATGAGGTTTCTGCTCTTTGTGCAAAAATGTCCAAAATTAAGTTTGTCCTGTCCAGAATTTTACAATCTATAATTTTGGAAATATTCTTTTGTTGAGATGGCGACAATTCATCATCAAAAATTAAGGTTGATATGTCGTTTTCTTTTACAAAAAGATTAATTTCTTCTATTTTTCCTGTTCCAACAAAAGTCTTGGGATTAGGGCGCTCCATTTTTTGCGAAAAGCGTTTTATAACCTGACCACCGGCCGTAAAGGTTAAAAACTCCAATTCGTCCAGATATTCGTTTAGTTTCTCTTCACTTTGATTTTGAGTTACAATACCAACAATGGCTGTTTTTTCAAAATTTATAACTTCTTTTTCTAACATAGCTTTGAATAAGCGACAAATTTAATGATTTGTGAGACATTAACACTTATAGAATTTTCTTTTTAAGTTTTAATTCACTTTAAAAAAGAAAAACCATTTAGAAATTAAGTTCATTAAGAGTTTAATCTCAACGAAGCCTAACTTTTAAATGGTTTAAAATTTAAACTAAAAATACTTTTTACTCGTAAATAAACGTTTTTTCTGTTTTAACGATTCCGTTTTCTTCTAATTGAGAACAAGAAATAGGATAGTTTAATTTATTGTATTTATATTTTTTGCTGATCCCTACCAAAACTGTAGACGAAGGGCTAAAATTTGTTTCGTTATTATATGATATCGATTCAAATGCAAACTCGTCTTCATGATATGAAATCATTGGAACAATCACTTTATAATTGTCTCCAAACAAGTTTTGAACAATTAAGGCATCTACCGATTTTTTATCATCAAAGGTAAAGGTTTTAGAAATCTTATCTCCTACCAATCCTCTGTGTCTTACTACATTATCATTGGAATAAGCATATTCGATTTTACCGTTAATTTGCTTGTTTTTGTCTCTTGAAGTACGTCTTACAATAATACCGTTTTCAACAATGTACTCAATATCTTCCACTATATTTTGGTGATTGGTACTTTTCTTGGTAATTACTTTTATCCTTGCACCTTCATAAGTAAACGTTACAGTTTTAGTGATGTAGTCATTACCTTCTTGGTATTTTTTAACTAATTTGGTAATGTTTAAATCCGGATTATAGGTGTAATTCACAACTTCTTTCCACTCACTTCCTGTTTTTTCTTTAACGGTCATATCTAACAAACCGCTTTTATTATAAAAAAACTTTTGAATAACATCTGAAGTTGTAATGGTTTGAACTTTTCCATCTTTAAAAACAACGGATTTATTTACAATTTCGCCGTCTTTGTAATTTTGGTAATTTGTCTTAATGATATTAATCTGTTTTAGTCTAACAGGCGTATCCTGATCTTGACTTTGCACTAAGCATGATACCATCATCATGATGGCAATAAAATAGGTTCTCATAAAAAAATTCGTTTTATTTGGGATCGCCAAAATACAAACTTTTATTAAAATTTAGTAGTATTTAAGGACATTATTACACATTTTTGATTAATTCAAGTCAAAACCCCTTTTTAATTCACTTTATCAAAAAATATATGTTTCTTTTTGTCAATTTACGTCCTGATTATTCAAATACAATGCAGTAATCGTTTAATAAAGCTAAATCCTTGTATTACAATTATTTAAACAACAATCATTTCTCACCATTAATTCTAATATCATCAACCATAAAACTGCCATTTAAAGTTTTATCCTTTCCTGAACCAATATATTTAAAAGCAACATTAATTTTTCCTGAATAAGACGATAAATCTATACCGCCGGAACTTATAAATTCTCTGGTTGGTGTTGATAAGGTTGGTAATCTAGGTTCTAATTTTGTCCAATTAGCCTTTTTAATATTTGCTCCGTCAAAGTCAGATGACACATATACTTCCAGCGTATTTAATTTCGAATCGATTTTTAAATCATGTTGTGCGCTTCTAAAGGACAACACCGTGTTTTTATAACCCGTGATATCAATTTTGGGCGAAATCAACCATGCGATATTCTCTGCTGCTGTTGTACTTGTTGTATTAAACTCTGCAAAACCATTTCCGGCATAAACCATACTTTTCCACAGTTTGGTTGCTTTTTCTACAACATTACTCCAGCCGGGAAGGGTAAAATTTACATTATTGACAACCGATTGAAAATCTTCTGAAAACAATGGGATACTTCTGCTTCCTTCCATTTGAACATCATCTTCAGACCGTATCACCAATTGATAATCTGAACCATATTTTGTTATTATACCACGAACACTTCCTCTACCTTCTGAAACTACATTATTTGCAAAATCAGAATAGCCACTAGTTCTAAAAATAATCTGATTTCCTGTTTTATCAATTAGATACCAATTGGTTGAACCACCAACATTATTCGATTCTTCAAAGTAATGGCGCCCTAAGGCTGCTTCTGTAAACTGAACTCCCGATAACTCAACCAAAGTATTAATCCTCTCTTCTTTTAATGCTTCTTCAATAGAAAGAACTTGTACCAATTTGCTTTCCTCCACTACCGTACAAGAAGCATTCAGGACATTTTTATAATCATTTTTTGAGATTCTGCCTATTGTCGGATTTGCGGCATTGCTTACCTGCAGACTTCCTATTCGCAACCCGCCATGATAGATATCGGTAAATTGATTTTTTAGTTTTATGTAAACTTTCATGCCTACTTTAAAATCTATGTAGGAGTTAGAGACATCAACCGCGATGCTGAACCCCGTTGGTAAAGTTATTTCTGTTGCTATTGTCTGAAAAGAAATCGTCTTGAAAAAATTACCTCCTTCATCACTCGACACTACATAAGCTTCGATTACATCATCGAAGTTATAAGGCGTAACAACAGGATTGGCCCTTTCTTTGACCCTTTCAACGGTTTGATTAACAACAATAACAGGTTGCGTACATTCTATTTTAGGAATTTGTACCTCACTGCTGCAACTATTAAAAAGCAATAATATTATTATAAAAATTGAATTTAAAACGTTGTTCTTCATAATTATATCCTTTAAATTTTATAAACTGACGTTTAGATTTATGAAATAGGTTCTTCCATATCCGTAAAAATACTTTGGGCCAAAAGCTGGAGTTCCGCTTGAAATATCCTGATTAAGTGCTCTAAAGTTGGCATTTCGGGCTTGCTCAAAACCACCTGTTTTATACTTAACATCAAGTATGTTATTTACGCTTGCGAAAAAACCAATGTACTTACTTTTCGTTCTCCAGGATTTCCCTCCTGTAATATTGAGCAATGAAACAGCATCGAATTTTTCTTGTTTCAATAATTCTCCTGCACGCTGTTCTGTTACTTCGGGAAAAATAAGACCACTTACTGGATTTCTATAGAACTGCTCCGTTCTTGCAATAGGAGATACGTCAATATAGTTATCAGTCAAATAATTAATATTAGCAGCAAGCCACCAATATCTTGGATCTCTGTATTCTAATCCTAAGGAGTAAGCTTGTTGTGGCATACCGGGCTGTTTATAATTCGTGAGATACGATTGTCCAAAATCAAAAGTTGATTTGCTATCTCCACGTGCAGCATTAGCGTCATTTGTTATTGAAATATTGGGATCACTGCTATAGCTGTAATTGCCATAAGCAGCAGCAAAGATTGCTTTTAACGTTGACGTTAATTGATATTCGAAACTCTCTTCTAATCCTATATTTTTCTTATCTAAATGTGTTAAGGTCTGACTAACGAAAGCATCTGTACTATTATAATTTGCGCCTCTGTCAAAAATACCTTCAGCATAAAAAAAGGAAATTCTTGTTGTATTTTTTATTAGCGTGTAATAAGCGGTAGTTCTAATTTTAAGTTTTGGAGAACGAAAAACATAATTAATATCTGCAGTACTATAATTTTCATTTTCTAATCCGTCAACAGTAGTATTATTTAAACGGGAATTCGAAAAAGTATTCCGAAGAGTTGGTGCTCTTGTGCCATACATTCCATTAAAAAAGAGCCATTGTTGCCCAGAAATTTTATAGGTAAGACCTCCTTTGAAACCAAAATTCTCAAACTTTACCAACTCACTTTTGCCAAGAGAACTGTTTGGATAAATTCCGTTTTGGTATAATCCTTCTCTTTGATAATTGGTTCTTGAGTACGATTGCGCTACAAAAAACTGAACCTTTTTATAATCAAATTTAAACTGAGTAAATGCTTGTGCTGTATTTGCCAAAAAATTAAAATTATAGCCGTAAATATCTCCTGTTTTAACTTGCCTGTTGGGATGCTGTAAATCCGATTGCGATTGATTTCCTCTATAAAATACGTCCCGATCTTCAAAATAAGCTCCACCCAGCAAATCAAGAAGATTCTGAAACTGATGCGATTTTAAACTCCTGAACTTTATACCACTATCTAAAGCGATATTATAAGTTAAAACAACATTCAAATTTGTGTTTGCAGCAAAGGTTTTGTCATCGGTTCGGTCTTCGTATAAAACATAATGGCTTTGTGCCGGTTCATAACCTGTAATTTGTCCGTTAGTATTTGATATTGGTGTTTGATTGGTTCGATACATTTTATCCCAGTCAACTTGAGAATTGGCCAAAAAGAATACTTCACTTTTTTGAGCACTTTCGAAATCCGGAGCAAAATTACCTGCAAACTCACCTTTTTCTTTTTCATAAAGAGAGCTAAAATAACTTGGAAGTTTTCGATAGTAAACAGGATCTGGGCTTTCGGCTTTTTGATAATCAATATTACTGTTCCCAATTTTCCCAAACTGATACATTGTTCCGGAATTTAAAGAGGCAATTTCATTTATTTTGTAGTAATGATTGAGCATGAGCAACGGTTCTTCGACATTTTTCACTCTTGCATTTCGCTTTTTACCGTTTTGAAAACCCCAATACGAATTATAGTTTACATTTGTAAACTCTTTGATTTCATTAGTGTTAGGCGAGTTTTTACCACGGGAATTTGGCGTATAGAATCCTGTAAAATTTAAGGTGTGTCTTTCATTTATTTTCTTTTCGAGAGCGATAAAAAAAGAGTTGGCATCAAACTTTGTTCCTTCAAAAAAACCTTCATTGCCGATTCTTTTTCCTGCCGAAATTACATAAGCCCAACCTAAAGAATTCATTCCGGAAGCATACGTTGCAATAGCCCGCCAATTATAAGTTGTATTGCTTGATGAAAACGAAAATTTACTTCCCTTTCGATAAGTCGAAGCTTGTGTCGAAATTTGCTGGGTTCCTAAAATGCCTCCAAAAGTATAATTTGAAGCAGCAGCACCCATCGAAAATTCCTGGTTGCGCAACACATCATTTAGACCTCCCCAATTGCTCCATTGAGGTCGTCCGTCATACATTTTATTCATCAGTAAGCCATTGAGCATCATGGTTCCGTTTTCGCTATCTAGACCGCGAACTCTGAATCTTGCCTGCCCCCAATTGAATGCAGATGCCTGCATAAAGGCATCTTTTGAAGACTGTAAAAGCCCTGAAGTCATTTCAGAAGAACTATTATCATCTGACAAATCACTTTCTGATATCGTAATTAAATTAGTCGTAACCTCATCTAAAAAACGATCTTCAAGTTGCAATATGCCGAGATTTAGTAATTGTCCTGGCTTTGGATTTAATTTTAAGAAAATATCTTTATAGCCCTGGCTGCGCAATAGCAACAATTGTTCTCCTGCTATTGAAAAATGCAGTTTAAAGTTTCCTTTTGATGATGTGAGTTGTGTAATGGCAGTATTTTGAATACTGACCACAACATTTTCAAGAGGTTTTTGTGTTTTGGCATCAACAACAATTCCTGAAACGATTGTTTCCTGTTGAGCAAACACAAAGGTAAAAGACAATAAAAGAAAAAAGACCGAATACTTTTTTTTCATGAACAACCAATTTTTTGAGAAATAGTTTTAATTATTTCATTCAAAAGATAAAATTGGTTTTAGGAAATGGTTTTCTTCGGTTTCAAAGATAAAATAAAAATATAAAAACGTACTTTTTTTATGTTTTTATTACGCTGTTGTTCTGATTTTAGAAACCATAAAAGCAATTAGAACACCAAAGATTCCGATAAAAGCAAATGAAAACTGAAGTCCAAAGTTTTCAGCGATATGTCCAATTACAGGAGGCCCCATTAAAAACCCAAGAAAACTAACACTGGAAACAATGGTTAGCGCTTCTCCTGGAGGAACTGTTGGATTTTTTCCTGCCATGCTGTAAACAGTCGGGACAATAGAAGCAACTCCTAAACCAACCATCATAAAAGCAATAGTACAGGGAATAATATAAGGTAAAAATACTGCTGTAAATAATCCCGCAGAAATCATGACACCGCTAATTTGCATAACACGTTCGCGACCAAATTTATTGATCATTCCATCACCCAAAAAGCGTCCGCTTGCCATCATAATCATAAATGATGTATAACCCAGAATTACTAAAGGTCCGGGAGCTTGCACAACATCTTTAAAATAAACACCGCTCCAATCAAACATAACACCTTCGCTCGCCATGCTGCAAAAACCAATTACACCAAGCCATAATAAGGATTTGTCTGGTTTTACAAAAAGCTTTTTCTTTTCTGTACTTTTATTCTTGATTTTTTCTTTGGCTTTGACCAAAAATTTAAAATTAAAAACAACCATAAGAATTACCACAGCTCCAACAATCAAAAAGTGATGCAATGGGCTCAAATTCAGCGTAAGCATTCCCAATCCTACAAGAGCGCCTGTAAATCCGGCAAAACTCCACATACCGTGAAAGGATGACATTATGGTTTTTCTAAAAAGAACTTCGGTATAAACTCCTTGTGTATTGACCGCGATATTGGCTAAGTTTCCAAAAACACCAAACAAAAACAATCCTAATGATAATTGCAAAGCTGTAGTCGCCAATCCTAAGTTAGCCAGACACAATACGTACATTATCAATGAGAAAATCAAGATTCGGTGACTTCCAAATTTGGTTACCATTTTACCCGAAAATGGCATTACAATTAGTTGCCCCATTGGTAGTGCAAAAAGTATCGATCCTAAATCGCCCTCTGTTAAATGCAAAGCGGTTTTAATATCCGGAATTCGGCTTGCCCATGTTGCAAAACTCAAACCCATTCCAAAATAAAACATACCGACAGCTACGCGAATTCGGTTTAAATAAGAAGTTTTTGCTTCTCTAAATACTTTCTTGATTTTTCCTTTGGTTTGGAAAAGTGATAATGGGTTAAAATCGATCAAAGTGTATACAATTTTGGGTTTGCTACTATAAAAGTAGTAAAAAGCTAATTCATAGACTATAGAATCTAATTTGTTCTCAATTTATAACGTTGTATGTTTATAAATTGTCATTGAAACAGTAAGGATTTTAGTCTGTTCCTCTATTTTTTCAACGCATAGAAATGTAGTTTTTATTTTCAAAAAACAACATTTCTATGTGCTAAAAACAGATCAATATCTTTCTACAAATTAATTACGGTACGCTTTGCATTACTTGCAATGGCAGCTTCAATAATCTGCATTACTTTTACACCATCTTGTGCTGTAACAGGTTCTGTTTTGTTATTAGCGATAGAATCATATACGCCATCAAAAAACGAAAAGTAATTTCCCTGAAGTGTTGGTACTTTTTCACGTATCTCCTTTCCGTTAATTTCCGTGTGCAAAATTCCCTGTAATGTTTCAGATTCTGTTCCCCAATCTTCCAGATTTGGTTTGTTTCCGAGTTTAAGCTCATCTTCCTGAACATCTCCACGTGGCTTAAGAAATGATCCTTTTTTACCATGAATGGTGTAGGCAGGATTGGCTTCCCGAACAAAAAAACCAGCTTTTAAGCGAACTCTGAAATCTTCATAAATCAATAATAAATCCATCCAGTCATCAACTAAAGAGTTTTCTCTAGTGTATCGTATATCTCCAAAAACTGCATTAGGTAATCCAAATAAACTTACAGCCTGATCTATTAAATGAGGTCCAAGATCTTTTACGATTCCAGCTCCGTCGTTTGCGGTTTCTTTATGTACTTTTACACTCAATAACGGATTATATCTATCAAAATGAAATTCAGCTTCAACTAAATCTCCCAGAACTCCTTCTTTTATAATCTTTTGAACTGTTTTAAAATCGCTGTCCCATCTTCTATTCTGAAAAACGGCTAATTTTAATCCTTTTTCCTTTGCAATTGTTGCCAATTCTTTGGCTTCTTCAACGGTTGTTGTAAACGCTTTTTCAACAACGGTATGTTTTCCTGCTAATAGTACTTTTTTGGCATATTCATAATGCGTTCCTACAGGCGTATTTACAATTACAAGATCAACATCATCTTGCAATAATTCCTCGATAGTTGCATAACTTTTTACTTTTGGATAATCTGCCTGAATAAGTTTTTTACTTCTTTCCCAAGATCCTAATAATTCAAATCCGGAATGAATATTTAAAAACGGAGCGTGAAAAACTTTTCCTGACATTCCGTATGATAATAGCGCTGTTTTTATTTTTTGCATTTTGTATGGTATTTAATTGCAATGAGATCTTTTAACAATTGTTTTCTATTCGTTAGAAAATATTTATCTCGTTTTAGCTCTTTCGTATTGTTTTGGCCATTGAATATCTTCGTTTAATTCTCTGGCAAAATCTAAAGGCAGGTTAGGATTTCGAAGCGATTCTCTTGCGAATAAAACCAAATCTGCTTCATCGTTTTGTAAAATAGCTTCTGCTTGTTGTGCTTCGGTAATTAAACCTACTGCTCCTGTTAGAACTGAAGCTTCTTTTTTGACTTTTGCCGCAAAAGGCACCTGATAACTTGGTTTTAAACCAATTTTTTGATGCGATACTAATCCGCCAGACGAAACATCGATTAAATCGACTCCTTTATTTTTTAAAATAGCCGAAAGTTGTACTGATTCTTCCGGATTCCATCCGCCTTCTGCCCAATCTGTTGCTGAAATTCGAACAAACAAAGGCAGGTCTGAAGGCCATTCTGACTGAACTGCAGCAACGATTTCTAAAGTAAAACGGATTCTGTTTTCAAAACTTCCGCCATATTCATCGGTTCTGGTATTCGTTAGTGGAGACAAAAACTGATGTAGCAAATAGCCGTGAGCCGCATGAATTTCTAAAACCTGATAACCCGCTTCAACTGCTCTTCTCGTTGCGGTTTTAAAATCTGAAACCACTTTCTGAATTCCTTTTTGGTCTAAAGCCTCCGGAAGATACGGTTCGTTCTCGTGATAAGGAATAGAACTTGGAGCGACTGTTTGCCAGCCAATATTTGAAATGTCTAGTTTTTTGTTTCCCAGCCATGGTGCAGAAACACTTGCTTTTCTTCCTGCATGCGCCAACTGAATTCCAGGAACTGCATTTTGCGAAACAATAAACTCATTAATGGTTTTTAATTTTTCAATATGTTCGTCTTTCCATATTCCTAAATCTTCAGGAGAAATTCTTGCTTCCGGAGAAACTGCTGTAGCTTCCTGAATAATTAAGCCAACTCCTCCGCTGGCACGGCTTCCTAGGTGAACCAAATGCCAATCGTTTGCAAATCCATCATTTGCAGAATATTGGCACATAGGAGAAATAACGATTCTGTTTTTTAGTGTAATTTTTTTTATCGTAAGTGGAGAAAATAATAATGAAGCCATAAGCTGTAACTTTTAAGATTTATGCTTTCAATTGAGCAAGATCGCGTTTAGAAAAGTAAAGTTAAAGCTTCTTTGGAGAAAGAAAAATCGAAATGTTTAATTATTAACAAACATTTAAATCGAATAACTATTTTCCTAAACAAGATTCTGTTTACTCCACAAATTATAATATTCTCCTTTTTGTTCCAGCAATTGTAAATGATTTCCTGATTCTACAATAGTTCCCTCTTTCATAACCAATATAGTATCTGCATTTGCAATAGTACTTAATCGATGTGCGATTACAATTATTGTTTTTCCGTGAGATTTAAAACTATCGATAGCGTCTTTTACCATTTTCTCAGAATGCGTATCCAATGATGATGTAGCTTCGTCCATTAACAAAATTTCCGGATTTTTGTATAGTGCTCTGGCAACTGCAATCCGCTGTTTTTGCCCGCCCGAAAGCATTGTGCCGTTTTCACCAATTTGTGTTTCAAAACCATTTGGTAATTTCTCTGCAAAATCTGTAATTCCTAATTGTTTAGACAAATCTAAAACTCGCTGAACATTAGGAAAAGAATCTCCTAATGCAATGTTTTCTATTATATTGCCTGAAAACAAATTTAGCTGTTGCGGAATTACACCAACAAATTTCCTTAGACTTTGGTAATGAATAAACTGTGTATCGTACTCTCCGATAAAAATTTTCCCTTCTTTGATTGGATATAAATTTTGAAGAAGCGAAATCAATGTTGTTTTTCCGCTGCCACTTTCTCCAACAATGGCTGTTGTCTGGTGTTTTTTAAATACGGCATTAAAATTTTTAAATACCTCAACACGCGATCCGTATCGAAAAGAGACATTTTCAAATTTTACATCTCCGATATTTTCAGGTTTTAAATCAATTTTATTTTCTGTTTCTTCTCTCTCCAGGTCCATAATTTCGAAAAGTCTGTCAGCAGCAATTAAGGCACTTTGCGCCGTTTTATTCATCTCGACCAAAGAAGCAACCGGCGAGGTAAAATATCCTATTAAAGCGTAAAATGAAAATAATTCTCCTGGAGTAATGCTTCTGTCTATGACATAACCAGATCCTATCCACATTAAAATTACAGTAAAAACAGAAGCCAAAAATTGGGTAGAAGAATTTCCGAAAACAGTACTTAAACCTGATTTGTAGGAAGTAAATAAAAGTTTAACGAATTTATTTTCTGTTTTGAGATTCGAAAATCCTTCAATTCCAAATTCTTTTACTGTCCTCACATGTGTAATACTTTCTACTAATTGCGTCTGTAATTCTGCTGAATCTTCCATGATCTTTCGTTCATACTTTTTATTGAATTTATTTATAATAAAATAAACCAACGCATAAAACGGAATCACCAAAAGAATGATCAATGCCAGTTTCCAATAGTAAGTAAACATCAATATGAATGAAAAAAACACTACAAAAACATCTACAATCATTTCGATCGCTACTTCATTTATAAAAGAACGAATTTTTACAGCATCATTTATTCTTGATGTAATTTCTCCTATCTGCATTGTATCAAAAAAACGTTGGGGTAAATGCAATAAATGCTTGTAATAGCCCAAAATCAATTTAGCATCCATAAGTTGTCCTGTTTTCATAACAAAAACACTTTTTTTTGCGTAAATAAAAGTCTGAAGCAAAATTATGAAAATCATAGAAATACTAAGCAAATTGAGCAGATTTCTATTGCCATCAACAAGAACATAATCTGTAATCTTCTGAATATAAATTGACATAGCCAATCCTAAAACGGTAAACAATATTGCTCCTACCAGAGCCTGAATTAGGATCGTTTTATGAGGCTGAATTAAATTCCAAAATCTTTTTAATGGTGATGTTTTTTCATCGACTATTCTAAAATCATCATTTGGCGCAAAAAGAATCAATACTCCAGACCAAATTTCCTGAAACTCTTCTAAAGTATACATTTCCATTTTGCCAAAAGCCGGATCCATTACCCTGATTTTAGATTTATCGGCTTTGTAAATCACCACATAATGATGTATCTTTTCTTTTGTAACAATATGTGCAATGGCAGGAAGCGGAATTTTATTTAGAGAATCTAAACCTCCTTTTACTCCTTTTGCAATGAAGCCCATTTTTTCTGCAGCTTCTATAATTCCCAGTACGTTTGTACCGCGTTTATCTGTATTGGCATATTGACGAATTCGGGCTATAGGAAGATTAACCTTGAAATGGTTTCCAATAGAAGATAGACAAGCAGCACCACAATCTTTAATATCATGTTGTTTTATTAGTATTGAAGCCATTTTATTTTTTAGTTGCAATTTGTTTTGGGTTTAACCAATCGTCTATTTTGTCGAACAACAAATCGAATAAACTTCTGTGTGTTATTAAATACCTTGTTGTTAAGGTCATCCCTTTAGAAACGCTGGCTTTATAGCCAGACTTCAGCTGTAATGTTTTTGAATTGAGAGCACATCTTACTTTAAAAAAGGCTTTCTCGTTTTGCATGGTAACGTTACGATCAATATCAATTACTTTTCCATCCAGTAATCCCCATTGATTATAATTGAAAGCATCTAACTGAAATTTTACAATTTGGTTATTAGAAATAAGTCCAATGTCATTTGGAGAAACAGTACACTCGACAATAAGGTGATCGGACGAAGAAATTGTTGCAATAGGCTGTGAAGCATTTACAAAAGAACCTTCCTGAATACCGGAATAGTTTTCTATTGTACCTGAAATAGGTGCTAAAACGACATAATTATTCGATTCCGCTTTTATTTTGGCAACCGTTCCATCTAAATTTTTTAAGCGTTCCTGTAAATCTCTTTTTTGATTTTCCCATGTTGCTTTTTGTCCGCTTATAAAAGTCTTGAGTGTTTGATTAGCAGAAAGCAGTTCATATTCTACTTTTTCAAATTCGGCTTTGGCAATAATGTCTTTTTCGTATAGTATTTTATTACGATTGTAATTTACCTCTGTTTGCGAGACTTTGCTTTGCAATTCCTTCTTACCATAATCAAATTTAAACAATTCTTCTCGTGCCACAGTTGTTCTTAAACGATTTCCTTTATTGACCAACAAATCAGAAATATCGGCAAGCAATAGGGACACTGAGCCAGATAATTCATCTTGCGTCTTTTTGTCACTATCGAGGTTTTCAGTAGCAATCTTTAATAATGTGTCTCCTTTTTGTACAAAAGCATTATTATTTAAAGCTATCCAGTTTACCCTTCCGCTTATTACTGTTGAAACAGGAACATTTTCTACTTTACTTCGTATAATCCCGCGACTCTGGCTACTAATATCAATTTTTACAATAGGCAGTAATACTAAAAAAGTAATAATAGCCACTATTATGATTAGATAAATCGAAAAGCTTTTTGTTTTGTTTTTCACAATAAGATTTTCGATCGTGTTTACTGGATCTGAACTAAAATTCATTTATTTATGTAAGTGTGTGTTTATGATGTAGCGCTAAATAATTTAAATAAAACATCCTCTAAAGCAATTAATTCCGCTTTGTATAAAATAATTCTATATGTGCTAAGTTTTCACCGAAAGCAATTCCTTTATTGAGAATGTAATCCCCATTATAATAATGGATTATAAATAAAAAGGAATAGTGAAAAATATATTTTATTCTTCATTAAAGAGGTTTTATAGATTCGTTATACAAATTCAAGTTTTTGTTAGTTCATGAATGTAAGGTCGACCGTGCTTTATATTATCTAAAAGTTTAGTATACAAATTCGTTTTAAATATCAAATTAAGAATAAATGAAATCTCCAACAGCTCCTGTTATAGAAAACCCAACAAAAACAAAAAAGGAAACAAGAAACACTACTAACCTTTTTATGATGTCAAAGGCTTTTTACAATTTGCAAAAGGCATAAAATATTTTCTCAAAAAAACAAATGGAACTGATTGTCATACTTTTTTTTGAATAAACTTCTTACATTCTTTAACTTATTTCGATATAATTAAGGGATCTAAACGATCCCTTAAAAATTACTCTAATTCCTTAAAAAATTATTTTTTTTTCGGACAAGGAGATGGAGGACATGGCTTACTAGGCTTGCAAGAATTGTAAGAATTGTAAGATCCTCCAAAAAACATTACAAATACAAAATAAAAAGAAGCTGAAAAAAAACCTCCGTTAATTTCTTTTACTTCCTGTTTTGTTAACTCTGTCAATTGTAAATTTTCTAAATTCATGGTTTCAATTTTTTAAATGGTGAATTAATGTGTTGTAACAAAATCATTGTCTCGAGAACTTTTTTGTTACTGCAAATTTACCATCGCTCCGTCTAATAAAACTGGACGCAAGTGAAAGCCCCCATAAATTTCTTTTAATTCATCACATGTAATTGTTTTTAGAGAATAATTGAGTATTAATTCATACGATGACTCGTAATAAAAACTTTCTCTCTTTTTGCAGTACCGTACTGGTGCATCAAGGTCTTTGATGAAATCCAGCATATTGTAAAGCTGGCTTCTGCTTAATCCGATTTTTTTTGCAAAAGCGGTTGGTGAACCTGTTCTCTCTGCACTAATCAATTGATGTATTGTATTGATCCTTTCCATCTGCTTAATAAAATTCATAACGTATTGTAAATTAAAATCTAACATCATTTATCAAAAAAAACTTATATTTGAAAACTAAATCAAAATAACTTTAAGTTTCTAAACAATTACTTCGATTAGTTTCAAATTTCAAATTAAGACCTTTAAAACGTCAAACATTATCAAAATAAGACTTTTAACATTATGATTTTTTGAGATTTTAAAAAATATTAAAACACTGAAAATCAGAAATTAATGCTTTACAAAAAACTTTTCACTACAAGATTCATCCAAATTTTATGTATTGTAACAAATTTGGAAGAGTTCAGTCTAACTCAATAAGTTTAGTGTTAGAACTGTCATTTTTAGATTTTTTATACGCTTTGTTTACAGTACGCTTACCAATCCTTTTTTAGCGATGCAGAAAATCGTTTATTGCAAATTTTCACAAAAAAAAGAACTGATTTAATTTTATTACCGGTAAGAAGTATTTATTAACAAACATTTAAAACCTTATGTATTATCTTGCACTAACAAATTAAAATAGAAACGTTACTTTTGTGCGTTAAATTTACGAACTAAAAATACAAAATGGATATAGTTATCAAACTCTCTCAATTTCTATTGAGTTTATCTTTACTTATTATTCTTCACGAATTAGGACATTTTATTCCTGCTAAATTATTTAAAACAAGAGTCGAAAAGTTTTACTTATTTTTTGACGTTAAATACTCTTTATTAAAAAAGAAAATTGGCGAAACTGAATACGGAATTGGATGGTTGCCTTTAGGGGGTTACGTAAAAATTTCAGGAATGATCGACGAAAGTATGGACAAGGACCAAATGGCATTGCCTCCACAACCTTGGGAGTTTCGTTCTAAACCGGCTTGGCAACGTTTAATCATTATGTTAGGTGGTGTTACGGTAAACTTTATCCTGGCGTTTATCATTTATATCGGAATGGCATTTGCTTATGGCGATACTTATGTTGCTAATGCAGATTTAAAAGATGGTGTTTATATCGAAAATCCTGTAATGTTAAAAGCGGGTTTTAAAACCGGAGATAAACTAATCTCGATTGACGGACAGAAAGTTGAAAATTTCGACAATGATCTGAACATGAAAATCATCATGGCAAAACAAGTTTTACTGGAAAGAAACGGACAAGAAGTGAGCATCAATATTCCTAACGACTTTGTTGACCAATTGTCAAAGCATGAAAAAGGAGTTCTTATAGGTATAAGAATGCCATTTGCCGTAGGTAAAGTAATGGATGACTCATCAAATAAAGAATTAAAGGCGAAAGATTTAATTTTAAGTATAAATGGTCAAAAAGTAAAATATTACGATGAAGCCAAAGTGATTTTAGAGGCTAACAAAGGGAAAACAGTTCCTGCTGTAGTGTTACGTGATCTAAAAGAAACTCCGGTTGCTGTAAACATTTCTAAAGACGGAAAATTGGGTATTGGTGTTGGTAGCTTAGGTATGGAATCTTTAGAGAAATTAGGATACTATAAAATCAGCACTAAAGAATACAGTTTCTTCGAATCTATCCCGGTTGGACTAACAAAAGGTAAAGACCAATTAGTAGGTTACGGAAAACAATTAAAAATGATTTTTAATCCGGAAACAAAAGCATACAAACAAGTAGGTGGATTTGCAGCAATTTTCAACATTTTTCCTAACACTTGGAGCTGGGAAATCTTTTGGTCTATTACCGCTTTATTGTCGATTATGCTTGGAGTAATGAATTTATTGCCAATTCCGGCACTTGATGGCGGACATGTAATGTTTTTATTATACGAAATTATTAGTGGCCGTAAACCAAGCGATAAATTTCTTGAAAACGCACAAATGGTTGGTTTCGTATTACTTATAACCTTGCTTTTGTTTGCTAATGGAAACGATATCTACAAGGCAATTGTGGGCAGATAAAAAAAACTAATAAAAAGTGTCAAAATATTTTTGAGAAACTAAAAATTCGATTATATTTGCACTCGCTAAAAAGAGCAACAACTTCCTCCTTAGCTCAGTTGGTTAGAGCATCTGACTGTTAATCAGAGGGTCCTTGGTTCGAGCCCAAGAGGGGGAGCAACTTTTTTTAGCAAACATA
>Ga0247817_10000766_pt1 | contig 17126 bp, 18 predicted proteins | sample UWRJL212509R1_FD_178010 | JGI IMG/M metagenome (GOLD analysis project Ga0247817, IMG submission 178010) | Plant litter microbial communities from Arlington Agricultural Research Station in Wisconsin, United States - UWRJ-L212-509R-1 | ecosystem: Environmental > Terrestrial > Plant litter >...
TAAAGCAGCATTGCAGCATTTAAAATCTTCGGAAGTACTCATTCCCATGATCATAAATGGAAAGGAAGTATTTACAAACAATAAAATACGTATATCTCCGCCACATGAGCACCAACATACACTTGGCCATTTCTGCGAAGGTAAAGGGGCGCACGTTTCTGAAGCTATTGCAGCTGCGCTGCATGCCAAACATAATTGGGCATCAAAATCACTGGAAGAACGTGCCGAAATATTTTTAAAGGCTGCGGATCTGATCGCCACAACATATCGTGCAGAGATCAATGCTGCAACCATGCTTGGACAATCCAAAAATGTATATCAGGCGGAGATCGATTCGGCTTGCGAGCTTATCGACTTTCTGCGTTTGAATGTACAGTTTGCTAGAGAGATCGAAACCATACAGCCCTATTCTCCTGAAGGAATAAAAAACCAATTGATCTATCGGCCGCTGGAAGGATTTGTATTTGCATTAACACCATTCAACTTTACTGCAATTGCTGGCAACCTCCCCTCCGCTCCCGCATTGATGGGCAATACTATCGTTTGGAAACCTGCATACACGCAAATATATTCTGCCCGTATCATTATGAAAGTTCTGATGGAAGCGGGTTTGCCGAATGGTGTGATCAATCTCATATTCACCGACGGCCCCATTACAGGTGACATCGTTTTCCAGCACAGACAATTTGCAGGATTACATTTCACTGGCAGTACAGCGGTATTCAAACACATTACAAAAACGGTGTATCAAAATATCGATATCTATCAAAACTTCCCTCGTATTGTCGGAGAAACCGGCGGGAAAGATTTTGTACTGGCACATGCGGATTGCGATGTAAAAGCACTTGCCGTTGCATTGATCCGCGGATCGTTTGAGTACCAGGGACAGAAATGCTCTGCTGCTTCCCGCGCATACATTCCTGCGAGTATATGGCCAACACTTCAGGAACTGATGCTTGATATGATATCCAATATCAAAGTGGGTACCGTTGAAGATTTCTCTAATTTTGTAAATGCTGTGATCGACAAAAAAGCATTCGACAAAATTGTAAACTATATTAAATATGCGAAGCTGTCTCCAGACGCAACAATAATTGCCGGGGGGACTTATGATGACTCTATCGGATATTTTATTCAGCCAACCATTATTTTAACTACAAATGCAGCATATAAAACAATGACAGAAGAGATCTTCGGCCCGGTTTTAACAATTTACATATACGAAGACAAAGACTGGAACAATGTTCTCACACTCGTTGATACAACTACCGAGTATGCGCTAACAGGAAGTATCTTCGCAAGTAATGTTACACATATTGAAGAAGCAAAAAAAGCATTGTATTACAGTGCCGGAAATTTCTACATAAATGACAAGCCTACAGGTGCTATTGTGAATCAGCAGCCTTTTGGCGGAGCACGTTTGTCTGGCACAAATGACAAAGCTGGCTCTGTATTAAACCTATTGCGTTGGGTAAGCCCACAGGTGATCAAAGAAAATCTTGCACCGCCACATGACTTTACATACAACTGCATGAAGCTTTTTTAATGAAACAAAAACCTCAGCATATTCCTGTATACTCCATCGATACGTTTTCAAAAAAAACGAATGATGAAACCTTGTATAATGTTGAGATCTTCAATAAAGACCGTGACTTTAAAGTTGCGTACCCACACAGGCACGACGACTTTTATGAGATCCTTTTTGTTACGCAGGGTACAGGAACATATACCATCGACCTACAGGAATATAAGATCAAGCCCAATACGGTTTTCTTTCTTTCACCCGGACAAATTCATGAAATAGAATTTTCGGAAGATATTAATGGGTATATCTTTTTATTCAGCTCGGCTTTTTATTTATCGAACAAATCTGATCCGTATAAATTATTTGAATTCCCCTTTTTCTATTCGTTGAAATACGACAATCCACCGCTGTATCTTCAAAGCAAAGAAGCGATCGAAGAATTGGATTCGTTGTTCAAAAAAACACTCATTGAAGTAAACACAAATGCCATTGATAGCAAAGAAGCGACACATGCCTTGCTTGACCTGATATTGATATCGTGTAAACGCTTATATCCACAGCCCGAAGGTACACAATTGAAAAAAGGACATATACTGATCAAACGCTTCAAGCAATTGATAGAAGAAAAATGCACCGAAAATATTGGTGTGAAAGAATATGCAGACATTCTACAAGTAACAGCGAATCACTTAAGCGAAACGGTTAAAGAGTTCACCGGCCGTACACCTACTGACTTCATTAACGATAGAATGGTCTTGGAAATAAAACGTTTGTTAACACACACTCAATATACCGTGCAGGAAATTGCGTTCCAATTAAATTTTACTGACCAATCGTATTTTTCAAAATATTTCAAAAAAATCAGCGGAGTGTCGCCGAGTGAGTTTAAAAATAATTATAAATTATGAGTTATAAATTATAAATGAAAAAAATTAAACTTCTTCAAAAAAATTAATTCATAATTCATAATTCATAATTCATAATTCATAATTCATAATTCATAATTCATAATTCATAATTCATAATTCATAATTACTTTACCGTTTTAAGCCATTCAGTCAATGCTGTTTTTTGTTCTGCTGTTAACTTAGCTCCGCCATGCATAATTGTGTAAGAAGACAAAGGCATTTCTCCTTCTTCAACTTCTGAATACATTTCTTCCAGTTTGTGATCTTGTCTTTCTTTTTTATACGTTCCCCAGATCGAATAATTCAAGTGTTTGCGGCCATCATTCACATGGTCTTTCGCCCACCACGAAATAGGTGCTACATTAAAATACCAGGGATATGTTGTTTCATTTGAGTGACAGTCATAGCAGGCAGTTTTTAACAAACTCACTATTTCCTCTGGTGCGTTCGTTAATGTTATAAAATCATTTTGAATTTCAACAGGGGGATTTGTTTTGTCAACACGAATAAATTGAATTAAAATAAGGAATGCGATAAGGCCGATTAGTATTTTTTTCTTCATGGGTAATTTCTTTTATTAATGTAGTAATTGACTCAAGTTAGTATCCATTATCTGTCACAAAAGATGTTGTACTTAATGATCTGTTTTAATTCATAACTCATAATTTATAATTCATAATTCATAATTATCAAAGCAGCGGCATCAGTGTCTCTAACCCCATACCCCTGGAACCTTTTAACAATATGGTACTTTCTCTCAATGGATTTGCTTCAAGATAAGTAACCGTTTCAGATTTTGTTTCGAAGTAGTGTGCAGAAGGACATTCTGTAAACGCTGCTTTCATGTGTTTACCGACAAGTATAATTTTTGTATCTGTAAGTAAATTCAGTATAGCACCAATGGTGGTATGCTCAAGCTCGCTCTCTTCGCCTAATTCATACATATCACCCAGGATCATTACTTTATTTTCCTTATTCATGGACGCAAAGTTTTCAATGGCAGCGCGCATCGAGGTTGGGTTCGCATTGTATGAATCGAGAATTATTTCGTTGTGTGCAGTCTTTGCAATTTGAGAACGGTTGTTTGTAGGGTCATATTGCTCGATCGCCTGATTTGCGGCAATAGATGGTACGCCAAAATATTTACCTATACATAAAGCTGCAAGGATGTTGTCGAAGTTATAATCTCCGATCAATCTTGTTTCAACCAATTCTTCATTCCCTGCAACAAAGGTTACAAATGGGTCACTCTTTAGAAATTTAGCGTTGTAAAAATCACTGCTTCTGCCATATAATACCGGCGATTCAAAAGGAGACATTTCCATTAAATGTTCGTTTCTGGAATTGATAAAAGCAATACCATTCGTTTCTAATAAATATTGATACAACTCACCTTTACCTTTCTTTACGCCTTCAAATCCACCGAAACCTTCTAAGTGTGCCTTTCCAACATTGTTTATCAAGCCATAATTCGGTTCAACAAAACTGCAATAGGAAGCAATTTCCTTTTGATGGTTCGCTCCCATTTCAACAATGCCAAATTCTATGGTTTCATCCATTGCCAACAAGGTCAATGGGATACCGATGTGGTTATTTAGGTTGCCAACGGTGGCATAGGTCTTATATTTTTTGCTCATTACAGCATTGACCAACTCTTTGGTTGTGGTCTTTCCATTGGAGCCTGTAATGGCTAAAATCGGGATACCGAGTGTGCGGCGGTGCAGATTGGATAATTGCTGAAGTGTAGTCAAAACATCGTCGACCAATACATACCGATCGTCCTTAACTACCTCTGGATCATCTACTATAACATAGGAAGCACCCATTTCAAGTGCCTTTTCTGCAAAAGCATTTCCATTGAAATTCGGACCTTTTAACGCGAAGAATAAATCGTTCTGATTTACTTTTCTGGTATCAGTTGTTACCGTACGATGCTCTAGAAAGCTCTCATACAAAAATTCTAACTCCATAAAATGTATTGTATTTTACCAAAAATAATAGATATTAGTCAAAGATTCCCAAACTGCTTATGTTATTTCTTCAATTAAGCCTCAACCCAGCAGTAGCAGATTTCAAACATTCCAAATGGATTGAAATGATACATGCGGAATTTCCTAAGGCGGAGACCATGGAAATTGATAACTTCTCAGAAGTATTTTTATATCAGCAAATCTTAAAATGGGTGGTACAATCCAAAGAATCTTTAGTATTACACATAGAAAGTATTGATTCAGAAGCAACAACGGGAACCATGTTTCGGTTTTTACAAGACATTTTTCAGATGAAAAAACCTATTTGTATAACGTTTCATGGCACGCATGCTGCAGTTGAAAAATACATCAGTGCATTTGCTGAATTTGTCACCGTGACAACTGAGAAGGAAGCGGTGAAGTATTTGAAAAGGCTTAATGCTAAAGGCTGAAGGCTTAAAGCTGAAAGTAAGAAATTCCAAATAACAAAAAATATAACCTGTCCCGCTTTTGGGCGGGATTCCAAACGAAGGCTGATTTCAGCAATTGCACACAATTTTATGCAGTCTATTTTACCGCAAGGGACGCAAAAAAAAAAATCGCAAATGTCGCAAATAGAAAATATAGTATGAATAAACTTTCTGTATTTACAAGACGCAATTCGAGAAGTGCAAATGATTCATAAAATTATTCATCATTCAATTTATCTAATAATCCGATTGTGTCTGATTTGTAAAGATCAAAGTCAACCTCAGTATTTGTCCTGCTTAAAAAGTCGATCGCTCTTTTGTTTAGCCCGAAAGAAGGAGTTGATGCATCTGGATTGATATCAATATCAATGACGAACTGTAATCGGGTTTCCAGTTTTAAACGTTCTTTTAAAAGGTTAATATTTTCTATTTTAGGCTCAAAAACATCAATTAGTTTTTCAAGAAAAATCTCTAACTCAATTTCATTACCAGCATCAATTTTGTAGTTCCAGGAAGTTGATTTAGGAGCGGGATTTTTTTTAATCATAACTGATGTTGGTTCAATTTTTAATTCATCAGTAATAGCATCAGTTTCGAAGTACTCTGCATCGAAAGAAAAATACAGATAATTATTACATTCACTTCCGCTATATGTTAGTTTCTCGTATGTCATTCTAGCATTATTACTATTTAAAACTTATTTATTCAACTTAAACAACTCCTTGTATTGAATGTACGAGGTTCTGCTTATCGTATAAAGAGGTTGATTGTTTTGAAATAAAATAACTCCTTCACTTGTATTGTTTGCTATTGGAAAGAAAATAGTATAGGCTCGTTCATCTTTTACTTGTATTCCGTATGTTGTTACAGAATTTTCGATTTTTACTGAATTCTGCGTGTATTCATATTTATCCACTTTACCATTTTCGTCTTTGATGGAAAAATTTTTAGGCTCAAAATTGATTTCATATTTTTTTCCATCGGCATCCGTTGCTTTCCAATTTCCCCGATAAACGTCCGAGCCGCTGCAGCTTGCGAAAAATATAAGAGCAGAGAAAAATACCGGGATAAGATAGTTTGTTTTCATAGTTGATATTCAGTTTAATATTTAGATTATTTGGGCCAATATGATATTATAATATATTTATTAATCCCGTAGGGATGAAATGTTGGTAGCAAAAGACAAAGCATTTAGTTTTGTACAAGTCCCATCGGGACGGCATATTTACTAATCTCTTTACCAGTCGTTCCTGTATGATTTTTTAAAAGATACCCCAATCAAACTTCATTCTTTTCACTTCAGAGACATAATTCTTGGATTTCTTTTCACGAGTAGAAAACAGAAGATAATATTCACCTCTATACAAAAATATTAAATCCAAAAGATTGTCTTGATTTAGATCTATTGATCCTATATACATCGGCAAATGATGTACCATCAGATTATTCTTTCGAATATTAAAAAAGTGATTCAGACTTTCTTTTCTGCAAGGTGCGTAGACGTCAAATGAAAGATCGTATTGCCAGCCTCTAATTGTCATATAAGGAGTTGCATAACATTGATGCTCTACAATTAAATCATAGTTATTGATGGAAACAGAATCACCTGTTCTTTTAATTGTTCCATTTGCGTACATTTTCAGCATTCCCATTTCACCCATATTATAATAGTATTGTGAGCCGGCAGTGATGAAATGATTGTGATAATTTTCATCGGTTTGAAAATGAAACTCCGGAAAGGAGTCAATATTCACAGGGGTTTTAAAACCAATGAGATATTCACTTTCAGCAACATTGTCAGTGCTTATTTTAATACTGAATGAATCCTTTACAAGAATAACATGAACAGGTTTTATAATAAGCTGCTGTCCCAACACTCTTGGGTTGGCATTGGGGTTTGGATAAATACCATACCAATGCAAGGATGTATCAATTTCAGTAGAATTCAATCCAAATTCATCTTCAAAATAAATCTGCTGAGCGAATACAGATTTCATGAATAATAGAAATAAAATTATTAGTGTTATTTTTTTCATAAGCTCTAAAATAAATCCCGTAGGGATGAAATATTGATGAAAATTCTTCCCTACGCCTCTAACCGCTGCTTTAATCGTTGTTGTGCCAATCGGCCAACAAGCCACTAATCTTTGATGTTACTTTCTTACTATTAAATTAGAATTAACATGCCTTGTTTGGCCTTTCGACCAAGAATTCATCACTCATACTTATCATCACACAGCATTTTGTTGTTGGCCGATGGCACAACAACATGTTGATACGTGGTTAGGATAAAAGAGGTGCTCGCCAACAATAGTTTAAAAATGCCTTGAGACCTATCAAAGAGCCGCTTGATCATCCTTTCTTAAATAGATTTTTAAATTCTTTAAATTTAGAAATAATGGCAAATATCAATAATAGCCATCCAATTAAATTCATTACCGATGATACATTGATTAAAAAATCAATCCCATTGAAATATAAATAATCAAGACAGACATAACCACTATCTCCATTTGAGAAAAAAATTCCATCCAAATAGTTTCCAATCCAACCAAAGACGATCAATGTTATTGAATATTTGTACAGTATATTGATTTCTCTTTTCTGTATAATGAAAAATAAAATCACACATGCCAATTGAATGGACAGTACGATTATCTTGATGAAATACCCAATAAGTCCCAGAGCCATTCTAAAATTTTCAACTCGCCCTATTGAAACCATTCCATCTATGATTGACCTCATTTCACCAATCATAAAATTCTTTGTGATTAAGTATTTTATTACTAAGTCAAGAATTATAATTAACAGAGCTAGTACAATAGAACTGATACTGAAATTGTGGATTTTTTTCATGAAAGTTAAAATATGAAGATTTGTTTTTTTGTCTTTTTGATTTTTGAAATTTATTTAAGCCTCAAGCTTAAATTCATCCCCATCCAAATACGCCGGAAACACTGCTCTAAAATCTTCTAACTCTTTTTTAGAAAGAACAACCGTTTCTATTTTTTCTTCACTATGCAATTCAGCTAAAGGAACACCTTTAAAATCCTGCACAACGGAATCTCCCGAATAGACAAGCCCTACACCATCGGTGCCAATGCGGTTTACTCCAATTACGTAACTGATGTTTTCAATTGCTCTTGCAGGTAATAAACTCTTCCATGCATGCGCGCGCGCCGCCGGCCAGTTTGCAACATAAATAGCAAGATCGTATTTATTGTTTGTGTTTCTTGACCATACCGGAAAACGTAGATCGTAACAGATAAACGGTGCGATCTTCCAGCCTTTGTATTCAACGATCAATTGTTTGGTACCTGCTGTATAAACCTTGTGTTCATCCGACATGCGAAATGAATGTCTCTTATCATAAGTATAAAATGTACCGTCAGGCTGCATCCACAGCAACCGATTGTAAAAATTCGTCCCTTCTTTTATGCAATAGCTGCCTACGATACAAGCACCTGTTTGTGCAGACAATTGCTTCATCCATTTGAACGTATTAAGGTTCATGGGTTCGGCAAAGCGGGCAGCATCGTTTGTAAAGCTGGTCGTAAACATCTCGGGCAAAACAATCACATCGGTTTTGCCAATGCCGCTTATCTTCTCTTCCAGCATCGCACGGTTCGCTGTAGGATCTTCGTAATACAAAGGTGTTTGAATCAGGGAAACAATTAGATCCTGCATAAGATGTTTGCTGCTTTAAATAGGGTTTCTTCTTTTTTTGCAATACAAAAACGAAGAATGTTGTGATCTGTTTTATCATTGTAAAAAACAGATACAGGAATGGATGCCAGTCCATACTCGCGTGTTAATCGAGCGGCAAAGTCTATATCATTTTCCTGACTGATTCTTTTATAGGAGAGCATCTGAAAATACGTACCACTTGAGGGAATCACATCAAATCTACTTTCTGTGATATGACTTAAAAACAGATCTCTTTTATTCTGAAAGAACATAGGTAGCGATTGATACTGCTCTTCCTGCTTCATAAACTCCGCTACTGCAAGTTGCATAGGCGTAACAGGAGAAAAGGTATTGTATTGATGCACCTTTTTAAATTCCGTCATCATGTACGACGGAGCCAGACAATAACCCAAACGCCAGCCTGTAACATGGTATGTTTTCCCAAAAGAACCGATCACAAAGCAACGCTCTTTAATGATCGGATTTGCAGACAAACTCAAATGTTTTTTTCCATCAAAAACAATGTGCTCATATACTTCATCGCTCAATACATAGATGCCAAATTCCTCAACCAGCTTTTGTATCTCAGTCACATCCCCTTCTGTAATGATCGAACCTGTAGGGTTGTGCGGTGAATTTATAATAATGAGTTTGGTACGAGTAGTAATCTTTGACCGGATCAATTCCCAATCATAACTAAAACCGGGAAAGGTTAAGGGAACAAATACAGGGATTGCTTTGCTCAATTGTATTGCAGGCAAATACACATCGAAGCAAGGCTCGGGAATAATAACTTCATCACCGGCTTCCAATATAGAAGTCAATGCTGTATAACACGCTTCTGTTGCTCCGCAGGTAATGGTTATATCTGTTGCAGGATCATACGAAGCACCATACAGTTTTTCGACTTTAGCTGCCAGATTTTCCAGCAATGGTTTTGAACCTGCTAATGGAGCGTATTGATTAAACCCTTGCAACATATAACTATGTGCAAGGGTTATTAATTCTTCTGAAGGTTGAAAATCGGGAAATCCCTGAGCAAGATTAACAGCCTGATATTGCTGGGCCATTGCCGACATGGTCGAAAAAATATTAACCCCGATGTCTGGCAATTTTGAAGCAATGGTCTGTTGCATACTACTAGTAAGGACTCTTTTCTAATTTAACTCCTGCTGGCAAGGTAAATAATGTGGGTGAAAGAACGCTCGGTTTTACTTCCGTTGCAGTACTTTCAATAATACATTGGTCTGTTTCTACAACCGTTTTCAATGGCATGGCTTTCGCTTTTACCAGATAATAATACCAGTTGCCGTATTTGTGTTTGATGTACAGATTGGGATCAACAGCAAGTTTTGAATTGTAATAATACTTCTGCACACCCGACTTACAGGTAAGGATCAACTCATCGCAGGTATACCCCAAAATCACAGTTGCTGCTTTATTCAATTCAACTTTCAAAACCGAATCTGTATTGATCGCCGCATCCTGCCAAAAAACCGATGCTGAATTTGAAAGTTTGCTATACGACTTATTGTCTTTGTTTATGTACATCTGCCACTGAAAATACGATCCGTTCGAAACAATTTTGTAATTTGCTCCTTTGATAAAATATTGCTGTTTCGTACCCAACATGGATGTCCATTGTGCATCTGACACCTGAGGATTTTTTGTTTTGAAGGTATTTTTGTAAACGATTTCTCCCTCAAAAGCTTGGCCGAATGATACAACTGTGATACAAGCAAAAAGTACGAATGCTAAAATATGTTTCATAAATAATAGTATGTTAAAAGTGTAATATTCGGTTAAAATATAGTTTAAGAAAATTATTTTTTTATCGGGAATTTCATACGGTAAGCAGCGTCGCATTCTCCTTTGCTGATATTGCTTAACTTACCTTTTAATAAACGTTTTTTAATCGAAGATAAATGATCTACAAATAATACACCTTCAATGTGATCGTATTCATGCTGGATCACACGGGCTGTCATTCCATCAAATTCTTCTACATGCTCTTTCCAATCTGTATCAAAATAACGGATTCTTAAATTTGAAGGTCGGTACACATCTGCACGTACACCTGGAATACTTAAACAGCCTTCTTCGTATGGCCATTCTTCACCCCATTCTTCTTCTATAATCGGATTTATAAATGCTTTGCGAACAGGAGTGATTTTTTCATCGTCAAATACGGACGTATCAATGACAAACAAACGAATATTTAATCCCACTTGCGGAGCTGCTAAACCAACGCCATGTGCATTTTCCATTGTTTCAAACATGTCTGCCGACACTTTTGCAACATCTAAACCACCTTTTTCAATGTCTTGGGCAACTTTCTTCAACACAGGATCCCCGTATGCCACAATCGGATAAATCATATTTTTATTAAGTATTTTCCCCAAATATACGATTTTTTGCTAAAAGCAGAAAAGCCTGGAGCTTAAGGCTGAAAGCTTAAAGCAAAAGGTGAAAAGCGAGAACTTGCGAAGAAGAACTAATATCAAAAGGTGCTGTTTTTTATTCTATCCATATTATTCTTACTATCTTTAGGTTTATTCTTTAACTTTTCAATATTCAATTTTCAACTTAGTGAAAACAATCAGCGTCATTATTCTCTTCTTGGCAATGCATACATTGTCGGCACAGGATACCAAATCGGGTTTAATTATAGGTTCAAGCGGTACAGGTAAAACAACAACCAATACAACACTTACCTGGACAATCGGGCAGCCAATCATCAAAACATTCTCGAACCAGGATGTGAATTTATCTTCGGGCAATCAGCAAACAAATTTAAAAGTAGTTGCAGTACCTACAGGTGTTGAAGATGCAAATAATGCACAACTTCAGATCAACGTTTATCCAAATCCAACTCAAGATCAATTAACAATCACGTTTAACGATGCATCAAAAACAACCGCAACCTACGATCTGATTGCTGTTGATGGTACATGCATCCGTTCAGATGCTGTTTTAAAAAACAATCAATCTATTGATGTTCATTCTTTATTGGCGGGTATGTATATTTTAAATATCAACATCAACAATTCAATTCAATCTTTTCAAATCATTAAACAATAATTATAAATGAAAATTTTATTTACCAGCTTATTCATTTCAGCTCTTTCTTTTATTGGTCTTTGTCAAGCTCCTCAAAGCTTCAGCTATCAGGCTATTGCAAGAGATGCATCAGGTCTTGGAATTTCAAATCAAAACATAGGTCTTCGAATTTCAATTTTAGAAGGCAGTACTACAGGGTCATCTGTTTATACAGAAACTCATCTTATTAAAACAGATGCAAATGGTGTGCTGAATCTGGCTATCGGAACAGGCACTGCAACCAATGGAACACTCTCAACGATTAACTGGGGCGCAGGCACCTATTTTGTTCAGATCGAAATGGATATTACTGGTGGAACAACGTATGTGCTTATGGGTACAAGTCAGTTATTAAGTGTACCATACGCTTTATATGCCGGCAACGTGAACATGACCAAAAACAATACGCCCATGGAAGTATACATCAGCGATGAAGGCAATATGCATGCACTGCCTAAAATAGCTGTTGAAAAACCCTACAGCCCAACACCTTCAGTTACGGATATTGATGGCAATACGTATGGTACAGTTAAAATAGGCACACAAGTATGGATGACAGAAAACCTTCGGACAAAAAAGTTGAATGACGGCACTGTTATTCCCAATGTGACGAATGGTACCGATTGGATTAATCTAACATCTCCGGCTTATGCAAATTGCAACAATACATTAAATACGGATACCATCAATGCATTTGGCAGAATGTATAACTTCTACGCTGTTAACACAAATAAGCTTTGCCCTACAGGCTGGCATGTACCCAGCAACGCTGAAGTTCAAACGCTTTTAACATATTTAGGACCACTAACGGGTTTTAGAATACGGGCAAAAGAATATTGGACTGACAATAGAAATGCAATCAATGATTCTAAACTGTCTGCATATCCAGCAGGAGAGCGTATACAGCAGTATTTGCCAGGGCAATTTGTTGGCATTGGAACGAATGCTGCATGGTGGTCTTCTACAGCTTCTTCATCTACACACGCATTTATATTAATGATCAATGATAACACTGTAAGTGGAAGCTATGCTACTTCTTTAATAGAACGTCAATCCTTTACCGGTGAATCTGTAAGGTGTGTAAAAAATTAAATACAGTTCTTTCTGTTACATGAAAAAGCCCCCCGATAGCTATCAGGGGGCTTTTTCATGTAACTATATTTCTACAACAATTCTTCCGGCTTAAAGATCATGGTTGTAGTACCGTTTTGTTTTTGCTCCATAAACGATTGCAGAATGATCGTTGCACTGATCTTATCAATGGTTGCTTTATCTCTTCTTCCCTTTTTACTTACCCCACCAGCAATCATGGTATCAAAAGCCATGGATGATGTAAAACGTTCATCAACCCCATAAATTGGAATTTCGGGAAATGTTTTTTTGATCAGGTTTATAAAGGCTTTGACATTGGCTGCATTAGAAGATTCTTCGTTCTGTAAGGTTCTGGGTAAGCCTACAACAAATGCTTCAACCTGCTCCGTGATCAGATATTTTTTTAAATATACAACAACATCTTTGGGATGAACGGTATCCAATGCATTGGATATTATTTGCATGGGGTCTGTGCAAGCCAGGCCAATCCGTTTGGTTCCGTAATCAAATGCTAAAATGCGCGCCATTAATATGTTTTAATCGATTCGGCTACATATTTCGCCACTTTCGATTCTAATTCCAAAGACTTAGGAAATAATACTTCGTTTTCAATACGCGCATGTATAAATAAATCCCGTTCAAAGGCTCTTAATTCATGAAATACAACTTTCAGGTGAATATTGTCAACACCATCTGTTGAGTAGTTTTTTGTTAATTCCCGAATGCCTTTCATCTCATCATCATCATCTTCGTGGTGAGCAGCCATCGCTTTGATCGAATACTTACTCATAATTTCAAGCATAACCGATTCATTAAAAGGTCCAACGCTGGCAGAATATAATTTCAACACATAATAGAACAACGAGTCTTCTTCATGGTAAATATGTTTGATAAAATCTTCCGTTACATATGGAAAAATCAATTTCAAATCATGCGTCAATTTATCACTATCTTCCAGATCAGCAATCAATTTAGAAATATATGGAATCTTCTCTTTGATGTATATATAATGCGCATGTTTCAAATATTCAACAATTGCATCTACCTGAAAAAACTGAAAGAACTCTGCACCTGGAAATTCTTCTTTATGCAATTCTTTTACTTTACGCAAAAGTTGATCTTCAGATATTTCATATACGTTTAGTACTTCTTTTAGTGTTGCAGTTTTGTGCTCATAAAATTTCACTCCTAAAAAAAATAAGGCATTCGCCAACACATAATCGTTGTCTACCAGTTTTTGTAGATTTTCATTTACACGTAGATTTTGCATAAGGTTCATTTTTAGGTTCTTTTATAAATATAGAAAAAATGCTTTTGCTCAACAATGATATCTCTCATCTTAGTTATAAACACTGGTATTATAAGCATTTACGAGTCAAAATAGATGAATTATTCTATTTTAATTTGTATAGGAGTCGGGCTTAAATATTAAATAAAAAATACAGCTTTCAACACCCTCAAATTAAACGTATCCAAGTTATGCTATTCAATAGGTTGAAGGCAATATCCAATTTTTGGGCTTAAAAGAGTCTGTTTCTTTCATCAGATCAACTTTTGGGTCGATAAATAATGTACTGGGACGCCCATTCAATGTGACATAACTCAGTACGCGTACTTCAGGTTCAGGAATTCCTTTTTCATGATATACCTTACCAAGATGATGCGCATACTGCAAAATCATATCCGGCTGAGTACTCATCATTTTTTCCTGCTGAGCGGTTAAATAATCGCGATTATTAATTTCGGTTTTCCAGCCTGTAGCAGGATTGCTCACATAAAAATAACATACACCTGCTTTTTCCATCAGCATGACACGCCATGAAAAGCGATACCCTTGTTCTGTCCAGAATAACTTATCTGCATAACACACATACCGAAATGGAAATATGAGCTGAAAGGTCACATACATAATGAGCAGCGTCACAAGTATATTTTTAGCATATACAGAAGGGATTGTAAGATATACACCGCCTGCAATCTCCGGCCTTTTGATTGCCAATATTCGTTTCAACCAATCAAGTATTTTTGTATGAATAGCTGCAGGAAAAAAGATCAACGTAGTACCAATCATTACAAATGGGAACATACCAATTTGAAATAGAATACGTGTCATTACATGAAATACAACAACAGCGATGTATGCAATACCTCTGAATCTTTTAGTAAGTAATAAAAAAGGAATACTCAGATCGTATATCATTCCAAACCAACTAAAGAAAAAAGGAACCCATGTGTAATTAAACAGCCATCCGATAACAGGTATATTGTTTCTTCCAATAAGCCAGTTTTTAAGAGGCATTGCTTCAATCAACCAGTCATAATTCAATTTGGCGATACCTGCATAACAATAAACGATACCCAGTTGTAATTGAAGAATGTGAATATACACTGCCGGAATGTGCGTTACTGCAAGATGAGGTTTCCGCCATGTATCGATTGAAAAGCTTCTGTGTGCCGGCATAAAAAGCATCAGAAATGCGATCAAACTGATAAAATAATAATGATTGAGATAATTGGTGCGGTCGATCAATTCCGTGTAGGTGAATGTGAAAAATGAGATCGCGGAACACAAACGATACCATGCCCCCAGCATGACCATGAAAAAACTACAAGCCATGAGAATGTAAAGAACAAACAACGCATGTTCACCTATAGGTTTTACCCATTCAAAACCATAATATGAAAAGAAAAATTCAGGAACTCCATAAAAAAGATGCACCCAATCATTCATTATAAAACGTACCGTACCGGCAGTCATTACAGCGCCATATACGATTCTAAAAACAACAAGCGGATCAATTGAAGTACTCCGCTTGAAATAAGATATAATGCCTGTTTTAATCGAGGAAATCATTTTACAAACTAATCGCCATCTGTATCGCCATATGAGATCATAACACCAACAGCCGATGCAAAATCAACCTTTAACAAGGTCAGCAGATTTAGCGTTTCGTTATAAGCAACCTGCACAGCTTGCTTGCCTGCAGGGTTTTGTACTGCAATTGAAATGGGATCCTGAATGTTGTTCAATTTTGTTTGCACCAATGCAATTTGATTAAGAATACTAATATTTAATTGATCCTGATCAATGGATTTTAAATAATCATCAAAACCTTGTCCATCCATCCCCTCACTATTCATTCCTTTGTACAACCTGCGCAATGCTTCAACACTCGCCTTTGCCAATACAAGTGATGAATCTGAATGGTATCCTTCGCATTTGAATGGATGCACGACATTGTTATCAATAACAACATTCTGACTTATATTTAAAGGAACTCCCAGTTTGTAATTTTTAACATTTTCTAAATCAGCAATCATCATATTGATGGTTTGCGATGTTGGACTACCCAAGTCCAGACCTTCATTGCTTGTATATAAAACAATAAAATTTGCACCTAATGAAGTCCAATTCTTGTATGCATCTGAAATGCGTGTCTTTAAATTACCACTTACCGCTTTTAAAAATTCACATCTTTTTACTGCTTGAGATGAAACTTTAAATGAATCAACAATCTGCTGGTCGGTTAAACTTTTTCCATACAATAAATAATCAATCGTAGGAAAACCGGAGTGTGCAGCACCGCCTGAAATAGGTATGGTTGAAACGCCTAATGCAATTTTTTGTTTTACTAAGGCAGTATCTGCCGGAAATGCATTTATGGATTTTGTTTCCAGCATCGTTGCATTAGCCACCGCAGGACCAAATTCAAATGAAGCAACATATTCCCAATCTTTATATGCCTTATAAAATTTAGTTCTTAGTGTTTTCAATGCATCTGTTGAAGGAGAAGAAGTGAACGTTTGTACTTCTGAATCAAAATCATTGAACGAAGTTTGTAATGTTAAATACCTTGGGAAAATAATATTATAGCCAACATTTGTAATTAAAGGCAAACGACTTGCTTGTTTTAAAGAACTTTCATCGTCTTTCTTTTTACATGCACAGATAAAAACACAAATACCTATAAATAATACAACTGAAATTTTATTCATGAATCAATATTTTTTGCTATTATGAGTGCTGTGATTCATAAAACTTGAAACCATTCTCTTAATTTGTATTAAAAGTAGTATGTTTGTTTAGGAACCTTTCGTTAAATACATTGTTAACTTAACGTTCAAAGTTACTAAGGTTTACAGAGAGCAACAATTTATTAATAATTATTTCAAATAATATTTCATATAACTAACTATCAATCAATTAAAATAATATATGGAGGATCAAAAACCAAAAAACAGCCTATACCAAATGCGTTTACCCATATTTTTGGCTTTGGCAGTAATCTGTGGAATTTTTATTGGAGCTGCGGTTTCTAAAAAGGGTTCTGAGCAGAACATTGCCGGCAATTATTTACGCTTTGCTGAAATTTTA